>Ga0325403_1001437_pt1 | contig 19782 bp, 5 predicted proteins | sample PopdelMetagenome_19_FD_205665 | JGI IMG/M metagenome (GOLD analysis project Ga0325403, IMG submission 205665) | Populus deltoides microbial communities from Bellville, Georgia, United States - Xylem-PdKOR-R4 | ecosystem: Host-associated > Plants > Phyllosphere > Stem > Wood/Secondary xylem... | reverse complement strand
TCCCAAAACAAACAATATAATAATTTATTAATAAATACTGTATATAAATATTTAATAGCCTCAAGTTTTCTATCCAAGCCAAATCAGTTTTTTATAACTGTGTAATATTTCTACCCAACATCAACGCGCATAATATTTCACTATCTAAAATATTTCTACCCAAAACAATTCCCATTTCACTACTGTGCAGCATCATCAACCGTTGATAAATACTCTTCACTTATCCACCCGGCTTAACCAATGTCAAATATTTCTACCTCACAACAACGGGTATAATATTTCACAGTGAAGATTTAGCCAAACCAATTCCCATTTCATCATCAGCATCATCAACACATACACACACATCATGCCTAGAAAGCACAGGAAACGCACAAAGCAGAGGAAACACATATCCTTAACTCATCAACAGAGAAGGAAAATCACATCGGGTGGGTCGGGTTCTACTGGAAGAGAAGCAATTGAAGAAAAGGAGATGAAGATGAAGAGATGGAGGGGAATTGAAAGCATATGTGTTCGATTACACAAAAGGAGAAACAGAGCATGGGTTCTGTGTTTTTTTCACAGAAACCAAACAAATGTTTTGTTTGGTTTCTGTGAAAAAAACACAGGAAACCTGATTCTGTGCAAAATAGCATAGAATGGGAAAAATGGGTTTGGGTTTGCTGGGTATGGGTTGCTGTGTATGGGTTTGCTATGTTTGGTTTCTGTTAAAAATGCAGGGGTTTTGGTTTTCTGTGTATGGGTTGCCCGGCGAAGAGGTGGATCGGCAGGGAAGGAAACGGGGCTGAAGGGCGCCTTTGGCTTAACAAAATAATGGGTTTTTTTGCGTTTGCTGTGCTAGCAACAGTGGCGAAAACGCAGGAATGGTTTGGGCGAAACGAAGGAATGGTTTGGTTTTCTGTGTATGGGTCCTCTGTTTGGTTTCTGGCAACAATTCTGGGTTTGCTGTGGCTGGGTTTTTTTGCGTTTGCTGTGCTAGCAACAGTGGCGAAAACGCAGGAATGGTTTGGGCAAAACGAAGGAATGGTTTGGGCAAAACGAAGGAATGGTTTGGTTTTCTGTGTATGGGTCCTCTGTTTGGTTTCTGGCAACAATTCTGGGTTTGCTGTGGCTGGGTTTTTTTGCGTTTGCTGTGCTAGCAACAGTGGTGAAAACGCAGGAATGGTTTGGGCGAAACGAAGGAATGGATAGGTTTTCTGTGTATGGGTCCTCTGTTTGGTTTCTGGCAACAATTCTCTGTTTGTTGTATGGGTTGCTTCCCACGGGTTTGAATTTACATAGAGCATGAGAGCATGGGTTGCAGTAAAATTAACAAGATAAACAAGGAAAAAAATACAGCAAATATATCACAAGACATGCCATTATAACAACAGAAAAATAAAAAAGATGAATAAATAGACATTTGAGGAAAAAAATTTACCTGGAAAAAAGCTGTGAGAGATGCTTCCAATCGATCTGGGTAAATTATTTGGGAGAGAATGAGAGTTTAGGGATTTGTTATATTTTAGGAGAATGCACGTTTTGTTAAAGAGAAAGGAAAGTGTTTTCCTTAGAATAAGGAAAGGAAAACACTTTCCTGGCATAAAGGCTTTTGTTTTCCTTTCACCAGAATTAAGTTTTCTTTGACCAATTTTCTTTGGGTGCACCAAACATGGGAAAGTGGGGAAAATAGTTTCCAGGAATTCATTTTCCTGGAAACAAACAAGGCATAAGAGGCCAATAAGCCAAAGAAAGAAGACTCAACTGTACTGTACGTGGAAAACTATACCATTTGATGTGATATTGCAATTCAACTGCCAAGACACAAGATCATGCCTTCACAGCCGTTCAAAAAAGAAACAAGATCAAGCCTTGGTTTCATTTAGATCTGACTATAACACTTGATTGAGAAGTAATATTTATAATATTAATAATAATATTAAATTTGCATGACTCAAGTTTAAATGAGTTTAACTATAATACCAAATCTAAGAGCCTTAAAATATGATAACAAAATAGGAAAAAAAATTAATAATATATAATAAAATTAAACAAAAAAATTAATTTAAAAGAAAAAAATAACAAAACAAAGCATTATTTCAATAAATAGTGCTTTGCGAGGGGGCACAACAAATCCTCTCATGAGATCATAATAATCTAATAAAAAGTAAGCAAAACATATCATAAAGTTTAATTTTTAATCAAATCGATATTAAAAGATGAAATTAGAAGAAAAAAATTACTTAAAAAAATTAAATTAACTGGTTTAACCCGTCAAACTAAGTTAACCCGTTAAACTTAGGATATATGTCATGAGAGTATGATAATTAAATAGAAAAAAAAATTAATATTAACAAACTCAATTAAACAAAAAAAATATTAATAAGAAAAATCAAAGAAAAAAACAAAAAAAACCTTATAACTAAAAGGTATCTACCTTTCACTGTGAATTTGCACAGTGCAATCCATAGTGGAAGGTTGATCTCTTTTGGCTATACTTATAATATTGAAAGAAAAAACACTAATGAAGAAAAAGAAAAGAATCTGAATCAACTGAATTAACCCTTCAAATTAGGTTAATCCATCAAACTTGAGATTCGTGTCATGAGAGTGCGATAACTAAATAGAAAAAAAAATAATATTAATGAACTAAATTAATCAAAAAATAATAATTAAAAAGAAAAAACACAAAAAAAAATCTAAATTAACTGGGTTAACCCGTCAAACCTAAAATCCATGTCATAAAAGTCTGATAACTAAATAGAAAGAAATTTAATATTAACAAATTAAATTAAAAAACATTAATCAAGAAAAGATAAAGAAAAAAAATCTATGTGAAGAAAAAAAACTAATGAAGAAAAAGCAAAAAAAATCTGAATATAATCCAATTTTAGAACATGTCCAAGAAACGAGCCAATTCCCAATTTTTGAATGTGTGTGGTAGATCACGATTCTATTTTAGAACAAAAAAACGGTTAATTCTCAATTTTCAATAACCAACATTTTAGATCTAATGCCTATATTTCTAAAGTGACACGTCAGGTTTTATTTTAAATCATTTTCTTACAATTGATGACCATTTTATCATGAATATAATAGTTTAGGAAAAAATTTAAGCTTAGGATTATTGTGAATTCAAACATTAAACTACTTATATTTGATAGGAAGTAATGAATAAATGTTATTTTTTTTATAATTAGTGTCCATTTATTTTTGCGTTTTATAATTAGTGTTATTTATTTTTGTGTTTTAAAAATGTTTTTTTTAAATAATTTTTTTAATATTTTTAAATTAATTTTTTTAATAATTTTAGATTATTTTAATGTATTATTATAAAAAAAAAATTTGTAAAAAATTATTACTACAATATCAAAAGTAATCTTAATTCATTGGATACCCTTCGTGGCAGGGTTTTTGATTTTTGATTTTTTTTATCTACCAATGCATATAGTTGATAAATCTCCAAGTCAATGTCTAAATCTCCTCTTTTATGGAACGAAGATTAATTTGGCATGGTAGACTTCCAAACTGGGTCACCCAGCGAAGGTAGGTATAGATTTTATTGGACGACAATCATATTAATAAATATGGGACGACAAATCACTAACTTAATTCATGATAGGCATTTTTTATAGTGTGATAAAGTTTGTATTTTAAAATATTTTTTTGTTTAAAAATATATTAAAATAATATTTTTTTTTATTTTTTTAAAAATTAATTTTTTAATATCAATACATTAAAACTATTCAAAAACATAAAAAAATTAATTTAAAGTAATTTTTTTAAAATAATAAAATAACAGTTCAACCGCAACTCCAAACAATTTCTTAAATAATATATAATGTTATAGATTTAATATAAAACTATTCATATAATCTCATTTAATATTTTAAGTTTTTAAATAAGTTCAGAGTTATTAAATATTATTAGAGTTAATATGGAGCAAGGTTTAGATTCAGGGTAAGTCAGGAGAATTAATCCAAATATGTTTTTTTAAAAAAAAAACTTTAAAATAATATTATTTTAATTAAAAAATAGAAAAAGATCAAAGAAATTTTTACCAAATTTAAACTAAAATTTACCAGATTAATCGAATCATAAGTATACCTGAGTTTTTAACTGCATGTAACTTTACGAGTGAAGATTTGCTGGACCAGCTAAGAACAAAGAAAAGAAAAATTCTATATAATGGCCATCGTTAGTTTGATGACTGCCTGTGTAGATTCTTGTGGCAAAGATCAAAATACTTTCTTTCTTGTCTTCACAGTGGTTTAGAAAAGAAACATGATTGCATGTTCTTTGATAATAATTAATTAAATTAAAAATCAGGTGCAACGAGTTTTATTTAAGAGTAATGATTTTACATTGTTCTAAAACAAAAAACAAAAATTGAAACTTCATGGAAATTGATGGACCGAGGAACCTTACGTCACCTTCCATAAAAGATCCACTTGATCAAAGATGGGCCCGCCGTTCAATGACCACGCGAACGGCAATGCATGGTGCTCTTCCCTATAAAGAGCCTCTGGCTCCTAACAAGTATTTGATACATTAATTTCAAGCAGAAACAGAGGGGTACAAATGGGATTCAACAGGTTCTCTCTGCCAGCAGTGGCGGTGATAATGATGATTAATGCCATGCTTCTATCACAAGGGTGTTTAGAGGAAGAACGAATTGCTCTTTTGCAAATCAAAACTTCCTTTGGTGAAAACCCGAATCTTGAGTCATCCCCGGTACTCTCTTGGGGAGAAGATGCCCTCTGTTGCAGCTGGTTTGGAGTTACCTGCAGCAATTCCACTACAAGACGAGTCATCGAAATCGATCTTTCTAGCCCAAGCTATTGGTTCCCATATATGGGAGATCATTGGTACCTAAATGCATCTATATTTCTTCCCTTCCAAGAACTCAATGTTCTTGACTTGAGTGGAAATGGCATAGCTGGCTGTGTTGCGAATGAAGGTTTGCCTCTTCCTTAAAGACTTCATCTTTCGTAATTTTAGCACGAAAATGAACATGTATAAACTGAAATCGATTTATTCTTTTAATTAATCAAATAATTTCTTTGGCTTTATACCCTAACAACTAACTAGAAATCTTACATGCATGCAGGTTTCGAAAAACTATCAAGACTTGCCAAATTGGAGACTCTTGATTTAGGCTACAACGAACTAATAAACACGAAAGGTTACATGCCTCCATATATTTCTTTTTATATATAAATATATTACTAGTGTTTTTACAAGTGATAAAATGATTTTATTTTATTTTTTGTTTGTAATTTTAGAATATAGTCTTGAAATTACCTAGTTAATTGGAATTAAATAATCAAAACCGATATTATACATGATAATAATTAAAGTCCCTTTTAATAATTACTATTAGCAACACACTTCCACAATTATCATATGTTTCCTAAAATATTCTTAGTACTTTATTATTAGAATAATAAGGATATGTATTTTTAATAGTACTTCTAAAATTTATTTGGTTTCGTTGTGCTTTCACATAAAACACCTACTTTAATTAATTATAGAGAAGCAAGGAATTACATAATTATCTCGTAATCATCTTTCACATGTTTTTTCTAGAATAGCATGCTTGCCTTTTCTAAAAACAAATTCTTTATCACTTATAATAACCTTTTACTCTATTTTTTTGCTTTATTAATATGAATAACTTATTTTCTTAAACTCAAATTTACTCAAAACGATAGGAATAAATTAAGTTAATCTTGGACTCGTAGCATTTTTGTCAAGCTATTAGAAGAACAAAACATTTATATAAGAAAAGAATATTAATACATGGAATTAGGAATCTTTAATAGTATATTATTAAAATAATAAGGATATGGGTTTTTTTTTCTTTAGATAAATGTATGAACAAGGATAATATATTTGTTTTTCATTTCAATGGAAAATAATCCTTATTCTTTTGATTTATTATTTTTGTTCTTTTATAAAATTTTATTTGTTTTTAATTTAATCATTCAATTACAATTTGTCAAATATTTTGTCTTTAATTCGGTCTTTATTATTTAATTTCTATTTTTTCCTTAGGTTTTTTGTTAAAATTTTATTAGTTTTCAATTTCAATCAAGCTTTATGTTATTTTATTTTTTTATATTCAATGGGAAATACATGAATTGTTTAATATTCAATATATTTAAACCTAAACCCATATTTTGTATTAAATTTATATGAATGCACAAGCCATGTGAGGGTGTGGGGACATGCATATAAAATTATATGCAGAGAACTTAATTTTAATCGACGTTCAAACTAGTTTGAGGATATCTCTTACCATTAAACCAATAAAATAAAAGATTTAACATGTAAACCGGGTTTCTTTAGCCCTATGTATAGACAAAAAGTAGAAAAAAATAAAATATTCATGCCAAAGTTGAAAAAAGAGAAATATGAGAAGAGGTTTTAAATAAATAGTTTGAATTTAGTTTATGTTATCACATAAACCAATTGAATTATTTAAAATTTATATTAGATATTTTTAGATAAAATATAAAAATAATAATAATGAAGAAAATCATCTCTTACACTAGTTCAATCTTTATTAATAAGTCCTCCAAGTTGTTTAAAAGTTAAAGATAATATAGGATTTGGATTATGTAATTTTTGAAACTTTATTATTTTGTTAATTATGCTTTTTCTTTCTTAATAAAATTACAAAATCAATTGATACAATAGTATCTCTTTAGAGCAATAAGAATGTCATTCTAAATGCATCAAGAAAATTATATATATAATTTATTACTTTTTTTATTTTAGTTTTAGGGAAAAATCTCTTAAAACCAATTTTAAATTAATAAGAAAAAAATTAAAAATTGATACCGAGCACCAATTAAAAATCTCTTAAAACCAATTTCAAATATAATCAAATCATTAAGAAATTGATTACATGTGAATAATTAAACAACCACATTATATTACTACCTCAATCAGAGCCATATAACTAGTTTAGTAATAGTTTCCTGGTCCTCACATATAAGAAGAGCCTTCATTAATCCTATATTGCTCGCCCTCTGTACGATCCTACAGTTTCCATTACATTATTGTATGCTAAATTTCTTTTAACATGGATAATTTGCAGGCCTTTGTGAGTTAAAGCATCTCCAGGACCTAGATATCAGCAACAATAATCTCACTGGTTCTTTGCCTTCGTGTTTCTCGAATTTGACAAACCTTCAAGTTTTAGACATGTCTTTCAACGAATTCACTGGGAATATATCCTTCAGTCCCATTGGAAGTCTCGCGTCCATTCAAGATCTAAAACTCTCAGACAATCACTTCGAAATCCCAATCTCACTTGGCCCATTTTTTAACCTTTCAAACCTCAAGAATTTGAATGGTGACCGTAATGAGATATACGAGTCAACAGAGCTGGTACACAATTTAATTCCAAGGTTCCAGTTACAGAGGCTTTCTTTGGAATGTACCGGATTCGGCAGGACATTTCCAAAATCCCTGTACTATCAGCATGACCTTCATTTTGTTGATCTCTCACACATCAAAATGACAGGAGAATTTCCGAGCTGGTTGTTACAAAACAACACAAAACTTGAAGAGCTTTATTTGGTCAACAATTCCCTTTCAGGATCTTTCCAATTAGCAAATCATTCCCTAGTGAGCTGGTTGTCACATTTGGATATCTCGAGAAATCGCATCCACAATCAAATTCCCACCGAAATTGGAGCATGTTTCCCGAGGTTAGTGTTTTTGAACCTCTCCAGAAACAATTTCAGTGGTAGCATTCCCTCTTCGATCAGCAATATGAGCCTCTTGGAAGTCTTAGATTTGTCTAACAATGGCTTATCAGGCAACATACCCAAGCAATTGATGGAAGGTTGTTTATCATTAGGTGGTCTCATGCTTTCAAATAATTATTTGAAAGGGCAACTTTTTTGGAAAAATTTCAACTTAACATACTTGACCGAGCTGACATTAAGAGGGAATCAGTTAACTGGGACTCTTCCGAATAGCTTGTCTAATGGTTCCAGATTGAGAGCATTGGATGTTAGTCTCAACAATTTATTTGGTAAGATCCCGAGATGGATAGGAAATATGTTTTTTCTTCAATATTTAGACCTTTCAAAGAATAATTTTTATGGAAGTCTGCCATCCAACTTTTGTTCTTCAAGGATGATGACAGAAGTTTATTTGTCTAAAAATAAACTAGAAGGATCACTAATTGATGCATTAGATGGTTGCATGTTGCTGAAGAGATTAGATCTTAGCCATAATTATTTTAGCGGTAAAATTCCTGGGTCAATTGGTTCTTTTTTCCAGTTGAGCTTTCTTCTTTTAGGTTATAATAATTTAGAAGGTGAAATCCCAAGCCAGTTGTGCGAACTAGAGAAATTAAGCTTGATTGATCTTTCTTATAATCATTTGTTCGGTCGTATTCTTCCATGCTTACAACCTAGAAGCCAACGGTATAGGGAACAAGAGACATTTATAGATTCTTCTCACAGTGCTCAAAGTTTTTATACTTCGTCATTTAACACTAGGTCTTTTCCCTTGGAAAATCCTTCTGTGAATAAATCTTTTGAGTTTACAACAAAAGGCATATCCTATTCATTCAAGGGAATCGTCCTCGATTGCTTCTCCGGTATCGATCTCTCCTGCAACAATTTGACAGGAGAGATTCCTTTTGAGCTTGGAAACCTCAGCAACATCCAGGTGTTGAATCTATCCCATAACAATTTAACAGGTCCAATACCACCTACATTCTCAAACTTGAAGGACATTGAAAGCCTGGATCTTTCCTACAACAACTTGAATGGGGAAATTCCTCGTCAACTTCTCGACTTAAACTTCCTATCTACTTTCAGTGTAGCCCACAATAACTTATCTGGCAAAACACCAGAGATGGCTGCACAATTCTCGACATTCAACAAGTCTTGCTACGAGGGAAATCCGTTGCTTTGTGGACCGCCACTCGCCAGAAATTGCACTGGAGCAATACTGCCATCACCGGTGCCAAGGTCTCAGACTCACAAAAAGGAAGAAAATGACTTTATTGATATGGAGGCTTTCTATGTGACATTTTCAGTGTCATACATCATTGTCCTTTTAGCAATAGGTGCAGTTCTGTACATAAACCCACGTTGGCGACGAGCATGGTTTTACTTCATTGAGGAGAGCATCAATAATTGCTATTACTATCTTGTAGATAATCTACCTGTGCCAGCCAGGTTCAGGCGATTTCAACCTTGTGTCTAAAACGGTATTGACTCTGTGTATGCTTTGTTTTGTGTTTACATTTTCAAGTCGTGATTGATCAATAAACCAAGTCTGTATAAATGGTGTTAATAAATGTTCAAACACTCCATGCCATCCTGCAAATAATGTTTTGTTTTTTTCTTACCTTACTACTAAGCAAAGTTGCAATGAAGCAAATCATTTGTTTTCAATTCTGTTTTTAAGACTAATTTCTTTACTAGTTATATAGTTGCACCTGCCTTTGAATTAGAGATTTGTTACAACTTCTTACTTTTGATGCATTAAAGAGAAAATAGTATACCAAGACTCAAGGCATTGGAAAGACAACAATAATGCTTTGATTTTTTATTGAGTCTTTGCTTGAACGTATATACAGTGCTATGTTGGCTTTAGTGTTATAGCTAATAAAATTACAATGTGATTTCTTTTAAGAAAAAATATAAAGGGTCATGTTGGTAAAATATCATGGGAGTTGACCAGTTCTCTATATCTAGAGTTATAATTAATTAACAAAATAAATGTTATATATCCAATAACTATTTTCATATTTTTAAAATGTGAAATGTCATAATTAAAATCCAAAAAAGATTTTCATGTTTGAAGGGTTTTTTTAGATTGCACAATGTGATTTATGTGTTTGCACAATACTTTTGTGTGATTTACATGTATTTTATTTATGTTGAATAATATTTTACCATCGTGCATTAACTTTAATTTTATAGTCAGAGTTAATTGTAGATTTGATTGAGAGTGATAAAGTAATTTAATATTTAAATAATATTTTAAAATTTTAAAAATTGCCGGCAGGTTGGAGCCACCATGTGCTTTGAACAGCGCGTGCAGAGACTCCTAATAGTAAAAAATAAGCTTTCATATAATAATTACTTTTCTCGTTGCGTTCTCTTTTATTATGGGTAGCTTGTGTTGTAAAAAAATAAGCAATGTTGTTTTAGTTTTGATTAGTGTTGTTACACATTTATTATGATCGGTTTTTTATGCCATTTTTTAATTCTATATCAATATCAAAACATTATTTTTTATATAAAAAAAATATTCTAACCCATAGTGAAGCATGAACACCAAAACTAGTTCTCCTAATTTTCAAATAAACTATATACTTACGATTTGTCAATATTGAATTTGATAATATACGACTCCAAGTATCATTTTCATAAACTATTATTATGATTAAGAATAATCATAGCTAGATGGATAAACTTACAAAACTGGCTTAGTCAGGAGCTTGTCATAAACAATTCTTATTGATTCTAGAGTGCAACCATCATAAAAAAATATGATTTTCTTTTTCAATGCAAAAACCATATCAATTAAAAGAAATATATATATTGGTCCAAAACTGCACATAGTAGAGTATACTATAAAAAAATAATTTTCCAATCAATAAATTACATTCCTTCAAGAAGAGCATTATCAAACCTGGTATCAAACAACCAAACCCATGAATGAATAGGACTGCCATAGGGTCACATAGTCCCTAAGATGTGAGTAGTAGATCTAGATCCTATAATGAGAAAGTCTCTATTATTTATCTCAGTGAATACCAGGTTTTAAATTGAAAGTTCTAAAAAATTTGTGATTGTTAAAATAAATTAAAATATTATTAAAATATTATGTTCATATTTTATGTATAATTGAAAACTTAAAAAATCATAAATGAGTTAAAATTAAGTTTAAAAATTATTTACAAATTAAAAAAATTAAAACGGAATTTCATGAACAATTTATTATTATTTTTTTTTATTTTCATATTAGATATATAATAATTTAAAAAAGAATATTGAAATTCAAAGAATTTTTTTTAATGTTATTCAATAACCATGCAAAAAATGAAGAACAAGTGAATCAACACAATAATTTTACCTTTATAAGTGCAAAAAAAAAAAAACAAATGACATAAAAAAGCTACGCCCAATGCTTAACCCTAAAATAATAATCTAGTCACGCAGGCTTAGAGGCCAGACCCATAAATGAATGACATGTCATCCGTTGAGCCGCGCGACGCTTTGTTCTTTTGTCCATTTTCCGACGGGCCAACTGAGCAGGAACTTGCCTTCGGTTTTTTGGACCGAACAAATCATTTTTCAAATAATCTTTTGACCACATAAAACACAACATACGCAACTCAACAAACCAAATTGTTTACTTAAAGGTGCCAAAATTCGATCAAAAAATGAAAAATCAATCCTAAACATCAAATCTTCCTAAACTCTTATTTACTTTTTCTGCCAATTTGAAGGCCAAATACCATTACCATACAACTTTCCTTGTCCTATTGTTTTTCAGCCTGTCCTGTTCCACCATGTGCACACCACGCAATGCTGTTATTCTTGGTGTTTTTCTTGCGTTCCTCGAAGGGTAAACATATCATTTTCTCTTGTTTATTTATTTAAATGCTTATTCGTGTAATTTTCATGTTTGAAGTGTTTTTTTAGATTGCACGATGTGATTTATGTATTTGCACAATACTTTTGTGTGATTTACATGTATTTTATTTATGTTGAATAATGTTTTATATTAGAGATTTTGTAAATCTGATTTTTTTTAACATGAGTTTAATGTATGAATATTTTTCTTCATGTGAACGTGAGTTGGACTAGACCAATGGTAGACAACGAATTTATTATCCAATTTTCCATAACTAACTTTCTAGATCTAATGTCTATATTTCTAAAATGAGGACTAGGTCTCACACGTCAGGCTTAATCCTAAATTATTATCCTATTATTAATGACCCTTTTATCATGAATATAATAGTTTGGAAAAAAAAAATTTAAGCTTAGGAGTATTTTGAATTCAAACATTAAGCTACATATATTTGAAAGGATATATAAAATGAATGTTATTTTTTTTATTATATAATTAGTTTTTTATATAAAACTTTGAATACTAATTAAAATTTCTAATTATTATAACTACATAACTAGTCTTTATTTATTTTTATACTTAGTGAATGTTTATTCTTATGTTTTAAAAGTGTTTTTTTAAATATATTTTTATTTTTATTTTTTTCTTTGCTTTTAAATTAATTTTTTTGATGTTTTTAGATCATTTTAATGTGCTAATATCAAAAATAAATTTTAAAAAATAAAAAAATATATTTTTAATATATTTATAAATAAAAAATATTTTTTAAAAAAAATTATTACTACAATATGAAACCACATCTTAATTCATTAGATATCCTTCATGGAAGCGTTTTTTATTTTTGAATTTTTTTAATCTACCAATGCATATATTTGAGAGTCGTGTAAGGGCATTCATTGGTATTCTTAAGGCGAAGTGAAGAGTAGAAACAACACAATCTTTTCTTTTCTTTTTAAAAATAAAAGTCGCACATTTATTTATTTTTCTTTTGAGAAAATAGCACGGTTATGCTACCAGTACAGCGTGATTAATAAGAATTTAACATGTTATACTACTTTTATTAGTGCAACCTGGTACAATTTAAAGGATTGCGTTGCTAGAATTAGTTCAACGCTTAAAAATATTTATTTATATCAAGATTTGTCACAAATAAAACATCTTTAATTTAATTTATTTTATATATATTTCTTGGGATTACACTATTGTCCGTACAACAACCTTTTAAAAAACCGTTTGGTAACGCGGTGCAAACCTCGTTTTAAAAAATAATAATTTTTTTTTACTAAAATTTAATATGATTTCTATGTTTTGGATCGTTTTGATGTGCTGATGTCAAAAATGATTTTAAAAAAATAAAAAAAAATCATTAGCATGCATTTCGGAACAAAAAGTTATTTGAAAAGCAACCACTACCACACTGCCAAATCTTATCATGTTGTGGTATTGAAAATAACACAAGCTATTGAAAATATTTATTTAAACTATGTCTTTGTTCTCAAATATACTAATTTATAAATAAAAAGAAATTCCTATCCAGCTGATATTTTATTAAAAAAAACTTTTTTTTTTTTGAAGATTATTGTGGTTTTTTTTTTTATTACCAATGAAGTGGTCATTATGCTCAATGTGTCTCCCACGGAAAAAAAATTAATGCAATCAGCCAGTGAAAATTACTCCAAGAAACTTCATGGAACCACCAAAACAAGGAAGAAAACATAAACGTTAATAATGGTGAAAATGACCTGACATTATCTGTCGAGATGATTTAAGTTTTTTTTTTAAAAAAAAATAATTAATTATTTCTCAGATATTATAAATTAACGTGTTATGGCGTCACACGTTAATTTAAGAGATTGTTTTTTTAAAACGTACTAACAATCCAACACAAAGCCATCTAAAATATTTACAAATAGTTATAACATTTAACTATTTATGTAGGGTTCTCTTTTTAAAATATTTTTTATTTAAAAATGTTTTAAAATAATTCATTTCCGCGTGCATGTCATGCTCCTCCATTGTTTTTTCAGCCTGTCCCGCTCCAGTATCTGCACACCACGCACTGCCGTTGTTTCCGGTGTTTTTTCCGCGTTCCTCCGGGAATAAAAAAAATGTTATTTTTTCTCGTTTAATTATTTAAATATTTATTCTAAATGTGAAGTGTTTTTTTGGATAGCACAATGTAATTTATGTATTTGCACAATAGTTGTGTGATTTACATATATTTTATTTATGTTGAATAATATTTTAAAATATTTTTAAAATGTAAAAAACTACTGTACGTGGAAAACTATGCCATTTGATGTGATATTGGAATTCAACTGCCAAGACACCACGGCTGATAGATGTAGACTGAACAGGAAAAATTTTAAAAATTAAAATATTTCATGCCTTCACAGCCGTTCAAAAAAGAAACAAGATCAAGCCTTGATTAAAATTTGGCATGGTAGACTGTACCAACAGAGGTGGGTAAACATGAGGTGGGCTGTACCAACATAATCTCATCAAGGCTTTTAAACCATTTTAGAACATGACGAAGAGACTGGTGAGAAATCCCAGTTTTCCATAACCAACTTTTAGATATAATGCTATATTTCCAAATTAAAGACCAATAATGTTATATATTTTTATACTTCGTTCACTAAAATATAAAAAAATAATTTTTTTTAAATAACAAAATGACAGTTCAACCTCAAACAATTTCTTAAATAATATATAATGTTATAGATTTAATATAAAACTATTCATATAATCTCATTTAATATTTTAAGTTTTAAAATAATATCAGAGTTATTAAATACATTATGAGAGTTAATATGGAGCAAGGTTTAGATTCAGGGTAAGTCAGGAGAATTAATCCAAATATGTTTTTTTAAAAAAAAAACTTTAAAATAATATTATTTTAATTAAAAAATAGAAAAAGATCAAAGAAATTTTTACCAAATTTAAACTAAAATTTACCAGATTAATCGAATCATAAGTATACCTGAGTTTTTAACTGCATGTAACTTTACGAGTGAAGATTTGCTGGACCAGCTAAGAACAAAGAAAAGAAAAATTCTATATAATGGCCATCGTTAGTTTGATGACCGCCTGTGATGAGTGTAGTGGAAAAGATCAAAATACTTTCTTGTCTTCACAGTGGTTTAGAAAAGAAACAGTATTGCATGTTCTTTGATAAGAATTAATTAAATTACAAATCAGGTGCAACATATTGATGGTTTTCCTGCAAGTCTCAAGATCAAACGAGTTTTATTTAAGAGTAATAATTTTACATTGTTCTAAAACAAAAAACAAAAAACAAAAATTGAAACTTCATGGAAATTGATGGACTGAGGAACCTTACGTCACCTTCCATAAAAGATCCACTTGATCAAAGATGGGCCCGCCGGACGGCAATGCACGGTGCTCTCCCCTATAAAGAGCCTTTGGCTCCTAACAAGTATTTGATACATTAATTTCAAGCAGAAACAGAGGGGTAAAAATGGGATTCAACAGGTTCTCTCTGCCAGCAGTGGCGGTGATAATGATGATTAATGCCATGCTTCTATCACAAGGGTGTTTGGAGGAAGAACGAATTGCTCTTTTGCAAATCAAAACTTCCTTTGGTGACCACCCAAATGACAATTCATCCCAGCTATTCTCTTGGGGAAAAGATGCCCTCTGTTGCAGCTGGTATGGAGTTACCTGCAGCAATTCCACTACAAGACGGGTCATCGAAATCGATCTTTCCTTCGCAAGAGATTGGTCGATGAAAGATTGGTACCTAAATGCATCTATATTTCTTCCCTTCCAAGAACTCAAAGCTCTTGGCTTGGATGGAAATGGCATAGCTGGCTGTGTTGCGAATGAAGGTTTGCCTCTTCATTAAAGATTTCATCTTTCGTAATTTTAGCACGAAAATAGACATATATAAACTGAAATCGATTTATTCTTTTAATTAATCGAATAATGTTTTTAGCTTTTTACCCTAACAAGTAACTAGAAATCTTGCATGCATGCAGGTTTCGAAAGACTATCAAGACTTGCTAAATTGGAGTTTCTTTCTTTGGGTTACAATCACTTCAACAATAGCATCCTATCATCCCTCAAAGGGCTTTCATCTCTCAAATATCTAAATCTTGATTTCAACCAGTTGCAAGGATCAATAGACATGAAAGGTACCTAGACCCACACAAATACATCATCACAATCAATTGAAAAAGACTCGAAATGTTGGACACACACATGTTCTATTTATTCTTTGATATGAAGTTATGAATTGATCCCTATAAGTTTCAATTTGAGAATAACAGGCCTAAGAGTTTTATATTAACTCTTCTCTTTTGTATTGTTTTCTTAACTCAGAATTTGATTCATTGAGCAACTTGGAGGAGCTATGGCTTGACGAAAATAAGATCCAAGATTTTGTTACCTTAACAGGTATCAATTAATTAAGGGCCGTTTAAAAACTCTTTTATTTCTCTTTTTTACTTTTTTTTTTTTGTGTGTTTGCCTTTGATTTTTAAATAACAGAACGCACTTGGTCTCAATCATATATTTAAATTAGTGGGAATCCAAAGCTGGGAGGTGTCATTGTGACCTTTACTCAGTACTGACTTGATTCTCAACCATACCGACCTCGATTTAGGACACCTTGACCGTAGACTTTGCTACACTTCAAGCACCCTAGATTTAACCTTAGTGCTCTACATCCATCTTAAGTTTAATCTTTCAAGTCTTGGATTATATATATATATATATATATATATATATATATATATATATATATATATATATATATATATATTAATGGTTGTTTTTAAAATAATTTTTTAAAAAATTATTTTAAAATAATTTTTTATTTTAAAAAATATGTTTCACATCAGTACATCAAAATAATTTAAAAATACTAAAAAAATTAACTTGAAATAAACAAAAAAAATTAATTTTTTTTTTAAAATACTTTCAAAATGCAAAAAATAAAATAAATAAAATAATAAAACAGGTTCTAAGTATATTTTTTCTTTGTAGTGTTTATTTTGATTTAAAATTTATCTTTATTATATTCCAATCCTAAGAAAAATAAGACAAGAGGAAGGTATATGTCGGTTATATTCTGACCATGAAAACAATCAATCGGAAATTATGATTTTTTTATGCATGGCCTAGGAAAACATTTTTGTCTACTAAATAAAAAAATCATGAATTTTAATTACTAACATATTAAATGTTGAAATATAAAATTAAAATTAAAAAATATAAATTAAAATAAGTACTATTTGAATAAATAATACTTTGTGGTGCAACATCATAAAAGCACATTCTCTTTTAGTATTTTATTAATTAAATAAATAAATATACCAATGTGTGAATAAAATATTAATTATACCAGACTTCTATGTACCTTTATTTAAATCAAGCTATAACACAATACTACTAACTTGATCGGGGGGCGAGGAGCCTCAACCAGTTCATTCTACCATTCACTATTAACCTCCGGTGACTTTGGCTGCATGGTCCAGGAAAAGGGCTCTCCTGTCATCTGCTTGTTGTTATCCTATAAATAGATTAACTCCGAGTAGTTTGATAAATTAACCAACTGGGAGTCTGAAAGTACAGTAAATGTTATTTTTTTTATTTTGAAATGTATAAAAATACTATTTTTTATTTTTTAAAATTTATTTTTGACATCAACACATCAAAATAATTTAAAAATAATATAAAAAATTAATTTGAAGCAGAAACCAATAATTAAATTTTTATTAAAAACAGATTAAATCTCAATGCCAAACAGGCACTACGAGCTTATTTGGTGTTGGGGTTGAACCCCCTTTTCTCTATTGTTTTTTATTTTTTTGTTTTATTTTTTTAATGTGCTAATATCAAAAATAAATTTTAAATAATAATAAAAAAATTATTTTAATACATTTCCAAACAACAAACACTCTTTAAAATATAATTTTTACTACACTTTCAAACATGCTCGATGAATCATAATTGTTAAATTTAGTTTAATACCAAACCACTGGATTAACCTATAATTGTTTTCTCAATATTTAAAATAATTAACGATTTTTACGTGAGTGATAATCATGTAGTTGGTTTTCAAATCAAAGATTTGTCTCTTAATTAAATTCTTTGAAGACAAAAATGAATATTTAGGATTTGAAATGCAATTGATTTTAAAATTAATCACTAATCGCGTGCTATAAATATCATGCAGGCTCTGAAAGACTATCAAGGCTTAACAAATTGGAGTTTCTTGATTTAAGCTCAAATTACCTCAACAATAGCATCATATCATCCCTCAAAGGGCTTTCATCTCTCAAATATCTAAATCTTGGTAGCAACCAGTTGCAAGGATCAATAAACATGAAAGGTACTTAGACCCACACAAACACATCATCATAACTAATTGAAAAAGAGTCGAAATGTTACATATAAGTTTCAATCCTAAAAATTTTATATTAACTCTTTTATATTCTTTTCTTAACTCAGAATTTGATTCATTGAGCAACTTGGAGGTGCTATGGCTGGCTAGAAATAAGATCCAAGATGTTATAGCCTTAACAGGTATATATCAATCAATTGAAGGCTGTTTGATAACTCTTTTATTTCTCTTTTTTACTTTTTTTTTTTCTGTCTATCCTTTTCACTTCAAGTACCTTAGATTTAACCTTCGTGCCCAATATCCATCTTAAGTTTAATATTTCAAGTTTCAGATTAAGTATATTTGGTGTTTTTAGTGCTTATTTCGATTTAAATTTTATTTTTATTATATTTTAATCCCAAAATAATAAGACGAGAGAGGAATGGATAGGTAAGTCATGTTCCTACCATAAAAAAGACCAATCATGATTATTGTTTTTTTTTGTCTACGCGGAAAACATATCTCTTTGTGCTAGATAAAAAAAATCATGAATTTCAATTTTTAACATATCAAATATTAAAAAAAAAATTATTTAAATAAATAATACTTTGTAAGGTGATCCACCATAAAAGCACATTCTTTATTTTATTAATTAATTAAATAGTTGTGCCAAAGTGTGAATAATATATTAATTATACCAAACCTCTATGTACCTTAATTTAAATCAAGGTACATTATAATACTACTTTAGATTTCGGGCTTGTTTGTTGTTATTGTTGAATAGTTATTTTGTTATTTTTTGAATTTTTTTGTTTTAAAAATAAAAAAATATTAACTCCAAGTGGTTTGATAAATTAACCAACTAGAAGTCTGAAAGTACAGTAAATATTATTTTTTTATTTTGAAATGTATAAAAAAAATAATTTTTGTAATTTTTTTAAATTTATTTTTTACATTAGCACATCAAAACAATTTAAAAATAATATAAAAAATTAATTTGAAGTAGAAACCAATAATCAAATTTTGATGAAAAACATATTAAATCTCAATGCCGAACAGGCATTACGAGCTTATTTGGCGTTGTGGTTGAACCGCCGTTTCTCTATTGTTTTTTATTTTTTTGTTTTAAATTATTTTTTTATTGTCTTGATGTGCTAATATCAAAAATAAATTTTTAAAAAAATATATTTTAATACATTTCCAAACAACAAACACTCTTTAAAATATAATTTCTACTACATTTTCAAACAGGGTCTAATTAAGTGATGAATCATAATTGTTAATTTTAGTTTGATACCAAACCATTGGATTAACCTATAATTGTTTTCTCAATATTTAAAATAATTAACGATTTTGACGTGAGTGATAATCATGTAGTTGGTTTTCAAATCAAAGATTTGTCTCTTAATTAAATTCTTTGAAGACAAAAATGAATATTTAGGATTTGAAATGTAATTGATTTTGAAATTAATCACTAACCGCTTGCTATAAATATCATGCAGGTTCTGAAGGACCATCAAGGCTTAACAAATTACAGAGTCTTGATTTAAGCTTCAATAACTTCAACAATAGCATCCTATCATCCCTCAAAGGGCTTTCATCTCTCAAATATCTAAATCTTGGTAGCAACCAGTTGCAAGGATCAATAAACATGAAAGGTACTTAGACCCACACAAACACATCATCATAACTAGTTGAAAAGGAGTCGAAATGTTACATATAAGTTTCAATTTGAGAAGAAAAGGCCTAAAAATTTTATATTAACTCTTTTGTATTCTTTTCTTAACTCAGAATTTGATTCATTAAGCAACTTGGAGGAGCTATCGCTG
>Ga0325403_1001434_pt1 | contig 19785 bp, 8 predicted proteins | sample PopdelMetagenome_19_FD_205665 | JGI IMG/M metagenome (GOLD analysis project Ga0325403, IMG submission 205665) | Populus deltoides microbial communities from Bellville, Georgia, United States - Xylem-PdKOR-R4 | ecosystem: Host-associated > Plants > Phyllosphere > Stem > Wood/Secondary xylem... | reverse complement strand
ATGTCATTTACATAGATAAAATTATTAACGAAATAAACTCGTCGGTAAAATGCGTTCGTAAATTCATCATTAATATTTAAGTTATGACTTAGTGAGCAACCTTTCCTCTCTCCTTCCCCCATTTGTTCTTCTTCGTCTATTTTCTTTGCAGAAAAATAGCAAACCCCCTCCCCTTATTTTATCACAAATCAACCTCCCATCACCATAAATCCCATCACCCTAACACTTAGTTTGTCAGCATCACTATTCTAATTCATTTTTTTTAAGGATTCCCCACGTCAAGTAAGTAAAACTACCTATTTTTTTGTCTGAACTCAATTTTAAAATGTTAATTTTATTGCATATTTTTACAGTATATTTAGTTTGTTTGTGTGTTTTGTTGTTTATACCTTTTCCAATAGAAATTTGTTGTATGAATGTATGATTTGTACATGTTAGGATTTATTTTAGATGTTGAAAAATTATATTTGTTTTTAATTTGAAGAAATTGATTTTGATTTTGTGACTTAGGTGTTTTGTGATGAAATAAATAATGACTTATTTAATTGGTATATTTTGTCAATTTTCTTCTTGAGTTGAAAATTTAGGTAAATGTGTAGAAATTTAAATGTATATAGATGATTGATAATGATTTAAGAGCACTATTAAAATATATTGAATAAGTTTGAGTTAAGCCAATGTTAGCTAATTTTTTTAGTTCACATAATTAATTAATACATGTTGTCATCAATATTCTATATAGGTTTGATATAAGTAATGGATGATTGTTTATAGATGTATCAAGATTCACCCAAAAGGTTGTGTATGAGGGATTATTGTAATGAAATTGAGGGTTTTATTAATTACGCACTATCTAATTTGACAAATATTAGTGGAGATGGTAGTAGATGTTCATGTAAGAGATGTAAAAATAAAAGTTTCTTGATTCTGTTGTTGTAACGATATATCTTTTGCAAAAAGGGTTCATAGAGAAATATTTGTGTTGGTTTGTACATAGAGAACCATATGTTCCTTTCAAGACCATGGTAGAAAAGATGGTTGGGACAACTTCTAGTTCTAACAATGTGCATGATGTTGTAGATGACAATAGTAACCCGTATAGGAATATGATTATAGATATGTTGAGAATGAATCAGTGTTATGCATGTTAATGTTTCATAAAAAATGAAGAACCAAATGCAGACTCGGTCAGGTTTTTTGATCTTCTGAAAGATTTTAGAGAACCATTATAAGATGTGTGCGCACAAACACAGTAAATTATCAGTTGTTGCACATGTGTTCACTATCAAGTTAGATTATAGGTTGAGTGAGGTTGATTACAACAAAATTATCAAATGGGTGAGAAGCATTTTACCTGAAGAAAATAGGCTAAAAGAAAACTTATATGATACTAAATCCATGATGAAATCCCTCGGTCTAGGATACCAGAAAATTGATATATGTCCAAACTTATGCATGTTGTAGTACATTGAAAATGTAGATTTGATCAAGTGCAGAATATGTGGGCATGCTCGTTATAAACTTAGAACTGACTATAGCAACATCCCAAAACTAACTAGCCAATTCTGAAAAGAAAACATGAAAAAAAACTACAAACTAGAAAACTAGTAAAGAAATGCAACCATTAGAGCATTACTCTAAGGATCTAGGAGGCTCCAAGCATCTCAAATCAGAGCTGGGATGGTGCATTTATGCTCGATGTTTGTTATGTGAGTTCTTATAAGCTAGTAGATTTCCTCACCATTTGTCCAAGGGGGCTGGTAGTGGTTGTTGAAGATTCTGTTATTCCTTATAAGCAGACCATGTTGGATAGAAGGAGGCGAGCAATCATGTGGATGATGTTCTTCTTCTTTTGGTAAGTTGTGGAAGCCTAGAGAAATAGATGATGCCAATAGTTGACAGGCCCTTGCATGTTAGCTTTGTTGTTGATGGTTCCCCATACTAAGCTAGAGCAGTGGTAATGGAAGAATAAGTGACCAAATAAAATGCAAGTTGTGTTTCTTATTATTCTAGTCATGTGCAACCTATCCATGGTGCGCAGATGACCTAGAGAAGCAAGCCTGAGTATGAAAGAGTGAAAGGGGATGTGACCTTTGAACCATAGAAGGTTATATATGGTATTGAATGGCCTTATGTCATGGATAAGTTCCCATGCAGAATCAATTGGAAAAATATGATTGAAAATTTCACTACTACTGTTTAATCACCGACAGTTTAATTCCGTCGATAATATAAAAAAAAAATCACCAATGAAATTACAAATTGTCTTTTTTTCCGATTATATGTCATATTAACCGAGGGATATACAAACAAAATAAAGTGGGTAAATATTTTTGTTTGGCGTGCCTTTTCTGTCTTTAAATTCATCGTTGATTATATTACCAATGGAATTACAGACAGATCAAGAATCACCGAAGAAAGTTTTTTCAACGAACAATAACCGTTTATGAACCTGGCGGTAAAAGTCATGCCAGCAAAATTAGTTTATAACTACTGACATAATATTCCATCGGTAAATTGCAAAATTCTAGTAGTGACATAACAAACGATTGTGTATAATTTATAATTCTATTATAGAATAATGTCACTGATTGAACACTTTGTCTTTTATCAACTTTTTGATGACTTTCTTTCTCTTTCCTTAATATCCAAGGACTAAATTACAAGGAAAAAAAATAGTTTTGGATTCAAACTAAAACATTTAAAATAATATGGACCAAATGTGTATAATTTGGAACGTGAGGGGTAAAATTAAATTTTTTTTCATGCTTTTTGTAAAAGGAGCTCTATTTTTTTATATTAAGTTTGATCTTTATTTTTTCAATTTTGTTTTAACAACATATTAAATGCGATGATCAAACTATAATGAAGAGAAAATATAGATATTAAAACATAAAACCATGTAAATAGAATTTAAAATGATAAAATTGAAAAGAAATTAAATGAGATGATCAAACAATAATAAAGAAAAAATTTCAATGATGAAGGAGGTAAACAATAAAATGTGAGAAAAGCTATTGGCTACAAACAATATATTTCACAAGTGTTATACTTTATTTGTTAATAAAACAAATAGAGAAATCATGTTAAAATTATGAACTTTGGATCCTCTTATCTCCTTAACCGTATCTTTATTGTTGGTGATCTTGATCCTAAACCTTACATCACAAATATACTATTAATAACATGAATTTGACAACAATTATCAAGAATTTGAGAGTTATAAGCCTCGAAACAATGTCCATTCATTATCTTACCAGAAACTTTCAATATCAAAATCTCTGTATGCAATGTGAAGTGTTCATTTTAGTTTGCTATTGAGTAATATATAAATATTTAACAATAAACATTAAAATAAATTCTTAAGAACTAAATCTTCACTTAATTTGCATCTGGAACTTGTTAGTAAGTTTCTTCATTCAATTTCTTATGCTTTATAATGTGATCTTCATATAAACCTATTTAAACTTAATCTCATCAATCCATTTTCATTTAATTGTTATAATTAAAATATATAAAATATTAATATGTTACCCTAATATCAACAAGGATAACACATTTCGAGATTTTAATTGCCTTTGGGGTTGGATAATGTATGATTCGCCTTCAAGGCAAGACATTAAGATCCTAAGATTAAATTGCCTTAAAAAAGGTTAATGGAAATGTTGTGAAGATTGGTAGTATATATCGTTAGAGTAAGGATATAGTTACATGAATTAAATCCAATAACTTCTAAAATAATGAATATATTTCATGTTCAAAGGAAAATAAGGAAAACAAGTAGAATTAAGGATTGTTTATTGTAAATGGTAAGGAGAAATAGATTTGATGGTCGATATAAAGACTAGAAAATAAAGAGAATAAAATGTCTTAGAAGTTTAATTAAAATAGTACATGCATACTTATGTTTCATAATAAAATTTTATTTTACAGGTACTATATGAGCACCTCTTCAGTAGTCCTTAGATCATCTAATCTTCATTTACTTATATAAATAGTCTAGGAAATAAAGAGTTTTAGGCATGTAAACTTTTGAAAACTTCAAATTAATTAATGTAATCCTTTAAGTAAGTTGATTTAAAAAAATACTCTTTTGATTTTCCTATATTATTGGTTATGTAATGCTAATGTATTGCATAAATTGTGTGAAGGGTGTATTGTGAAAAGTCTTGGATTTAAGCATGTATTTTGATGGGAGGTGAGCTTGAAGCCACTTCAAATGAAATATATATATAGACACGCACACTTTGTTTTCTATAAGATTCAATACAATAAAACAAAATGTAAGTAATGTTCTATATAGAGGAAATTGTGTCAAAATTTTGTTGAACATGAATAAATTTAAAAAGGTCGTTACATCAACTATATATAAAGGTGAAAGGTGTTCTATTTTGTATGTAAAATTGCTATATAGGATTGTATGTTATGTTTTTGATATTGAAGGAAAAGTGCTTGAAATAAAAAATTATGGATGTTATGATAAAATTATGTATGTTGTTAAGAATTTTATTTAGTAGTTGGTTCATTGCTTTTTGAGAAATTCAAAAAGTTGATCTTGATTTTAAATTAATTGTGATGTTTCAATGATCTTGAATTTTGTTAAATCTAATGAATGAGGTTATAGTAAATTATATATGAAATGGGGAATTTGAAAATATAATTTGAAAAGAATTGGCATATCGAGTTGAATTGATTTGATAGGGCTAAATTATAAGCCTATGTGGGTTTGAATTAGGCTAATAATGGTTGAATAAAAAAGAAAAAATCGAGTTAGTATTGTTGTGTTTCTTTGATAATTGAAAGTATGGAAATTATAATTGTTATGAAATCTTGGTATACAAAAAATATAAATGTGTTGTACCTTATGGAAGAATAAGAAATTGAATGTTAAATGTAAATCATAGTGAAAAATAACTAAATAGAAACGGTGAGAATTGCGATGTGTTGGAAATTAAATGAGGATAATTGTAATTATAAAATGTTTGAGGATGTAAAAAATACCAAATGAAATTAAATATTAACATGAATATAGGCTCATGAGATGGAGTTAATGGGATACTAATAAAGATATCTCTTTTTAAATCAAGAGAGGCATTTGATCCATCAAGAAGAGCTCGGTTGATAAAAAAAAAAAAAAAAAAAAGTAGATAGGTGCTCATCATCTTGATTTTTAAAACTTGTACAATTCTCTAAATTTATTATAAAAAAAAAAACCCTCATAAATGATAAAACTGTTCAGGAACAATTTTCTTTAAACTCCTTTAAGTGGGTTTTGAACTTGGATTTGTCCATAAATCCAAATCCAACATGATCTACTCTAGAAATTTTGTATTGCAATGAGGGCAGGACACAGTGAAAGATTCCACAAATGCGCATGACACGAGGAGTTGTCCTGTGCTTTATTGCTTTTGTACACTTGAAGATGAGAGCGAAAAGAACTAGAGGTAAGGGAGGGGCCGAAAGCTGAAGCCAGGGGATTGCATTTACATGGTTTTCTGTGGGAAGCCATATGCCCACTAACTAGACAATCAACGACCTTCGCTAGCTCCAAAAGACAAGAGAGAGATGGAGGGGTCTACTATAAATGAAGGCCTCTGCCCTCTAGTGCTAAAACTACACTTGTACACTTGCATCTGTTCGAATTAGGTGAAGGGTCTTTTTTATTCATAGGGAACTCTGCCATGTACCCGATCTCATCCAAGTTTTTTATATAGTTTTTAAAATTTCTCTTTAAATTGTTTTATAATCTCGTAAAATCACATTCTATTGAAATCTCGTATATCTAATAATTTTATTTTCTAATTCACATTTAAAATATTAATGCTAAATACAATTTAAAAATTTAGAATTATATCGTTGGCTAATTAGAAAATTGTTAATGATTATTAAGATTTTATATATAAAACAAAAGCACCCAAAATCTCTCCTATGTTTAGAAATCATAGGTATAATATTGAATTACGTGTTTGTTATTTTTTTCAACTATCTAATTTAAGTTATATATATCACTTAGTATTTGATAGAGAGATATTTTATATAATAATAAGACATACTAACATATTAATTCTACATATTCATAATTCATAATAATTAATTATCATATATTTAAAATTATAAAGTAATCTTTATTATAAAGTAAAGTTAGAAACATAGACTTTTTTTTATAGGATCTACAATATAATATTGTAAGAAATATTTAGGGAAAATTATCTTAACCCAAAATTTGAATGCGATAATATTTTGCCTTTGTTTTCTTAAAAATTTCATTTTACATCCTATTGTTTATATAATCAATAACACTTTACATATTAAGTCAGAACAAGCGAACTTAGTCAACAAAAAAGTTGAATTTTTTTTTACAAGTTTACCATTATAAAATTTAATATCCAAATTGCCTTTATATAAATGTTGCTGAAAAACACAAAAAAAGTGACTAATCTACATCTCTTTCTCCATCGTTAACCTTCAACACCAATCACTAGCTACCATCTTCTCTTTAATCAATCACAATCGACAACTTTTCATTTACTCTCCCTTTAGTCATAACACCTATCAATACAAAAAAAAAAACATATTTTAATTAATTTAAAGTTAAAAAGAAATTTTGCATGTCTTTTCTAGAAATGTTTAGTCTTTAATTCTTCATGAGATTGGTGATGCAATATTTTATTTAATTATTGTTGAAGCTCAAGATTAATGAGTTAAACTACTGAAATTGAGAAGACAAAGAGAGTGTTAAGCTTAAAAAAGAGATGCTGGTTCAGTCCAAATTGGAACACTGTTAAGTCATTGCGTCATATCTAGAGCTGTAGGTCTTAGATTTTAATTTGGTTTATAAGGCCAGAAAGCTAAGACATAGGCCTAAAACATTCATGGAAGTCCAAGACTCAATTCTGCTGTTTGGAAGTCCAAATCTTAACAACAATGGAGAAGTTAGAATCTGTCCTACAGCCTAGACACTGTTCAATGTTCAGCCCATATCTCGAGTTCTAGAAGTCCAAATGCACCGATTCTTTTTTTGTTGGAAAGCTGAGATAATTTCCTAGAACTTTCATGTGGAACATCTGTTCAAATTCTGACATTAGCAATGCCGTTTTGTTCAGACAAGAAAATAAGGATTGTCACCAAGTCAAGATGTGGCCACCCACTCAACAATTAGTCATCAAATCAATAGTTATGAATTTTGGCCTATAAAAGGAGGCATTTGCCATGTATTTAGGCATCTTGATTTTCTGATCAAGATTATGCTCTTGCTTCCTCTTTTTATATTTTGTAATGCTTAAATTTTGTTTATATTAATCTCTTGTTTATGTTTTTCATTTCCTTTTCTTTACTTAGTTAACTTATATCTTATTTATGTTCTTATCTTGTTTATTTATGTTTCTCTCTTTCATTATGTTTAACTAAGTTTATTATGTCAAGGTGAAAAGGTTACACTAATGGTGTAAGAATAAATATAGTATAAACTCAACATGGACCTTAATGTTTGATACTAACATGTTTTGTATTTGTTATCTTATTTACTCTTAATACTTTGCTTGTTAAATGGTTAATCTAGATTTATTTTGTATAACCTTAGTACAACAAATACTTGACACTTTCATAGCCCAAACCGTATGGTATAACCGACACCTGTGCTATGAAAGGAACTTGATTTGTTGTTGACATAAGTTATAATCATGAATGCCTGACAACATTTACAAATATTAGCATTATTCGAATAAGATAACTAATGTAATCATGTTAACAGTTTATAATCCGATTGGAACTTCCTTTGTGTGTGGTTTCCAGTTGAATAATAAGAGTTTATACTATACTTGTTTGAAATACCATTAGTGGATCCTCTAACCTTGACATTTGTTTTTATCATTGTTTAATCCTCACATTAGTCTTACATCTCAAAGTCTTCTTTAACTTATTCTTCTTCTTCTTCTCCTTATTATTGTTGTTGTTGTTGTTATTGTTATTATTATTATTATTATTGTACTTGTTGTTGTTGTTGTTGTTGTTGTTGTTGTTGTTGTTGTTGTTATTATTATTATTATTATCATCATCATCATCATCATCTATAATTTATATAGTTAACCTTCCTATGGTTCGACCCTGGTCTTGCCGGATTATTTATTACTTCGACACTCTTGCACTTGGGAGAAAACATCAATCTTTTGGTCGTGCCAATTTCCTTGGTTTTATTTCATCACAATCTTGATGTTTAAAATATTAGGGGCCAAGGGTATGATGGTGCTAGTAATATGCGTGGAGAGTGGAATAGTTTGCAAGCTTTGTTCATTAATGATTGCTCTTATGCATATTATGTGTATTGCTTAGCTCATTAATTACAATTGGCTCTATTGTTGTAGTTAGAGAAATATCTAATTTTCACACTTTCAAAATTTGATTTTTATTGTTAACATTGTTAGTGCTTCTTGCAAGCGTAATAATAAATTACGGGCTTTTCAAGCAGTTACAATTGAACATTTAATTGATATTGGTGACATTGAAACGGGTAAAGGAGTTAATCAAGTAGGTGGTTTGCAACGACCAAGAGATAATAGATGAAGTTCGCACTTCAAATCAATTTGCAGTTTGATAAAAATGTATGAGGCAACTTGCTTGGTTCTTAAAAACATTGCTTTAGATGGATCTACTTATTCTCAACATGGTGATGCGGCTTTTTCATTTAAGTTTCTATTATCATTTGATTTTCCATTCATCTTATATATAATGAAGAATGTTATGGGATTTATTGATGTGCTTTACCAAGCCTTGCAACAAAAATCTCAAGACATTTTAAATGCTATGCATTTGGTGACTACTACAAAGACTTTTTCTAGTGTCATAATTTTGTAAGCATCAAGACATTGAAATTCCTGATATAGATGCTTGTTTTTCTAGTGTGGGACTATCTCACCGTAAAACAAAATCAGTAACAATTGAGCATCACTACCGAGTTGATATATTTACAGCTATCATTGATCAATAATTGCAAGAGCTGAATAATATACTCAATGAGCTGACGATCAAGCTTCTTAAGTTGAGCATAACTTTAAATCCTAAAAATAACTATAAATTATTCAGTGTTACAGATATATACTTACTTGTTGACAAGTTCTATCCTAAAGATTATTCTGACTAAGAAAAAAATCATTTGAGATTATTTTTTACTCTTCATGTTCTTCCTGTTTTGATAGCAACTACTAAACGAGCTTTTTCAGCGATGAAAATTATTAAAACAAAACTTCACAATCGAATGGAGGATAATTTTCTTACAAATTATTTGATTGTCTATATAGAAAAAAAAATTTCCTGAAAGATTCACAATTAATATGATAATTGATGATTTATAGTTTATGAAAGAACGACAAACACAATTAAAATAAATATGTAAGAATCATTCTTTATTATTTTTTACTTTATTTCAAAGTTTATCAAGCATAAATAATTCTTCGTTATAACTAATGTTTCTTCTATATTTTATATGTTTATATTTGATAGGTATAAAGACTAACAAAATTAAAGTGATGGATATATTATGAAGATGAAATTAACTTTATAGCTTTGATTCAATTTGATATTGTTCTAAATTTGTTACCATATACAAGATCATATACAAGGATCATTGTATACTTATAGTGAGTTCTTTAAATAAAATTAAATAATATAATTTTTCCCCAACCAAATAATCCTAGCTTGGGCCTAGGATAACCCTTTGTCAACCATAGGTTCATATAGCTGACATATCTCATCCAACTTGGACTCCTTACAAAAACCACTTACTAGAGCCTCGTGTGTAAAGACTATTTGGTATGCAGGCATGGTCACCGACTATTTAAAAAATCTTTAAGGCTAATCTTGCTTTTTTCATCACGACAGTACCCTCACATCATGGATATGTATGTTTCCACGGCCGGAACCAAGCCAAGACCCATTGTTTCCGCCAAAAGCTGTTTACCTTATTCCATTACGCCCTTGAGGAGGCGGCAATCAAAGTGTCATGTATGTTCATATTAAGTTGAACTCCATCTTTGAACACTTTACTGAAAAATTAATGCGAGGGACTTCCTAGTGTCAACTTGCCTGTAGAGAGCAGCTATGAGAATGGTATATGTTACTGTATCAGCTCGTAATTCACGTTAAAATCCTTTCTTAAGTAGTTTACAGGTTTCTAGAAACCTTCCCTTTTTTACAGAGGCTATCTATAAAGGCATTTTATGTGAAAATACTCGTACTGAAAGCTTCTTTACCTATTTAATCTAGCAACTTATATGCTCTTTCAAAATTCCTGGCTTTACAATGCCCATCAACATGACAAGTATGTCTTGGTATCAGTAACCTGTTAGAGAATAATATAAATCATATTCTAGAACTTTACCTATCAGTTTAAGCTATTGAGTTGGGATAATTCTTTGACATGGTACGTAGCAGAGCCTTGATGATCGAGTGGTCACGAGTTCGAATCTCATCATCTTCATTTATTTGATAAAAATTAAACACAAGATAGTATAGATCTATGCAAGTTTCAAACTCAAAGGACCCTCATTTAAAGAGGTATATTAGAAAATAATATAAATCATATTTTTAAATAATTCTTTAACAGAACCGATCCTTGTTATTTTATTCTGCTCACCAACCTCTTTGTTTAATTCAACTTATCTTCTTTATGATACCCTTTAATCATGGAAGTGTGTATGCGCAACAAGTTTATAATCATCACTCCTAACAGGCTTAAAGAATAGCCCAGATACATTTTCAGCTGACCCCCCTTTTTTTCCTCCAAATATCTCAAATGCTTGCTTAATGTTATCCCTCTTGAAAAAACCCATTGATTAGACATAACATTTATTAAATTAGGTTTCAAACCTATTTCAACCCACTTATAGACTCTCCCCGAGTCTTCTCCTCTTGTACTCGAGGCCGACCCCTACTAGCACTCGTTCTAGATTAAGCAAGCCTTCACGATTCGTCCACAGTCACTAACTGTTGTTGGGTCTAAGCTGGTGGTCTATACCCATAAGACTTCTCAGGAATACTATTTGGGCAATTTCTTTTAAAATGTCCCAAATCCCCACTTAGATAACAATCTCTATCCAAAAACTTGGAGTCTTTTTATCTATGTCCTTCATGCCGACGTAGGGAACACCTCTCAGTTGTCAAAGAGCAATCATCAGGGTGCTTTTGATTACAACACTCACAATATAGGAATGTAGACATCCCATGTATTACAGTTCCAATAGAACTCCCTGCCTGACTAGCCTTGGGATGAGACTGTACTCCCAAGAACCCTCCTCCACCAGACTAAGGTGGTCTACTAGGAGCTCCTCTAAGCAAGATATTTCCTCTGCTACTAAATGACCAGTTAGGCCTCTGTTCACCGCCTCCTCCCTTTTTAAGGAGAGGTTGCCTACTAAATTGTGATCTAGGTTCTCTTTTCTTTTCTAGAAATTATGGCCCCTGACCCCCTGTTCTATTTTGCCTTGCTACTCTTCTTCTAAAACTGCATCTATAAACCGAGTAGCCTCTACCAGTTCCCAAACTATCTTGGGGTAAAGGATGACTAACCCTTTTCTAAGATCATATATGAGCCCATCCATCAATCTCTTAATCCGATGCTGCTCAGTGGGAACTAATGTAAAAGCAAAGATCAAAAGATCATGAAAGTGTCTCTTGTACTCTGAAACTATCATACTCTCTTGTTTAAGGCCAAGAAACTCATGTTCCTTACTCCTCTTATAATGTCTAAAGTAATACCTAATCTCAAACTCTGTCCAAAAATTTATCCAAGATAATACTCCCTCTGCTCTTCTCTCTCTCATAGTCACCCACCATGTTTGATTACTATTTGACAGTAATTATGCCACACAATTTACTCACACTCTCTCTAGTGCTGGAATTTGAGTAAGGACTCTTCATTTTCTAAAGCCAATGCCCAACTATTTCAGCATCTTCCTTTTATAGATATGCAACACACCCCATCTCCCTCATATTTTTTACCTAATGCACTAGAGTGAGGGTATCATCTCTACCTGCAGTACCTGCTACTCTTATCATACTAGATATAACAGCCCTCACAATATACTCTAAATATGCAGTATCCTGATATGATATAAGTGCCCCTAGTGGCACCATAGATAGGAGTCTACTGGATTATCCTATCCTGTTGGATGCGTTTATACGATGGCATCCCCGATGGAAATGGTAGAGAGATAACTCCGGGCATAGATGATTCTCTTTGAACTGGCCATGATGGCACAACCGGTGAATGTGATGCGATATCTCCTAAAGGATGTTTCATCTGATCCCCTCAATTATCAATGGATCGATCCCTACTTTAAACAGAAGATGGATCGGTCTTAGTCCCCCTTCTAATACTCACGATCCTAAAATAAATAATAATTTCTCATTAGTAAATCTGCTTTTTATTTCACAAGTGTAATGGATTATGTCTAGATGCTCTGATACCAACGGTAATGTCTTAACTTTTGAATGTATTTCTCAAATTTAACAATGTCATATACATGAAAATACGGGTAAATCTTTCTTTTTAATCTTCAGCAATCTCTCTTGTCATAACTTAATTTTGGGGTTTTCTTCAAAATCATCCTTTTCTTTTAATTTTTTTTTTAAAGATTGGCAACTTGGCAAAAATAGGCTAAGAAAGATTGAAAACATGGTGAAATTAAAGAAATTATACTTTCAAGGTCAATTAGGGACTAAATTAAAAAATACCAAGACAAAGGACCAAGTTAAAAAAAACACTTAAATCTAGGGGTGTTTTTTAAGCTTTGCAAGGGTGGAAATTGAATTGATTATTGAAATCATAATTCAATTAAAGATCTAATTGAATAAATTAGAAGATTAGGGGTTGAAATTAAAAAGGGGATTAATAACCCAATTCAAGCCAAAACACTAAAATGGTGTCGTTAATTTCATTTTAATGAAACAATGCGTTTTGCCTATATTTTTACCAAAACATCGTGTTTTGGTTCAAAATGGTCAGATAGTAATCAGATAACATGTCGTCTAGCCACTACTCATTATTTTTAACTTTCACTTAATGGCAACCATATATGGCAGATCTGATGACACCTTTCAAGCCTTCCTTCTCTCTCATACCTTCATCATACAAGAAAAAAAAAACCACCCTCATGAGCTTCCATTGCACCCAAACCTAAGCAAAAAATTTGTCCCTTGAAAGCCTTGAACCCATTGCAAAGTTGACCCAAAAAGGCTGACTCGACTAGCCTTTCCAACTCGTGATGGTGACTTTTAGCCAATGGTCAGGATCATCCTTGTTTGAATCAAGAGTCAAGATTTATGCCTAATAAAAACCAGATGTTCCTCTTTCATCCCTTACAAATAGGGTTAAATTTCATGCAAAAATGGAAGAGAAGGAGTGAAAGAGAGCAAAAATACTAGCCATATAAACACCACTTTTTTAGTTGCCTAACAAGCCATCTTTCTCCACCTTTAGCGACCACCGTGAGCCACCACTAGCAACAACGGTGCGACCAACAACAAGTCAACATTCCCTTCTCGTCCAGGTAACATCATTCTCTCCTCTTGTTTGTATATAAGCTTAAGAAAAAAAATAGAAAGAAGACACATTAGTAATATGCATTTTACTACCAAATCTTCTTCTTAAGCTACCACTGAGATGGGCTAGTGGTGGCAAAAGAATGGGTTCGACCCCATTCCAGCCTAGTCCATGTGACTAGGTTAGGTTAGATCCAACCCATAAAACCAAAAGAAAAAAGCAAGTTAGGTTGGACCCAATATTAAAAATACATGATTTTTCTCTAGAATTTGAAGAAAAAATTCAAAAAACCTTTCCCTTATTTCAAAAATCACAAAAATATATTTTTTTTCAAGAATTTCATTTTAAGATCGATTTGTATACTTACACTGTAACATATGAACCTGGTATTAAAAATACTCGGTTTTCTCTGGAATTTAAAAAAAAATCCAAAAAAATGAAAAGATTTCCTCATTTCAAAAACAAAAAAAAAAATGTTTTGTTTTCATGCATATAACCAAATTCTAAAGTTCTTCGTGTATATTTTCTTAAAACAAGATTGCTTTTTTATCGTGCACAAACGATATCGTAACAAGTTTATGGTTATCCTTTATGATTTGAAAAAAATTTCAAAAATTCCACAACAATTAATTTGTTGAGGTAATATTTGGAGTATTAAGATTTAGTTATAGACTTTAATAGTTGGGGGTATAAAATTATACTATAAGTATACCCTCAGGTATTGAAAATATAAAAATAGAAAATAAATGTGATGCTAAAAAATGAGCTTTAGAATGGTTAGAATTTAACTTAGTAGGGTAGAGACTTCCTCACAAAGGGAGATCTGCCTTGAACCTTACATGAAAAAATATGTTTTGTTTTCATACATATAACCAAATTCTAAAGTTCTTCATGTATATTTTCTTAAAACAAGATTGCTTTTTTATCATGCACAAACGATATCTTAACAAGTTTATGGTTATCCTTTATGATTTGGATAAAATTTCAAAAATTCCACAACAATTAATTTGTTGAGGTAATATTTAGAGTATTAAGATTTAGTTGTAGACTTTAATAGTTGGGGGTATAAAATTATATTACAAGTATACCCTCAGGTATTGAAAATATAAAAATAAAAAATAAATGTGATGCTAAAAATTGAGCTTTAGAATGGTTAGAATTTAACTCAGTAGGGTAGAGACTTCCTCACAAAGGGAGATCTGCCTTAAACCTTACATGAGACCAATAAATAGAAACATGCCTTAGATTAACAATCAATCAACGATGAAGCTTACCATAGATAAGGTGCATGCCTTTTACCCTCGAAACCTCATATGAACTGGCCCATCTTGAAGGCTAACTACTTCGGTTCTCAATCTTGCCACCCCATTCATAACCTCTCTCAATCTTATGTTCATCATCTCTAATTATTTTTACATAGCCAAATAACCACATTCTAGATTATTGTTATCCTTTGACAATGATGACCCACTTATGGTTGACATCATCAAGATCTAAAAATCATATTAGTAGCAAAAAACCATATCATTACACACTTACTTAAGTATTTATACTCAATAGATGTCACTCCCTTTGTGTTTCACATACTTTATTGGGTTTTCACTATAATAAGCTAAATTTTCATCTTTTAACACTCAATCTAAAATATCTTAGTTCCTTAAGGAACTAATTCATAAAAAAAAAAACAAAAACAAAATTAATGACTTAATGGTGCTATCCAAAATAATATATAAACTCAAGAAGAAATAAAAAACCAAAAACTATCAATACGAAACTACAAAAATAAAATCACGAATAGCAAAACAAATTCATGCAAAATGTAAATGATAAGAAGACACTATTTTAAATCGATTTATATGTAGCAAACCCAAAATCAATAACAAAATAAATTTTTAACACAAAGCTACCTGTTATGAATTGTTTTTGTAATTTTCAGAAATATCCAATAAAGAATGTCTAAATATTATCAAATTCACGATATGATACTAATTAAGATATACCAAGAATTAAGAATCTTCTAATTTGAGTTGCTGATATTAAGATTTGATGAAAAATCCCTAATTTATGGCTAAACCCTAATTTTTTCCCCTTACACAATTTCTTTTATCTTTATTTTCTTAATTATAGATAACCAGATTGCAAATAATCTACCTTTTTAAAAACAAATTCCACAACTAGGTTTTAGATAACGACAACGATGAAATAACAATGAAAATAAAAGATAAAGTGACATAATCTTATTCTAGAGCCTTGCTCTGATACCAAATGATTCAAACCTCATGGATATAAAGGTTAAAAAACCACAATAAAATTAACCCTTCCCAAGAAAGCTAAATTCAGGTTTATGGTTGAACTTGACACAATGATTACCTATAACGAGGCACCAAGACTATAGAAATCAAACCCCCACCGAATGCCTATAAAGAGAAGTGAACAAGAAGTATAGAACATGACGTAAAGCTTAGTTAATTATTTGATAAGTCAGAATAGTTCAATGAAAAACCGAATTAAAAGAATCCTCTTATAATCACATAACATAGTATTTTGAAATGAAAGTCTATAAAAAGTACTAATTATAAGTTAAATGACCCTATTTATACTAGGTAAAAACACCCTAAATAAGGCTAAAAAATAATAAAATATTTATAAATAAAATAGAAAAAAGAATCTTAAATCAATTAGGAAACTAATATAAATCTCACACAGTAGCTTCTGGACTTTATTGTAAGGCCTTCCCGATGTCCAATTAACTTGAAAGTTTAACCTAATATAAAAAATGACCTCTAGAAACTTCTGGTAGAATTACAACTATATCCAATGATCAGATCAAAAAGTATGCTTGTTAGCGTAAAACTATGCATTAGAAAAAATAACTTTAAAAATAGCATTTAATTGCCAAAATTAGTTAGCCCATGAAGTAGATGGCTTAAGATTGTCTCGTATTCCAATTAAATTAAGGTATGGTTATCACTTGTTGAAGATATAGTCTCCTTGAAATTCACATTGACCTAAATATTTTAAATAAGCCATTTGAATGCATCTTTGAGCTTCTTTGCTCTTGATCTTGTAATTGGTCCATTTGTAACTTGTAATGGATCATTCAATGTAGTTTTGATTACATTATGATTGTTTCTTTTTTATTGAATCTATCAAATTTTAAGGAAAGTCACCTTTCTAAATGACCATTTTCAAAATATCTTTGAATAACCACCTCCTAATTTAATAAAATTCCAAATTAGACAATTGAGTTATTTCCCAACTTTGATGTTTCTCAAAAATATTTCTTCTTAACTAGCTTACTACATAAAGTCTTATATAAGACTTTATATCATAATTTTTGTAAAGAAAAGGCAACTATCATATCCCAATTTTAAATTCCCTAAAACTTCTTATTTAATATTTCAGGAAAAAATCAAAAAAATACAAAAAAATCAAGAAATTTACAAATTGTTTTTAGGCACAAATAATCAATAAATTAATTCCAAGCTAGTCAGAAATGCAATATAAACAAGTAATTTAAGGTGTTGTTGAGGAAAGTCGAAGAAAATAGAGTGGTCATTATTGCCCAAATTGAAAGTTTGAGGACTAATATGGGAAGGGCTATAAAGTATGTCATCCCAGTTTTTGTCAATCAAAGGACCAATTAAAGAGAAAAATTAAATATTAGAATGGATTTACAAAATTTTGGAGTCTAGGGACTCAAATGAAATTTGAAAGGACTTCATTGGCTTTAGTTAAGGGCTTAGTTATAAGAAAAATCAATTTTGAAAGTGAATTTGGGTGAAAATTGAAAGAGTAAAAGTTCATGGGCTTAATTAAAATTTGGAATATCATGGTTAACTTAATATGGGGTCAAATCATGATTAACCTTTCTCTATGCAAAAGTTACATTTTTTTTCATATCAGCATATAAACATTTTATTATTAAAGCATCCAATACATTCCTTAAATGTTCAACATACTTATCTAAATTCTTACTACATGTAAATGTTGAAATGATTGACTTTGATTAATGAAGGATTATTTGCGTTCTTAAAGATGAATTTGTTTATATTGTTAGTGTATCCATAATTAGATAAAGAATTAGTCAAGTTTATCTTTTAGGATATGACATGATTATTTCTGTAATGATCTAATTTTTTGGATAAATTATATAAGAAGATTAGATAGAAGATAAATACAAGTTATTTAAAGATAATCATCAAAGACGTGTTTTTGTGAAACATAAATAACAGTCTGTTAAGAACATAACAAACTAGAAAGCTTGAATATAATATTCTTATCTTTATCACATGAATGTGTATATAATAAAGGATAATATGAAGCATTAGCATGCAAGAGTAGCACTAGTAGAGCAGCACTTGTAGCAAAGCAAGAGTGCCTAACCATATAAGGAATTATATAGAGTTTCACAATATATATTATTGACTCACCTATGAAGTGTAGAGAAAATTATCAAAGAAAATTGTTTGCTGAAGAGCTGGAGAGTCTGTAGACTCCTGGGGGAGTTCTTATGTTAACTATTAGTAAATGGAAATTCCAATTAGGATGATAATATTTTGAAGATCATCAAGTGTTCTAACAAGTTATTATGGTAGAATACAAAAAAAAAAAAGAGTGTTGGTATTGATAAGGTAGTATAGTTACAAAAGATTTATAGTAAAAAAATACTTCTCTTGTAATCTTCTAAACTAGTAAAAGTTGTTTATCCTGAATTTGGCTGCCTCAAAGGTTTTTTTTTTCTCTTAAAGAGTTTTGCAAATAGTTTTTCCTTTGTAACTAAATAACTTACTTATTCATTTAAATTTTTTATACTTATATTTATTTGGTTACTTACAGGGAATAGAAATGGAACTATCAAATTGTATCAAAGCAAGTTTAGTCATTCTAGAGTGAGATATATTTTCTCTATTGAACATGTTAACACTAACTTCACCACTGCAATTCAACAATGAGAACTATGCCTACTGGAAGGTGAGGATGCAAGCTTTCTTTAAATCACTAGATAAGAAAGTCTGACATTTAGTTAAGCATTGTTAGACCAAGCCTGAAACTCCTTTCAGTGACTGGACCATAGACGAATCAAATAATTATAGTTGGAATAATATAGGCTTAAATGCTATATTTATGACAATGTCTCTTGATGAGTTTAAAAGAATTTTCATGTGTGAGATAGCCAAGAACGTTTGGGATACTCTTGAAGTTACTAATGAAGGAACCAAGACGATGAAAATTTCCAAATTACAAATTATAATCTCATGATTTGAATAGATAAGAATGTTGTGAGATGAATGTTTTAGTGAGTTTTATGCAAACATAACGATATAGTAAATCTAAGGTTCAATCCAAGAGAAAAAATGGAGGACTCGTAAATTGTAAGGAAAATTCTAAGATCCTTACTCCAAAGATTTCAGCCAAGGGTAACAACAATAAAAGAAAATAAGGATCTAGACACTATACATTGAAGAATTGGTAAGTTCCTTACAAACTTGTTAATCTACATTGCCTCATCAAAATAGAGGTAAGTCCATTGCACTTAAATCCATTAAGAAAGAACATGTTTATTCTTTTGATGGTAATTTTAATAGTCAAGATATAACTCTTGTAGCTAGGAAATTAAGAAAATTTATGTTTAAGAAAAAAAAACAATGGAAAAGATAAAAAGGGAAAATATTTTTCCAAAAGAAAGGAGTCATAAAATGAAAGTAAGAGTAAAATTGAATCTAAGAAAAGACTTAAGTATTTTGAATGCTCATGATATGGTCACTTAAGTATTGAATGTTTTAATTTCAAAAGAAATAAAAGAAAAGCCTTTAATGTTACATTAAATGGTGAACCTGATTCTAAAAATTCTAATTTATCACCTCATAATGAATTTTACTTTTGTTGCTCTTTCTGGTTGTGTCACTGAATGTACTGATATGAACTAAACTATCAATACATTAAGTGAATCTCATAAATACTAAAATGTTAACAAATTCAGTAGTTCTTATATAAATCAAAATGTTAGTTATTCCAGTAATTCATATATTACTTTTGTTGTTGCCAATCATAAATCAAACTTGTAGGAAGCTTATGATGACTTTTGTAAAGAAGTCATGAAAATCAAGAAATAAAACAATAAATTGTTCAACAAGCTAACAACTGTGGAGAATAAGAAGAACAATTTGTCTGAAGCTCTAAATAAGTCAAAAGTAGAGATATCTAGATCTCTCAATAAGCTTAAATCATTTAAAAAATGAGCTAACAAT
>Ga0325403_1001433_pt1 | contig 19797 bp, 19 predicted proteins | sample PopdelMetagenome_19_FD_205665 | JGI IMG/M metagenome (GOLD analysis project Ga0325403, IMG submission 205665) | Populus deltoides microbial communities from Bellville, Georgia, United States - Xylem-PdKOR-R4 | ecosystem: Host-associated > Plants > Phyllosphere > Stem > Wood/Secondary xylem... | reverse complement strand
GTTTGCAGAAAAACACAATAGATCCGTGCTGGAAAAAGTCACACGAGAACAAGACCCGTAAATTCCTGCCTTATCTTCATCTTTAATTTTTTTTAATTGAGCTAAAAATTTCTTTTCTGTGTTGCTTCATGATCTGTTTACTGTGCGTAATTATATGTTGTTCTTCGTTGAAATCTATTTTGTTGTTGATGTCTACTAGTTTACAGTATTGCTGCTTGATTTTCGTTTGTTTACTAGAAACAATGTTATGCATCCATGTTGATCTGTTTATTGTGTGTATTATATGTTGTTTGTGCTTGATAAACGGTAGAGTTCTTTGCTTTGCGTTTGTTTATAAAAAAATCCTAAGGAGTGACCTGTTAGCATGTCCTTAGTGTAGAATTAGACCAAATTCTTACTGTCTATTACTTTGATTTCTACTTTTAAAGCAAATCAGAACTTCGATTTTGCATTTGTGTGTTTAGATGCTGAGAAAGAAAAGTGTGTTACTTTGAATCTAGAAATATATTCTTGACTTTTTGTTTTTTTCCTCTATTTTTTGAGAATCCAAACAACCTGTGTTTCTGCACCTGGTTATTTTCTTTTAAGGTTATGTTCTGTTCTGTTATGTTCTAAAGGGTTTTCCAGTGAAGATATGATAAAGTGATTTAAAAAGAGAAAAATTCCCATTGAATTGAGTTCAAGATTCTATAAAGAAGTAAAGAGAAACTAAGTTTTCTAAACAGTTAAAATAGAATTAATGGGTTTCAATTAGTTTTCATGACAAATTGCAACTCCTTCTGGTTTACTTGGAATTAATGGGAACGTTCTCAATCAAATCAAATGCATGGCCAATGTTTGTTGCTAACCACATAGCTTTTGTAAATGGAGAACATTGATTGTTTTTGTATTGGTTGAATCCACGATTATATATGTCCCACAAAGTAATTAATATCATTGATTGATTTTAAAATTTTATTAAATGTTTTAAAAGATATCATGGAAGGTCTTGAATCTTTGGATAAGGTTGTTTGGACAAAGGAAATGTTGCATATATTTTATGATATATGCATTAAGGCCATAGATATGGGAATGAGACCGAATACTCATTTTGATAAAATAGGGTGGAAATTTCTTATAACATCATTCAAAGAACAAACTGACCATGCATTCATTAAAATACAACTGAAAAACAAATGGGATGGATGCAAAAAGGATTGGAGGATATGGTCAAAGTTGGTTTCTGAAACTGGTGTCGGTTGGAGTAGTGAATTAGGAACAATTTCAGCTAGTGATGAGTGGTGAAAAGCAAAAATTCAGATAAATTCCTTATCATCCCAACAATTTCATATCTTGTTGTCAAATTTCAGAAAAAAAAATATTCAATTCATGATCCTTCATTACTTGTACTTATTATATGCAAGAAATAAGAGGAGCCAAAAAATTCAGACAAAACGGTATTGAATCGTCTTTAAAGATTAAATTTGACATAATGTTTTCCAACATTGTCGCAACTAGAGAGTTTGCATGGGCTCCTTCGTCGGGAGTACTTGGTGGCAATGATGTCAATCCTAGCACAAACAAATCCAACATTAATGGTGTTGATTTCAAAGAAGGTAACAGTGATTCAGAGGAGGATGCGATTCCAAATTTGGACACTAACATATCTCGAATGGATGGTGGAGGTGCATATGTCAAGCAGCAGCAACACAAAGAGCAGTGGCAAAAGAAAAGAACGAGATCCTTCTGAGGGTCGAGGTAGAAAAGGAAAACATCTGGAATTGGTGTTCAGATGCTATCAAGGTGGGATCAACTACTTGAGAGTATGTTGACTAAGAGTAATTCAACTTTTTTGAATATGGATCGGGTAGGCTGTAGTATTCCCGAGGTGATGGCTGAGCTCCACTCAATTCTTGGATTTTTGGTTGATGATGATTTTCACGATTTTACTACGGATTATCTTGGTTTAAGAAGGAAACGAGAAATGTGGTACAGTATGGGTACTCTTGAACAGAAGTTCAAATGGTTGCAACAAATGTATGCACGATGTAAACATGCATAACTAACATGGTATGATTTTATTTTTCTTAAATGTTAATTAATTAACAAAATTCAAGTGATAGCTAAATGTACTGTGTGATGTTATTTGACATGATTGATAATTTATTTCTACATGTTTATTTTATTTTTGCAGAATAATGTGATGACAGTTTTGAAAAGAGTAGTTTGCAGTTGTAGAAGTTCGTTGGAGTCATCATTGTAGCAGACTGTTGTGTTGCGGTTTTTTTTTAATTTATATTTCAGACATTAGTCGGTGTATTTATCAACTTTGTACGCTGGTTATCGGATTATTGAGGTGCGTGTATTTTTTTTTTTTGAATTAATATTTCAGAGATTAGTCTGTGTATTTATGGATTTTTTATGTTGGTTATCAGACTATTGAGGTCATGTATTTTTTTTCAAATTAATATTTTAGAGATTAGTCAGTGTATTTATGGATTTTTTACGTTGGTTATCGGACTATTGAGGTACGTGTATTTTTTTTTGAATTAATATTCCAGAGATTAGTTGTTGAATTTAAGTCAATGTAATTCTAAAATATTAATTGTCAGTATAACTATTTACAGTAGCAAAAAATAAATGGTACAACAGCTAAAGATAAAAACTGCAAATGAAAATAATGCATGTAATGATTGCATAGTGTAGAAATTAAAAACATATAAGGATAAAAAATATAGAATAATGGAAACAAAAAAGTGGGGCCTAAGCATCTTGAATAACTGAGAGAGGACATTAGTTTGGTTGGAATCACGTGAAAGTTTGAAAATGCTGCCTACAAAAGAACATATATATGTACTTATTACAGCTCATATATGTCAGAACGTAATTATTTTGAAAGCACAATATTTCAAAAGAGTTGTAAACATCATTTCAATTTTTCTATATAAGGAAGGATATGTGTTTTATTTTTTCAAATGACATAACTTCCTTCAGAATAAACCTTTTAATTGCATTTCAACATTCAAGTGGAACACCTTTTTTTTTTTTTTTACTTTAAAGGTATGTAATCAATGATTTCTCACAAACTCTTTGATTAAAATTCTTTTTAACTGAATGATATGTAATTATTTTTAGTATTTTATTAACAACATACCAATTTTTTTATTTGACATGTATTGAAGATATGGATGATCCATGGTTTAATGCCATATTTAACGAAGATTTTGATGACACTTATGATATTGTAATGAACCCCATTGTAGACTACATTAATTATCCTAGTTGTGAAGGTAGTGGTGCCTCAGTTGCTGATGTTGGAGATGATGGTGATGGAAATGACGACGACAACAATAATGATGATGATAAAGACAGTGACGATGAAAGTGATGACGATGATGAATTTATTTTAAGGAGGCAGTTTGATATGAAAAAATTAATTATATGCACACTTGGAGCTATAAATATGTATTATATTAATTATTTGCACAAAGAACCATGTATGGTTTCATACAACACAGGGATGTGTTGGTTGAATGAGGTTTTAAAAGGTCATTGGAAACGATGTGTCAACATGTTTAGGATGGACACAACCACTTTTTAAAGTCTGTGCAATGATTTAGAAACGCATCATGGCTTAAAACCTTCAAGAAGAATGAGTGTTATTAAAAAGGTGGCAATGTTTCTATTTACAATAGTAGTAGGGGTGTCAAATAAGGAAGTGCAGGAGAGATTTCAACATTCAAGTGAAACTATTAGTAAATGTTTCAAAGAAGTCCTTAAATCATTATGTTTGTTTATTATAGAAGTCATAAAACCAGTAGATTCACAATTTACAAGCACACCAAGAGAAATTACAATGAATCCAAGATATATGTCACATTTCAAGGTAAGACGAATTTCTTTTTAATATGAAATATTTTATAAAAGTTTATGATTACTTAATTTTTTTTATTTTTTTCCCTGTAGAATTGTGTAGGTGCAATTGTTAGCACACATGTGCGTGCTTGTATATTAGTTGATAATCAAATTCCATTTATTGGAAGAAAAGGTGTATCGACACAAAATATCATGGCCATTTGTAGTTTCAACATACAATTCATGTTTGTGTGGGCAGGATGGGAAGACAGTGCACACGATACACATATTTTTCTTGAGGCTATTGACAATAGCAGCATAAATTTTCTAAAACCACTAGAAGGTTGTGATTTGAAAATAAATTGATGACTTGGTCCAAAAATGTTCATTTTTTTTTAGTTTTGTAATAAATTAGCATGTTGTGATTCTTTGCAGGGAAATACTATTTGGTTGATGCTGGATATCCCAATGAGTATGGGTATTTGGGTCTTTATAAAGGCGAGAGGTATCACTTATAAGAATTTAGACATCGTGGACAACCAAGTGGCCGTGAAGAAGTGTTTAACCGTGCACACTCATCACTACGTAACGTGATCGAACGTTCTTTTGGGGTATAAAAACAGAGGTGAAGAATTTAGCAAAATATACCTGCTTATCCATATAAAATCTCAAGTTGAGATTGTAGTTGCATCAATGGCACTACATAACTATATTAGAAGGTGATCGCAAGATGATGAGGTTTTTTCCGAGTATGATCGCAATCCCAATTTCATTCCAGATGACTTTTTACCTGATATTGTACCTCCCTCAGCTATTCAAAGATCACAAAGGCCTTCATGTATAGATTTTGTATGAGATGGAATTGCAAATAGTTTGATGGGACAATGAAAAACTTTTATTAATGTACAAGGATTATTCATTTCGTTATGTAATCATAATTACAAAACAACAATATTTTGCCAATATATATATAATATCTTTCTTAGTAATTTTACAATCAAACCTCATACAAAAAACATATTAACCAAACATAACACATTGTTTTTTTTTTCAACCATAATTTCAACCACAGTTTTAACGAAACACGTCAAAATGAAAACAAACCTCATAAAAAACATTTTTTTAAACTGCTTTTTAAAACCACAACAACAACCACAATACCAAACAGACCTAATTGAAAAACCACATTTGTACTTCTACTTTTATTAGAAAAAAAACAACTTTAACTTTTACTTTATATCCTTCTTTATTCTAACTATGGATGATAGCATTGAACTAGTTGTTATGCAGCTAAATAACTAAAAATTGTTTTTTTATAATTTTTTTCTATGGATATTATAAGCAGTTTCATTATGGATAATGATGAATTCATGAAAATTTCCCAGCTAGATTTGGACTTTCATAGTTATATCTTAGGCTAAAGGTTTAGCTTGCAAAATAAGTCTCATATTATAATAGAAAACTCTCTTATGCTTAAGTTAATAAATATAAGAAGGTTAAAATGTTTATGTAAAGACAAGTATATGGAGTGGAGAGTTATATATGATGTGAGTTTGAATGAGCATGTGTATGAAATCTTATATTTAGGACTTGATTTGCTTACCTAGTGACTAAGTGTATTTAGACACTCAATGACTTGAACTTACCTAATTGTTGTGTCATGCTTGTTATTGGTAGGAAAGGGTGGCCTTAAAATGAGATAGTTTGGAGGAGATAATTATTAGTGTGAAAGGGCGTGTTTTACAAACTATAAGAGTAGGTACAGAGTCAAGTTGAGCATGCCAAGGATGGTCATTTCAAGTAAATATAGGGATTTTACACTATGGTGTATGTATGAAGAAAATAGTCATTGGCAAGAGTAGACATATTTTAAGAAGAGATTGAGAAATGGTATATTGGTGTGAAATGGTAGAATTTATAGGCATGTCATTTTAACAAAGAAAATAGGTTAAGGGGTCTTTGCATTGTGGTGTATGGCTGATAGGGTAGCCTTACAACTATTTGTGGTTCAGTACGGGTAAAGAGAGGAAGGGACTTAGGTTGGGTCAATGAGAAAAATGTTAGGTTCGGTTAGGCTAACCAGCCTTGTTTTGGCTTGCTGGCTGCCAACATTGGTTAAACTTATTGTTAAATAGGCTTGATTAGGCTTGCTGGTTGGCAGTCTTAATGACTTGCTACTAGCTAGGCTTAGTTGGACCTTTGTTTTTGTACCATTAGATAGCAATAAACTAAATATAAAACAAATCCTCATCAAATCAGATCTAATAAATACCAATTAAAATTACCCACTAGGTTTTGGGATTGGTATGGGTAAGAGAAATGCGTACACATTATATCAATAAGTGTAAGGTACCTAATTCATATCTTACTCGTACATATAGATACCTATGAACATTAAACAATATAAATACATTAAATTATCTTAACTGTATTGTTAAACACATAATTTTATGGAAAAGATTTGGGTATGGTGTTTAAAGCTCATTATCTACAAGTTGTATGTTTTTTAAATTTCAAGTATAAAAAATATTTTGAAATTAAAGTTATATATATCATGCACTATTTGAAAATAACATCATAGTATACATGCAATAAAATGATGAATATCTTTTTAAAATGAATAATGAATTAAAGTTCTAATTGCACACTATACATTTTATTTTTCAATTCAAAACTTTTCTTTTATCAGTTCGAATGTAATTGAGTTTAGCAAGGTTAATTGAATTTTAATTGGATTAGTTAGGTTTGAAGAGATTAACATCATGAATAGTTTGAATGCAAACTCAAACTAAATTAAACCCTAAATCACTAGTTTTTTGGTAAAACTGTAAAGTTGATAGTTAGATAACTATGACTTACAGTCTAATAATGTTAAGAAAAAAACAATAAAAAGACAATAATAGATCACAACAAAGAGTGGGGGGGGGAGTTCTTACCTACACTTATCTTTAAAATAGAATGGAGCCTAAAATTAATCCTAACCAATACACTAGAAAAAAGTTCACTAGCCATTCATTAATATGATTTTTATGTAGGAATTTATGTATGATTAGAAAATACATTTTTGTTACCAAGAAAAAACACTCTTTTAAGAAGAAAAAATATGTGTCATATATGAAATTAGAAGAGACATATAATGATGTCTCGTTATCAAACAAAATGGTAAGATTGTTTTAAAACTACTAAGGATCAAAATTGATTGAAATAATAGTTAAAATTAAAAGTAAATTGAATAAAACAAATAAAATAAAATAGAAAAGTAAAAAAAGTGTAAATTGCAACAGTATGGTAAAATTAACAAAAACACAAAAAAAATGGTTTTAGTATATAGTTCTCTGACCTATGAATGTCAAAATTATAATCTAACTTAGATTATTTGTTGACTAACTAGCTCTAAAGAAATATAAAAAAATCCAACTCTAATTTAATTTAACAAAAAAATCTTGCCAACTGAAGCATAACAACATTAACCAAGGTGATAAACTATCACTAAATAAAGAGCTCAAAATCCGCAATAGCTAGCTGCAAAACAGATATTGATAAAAAAAAAACATCAACAAGCTTTGACAATCAAAGAACATGGACCTACCAACCCTAAAAAACCCCAAATCACAGAGCAAGAAAATAAATCAGCCAAATCAAGATACTAAGAGCTCTGAAAATGTCCCAATAAACTAAACAAAAATTGTGAAAGAAACTATATACACCCTCTGTACATCACCAAGAAAGAGATAAAAGCAATTATATATAAAAAAGAAAACAGAAGGATGAATGTCCTAGTCAAGCACAAGCTCAAACTCCCATGAAAATGCCTAGAATTCAGCAATTCTAAAAGAAATTAGAGAACAAATCAAGCTAGAACATAGAAAAAAAAAACTTATCTCGCAACAACCAAATGGGAACAACTAATTGCGAAGCTTATAAGACACATAAACCTCAACCAATTTCGTTCTAAATTAACCATACATCTAATCCTAGAGTACCAGCCCAACACTTTCCCAACAATCACCAAGCAACCGAGTACATTGCAGGTAGGGTGTGCATTAAATGCCACACTTAACAAATCAAAAATCTAAGAGGCCCACTAAACACCTATCAACCAACTACAACTTAGCAACCTAATCCAAGCCAAAACTCAACAAACTCAACAACTCCATGAAACCAGATGATGCTCTTCGTGGGTAGAGCCACCAACATATAGAGGAAAAAGCTCAAACATGTAGACGCTGCACACGTAGTCACCAAAACACCCACAACTGAGAAGTAACCGCTAAGAAACCCTCATCTCGTGCTAACAAAAGAACAGGGAAGCAAATCTCTAGAAACCATCACATCGCATGAGAAGCCTCATGCGAGAAGAACTGTTTCAATACATAATGTTTTTCCTCAATGATTATAATAATTTTTTGAGGCCTTTTAATTATTTTTTTTTGTAATTAACTGTAATAATAATAACAACAATAATATAGATTTACTTTTTGGTCAGGCAGCTAGGACTGATAAAAGGGCTGCAACTTGCAAAGTATTTGGTGTAAAATAGAGCCCCCCCTCGAGCAAATCATTGAAATAAAAAAGTAGACAATCACTATAACAGTTACTACGAATACTAATTAATTAGGTTTGGACCATCTAGCTAATGATCCTTCTCCGTTTGGAGAGGACCATTTTATCACAGAGAAGGTGGTGAAGTGGGGACAAAAAAAAGAGAGGAAAAAGATTGATGCCTTTTGCATGTTATGATTGGCATTGACTCGTTGTCCAATTGTCTTTAGAAAGTTCGCTTTTCTGTCCCAGCTGTGGGATTCTATACTTTCTCTATAGCACAAAACAAAATGCAACCCTCTCCCATCTCCCCACCACTACTCTATCACTACATTCCCTTCCCTCTACATCTCTTCTATTTTAGTTATTAGTCCCCACTCGTGATATATATATAAAATTTCAAATTGAAACATTAAACATAGAATAAAATTTGTGTTCTTGAGGCACACAATATTGCTCATAAGCTTGCACAAGAAATACCAAAAGAATCCACCTTTTCTGGCTACTGAGTATCACTTCATAGTATAAGGTCTAGAATTAATGAAAATTTATGTTAGATTCTTCTTTTCCGCTGTACAAATGGTTTGTTGCTATGACAAATCTTTATGTTTCAAAGAAGCAGAACATACACAGTGAAACTCCACAGGAAGTCAAGAACAAGGACCCGTCGTGTAATCACGTTACCATTCAAATCCACTGTTTTGGGATTTTGCAGGCTTCTTTGAGAACTCCATACAGGTTATAATAATAACTTCTAAATTGTCTTCTTTGATAATTTGAATTGGACTTTGTGCATGATTTCTTGAGAACTGAAATTTGCATGAAATTGGAACCTGCTTCCATTTTGTTGCCTACTGGACCTGTTTTTTTTTTTTTTTTTCAAAACTTAACCGGACTTGCTGCCTTGCATTGCAAATCAAATTCATTTTTTCACTAGAGATCACAAACATGTCAGAAACTTGTAGGATCTTAGCATTGTTTAACCATCCAGCTAGTGTTTTTCTTTTCCTGCAATGAAGAATGGACATAAAAGTAAAGATACTTTCTTGATCTAAAAATCATAGAGACACATGGGGGTATCTAACCTCATCTCTTGCTTATAATCAGTCAAGTTTTCAAGAAAAACTTACTTGAGTGCCGTGGAACTCTGTGTTAGATCATTGATTGCAACAGGGGATGTTGTTTTTTGTGATTCACAATTAAACAATGTAATTAATTCAACTAACAGTCTCATAAATCTATGAAGGATGTCTGTCAGATCCTTAAAAAACACATAGTTGATTCACAATTGCTCACATTTTCAGTATTCTAAGCCATCTTATAGGCTCTATGGTTCTAAACTCATAGGTTAAATTAAGCTTCTGGAATTTCTACAATCTCAAGAGAAAAGTCTTCAATTAAACAAATCTTTACAGAAAGTTTTCAAGAATCAGTCTCTCCCTCTCTGCCTTTCTCCCTCTTTCCTTTTCTATTTGCAGTGAGAAAAGGAACTTCTTTTTTAATCAGGAGGTGAATATCACGACAAAAAGAGAGAACTGACCACCTTAGCACACGCGCACACCCACACACCCAGTCGCCTTTTCTTTTGTATCGATGTTGGAAAAGGACAGGCTCCATAGCTATATTTTATTTGAGGATTCTGTGACAAAAATTAGTCTGCTGGACACTGAAGGACAGTAAGGGGTATCGGCCTTAGCCTAATTTCTACAGCAGAGATTTAGAGAAAACCCCCACAAAACCTCAATTACTTTCAAGCATCCATTGTCTCCTCAATCCCTAACCTTTCATCCCCTTTGAAGCGAGCCTGCTTTTGTGGGCTAAAACTATTTTAGCAAGTTACATCTGGACTTAACCCCTTTCTTGATTAATGCTCAATATAGCTGTTATATTTGGATGGACTCACTTGAGCAACTTTTGGGTTGCTTTGGAATATTATTCTCCAGCAGAATTATGTATCTCGAGCATAAAAAGAACTGATTGGTACATTGAAAAAACTTTTGGTTTTTCATGTAATACAAGCTAAAAGTGACATTGGTTCCTTTCCCAGCTGACGGTGAATTAATTTTTCCTTGTATTTACAACTTCCAGCTATTTAAGGCAGTTCAATCAATCATACCACCTCCTTGTTCTGGAGGAGACACCACTGCAGAATGAGGCATCCCACTGCTGCATTCTTCTATCTATTCCTTTTCTCCAAATAAGCTTGAAAAATAAATGCATGAGGGCCAAATGCCATCCAGCAGATATTTGGATGCATGGTCTGTTTAAGATGGACATAAAACTGGTCCTTGGAATATCTAAAATCTTAGTTAACTTAAAAAACAATACATATCTGTTGCAGAGAAATTACCCAGCACATACACAGTAGAATAGGATATCAAAAAGGTGTTTGAAAATATTAAGAGGTTGTTTTTAAAGTGGTTTTTATTTGAAAATATATTTTTTTATTTTTTAATTATATTAACACATCATTCGGTATAAATAATTGTTTTAGAAATATAGTTTGGAATCCAATTCCAAAAAGCTTGAAATACGTATAAACAAAATAGGACAATTGGAGGGGGGGTGCTCAACAAGTCTCACTTGCTTACCAACAAGAGAAGCGAATGTGGAAATTGGACCATAAATGTATGGACATTTCTATGTTAATACTCATCACAGCAACTATTTATCTTCCCCTTCTTTGTCTCTTTGGCGCTCTCTCTCTCTCTGGTGAAGAGAATCAAAGAAAATTGTTAACTTTTGGACGCCTTGACATTTTAAGGTGCAAGGGTCTGCTCTATACTGTAGCATATACTTGAGCAAACTTTCTTTCTTCTCCAATTAAAGCCCAGGAGCTGGTTTACATCTTTTAATGCAGAAAGACTTTTAATTTGTAAAAGTGAACTGATTTATAGACCAACGTGAGTCGCTTCAAGGTGAAGGCTCACTGGTCAAAAGCACAAAGGTTTTATCCTTCTGAACTATGTCAGGCTCTCTGCTATGTTCATACACTGTTAACAGCTGCTAATGATCACTTTGTGGGTACGGGTCTGGTTAGCTATATTACAAGAAGACAAGTCCAGTTTTTGGAGTCTAATTAGACCTCAGTGGCTCCGGTTCTCTGATTCATCATTTCTTTAAAGATTCAATCTTGGGTACTTGCTTGTTTTGTTCCTGGAGTTTAATGGTATCTGACCTTTGTTTTCAGATTTTTTTTTATTTTTTTGTACTTTTTTTTTGTTTATCGGGAATGTTGTCTGTTTTACTAATGTTGATTGGGGTGCGTTTTCTCTCAGTTTGAAGGGGGCGAAGATAGTAAAATGTATGGATTGAAAGTGACTACTAGACACAAGCGTTCAAAGAGGTAAGCTAGTAATTCAATCTTTTGTAAGCTTGCAATTATTGTTCTCATTGCTCATTTCTGTTCATTGCTATTCTACTTGATGGGTTTTTTTTTAACTGGAATGGCTTCTGAAGAGTTTTCTGTGGTGGGCTTCATGAATAAAATGGAAACTTGGGGCATTCATCACACCTGCTAAAAAGTGTTGTTTTATAAGTAAAAACGACGAGAATACAGTTATATAAAACCCCATGAAAGTTTTGGTTTTATTCTCCGAGCTATTTTCCAAGCAGAAAAGACTATGAAATTTTTGTCGTCCAGATGAAATTTTAGAGCTTCAAAAAAGAGGAACAGTGGGAGAGCTTTTCCTAAATCATAAAGAACTTCTTGAAGATGGGATTTTAGAGTATGTTTCCCAGCTTGGAATTTGGGGATTTTTCTTTTGATTTCTCCCAAGTTCCTTCTCTGATAAAGCTAGCAATTAATGAGTAATAGATGCGGTGAATGAAACTGAAAACTGTTTCAAGTTGGGTCTTGGGAAAATTATTGCAAAGTGGATCTTTGATAGGAGGTAACCGTTAACATCTCTAGCCACCTCCTCCTTCCCAGTTAAAAAGAAAATCCAGTAATTGTGTTGCAGTAGCTGTGCTCATTATATAGAGGCAGCCAAGCCTTTTAATCTTTTTTTTCCTTCTTCATTATATATCCATTTCCGTTTTTATGTTTGCTATTTGTGCTGTGGCAGCTTCCCAGATAAGAAAAGAGTCGAGGAAGATGACTTAGATAGTTCCTTTGAAGCATCCAGCCGCATAAAGCTGGTAAGACTACACCTTTTTTTATGCCCTTTTGCTTAAAAAAAATGAAAAGAAAAGGAAGCAGCTCAGTATCTTATTTCTTCTTTACAGTAGCCAACCTTTCATCCCCATGTTTTATAAAGACCTCGAGCATAAGGCCAGCCAAAACTTACTGTAAAATGACTTCTTTTAAATCTCCTCATCTGCATAAGGTTGTTTCTTCGCCTTCGAATTATTATTCTATTTGTTTAGGTTGGGGCAATGGGATGAATAATTAGCTTAATACATTTGAGTCAAATTTTAGTTATGGTCCCCACTGCGGTGGTTTAGTTGAATGGAATAAATTATTATTGTGATTTAAATAAAGAATAACTCATATAATTAACTCAAAAGCTAAGCTGATTTGGTCGCTTTTCCCAACACATTAATTCATTAGGTGAATCCTCCTGGATCATAACATAACAAGCAATTACTAAGTATATGATTTTTGGATACAATCTGATTACAGAATATGGGGCTCTTGAAATACTCTGCCAAAGCCAAGAAGAAACAATCCCCTAAGACCGAAATGCAAGATTCTTTGAAGCAAGAGGTATGCAACTGAACTTCTTCATTCTCGTCCTGTTCTTTCTTGCTCTGAGTTAAATATTAGCTGAACTCTTTTATGCAGATTCTACAGCTTGAGAAAAGATTACAAGATCAGTTTCAGGTCCGTTGGGCTCTTGAAAAGGCATTGGGTTATAGGACTTCTTCCCATGAGAGCATGTCTGAGCTGTCAATGCCTAAGGTAAATCCTTGCCATTATAATTTTATGGGAATAGAAATAGTTGTGCTTTATTACTGTCATTCAAAGTGAATTTATACAGAGCTGGGGCCTTTCAGCAAAACTTGTAACCATGCCAACAGCTCACTTGCTGAATTCTTATCATTTCTTTGGGAAAAATCTTCTGATAATTTGTAATTTAAGTTTCTTGTTCTGATTTATGTCACTTAATATGTAAAATGGAATTAAAATGTCAGAGTTCATTGTTAGGCTCAAGGTTTTTGACTTGCTAGTTCCTGTATTTTCTGCAACTCCAGCCAGCCACAGAATTAATCAAAGAAACTGCAGCATTAGAGTTGGAAGTTGTATATCTGGAACAATATCTTCTCTCCCTGTACCGGAAGGCATTTGATCAACGAGCATCCTTGGTTTCCCCATCTAACCAGGATCGAAGTTTAAAAACCCCTGTCACAACCCCGAGACGAAGGTTGTTTGATGTTTCCAGGCCTGATATATCAAAGAAGGAAACTTCAGCTACTGAAACTGCTTGTCAGTCACTTGACAATACATGTAAGGAAACCAATAGAATAGGAGGAGAGGAGAAACTATTAGATTCTGGAGTTCATCGATGTCAGTCTTTATTGTCCCAACACACTACATTTTCAAATAGAGCCTCTCCTCCATCAGAATCTTTTGGTAGAGCTGTGCGTGCATGCCATACCCAGCCATCGTCCATGATGGAGGTAACTGAGTGCTAACACATAAATTATATCTTTGCAGTTTTTTAGTTTTGCTGTTTGCAACAACTACCAATGACGATGGAGCATGTTAAGCACAAGGTGCTTTTTAACTATTGTTTGCCAAAACAATGTGGAAGAACACTGTCATTGGCTATTCATTTTCAAATTCAACAATTACAGAAATAGGGCGAATAATTTCATCAAATGACAATTTTATCAGCCTTGAATGGATTATAAATTTTTTGTTTTTTTGCAGTATGCCCATAGTGCATCAAACATTATTAGTTTGGCTGAGCATCTTGGTACTCGCATTTCTGATCATGTTCCAGAGACACCTAACAAGCTTTCAGAGGATATGATAAAGTGCATGTCAGCTATATACTGCAAGCTTTCAGATCCACCTTTGACACATAATAGCCTTTCATCTCCCAATTCATCCTCATCATCCATGAGTGAATTTTCCCCTCGAGAACAATGTGATGTGTGGGGTCCGGGATTTAGGAATAATTCATCCCTTGACATACGGTTGGATAACCCTTTCCTTGTTGAAGGTCTGAAAGAGTTCAGTGGACCATACAGTACAATGGCTGAAGTCCCATGGATCTATAGAGATAGTAAAAAATTAGGAGATGTTGAAAACTTGCTACAAAATTTCAGGTGAGCCGATCTACCATCTGATTATTACCAGAAAACATGTTAATAATGTAGGTATCAAGTAAACAGCATGTGTTTTGCTGTTATGTTGAGATTCTTATTATGATTTTTGGGATCTTCTGCTGCAGATCACTTATCTGTCGACTAGAGGAAGTTGATCCTAGGAAGCTAAAACATGAGGAGAAGCTAGCTTTCTGGATCAATATACACAATGCGTTGGTGATGCATGTAATGGCACTTTTCACTTTTCGATAGAAATATTTAGTTAACAAGCTAATTCCATATTTTTTTCTTTTTCTGACATGAGTTTCTAACTTCAATATTCTCTAATAGGCATTTCTGGTGTATGGGATTCCCCAAAACAATGTTAAGAGGCTCTTTCTACTTTTGAGAGTAAGGGAAACCCTTTCGCATTTTTCCTTTGAGTAAGAGAATTTGTGCAAATATACGTGTTCTTAAACTCTTGCTCTGTGCAGGCTGCATATAATGTCGGGGGTCATACATTTAGTGCAGACACGATACAGAGTTCTATCCTTGGATGCCGGATGTCTCGTCCTGGACAGGTGGATCTTTAGAGTTTTTCTTGAAACTAAAATTCAGAAGTCATTATTGTTAATATCTTGTCAAAGGGCTTTGGTGTGTAGGGTCTTGCAACTTTACCTGCCTTTTGTCGAGATCCAATGCAGGATTTGGCATGTAGAGTTGAGCCACCATCGTGAAAAATCTTTCAAATAAACAAGGGCATTATTTTTTGTGTCATGAAAAGAACAGAGCCATGCTCACACAAAAAAAGACAATGATATATATTTGTATGTTCAATAAGCATATTTGTATTTGTAAAGTAATTCTCGTGGGATACAATAATTCACTTGTCAGTTACGTTGTAAATTCATTTGATATAATGATCCTGAAAAAGCTTGTCCCTAATTGCAGTGGATTCGAACATTACTTTCATCAAAGTCCAAATTCAAGACAGTAGAGGATCGGCAAGCATATGCAACTGACCATTCAGAACCGCTTTTGCACTTTGCACTATGTTCAGGAAGCCATTCTGATCCTGCGGTACTTCATTTTCCTTAATCTGTTACAAGATTTTTAGTAGATGAGTAGCAGTCATAAGTAAGATATTGTGCAGCATGAACATTGTTTGCATATATCATGTAATCGCAATTCTGATTAAGAATAACCCAACCAAAATTAAATGCTATATCCTTTTTAAGTGTAAGTTTTTCTGATTAGTTGCCTGCACTTTTTGTGTGCACTGCCTTTTCACAGCACTCTTTCATAAAGAGCTCATTTTTGTGATACCATGCATTGGTTTCCAAAAGAAGTAATTTCCTTTAGACTATTCTAAAGTATATTATGAAATATCAGCTCAGTAAAAAGAACTGAACCTGGGTTTTACAGATGTTGCGGATTTTGGTATATTTTCTGTTTAGTTTATCCTCTTCAAATGGAATTTAGACAAGTACTTTTGCCAGGTCCGTGTCTACACTCCAAAGGGAATAATTCATGAGCTTGAAGCTGCGAAGGAAGAGTATATCCGAGCAACCTTTGGCGTACGCAAGGACCAGAAAATCCTGCTTCCAAAGATTGTGGAATCCTACACCAAGGATTCAGGTTTATGTCCTGCAGTTGTTCTTGAAATGATCCAAAAAACTTTGCCTGCTACTGTAAGGAAGTGTCTTCAGAAATGTCAGCTAGGAAAACCTCGTAAGACCATTGAATGGATTCCGCATAATTTTACTTTTCGGTACCTGATATCTAAAGAGCTGGTAAAGTGACTGCTTCCGTGTGTCAAAAAGTTTAATAGTATTCGACCTCCTCTATTCATTCACATAGTTCTCAAGGTTCTTATATTTTGAGATTTTAAATTTTTTTCCTTGTATATATTAGGAGATGAAGTCTGAAATGGTGGGATAGAACAATGCGATATTTTGTTTTGTATAATGAAATCTCGATTCCGCCTTTTCCGAGCATGGAAGCATTCATGATCTCTGTGATGTTGCGAAATGAAATGAAAATGTGCATGGAAAATATACCTACTGCGTTTGTTTTCTTGAGATATTATTTGGTTGATTATAAGTGCAGAACTTTGCATAAGTGTTTGACACAGACCAATCCTATGAAGAAGATGGCTATCATCAGTTGTCTCCGTACTGATCATGCCGACAATATATCACACGACAGGTTGGATATCTCAGAACTAGACATGTTCGCCAATGGTTTAGACTCATTGAATGAAATTCCTTCATATTAGACTCTGCCATTTGTTCAAAGAATACCTACCACACTTGTTTATACCGGAAACTGAACCTTTGTAGAGCATTGTTCTATTCCTGGCAAGAGACCATTCTCCCTCACCCTGTGAAACTGAAAAAGATCCTAGTAACTAGAGGTTGGTATAAAGTATAGCTTTTGGGGTTGTACATGTGACCAACTCTAGCCGTTGTTCGAAACAAAAATTGTTTGGTTGAAACAATTTTTGATATTAAAGTCATAGATAATATAGATAAAAAGCTAGAGAATCTTTAAAATGAAACTCGTCTCAAGTAAGTTTCCAAGTAACATCAATTATTTGTGCTCTGAGGATTCATGGCTTAATGATCAATAGATATTTTTGGGATAAAGAAGGGGGTGGGTGAACATGTGATTGGCAGTCTGTCGGAGCTCAATTATTACCAGGATATCAGTGCAGATGGTTATTGCAGGATGGTTCTGTCTCCACAACTATGTTCACATTCTTCATCAGTGAAAACCATCTACAGAACAAATATTTGGAAGCAGTGTAATGACTTGTTCCATTCGATCTATGCTTTTGGAAAGATCATTTTTCACATATTCTATCCATGGTGAAAACTAGATGTAAAGCCTTATGATCTTGTAGCATGGCTCTTGAGTGCATTAAAATCGAGACAATTGTGCTTATGAACTTACATCCGTGCAAATTTAATCTCTGGCAGTTAAAAGAGAGAGAAAAGAAGCAGCAATCTACATGTCCCCTACTCACTAAACATAAGCACTGAAATCTTCAAGAAAGGTAAAAACAACTCTTAAACAAGTTCCAACGATGCACAAACACAGTTAACCAGAGATTTAACTAGCTATAACTTGTCTAATATGGGCTTTCCCCTATAATATTCCCAGGAGGATTATAAAAACAAATAGTTAAGCTAGCTTGGTCCTTCACGCATGTAGCTTGTGCACACCCCAACTCCAAAGATTTCCTCCACACCACCTGTGTGTAAACTCCACACCTATGGCTTGGTGCACAGGAATTGTTAGTGTGGTTATAGTAATTCTTCTCTTGTACCCAGTGATCAACAGCCATGAGTGGAGTCACAGCCATGCCACTAGCCCATAACTGATTTGCACCATACTTACTGTTGCTTAAGTTTGCAAACTGGCAACCCATTTTGTTCCTTTGGTACCTGACTAGTCTGCTTGTGGCATTGGCTAGCATCTCGCTCCACTTGAGAGGGCCAACACCAACCGCTGCTCTTGCTTGGTTGTGAGACTGTAGGAACTCTTTAGCCACATTTGGCAGTGGAACTGGAGCTGTTGTGACTTGGGTGGGGTTATGGTCTGATGCAGGAGCTGCACCATGGGTTGAGCTGTGGCATAAAGCTAGAAACAGAAGGGGAAGCAAGGAGTAGCAAGCCATTTCTTTAGCTAGATTTTTACAAGGTCAAGTGATTTTCAGCTGAGGGTCCACTTTATTAATAGATTTGCTCTTGTGTGGTCTGGCTATGCTTAGGTGGTATGACGAGGTTGTCCTTCACAATGCCACCCTCACTTTCACATAGTTAAGGTTTATACTGTCAATTTGCCACCATTTTGATTAATTGGAAGATTCATGTTGTTCCCAAGATAATTCTATGAAATAATTTTTGATATGACAGAAAGGGGTGAAGGCATCATCCGCGATGCATCGGGCCAGGTGATTTGTTGGGGACTGAGACAAGGAGCCTTGAAACCATGGGAAGGGTCAGACAGTGCCGCCCACCCCTTGACATTGTTTATTTACTTGTGTACAGCAATCAAATTGGATGGCACACGTGAGAGTACTGTTGACTTTGATCTGAAATGCTGTGCAAATCTCAGTGAAATCTGGTGTTCCCATGTGGTCTGTGCATTTATGAGTGGGAGATGAAGGCTTGATTCTCAACACGCCTGGGCAAGATTTCTTGTTTCAGAGGATGGATGTGAGCAACTGAGCATGCTCGGGCTAAAGAACTGCTACCAACTAGAAGATGATGCAGAGGGTTTGGCGTACAGTATCTTCTATGATTTATATATCAGGACCTCTTGATTACCATGCCAATCTCCATGATCACTGCTTGGCTTCACGCTGCAAACTTCCTTGTAATAGTGGTTGGAATGAGTTACTGAACAGTGGAAACGTTATTTTGCTTGTGTGTGACATGTTTAGCTGCCCAAGGTTGCAGTGATGGATGGCTCCATTTATTGCTGTGAGTTGGACTTACCATGAAGCTCTATGGTAGGAAATAGGAATATACGTGGGAGCTGGGCTGATCTCACAGACGAATGAAGTACGTATTTGACCCTCTAAGAGTGGACTCTCTACTGCTTTCTTCGCTGCTCCTTCTACTAATAGCCTGACTCGAATTCACAGCTCGGCCTTGTATTCATACAGACTACAACGTACATCATTTGGATACCCGCACTCCATCATTTAAGGCTTGTATTCTTAGAGTTTCTATTTAAAGGAACACATGATGCAGTATAAATTATATAAAAAAAACCCATTATACCAATTACAATACGCTAAAGATACATTCAACGGGTTTATTCAGAGTATTTAAGTTAAGATAAATTTTAAAAAACCGATATCTTCATATTATTAAATTTTAATCCATTTATTTTATGTACAAAAAGAGCTTGGTCCATCAATTTTATAAGCTAATTAATTTTAATAACCAGAGGTTTATTTATTTCCTTGTGTCATGTGTTTTATGGAATTCTAAGCTAGGAGAGGAATTTTTTATTGTGTGTGTAAACATTGGAGGGAGGCTAATGAAGAATTATTCCCATCTATGTTTTGGATTCTAAGGGCAGTATCATGGGATATTTGGCCAGGATTTTTTTTTAAGCAAGAATTTTATTCAAAAAATATTGTTTTTTTTT
>Ga0325403_1001432_pt1 | contig 19799 bp, 9 predicted proteins | sample PopdelMetagenome_19_FD_205665 | JGI IMG/M metagenome (GOLD analysis project Ga0325403, IMG submission 205665) | Populus deltoides microbial communities from Bellville, Georgia, United States - Xylem-PdKOR-R4 | ecosystem: Host-associated > Plants > Phyllosphere > Stem > Wood/Secondary xylem... | reverse complement strand
CAAAATTATTATTTGATTTAATATTTTTTTTAAATGATAAAGGGATATTTTTTTAATGAGCTTGCAGGTTAACCGTTATTATTATTTTTTTTTCTTTGAATTGGTGATATCTCAAGAACGCGTTCTTCGCATTAGTCTTGTTGTGTATTAGAGTAATTTAATAAAATATCTTGGACACTATCCTTCGAAAAAAATAAGTAAGAAAGCATATTTTCTTCACCATCTGACCTTTTAGAATTATTTATTTATTTAATATTAATATAATGAAATTGTATTATAAATGTCAATATATTATAAATAAATAAAACTAAAAGGATTGGGGAAAACTGTTTTCCCCATTAGATTAGATAATTTATTTTAATTTATCTTTATATAGTTATTATAGTATAAAAAAATATTTTAATATTAGGTTGATATTAAAAAAAATCTCAGCATAACGGTATGATCTATTTTTTTTTTTAAAAATTAGTTAAATAAAAAATCATTTTGAAAATAATAATTTAGTTAAATGAAGAAACTTTAATGTGAACTATAAATGATTTTCCTGTATATGAGATAGTTTCTGGATGGAGTACACATGAAAAATTAAACTATCCATATTGTATGGAAAAGAATAGAGCCTACACTTTAATGAATAATGATAATTTTTTTTTTATTACTATCGGAGGTTCTTGCCAAATCATCATTGATATAAAAAAAGAAAAAGAAATGACTTCTTAAAAGGTAAAGCTAAAAGGAAAGTTGCATCATCAATATTGTCGAGTGAAGAATTCTATGATGTAGTATCGCAATAAGAGAATATTGTATTTGATTTTCTATTCCGTAAATAAAGTTTAATATAACATGTAATTGAGTAAAACCAAATATTTTTTAGGAGCTTTCTTATTGGAAACTAATGCCCTTCACCATTATTTGGATGCTATACATATCGAGAAGAATGTATTTGAAAATATTTTTAACATTGTCATAGACATCAAAAAGATAACAAAGAATAACATAAAAGCTAGAATGGATATAACTTTTCAAAGATCAACACCACCTTCTTCTCCTATTCTAAATAAACTTTAAGATCAATACTTTTTTCAAATTATCACTTGCATCAAACAAAAAAGGACAAAAAATATTAAAAATAATGGTAACACCATACTTACCTAGAAGATCCACCTTGTATAAATTGTTGTTGATTTGTTCAAAAACTTGGAATGCACCATCTCCTCTAGGCTATAACTTACAATGCAATATATGAATGTTACTTTAAAATTATAAATGACAAGCACATGAACACACCCATATAGGTTTAAGGCTATATATACAATTAAAAAATATTTAGCCTTTCAATCATCTTACAACTATCTACTGCCTTTCAACAAAGCATGATGCCTTTCAACAAAGCATGATTTGGATTCTTATGCATATAGGATCACACTAATGTAGTGTTTGATATTATGGTAACGATTGCTTTTCAAAGTACTTTTCATTTGGAAATGTATTAAAATCATTTTTTTGAAATTTATTTTTGACATAAATACATCAAAATAATAATAAAACATATAAAAAATTATATTGATAAAAAAATTAAAATTTTTAAAAAGCCATAACCCATCTTCAACCTCGGCCTCCCACAAAAACCCAAATCAAACTAACCCTCTTTAACCCATTTCATTTATTTTGTCCGAATTATCCATCATCTACGTCTTCGACCTTTGCCCACCTCTCTAACCTTTGCTCACCTCTTCACCTCTACTATCACCACCACCTACAACCCTAACTAATCCACATTGATAGCTTTACAACAACAATGTAGCATCCGTTTTTTTCTCTCCAGTCACGAGAACTACAACATCATTTTTGAGTAAGAACAATAGCAACAGGACCACTTCGACCAAGAGTTTCCTTTACAGTAATAGTCTTGATCGGCACCTCCTTCTCATCCATCTCACCCATAAAAGCAACAAACCTTATCATTGACGGCCATTGTAATGCATCACAAGATTTTCTAAATAATACCACAAGCAACCCCATAACCCTCATTTCTCCTCAAAACTAAATTAGATTAATGACCACACAACTCGATGCCTCCAACCATTTCCTCTTCCACTTGTGGTAGTAGCAACGATAACCACTTATGAAGAAGAAGAGAAGATCAATTGAGGGAGATAAAAGTAGATTTGTAAATAAAAAGAGAGAGAGAACTGCAACTTTATTGTGTGTTTTTTCCATGTTTGCATGTATTGTTTAGGCTCACCTCCGACATAAGTAGAAAGAAGAGTAAAATTCGGTCTAAATCCACCTGTTTTTTTATCTTCACTAGCGATGACGCGTGAACCCACATGCTGCTAGTGGCGACGACACGTGGATACACGCGCCACCACCGTTCCTATGTTTTCCAAAGTCTTTCAACACCGTTCCCTTGGTTACAACAACCTCTATAATTAACTTCTAGTCCTTAGAAGGTCGATTTATAACCTCAAATCATATTGTTTTTGATAAATTGCTAAAAAATGTCTATATTTTTGGAAAAATGCTTATTATTATGTATATTTTTGGATTGTTTAAACACTATTAATTTGGTTTGATTTGTGTTTTTTTATTTTGAAATGATTTGATTATTTATGTTGATTTGCGAGTTTATTTTTTTTAAGTTATGATTGCTTTTTTGACATTAAATGTTGATTCATGGATTATGTCTTGATTTATGTTGATTTATTTGAATTAGCATAAAATTTGAACGAAATTCGTGAAATTCATATGGATTTTTGGTGTTGTTTATTTTCGAGTTGATGAACGATAATTCATTTTGAATTGATATCATGGTTAAAATAGCTTTGATTAAAACATATGTTTGTGTTTTTCCAAACATGACCTTAGTCTAATTTTAATAAATTTTGAAAATTTGAAAGATCATATTGCAATTAATTTTGAATTCACCACTTTTTTTGCCCTCCCCAACTTAATATGTGAAATCGTGATTTACACGTGAAATGCTTTTTCGGTATTAAATAAATCGAGTTCTTTCCACAAAAACAAAAAAAAAAATTTCTTTCAAAAATACAATTTTTAGTTTAATTTGCACATGACCAAGTCTGGTATAAATAAAACAAAATCATATTTGAATAATTAATAATAAGAAAAAGTGCATGGTATGATTTATCGTCTTTAAAAACCCAAAAATTCCAGAAAAATAGTTTTGTTGATATCATTGCATGTATTTTTGAATTTAATAACCAGTTTATGAAATCTATGAGAATTTGGTTTGCTTTTCAAAATTACAAAAAAATTATTTTGTTTCTTTTAATATACGATAAACTTATATGTAAATTGTATTTTTGATATTAAATAAAAAGATAGTTTATTTTATTTTTATGTTTTAACTCTAGAATAACAAGGCTTGACCCCTAAAGTTATGATATACTCTATGATCTTGTAATAACATAATTTTCTTGTTTGGATATCAACACACCGTGTAACCTTTTACAAAATATTAAAAACACCTAATATCATAATTATTTCTTTCTTGCTCTTACGTGGTTTGATTTTATTTCCTATAATTAGTTTAGTTCAGGTAACCCTCTCTCTTCTATAATTTAACTTTCATTTAAAAAAAAACCTTGAATTTTGAACTTTTCGTGTAATATCCCTTTCCTCTTAAGTTGTATTTTCATCTTTGTAGCAATTTGCATCATGTCTGCATGTCACAATAACAAAGACTACTTGAATCTTAGAAGGAAAAGGAAACCAAAAACAAAGGCAGAAAAGCCATAATCCATCTTCAACCTCAGCCACAAAAAAAAAACCCCAAATCAAACCAATTCCCTTTAACTTTTTTCGTTCATTCTGACCGGATTATCCATCATCTCCGTCTTCAACCTCTGCCCACCTCTCGAACCTTTGCTTACCTCTTTACCTTTACTGTCACCACCACCTATAACCCTGACTAATCCACGTCAACAACCTCACAACAATCATGTGGCATCTGCTTCTTTCTCTTCGGTCACGGGAACCACAAATCAGATTTGGGTAAGAACAATAGTAATGGGACCACTTTGACCAAGAGTTTTCTTTATAATAATAGTCCTGATCGACACCTCCTTCTCATCCATCTCACCTATAAAAGCAGTAACACTTATCATTAACGACTATAATGCACCACAAGCTTTTCTAAATAATGCCGCAAGCAACCCCACAACCCTCATTTATCCTCAAAACTAAATTAGATTAATGAGCACACAACTCGATGCCTCCAACCATTTCCTCTTTCATTTGTGGTACTAGCAACGGTAACCACCTATGAAGAAGAAGAGAAGATCGGTGAAGAGAGATAAAAGTAGATTTGTAAATAAAAGAGAGAGATAATTGCAAGTTTGTTGTGTGTTTTTTCTATGTTTGCATGTATTGTTTAGGCTCATTGCCAACACAAGTAGGAAGAGTCCAGATCCACCCTTTTTTTTTAATCTTCACTAGTGACGACATGTGAACCCACACGCTGCTAGTGGCGATGGTAAATGGATACATGCGCCACCACTGTTCCTCTGTTTCCCAAAGTCTTCAACACTGTTTCCTTGGTTATAACAACCTCTACAATTAACTCTTAGTCTTTAGAAGGTCGATCTATAACCTCAAATCATTTTTGTTGATAAATTGCTAAAATATATATTTTAGAAAAAATGCTTATTATTGTGTATATTTTTGGACTATTTAAACATTATTAATTTGGTTTGGTTTGTGTTTTTTATTTTGAAATGATTTGATTATTTATGTTGATTTGCGAGTTTATTTTTTTTAAGTTATGATTGCTTTTTGGACATTAAATGTTGATTCATGGATTATATCTTGCTTTATGTTGATTTATTTGAATTAACATAAAATTTGAACGAAGTTCGTGAAATTCATATGGATTTTTGGTGTTGTTTAGTTTCGAGTTGATGAACGATAATTTATTTTGAATTGATATCATAGTTAAAATAGCTTTGATATATTCTATGATCTTATAATATCACAACTTTCTTGTTTGGATATTGATACACCGTGTAACCTATTAATTATTAAAATGTTTGAATATATCAATATATACTTCTTTTGTTGTATACCCCTTTCCTCTTTTGTTTGGATATTGATACTTCTTTTGTTTGAATATATCAATATTATTAAAATGTTTGAATATATTCATGTAATACCCCTTTCCTCTTAAGTTGTATTTTCATCTTTGTAGCAATTTGCATCGTGTTTGCACGTCACAATAACAAAGACTACTTAAATCTTAGAAGGAAAAGGAAACCAAAAACAAAGGCAGAAAAGCCATAACCCATCTTTAACCTCAGCCACAAAAAAAAAAAAACCCAAATCAAACCAATCCCATTTAACTTTTTTTCGTTCATTCTAACCGGACAATCCATCATCTCCGTCTTCAACCTCTGCCCACCTCTCGAACCTTTGCTTACCTCTTTACCTTTACTGTCACCACCACCTATAACCCTGACTAATCCACGTCAACAACCTCACAACAATCATGTGGCATCTGCTTCTTTCTCTTCGGTCACGGGAACCACAAATCAGATTTGGGTAAGAACAATAGTAATGGGACCACTTTGACCAAGAGTTTTCTTTATAATAATAGTCCTGATCGACACCTCCTTCTCATCCATCTCACCTATAAAAGCAGTAACACTTATCATTAACGACTATAATGCACCACAAGCTTTTCTAAATAATGCCGCAAGCAACCCCACAACCCTCATTTATCCTCAAAACTAAATTAGATTAATGAGCACACAACTCGATGCCTCCAACCATTTCCTCTTTCATTTGTGGTACTAGCAACGGTAACCACCTATGAAGAAGAAGAGAAGATCAATGGAGAAAGATAAATGTAGATTTGTAAATAAAAGAGAGAGAGAATTGCAAGTTTGTTGTGTGTTTTTTCTATGTTTGCATGTATTGTTTAGGCTCATTGCCGACACAAGTAGGAAGAGTCCAGATCCACCCTTTTTTTAATCTTCACTAGCGACGACGTGTGAACCCACGCGCTGCTAGTGGCGGTGGTAAGTGGATACATGTGCCACCACTGTTTCTCTGTTTCTTAAAGTTTTCAACACTGTTTCCTTGGTTATAACAACCTCTATAATTAACTCTTAGTCTTTAGAAGGTCGATCTATAACCTCAAATCATTTTTGTTGATAAATTGCTAAAATATATATTTTAGAAAAAATGCTTATTATTGTGTATATTTTTGGACTATTTAAACAATATTAATTTGGTTTGGTTTGTGTTTTTTTATTTTGAAATGATTTGATTATTTATATTGATTTGCGAGTTTATTTTTTTAAAGTTATGATTGCTTTTTGGACATTAAATGTTGATTCATGGATTATATCTTGATTTATGTTGATTTATTTGAATTAGCATAAAATTTGAACGAAGTTCGTGAAATTCATATGGATTTTTGGTGTTGTTTAGTTTCGAGTTGATGAACGATAATTCATTTTGAATTGATATCATGATTAGAATAGCTTTGATACATTCTATGATCTTATAATATCACAACTCTCTTGTTTGGATATTGATACACCGTGTAACCTATTAATTATTAAATATTAAAAATACTTAATATCATGATTATAAAATGTTTGAATATATCAATATATACTTCTTTCTTTCTCTTAATTGGTTTGATTTATCTCTATAATTAGTTTAGTTTAAATAACCCTCTCTTCCTTATAATTTAGCATTGTCGTGTAGTACCTTTTCTCTTAAGTTGTATTTTCACCTTTGTAGCAATTTGCATCGTGCCTGCACGTCACAATAACAAAGACTACTTGAATCTTGTAGGGATGACACTGATAAAGAGACGACAAGACACTACCGGGCCGGCCGACTCGGGCACGCGGCGTGTTTCCAATCTCTGACGTTACTTTCCCTCTCACGTTACTGAAGTCGATTCTCTTCATATTGTGTCGATGATTTCGTTGTGGCATGAAGCTGTTGAAAGCTAGAACAACCATCCAATTAACTGTAGCCATGCCATCGATTTTAGGAGCTTTTTGTGTGTTGGATGGCAGCAACGACAACGTTTTGCGTGTTGGATGGTAGCAATGAAGGGAGTGCAAAGGGAAATTCTATTGTTCTGATGTAATTGTATTGTATGGTTATACTTTTGTGGCACATCAGAAAAGGAATTCATTCTGCCCCATCATGTTCTTTGAATGATCCACTAATTATTTAACGAAAGAACCCAAAATTGCAACAACACATGGAGGAAAAGATTCAAGTTTTTTATTAACAAATAAATAAAATATTATTGCCATAAAGTAGTAAGGTGCAATTTGATTCCAAATATATATATATATATATATATATATATATATATATATATATATATATAAGAAAATTAATCCATGGACCTAGGGTGGTTGTAAAACAAATCATATTACTCGATTTGTATTTATTAAAAAAATTTAGGCTATAGAAAATTATTTGTTGTTTTTATTAAATCTGGTATTGCGGGTTAGCCTTAAAACCTTTTAATACGACCCCTTATCTAATCCGATTTTAAAATTAAATTATGTGAGATTTATCTTCATATGATCTAGTTGACTTGACCGGTCAAAAAGTAACTGGACCAACCAATAAAAAAAATTGACAATGACATTTTTTTAAAAATAAGAATAAAAAATAAAGGGTTGAATTGAAAAAAAAAACTTTAATGTCATATTTACCTATTTTTTAAAGAAATTTCAAAATTACATATTTTAAGTAAAATCTTAACTCTAGTCAAGCCAAGTTAGCTAAATAACATGAGAAATGAGATAAATATCCAAGTTAAAGTGTTTGTGGGTCGACAATAGAGTAAAACAAGTGAAAATTAAATGAACTAAATTTCACTTTATTTGAAAAAAGATTGAAAATTAGTAAATATATTGAAATTTTCAATGAGCTTTTGATGCAATTTTAAAATTAAAATTGATAGATATATTAGACTCAAATAGTAAAAAGAGAAAAGGTCAAAGATGAAAACGATGGTCGCCAAGGCTTCTTCTAACATTTAAAATAAGACAACTTTTTCCCATAGCTATCAAAGTGGGATAATTATATTGCACTTCATATCTTATATATATATATATATAATCTATATCAACATGCATTGTTTCAAAATTTTTCCACGTAGAATACTAAAACTTTAAATATATATTTTTTCTATTTTCTCGGGTTGACCCGGGTCAACCAATGTGACCAGGGACCCGACCTCTTAACCTGGTCAATTTTTTCGAGTTGGGTTTAACAACTATGCCTTTTCCTTTCTTATATAGTTATAAAATAAATAGAAAGATAAAAAAGTAACAAACTTAGTTAAAAAGAGAGGAGACATTTATACATATTGCAATATGTTTCGAGTGAAATGAAATCATAGAAAAATACAAATGGCATGGTAAATAATTTTGACATATTAATTGGGGTGAAATAATTATATTATTGGTTAAAAATTGATGAGATTAATTTGATTAGTTATATCCATTTGGACCGTGTGTGGAAAATTTGGGTCACGAGATCTAAATAGATGGGCTATGCTAGCAAATTAGGAGATTGTGGGCACCTATATTAATTAAGGTTTAAAAAGATATTATGGTCAACCTTTGATGTTATTAGTTAATTTCTTATATGTTATATGTATGTAATTTTTGTACGTATTATATCACCTCCTATGCATATGTGATTCATATTCGTTCCTCTTATTAGAATGAATGAAATAAAACTTATTTATAATTTTAAAATAACATTCATATATTACATTGTCATCGAACATTTATATCTCATTATCTTTAACTTTTTTATAATATTTGTTTTGTATGTTTTCTCAATGATATTACATGATAAGTTGACAAAGATAATAATGGTCAATACACTTTTAAAGATAATTACATGAAAACTTTACAATGTTGTTATCATTATATATGTTTTTTCTATGTTTACAGGTATTGTTTAGGCTCACCGTTGGCACAAGGAGAAAGAAAAGTAAAAGCTGGTTTAGATCCACCTATTTTTTGTCTTCACCAGCGACGATGCGTGAACCCACGTGTAACCATTGTTTCACTATTTTCCAAAGTCTTCTAGCACTGTTTCTTTGGTTATTGTAGCCTCTCCAATTAATTCCCTATACTTGAAAGATTGATTTATAACCTAAAATCATTGACAAATTGCTAAAAAATATGAAATTTTAGGACATAATGCTTATTATTATATATGATTTTGGATTGTTTGGATACTATTAATTTGGTTTGGTGTGTGTTTTTTTGTGAAATGATTTGATTATTTGTGTTGAATTGTGAGTTCATTTTTTTATTTTTTTGAGTTGTGATTGCTTTTTGGACATTAAATGTTAATTCATGGATTATGTCTGGATTTATATTGATTTATTTGAATTAACGTGAAACTTGAACAGAGTTCGTGAAATTAATAAGATTCGTGTGGATTTTTGGTGTTGTTTAGTTTTGAATTGATGAATAATAATTCATCTTGAATTGATATCATGGTTAAAATAGCTTTGAATAAAATGTACTTTTGTGTTTTGCCAAACATGGCTTTAGTCTAATTTTAATACATTTTTAAAATTTTGAAAGATTAACTTGCAATTAATTTTGAGTTCCTCACTTTTTTTGTCATCCCCAATTTAATATGTGAAATTATGATCTATATGCGATGTGCTTTTTCAGTGTTAAATAAACCAGTTTCATTCCACAAAAAACAACAAAAATCTTTCTTTCAAAAATACATTTTTTATTTTAATTTGCATATTGTCATGTCTCTCAAAAGTAAAAAAAGAAAATAAAAATAATATTTTTATAAATAATAATAAAAAAACTACATGACATGATTTAGCATATTTAAAAAACCTAAAATTCAAGAAAAATAGTTTTGTTGATATCTTTGGTTGTATTTTTGGATTTAATAACTAGTTTATGAAATCTATGAGAATTTAATCTACATTTCAAAAATACAAAAAATGTTTTTTTTTTGTTTCTTTTAATATAAAAGATTATGAACTTATACGTAAGATGTATTCCCGATATTGAATAAAAAGACAATTTCTTTTATTTTTATGTTTTGACTCTAGAATGACTACACTTAACCCTTAAAGTTATGGTTTACTCTACTAGGATAGACCAATTTTAGCAATTAGACAGACCAACGGTTAGAAAACACAATAACACCTTAGTTTATTTCGGAAAAAAAACAGTGCATTTTATCATAGGTAAGGTATACTAGGGTAAAAATGTCCTCTCAATACACAATCAACCCTCTTATCTAGACTCTGAGACCAATTAGGGTTTCTAGTGACCAAAATACTAGGTGATGACTTCATACCTTTTTTATTGATAAAAAACAAAAATTCCTTGTTCTTCCCACCCAGATCCTAAAGATCCTGGTTTGAGAGGACATTCACCGTGGTGTTGCACACGTGCGATAGAATGGTGACTCCACTTGGGACCCGTGGACTAAACTTTGTTGATTGTCTGATTGATGTATTTTATATTTATTGATATGCGCTTTTTATTATTAATGTGCACCATTTTATGCTTCAAATTATTTTTTGCTTATTGTTATGTACATTTTTATTATCAACATGCATTATTTTTATGCTTTAAATTTTTATATTGCATATGCATTTGTATATTGAATATAGATTAATCCTTTATGCATCACTTGACTTAATTTTTTTAGAGCTCACATAAGTTTCTAGGTTAGGTGGGGGATTAGCTGTCTGCCGTATGACTATTGATTAGGGTTAAAATATGTGAAACACCCAACTCATATCTGAGTGTCTGGTTGGTAATGGTAGGTACACATGCCTTAACCATTTCTCAAAACGCCTTATATTGTCGTTACGCAGATCATTACTAGGAAGATCTGAGACCGTTTTGAGATCATATAGAAAACCTACCCATGTTCACTTAAAGATTAAAACTCATCCTTAGGGTATGTGACTATGTGCTATCTGTAAATTTCATAAAGGAAAGCTTGGCATGTAGTATCTTGAATTTCAGGACTTTTAGGTGGAAAATAGTCGTCTTATAGATTTCAGAAGAGTCTAGATTATTACAAATTGACTGAGATGAATATGAATTTCCTCGTCGGTGTAATAGAACACTAGGTGACGACCATTTCCGCCTTTGAAAAGGTGAACTTGTATTCATTTTACCTTCTTTTTTTTCCGCATGCATATCATATTTATTTGCTTTGCAAATGCCTTTCATTTATAGAATAAATATAGGTCCACCCCTAAACGCCAACTCCTACCAAGATCTACAATAAGCAAATAAGAGAGTTCAACCTGAACGAAAGCAAGGTAATTTCTTGAGAAAGAAGATGGCTTGGTTAAATGATATGATAAGACAAACTATTCGCTCTAGAAGGAAGCCCCCCACACATGAAAGCCAATACTGAGAAGCTCACTATGAATATGCCTCCTTGTCCTTCTTTACACCCTCATCAAAAGATTATTTCTGATACTTATTTGGTTAATTAAAGTTCGCAAATTATTTCCTTCAATGCCCTAAGTTCTTTAAAGATTCACGTTATCTTACCTCATAATTAATTACAATTTGCTGCAAACCAGATATATCAAACATCTTTACCTTTGTTCAAAGCCACTTAACTTAAAATCACAAGAATTTCAGAATATCAAGTTTATAAACTGATGAGAAAGAGACAAGTTAATTTTATGAAAGGTAATGTCTTCTATCATATTTTCATCGAATCATATTCAACATAACAAGTGGTTGGTAAACATTGACGAGACACATATATTGCTGGGGAAAGCTAATCTAAGAAGAGTGTTGTATTTACAATCATTTTGTTGTGGAACTTTACTATTCTGCATTTTTGTTTTGGGATTGTATCTTATCTTTTTAGTGAAACATGCCTTTTTTTTTTATCTCTTTTTTGTTTTGAAATCAAAATATGTTTTTTTTTGTTAAGTACTAACTTGGAATCATATTGTTTTCCATGATTGGAAAAATATAGTGACAAAACTTATCGAACCCATTTTCTGCCATACGAAATGCTAAAAGGCAACCTCTATCAAACTCATAAAATTGACCCTCAGAATTGATTCCATGGCTTTGTTCAAAATATTTTGACAATATTAACTTTGTAAAAAAAAAAAAAACCCTTTGCAAAGATAATCCTGAAAAATCATTTACCAAGATTGAATTTGCTTTTTGATTTCAAAAATAATTCAATATTTTTTTAAAACAATGTTTAAACGTCATCTTGTAAGGCGGAAAATGAATCATTCAAGTAATTTCTATTTTAAGGTGACTAAACCATTTTGAACTAAGACATGAAATATGAAACTTACGTCCCATGTCTCTTGGACCATAGTTTTAGTTGTATGCGTGATCGCATGTAATTCATATGCTAGTAATTGATTTATAAAAACTCAAAGTCTTTATAGAAAAGTTTCAAAATCATTACACCGGACAACGATAAAATTTATCGATTTTAATTACTTGCGCTTGAAATGATGAAAGACCATATTTGTTATCCCTTTATGTTCTAAAAATATATCCCTTGTCATTCCTATTTGAGCCTAAATAAGTTTTTTTCATTAAAGCTCTAACTAGAATTACACCCAACACCGAGGGGCAAATAGAAATTCCAAAAGTAAAAAATCGATTTTGACTAAGATCACACCCTACATTGGAAGGTAAGCATAAATTTAAAGATCAAAGGCCAGACAGAGGTTATGAAAAAGCCAATTAGCCTGAGAAATCTGAATGACAAGGGGCATAGTTAAATGGAAAAAACAAAAAAAAAATGATCAAGTCAAGGTCAAAACAAAATAAGGATGTCTCACTAAAGCAATTAAAAGGGGCGAATCAAAGAAGCACGATGAAAGAAAAGGACACTATGACAATGATCCTAAGTCTTTAGAACCTTAAAACACTCTTTGAGCTTACAAGTCCTTTTTTTTATAGCTAGTACCATATCCTACATTGCGAGCATTTTAAAAACCCTTTCTAATCAAGCAAGCAAACTAAACCAATAAATGATGTTCTCAAAATACGAAAGAATGTTTATACAAAAATCATGACGTTGCGAACAAAGCTACTAGAAATTATTCATGTTGACAAAGAAAGTGCTAAAAAAGACGAATGTTTCTCAAACAAAACATCGAGTTCTTACTCGAGCCTCTTGCTTTGAAGCCTATAAAAAAAAAAGGTCACCTCATCATGTACCTTCACCAATTCCAATCTTACCAGGATAAAAGGATCAAAGTATTTTTTTCCCTAAAAGATTAAACGCCTTCGGAATTATAATAAATTCAAATCAATTTTGTTTTAAACTTACATTGAATAAATTTATTTCTTTTAAAAATAAAAAATTTCATTTAAGCCATGGATAACTTAACTTTTAGCTAACACTTCTTTCTTATCCTTTGCCCTATTAATTTCTCAACAAAAAAATGCACAAAAACAACATTTTAGCTTTAAATGACATGTCTTAGGGTTACGATCAAAGAGAAACTTTCAAAATTACATCTCATGGTCTCTTTACAATAATTAGACTTGAATGGATGTGATCCTTGAAATTTACGAGTTGATTCCAAAACACGAAAATGATTTCCAAAAGAGAGAGATACATAGGCATTGACTAAGTTGCAAAGTCTTTAATATAAATGACATCACCACTTTTTATAGGTCATCTTTGAAAATGACATCACCACTGTTTAAGTATCAGATTTACCTCTAATATCAGTAGATATGTTTTTCTTGCTCTTACATGATTTGATTTTATCTCCCATAATCAGCTTGGTTTGGGCAACCCCCTCTCCTCTATAATTTGACCTCCATTTAAAAAAAGAACTAGAATTTTGGTCTTGTCGTGTAATACTCTTCCTCTTAAATTGTGTTTTCACCTTAGTAGCAATGTGAGCCATGTCTTCTAACTCTATATAATGTTGTAATTCCACATTCACTATTTCACAATCCAAATCATTCAAAAACTTAGCCATAGTAGTTTCCATATCCTCTACTACATTCACTCGAATCGTAGTTACTTCCATCTTTTTATGTTAGTCCATTATAATTTTAGAACCTTGAGTTAGGCTTTATAATTTCTGATATAAATCTTGGTAATAGTGACCCAAGGACAAATCTCCTTTTCATGATTGCCTTCATCTCATCCCATGTATCAATAATTCTCTCATGATTTTCCCTCCTACTTAAAACAAGTTGATGTTTTAAATATAGATGAAGAACCAAATGTAGATGCAACTAGGTTTTTTGATCTTTTAAAAGATTATAAAGAACTACTATAGGATGGGTGCATAAATCATAGTAAATTATCACTCATTGCGCGATTGTTTACCATAAAGTTAGATTATAGTATAAGTGAAGTCGGTTATGATAGCATAACCAAATTAGCAAAAAATATTTCACCTGAAGGGAATAAGTTGAGAGAGAACTTCTATGTTGCAAAATTCATGATGAAACCCCTTGGCCAAAGATACCAAAAAATTGATATGTGCCCAAATCTTTGCATGAAGCACTACAATGAAGATGTAGATTTAACTGAGTACAAAACCTGTGGGTATGCTTTGTATAAATCCAGTATAGGTAGGGTAAGGATACTTGTGGTTATAAATTGAGATACTTTCTAATCACTTCTAGGTTACAAAGGTTATTTATGATAGTCAAGCACATGACATAACATTATTCTCATAATGCAGAAGATGCAGTAATAATAATACACCCTTATGATGGTGAGTCTTGTTAGCAGTTTGATAAGGTGCATCTTTATTTTTCAATGGAACCATACAATGTGCATCTTGGTTTGTGCATAAATGAGTTCAATCCATTTGAGTCCTTTGTTGCACCTTATTCTTGTTGGTCAGTCATATTAATAGTTTACAACTAGCCCTCGAGAGATGTGTATGAGGCTAGAATTCATGTTTTTATCTACAGTAGTACCTGGTCCTCACAATTTAGGTAGGAATATAGATGTCTATCTTTAATCGTTGATTAAAACAATAGTTATCGAGGACTTTGACATATGATGTCTTAAGGAAACAAAAGTTTTAATTGAAGAAAACTTTGATGTGGACTATAAATGATTTGCCTGTATATGGGATGGTTTCTGGATGGAGCACATATAAAAAGTTAGCATGTCCATATTGTATGGAAAACAATGAGGCCTTCACCTTAATGAATGGTGGTAAAACTTTTTTTTTTTGTTTGCCATCAGAGGTTCTTGCTATGTCATCATCGATACAGAAAAAATAGAAATGACTTCTTGAAAAGTAAAGCTGAAAGGGAAGTTGCACCATCAATATTGTTGGGTGAAGAATTCTATGATGTAGTATCGTAATATAAGAACATTGTATTTGGTTTTCTATCCTATAAGTAAAAGTTTTTTGGTTTTGGTGTGGCACGTAATTGGGTAAAAAAAGTATTTTTGGGAGATTCCTTAATGGAAGACTAATGTCCTTCATCATTATTTGGATGTTATGTACATCGAGAAGAATGTGTTTGAAAATATTTTTAATACGATCATGGACGTCAAAGGAAAAACAAATGATAACATAAAAGCTAGAATGAATATTTTTTTTCAAAGATGAACGCCACCTTATTCTACCATTTTAAATAAACTTCAAGATCAATACCCTTCTCGACCTACATCAAACAAAGAAGGATAAAAAAACATTAAAAATAACACTAACACCATACTCACCTAGAAGATCCACTTTGTATGCATTATTATTGATTTGTTCAAGAAATTGGAATGCACCATCTTTTCTAGGCTACAACTTACATCTTCTATAGTCTAGAAATATTTTCTTTCTTAAATGCGCCCAAACCCAATCACCACAAAGAACATCATTTACGGGCAATACATCCTCATAATACAGCAATGATGAAATAACAACACTATTTTATATAGGATTGTTAGTATAAAGAACATTATTAACAATACTCTTCTTTCTCTTCCTTTCTTTCTTATCCCTTTGATTTTTCTCTCCACTCTTAACCAGTTCTATAATTTTCTCTTTTGGCTGAATCTGACTTTTTTCTCCTTTCATGGCTCACTGTCAAGTTTGCATTTTCACTCCCTTGAGCCTCATTTTTCTTTTTAATTTCAATTGGTCTTCATAAACCTGTTTTGATGATAATAATATAAGTGTGATGGGTTTTTCATCTTATACAAAAGAACACCTATTTCAAAAGCCATCATATACTACTTTTCTATCAAACCGCCATGAACTTCCTAATAACAAATAACCCTCATGCATAAGAACCACATCACTATATTTTCCAATAAAAAAATCAAACCAAAACCTGTTTATTAACCTTAACTTCACCACATTCATTAAACAAGTAAAGTTTATAAGGTCTTTAATGCTTTGTAGTGTTAAGATTCAACTTTTTAAGAAGTATAGTACCAGCAATATTAGCATAACTTCCAACATCTATAACTATACTACATATCTTATTTCTGATATGGAATCTCGTATGGAAGATATTTTCTCTTTGGTGCTCCAAATCCTTCTTAATCTGAACATTCAATGCACACCGAATAACAAGAAATTCTCCCTCAACTGAATACTCTACATCTCCATCACTAACATCCTCAATTAGAAGTGTCTCATCATCACTGTTGTTACTTTCAGTTTTAACCTCCCTATGATCTTGTAAAATTATAGCGTTTTTGTTTGGACATTGAGAAGCCATGTAAGCTATTCCCTAACGTAAAAAAATAATATCAAAGTTACACTTAATATCTTATACATCCAACTTTAATTAGGCATAGGGTGTCCTTAAATCCTAATAAGGCGACACACCCAAATAGAAGGCTAGCTTTAATTCCCTACAAGCCTAAGCCCACACAAATAGACACACCCATAAGCCATTTAAGCAACGTTTGAAGAGGTCTTTTGTAAATCTAGGTCTGTGTCTCCAAGTAATCTAAAATTATAAATGGCAAGCACATGAATACACTTGTATAGATTCAAGGCTATATATACAATTTTGAACCTAAAGTAAGTCATTTGTAAGCTGTCACACTCGATATGAAAATAAAACCTTTTAAATTAAAAAGAAAATATAGAAAATGAAGTCACCGCCTAGTTTTTAAGGAAAATAAAAATCCTAAAAAATACATTGGTTCTAGAGATTTGGATAAGAGGTTTGTTATACTTAAGGAAATATAAACATCACTCATACTTTATCTTTTCAAATGAAATGTTATCTTAGTTATATGTTATTTTATTTTTTTTAATTTATTTTATGCATATCATTAACTATCTAAATTATTGTATAAGCTTAAAAAATATGTTATAATCCTTTTAATATAAAATTCTTATATATGCTATCCAAAAAGATATTAAAAAATATTCATCCTTTCTATCATCTTACAATTATGTATTGCCCTTCAACGAAGCATGATTTGGATTCTTATGCATGTAGGAACACAATAAGGTAGCATCTGACATTGTGGTAGCGGTTATTTCTCAAAGTACATTTCACTTGAAAGTATATTAAAATAATGTATATTTTTTATTTTATAAAATTTATTTTTAACATCAACACATCATAATAATCCAAAACATCAAAAGATTTTATTTTAAATAAAAAATACTTTTTAAAAAATTCAGCCATGTGCAATGACATAGACTACTTAAATCTTGTAGGGATGACATTGATAAAGACCGAGGCCGGCCGGCTTGGGCATGAGGCATGTTTCCAATCTCTAAACTTGAGCTTACTTTCCCTTTCACGTTACTAAAGTCGATCCTCTTCATATTGTGTCCATGATTACGTTGTGGCACGAGGCTGTTGGAAGCTAAACAACCATCCAATTAACCGTTGCCATGCCATCGATTTTAGGATGGTGGGAAATAGATGCTGATAAAGTGAGATCAAATAATTTTCATGGCCATGGCAATGTAATGTTACAGCTTTTTGCGTGTTGGATGGCAGCTTTTTGAGTGGTGGATGGTAGCAATGAAGGGAGTGCTGAGGGAAATTCTATTGTTCTGATGTAATTGTATGGTTATACTTTTGTGGCACTCATTCTGCCCCACCATGCAACACATGTTCTTTGAATGACTGGTCTAATTATTTAACGAAAGAACCCAAAATTGCAACAACACACGGAGGAAAAGATTAAGTTTTACTGACAAATAAATATAATATTATTGCCATAATTGGATTCCAAATGTATATATTAAAGAAAATTAATTCATGGACCTAGGGTGGTTGTAAAACAATTCGTATTACTCTATTTGTATTTATTAAAAAATTCAGAAAATTATTTGATATTTTTATTAAATCTGGTATTACAGGGTAACTTTAAAACCTCTTGATTTGACCCCTTATCTAATTTAATTTTAAAATTAAATCATGTTGGATTTGTTCCCATATGATCTAGTTTTTTTGGCCGGTCCAAAAGCAATCCCGACTGATAAAAAATATGACAATGAAATTTAAAAAAGTAAGAATAAAAGAAAAATAAAGGGTTGAATTGAAAAAAAAATCATTATTATTTAATTTACCTTTTTTTAAAAAAAATTTCAAAGTTACATATTTATGTACAATCTTAGCTCTAGTTAAGCCAAATGAGCTCAATAACATGAGAAATAAGATAGATAACTAAGTTAAAGTGTTCGTGGGTCAGTAGTGGAGAAAATAAATGAAAACTAAATGAACCAAATTTCACTCAATTTGAAAAAGATAGAAAATTAGTAAATATAGTTAAATTTTCAATAAAGTTGTTGATGCAATTTTAAAATTAAAATTGATAGATAGATTAAACTTGAGTAGTAAAAAAGGAAAACGTCAAAGATGAAAGACATTGGTTGCCAAGGCTTATTCTAAGACCTAAAATAAGAAAATTCCTTCCCATAGTTATGAAAACTAGCTCGGTCATATAGGTTGACCTGAAACCTGGGCGACCCATGAGATCAACTCAAAACTCTGGTGAGATCTGACTTTTTTTATATTTTTTAATTTTTTATTAAATCTTAAAAATATAAAATTAATTTATGAATACGTAGTCTCACATGTCTTTTTTTTTATAACCTACATACACATATTATTTCTTAACATTTTGATGTGGGATAACTATATATAGTCAACTTCTACATGGATTGTTTCTTAACTTTTTGATGATCATATTTTTTTTATAGCATACATTCACATGAATTATTTCTTAATTTCTTTGATGTAGGATAACTATACTAAACTTTTTTTTTTTTTTTTGTTATAGTCTATATCCATATACATTGTTTCTTAATTTTTCGATGTAGGATAACTATACATAGCCTATATTCACATAGATTGTTTCTTAATTTTTTGATGTGGGATAACTATACTACACTTTATATTTTTTTAATAGTACATCCACATGTATTGTTTCTTAATTTTTTTGATGTGAGATAAACTATATATAGCCTACATTCACATGAATTGTTTCTTAATTTTTCAACTTGGGATAACTATACTTTACATTTTCTTTTATAACCTACATTCACATAGATTGTTTCTTAATTTTTCTATGTGAGACAACTATATATAGCCTACATCTATATGAACTGTTTCTTACATTTTCGATGTGGGAAAATGGTACTACAGTTCACATTTCTTTCTTATAACCTATATTCACATAGATTGTTTTGTAATTTTTTTTTTTTATAAAGGATAACTATACTAGACTTCATGCTTCACATTTATTTTTTTTATAGTTTACATCCACATGCATTGTTTTAAAACTTTTCCATGTAGGATACTAAAACTTCAAATATAGTT
>Ga0325403_1001431_pt1 | contig 19812 bp, 9 predicted proteins | sample PopdelMetagenome_19_FD_205665 | JGI IMG/M metagenome (GOLD analysis project Ga0325403, IMG submission 205665) | Populus deltoides microbial communities from Bellville, Georgia, United States - Xylem-PdKOR-R4 | ecosystem: Host-associated > Plants > Phyllosphere > Stem > Wood/Secondary xylem... | reverse complement strand
AACTTAACATGCAATAGAGGGACAATTATCTCTAATCCTCCATCATAAACACTTTTAATTAGTTTGCTAATCCTCTTATAAGGGAGAGGAAATCTTGTTAAGGAACTTGTTCTTAATATAGAATTGATGTTAATGATATTTAGCTATAGTGGCAACACTTACGTACACATCCTCCAATTGATTTACAACCTATAGTCTAAATGTTTATTTCAATTTTAGAAAATGGGGTCTAGGTAAACACACCTTTACTCACCTGATCTCATATGTCTAATTCTCTTACTCTGTTTAACATCGTCTAGCATAAAACCTCTACCATTGGATGGAAACCCCTTCAGCCAAAGGCTTTTTTAAACCAACTCAAAGCCATAAAAATACAAGAAAGAAAGTGACAAGAAATATTTCTGATCTTGGTGAGAAATGAGAATTATGAAGGTAAGATGAAGGAAAAGTTAGTAGAAAAAATGTGAGACCAATTATTGTTATCACCATTAACATCCTAGATAGATCACTTATTCTCCATCAACAACCTCCTAGTTGAATTGTAAGCCCCAGGATAATATATATATATATAAAATAGAAATTATGGTGTAATAAAATGAAATAAGAAAAAATAAATAGAATAATAGTATAAAAAAAATTAAAAAGATAAAAGAAGAAAGGTTTATGACCGTGTGTGTAAATTATTCCAGGACTAGAAATACTCTATCATTTTGAGAAATAGCTAAACCGATTTAATAAAATAGTCAAATCATTCCATCTTAGATATTGGATCTCTTAAAGCTGACAATTTACAATCAAGAAAGAAAACAAGCATTTTCATTTCTTCCTCCTTTATTTCACCTTAAAGGGCTAAAGAATGATGTTTACGAGTGAAAAAAAATAATGCTATGAGAGAGAAGAACACATACACACTAGAAATTAAGAAAGAGGAAAGAGAGGAAAGATTATCTTAGAGAGAGAAAGTGAAGAAAAGAGAGGAAAGAGGAGAAGGCTTTGGAAAATTTTAACTGGTTGGCATTTAAAATTCAAATTTCAATCAGGTAAGGTTTCTAGAACCCATCTATATTAATTTAAACAAGAATTACTTGATTTCCATCAAAATAATAGCAAAATTGATTAGGGTTTTAATGTAAAATTTAGGGGAAAGTTAAATTTCCTTGAAATTGAGCTCCTAAGATCATTTTAGATTGAGGAATAAGTGAATTTATGAAGAAATAATAAAGAAATTATATAGGTTAGAGAAGTTATAGGTGGTCGGTCAATGATAGAAAGATTTGGTAATGATGTATCCATGATACCTCTTATAATTTGTGTTATTAATAAAATGAATAATGATGGTAGATTATTAATAGTGATGATGATGATGATAAATTTTTAATGACTTGAGAATTTAATTCAGTTGGAGAAAATTGTTAGAGGAAAGAAAGATTTGATTGTGTTATATGCATAAAATGCTTGTACGAAGATGTGTTTGAAAATTGAAATGGGACATGGAAAATGGATGTTATGGAATGTGTTATGAAGGAAAACTTATTATATTGGAATGTAAAGATGATTTTTGAGTTTACTAATAATGGTGCTAATCAATGGGTTATTTGATTCATATGGGATACTTTGGTGGCTAGACCACTAACTTGAGCCAGAGCGAGGACTTCGAACACAGCAGATAGGTGTCTAACACCTATAAAATTGTTAAATTAGGGCATTATTAATATTATTGGAAATTATTTCTTTGTCTTCGGCAATGTTGTGTAAAATAAGTGAATAAATAAATAATGGAGGGAAAGAAAAATTATGGACAAAAAATCATGATTAACTGCTCCTGAATGGAGGCTAATGATATTAAGAGACCCTTGACATCGAAATTAATGAATGGAAAATTAAAGTATCTAAAAGAATTTGATTGGCTACGCTAGGTTTGGAGAGCTAATGATATTAATGTGTTGTATTGATATTGGCATTTATGTGGAACTCGATTAACTACTCCTGAATGGAGACTAATGATGTCAATGGGTTCTTGACATAAATATTTCCAAATGATGAATTAAGGTACCCGTTAGGGTTTGATTAGTTATTTCAGGCTAGGATAACTAATGATATCAATAGATTACATTGATATTAACATTAGTTTCTTAAAATGTCTTTAGTCGATCCCGGATAAAGGAGACTAATTATGCTAGTAGGTTAATTAGCATCAGCATAACCTTAAAGATTGAGAGAATGAAAATGAACTTGATTAACTAGTTTCGGTAATTAAAGAAAGAAAATAATATCAAGGGGGTAACTTGATATTGACACATTATATTTGTTTAGATATTTAGGAATAATAACAAATTTATACTAGTGATATAGTATTAGCATGCCCTTAATGAATCCTTCTTGAGATAAAGGGAAATATTACTCATAAATGATTGATGATGTTATTTTTTTAGTATTTGATTGATATTGTTCCAATGTAATAATTATTATTTATAGTTGATTTATTTATCATAATATTTTTGTTGCACTTTTCAGGGCCATCTTATTTACGTCAGGAGTTGTCGTTAGCCTATTCTATTTTTATAATTATAAACTAGGAACAATATGTATAGTTTTGGGATCGACTGTAATTTACTTAATCATGTAATAATAATGTTAAATCTCTACTTTTGATGCATAGATACAAATGAATATCACTGTTATAATATTCTTATGATTTTCTATGCATATGCTTTAATCTTTATTTTTCTTAGGATGCATAATCACTTGTAAATATATTAATATGGACATAGGTGAAATAATGAGTACCATTAATGTGGTTTGAGATCCAAGTTGATTGGATTAGGAATGAAAAATATGAATAGAAGAGTAATAGAACACAATCGATAAATTAGGCCTCCTGGTATAGGGGAGATTCTGCCAAAATTTCAGCAAATTATATATATAAAAAAATTATGTTTCATAATAAACATGATTGTTTGTTTGTCCCGATAATTAGGACTTTTATAATTGGTATGAGAGCATCAAGTTGTTATTCTAAGGGCGAGAATGCTGATGTGATTTTGAAATGTATTTCAGGATGGTTCGAACAAGACAAGGAACCATAACCGATTCAACTGTAGTGCAAGAAGGAGAGTCGAGTTTACAGTATAAGGGTAATCAAGAGGAGGATCCATTAGTAGATATTGCCTCACATATACCTGCAACATTTGTACACTCCAAGAGGGGGTGCTAGAATGATTATGTCTCTCACCATGCAAAGGTATCATTGTTTGGAGGCAGCTAATAGATATGGACAAGCTCATAAGCCCTCACCGATGGCGCTGGTTGTCATGTTCAATCCTTATTTAGACCCTACCTTATTAAAGCAATTAGTTAAGGTGATGGTAGCAGGGATGGCTGAAGTATCTAGTATAACTCCTAGAATGGAGAAAGTGACCATTATGGTATATTAGGTAAATGGTATAAAAGAAATGAGTTGTGTGACATACTTAGAAGAGGAAGATGTTAAGGTCATATAACATTTCATAGAACATTGGTTGAGGAAGGTGGAGAGGGTAATGAATTAGATTCATATGCCATAAGAATTACGAGTTAATTATATGACTCAGCTGTTATCCGAGAGTGCCCATTCTTAGTGGAAGACTATCAAGGCGAGGAGATTAAAAGAGGTGCTGATATGGAAGGACTTTCAAGAAGAATTTGAAGAGTGATATTATTCATGGCAACATAGAAAGGAAAAATAATATGAATTCTTGGACTCAAAATAAGGAGATATGATTATCTTGGAGTATAAGAGAAAGTTCCAGGAATTATCCATCTTTGCTTCCGCATATCTCTCTACTAAGCATGATCGAATAGAGAGATTTCCTAATGGACCTAGGTAGGAATTGAAGATGGTTTTGATAGTTATGCAATTTTAATTGATTCAAGAGTTAATGTGGGTTGCTCAGGGTATGAAGAAGGTGATTCGAGATGAACCGAGACTAGGGCTGGATTAGGGATAGATAATTGGGTCAAAGAGAAGAGAGTTTGTATTTTCTACTAGTAGGCCTCCTCTTTCAAAGAAGGGGAGAGGCGGACTTTCACCTGGACAATTTTTTTTTTTTAAAAAGGAGATTTCAGGGGGTAATCTAGGGAGAGCTAGGTAGATAAGTGGTAGAGGATCCACAGGTGGTCAGGGTTGTTAGCGGGCGAGTACGGTGGTTGATTCTACATAATAAAAGGGATCCACTTACCCATTATATACCAAATGTGGCCAAAAAACACCCTAAAGATTGTTTAGTAACACCCGAGAGGTTTTAGATTTGTAGAGAAGAAGGACACCGATGGATGGACTATCAGTACCTAGGGAGGGGTTTTTTTTATTGTGGAGATACAAGCCACAAAAAAAAAAGTGCTTGTATAGGGCAACAAAGTTAGCACAGTATTAGAGAGCTGTTACACAGAGTCAACGATAGTCTTTTATGGTTGATCAACCAGTGAGGCCTACTTAGTCATGAGCGAGTGCTAATAGGGGTTGACTTAGGTTTCAGGACGAGAGGAGTCGGAGTAGGATATATCACATGACCTTGAAGGATATGAGAGTTGTACCAGACATTGTGATTGGTATGTCACAGTTAGAATTGATATAAGTTTATGCTTTAGTTGATCTTAGAGTTTGTCATTCTTTCATTTCATGTCAAATTGAAAATGACTTGCATATATTGCCTAGTAAAATGAATATAGGGGTAATTATTAGTACATCTCTAGGAGAAAGCATAGACATTGATAATATTTATAAAGGAATATAAAGTTATACATTGGAGGGTTAGAAATAAGAGTAGAATTAATATCTTTAAAGTTATATGATTTTGGTTTGATTTTGGGTATGAACTAGTTAAGTGAACATTGAGCATCTAAGAAGTAGATAAGAAGAGGGTAGTGTTTAGAAGGGAGAGAAAAATAATACCTAGTTTTGTAATCTCAATCGTGACAACCAAGAAATTGATCAGGAATAGATGTCCAATTTATTTAGCTCTTGTGAAAGAGTTGAGAAAGGGTAGCGTAGAGTTGACTATCATTTTTATTGTGAGGGAATTTCAAAATATGTTTCTGGAGGAACTGCATAGACTACTAACGAGAGAAATTGAAGTAAACTCTCTCAAGGATCACCTCTATAACACAATTTCCTCATAAGATGGCAAGATGGCACTTACACGTTATCAATATGATGCCTATTTGGATGTCTTGTTTTACAAGTTAATAGGATTAGTTCCTCCATGAACAAATTATTTTACAGAATAGTTACACGATTGTTCATGATAATGCAATTATTTTTTATGATTATTTTTATGGGTAGAATAGGCAGAATGTCTACTACTCTAGTACTTATAATGTAAATACATGTGATCCCTATGTGTATATAAATACACAAGAATCTACACCTAAGGATCACAAAGTATATATATAAAAAAAAAACACAACAAATCACAACACATGGCTATAGATATAATCATCTAAATAAAATACTCTTTTGTATTTTTATACCTTATATTTCTCTATGTACTTTACTAACTTAAATATTAAAGGGTTTTTTATTCTATAAAGGAGATTTATGTTACAAGAATACGTAAATCATAACTCATTGCAACATAAAAAAAAATCCTCAAGGCCCATCAAACATTATGAAAAGGCCTATCATAACTTAGTTTTTTTTACTAAGTTAGTATCTTTAGTGTATTGATACAAAAAAATATTATTTCCATTATAAAAAAAAAAAACCTTGATTTCTCTTATGCTAAGATATCTTACATTAAACATGAAAGTACTAAATAAGAATACTCTAACTAAGAATTCTCTCTTTCCTGATTTAGGAAGAAAAAACTCATTTTTATAAAGGGTTTATTTATGACTTCTTATCATATATTTTCTTAACTGCTTAAATTATTTTCTTTCGCTTTGATTTTTTCTCTATTTGGTTTTAATCATCACCACAACTAAAAAAAAAGTTGATCTCGCTCAATTCAATTCGCTTTGGTGGCTCTTTATGGAGTCTATTTTGATGTAGCTACAATGTTGCTGATTCTCCTAGCTAAAAGTGATTATGATTCTTGATCCTTAAATCCCAAGTGCTCCTAATCAACATGATTGTTTTCCACCACCCTCAGGCTTAAGCTCTTCTAATATGACTCTTCCATCAGGCTTCTCAGATTCTGGCACATCTTCAGGACCTAGCTAAACTTTTTTACCTCTACTAAAAACCCTGAATTTTGATAGTGGTGCGTCTTTTCATTCCTTTAACATTAATATAACAATATTAGGCTCCATTAAAATTTTATTTGCTTATTTTATTATTGATTGTGTAGAGATTTCTATGAGTTTTATTTTTATTGTTGTTTGGATATAATTCTTTTTTATTTGTTTTGTTAGTATGCTTAATACCTTTTTAAGAAATTAACATTATGATTGCTATCAAATAAACCTTAATTCCTATTCTTGGTAATCATAAACAAATGATAGTATTTAAATTCTAGTTAAGTGAAATTTAAATTAAGAAATAATTTTTATTAGTTGTTATTATTAACTGTGAGACTCAATATATTGACTCTCTTTATCATTTTACTTTTTGATCATATTGATCCTCTTGATTTTTATAATTATTTATGCGCAAAGAATAACCAATTATGATGAGCTTCACAATATAAGATGAACCTAAATTTCATTAATCTAACCTTTTAGGTTAACTTGGTGTTCATCCTTATGTATAAGCCACCATGATGAGTATAAGCCAGGTCCAAGTGATCCCCAATGCATATCTACCCAATAAGTCATGTAAGAGCCAAGTTTGGTTAGGCACAAATAAATATGATATGAATTTGCATAATCATTGGTGTAGTATTGGCTAGGATAAGTATAGAGACAATTGTGGATTAACTTTCATGGTTGTTTCCCTTATAGTAAAAGCGGAGAGCTAATAGAACTCTTAGATGAAAAATAGAGGACTTGTGGAGTAGTAAGGCATGGCTCCTAGGTTAAAAGCGAAGGACAGGTGCAGGCTCCTAGATGAGTAGGCTTTTATAAGAGTCATGAGCTCTTGATGGTATTGTAGTACTTGAATTGTGTAGATGCTCCCTCGTTAAAGATTAGGGTTCAAAGTGGAAGAAAGGATCAAATACTTGGGGGAGATTTATCGAGTTCCATATGTAAAGGGAATCCCATATTGAATAGGAATACGAAGCTTGAAGTTCTTATATACAAGATGAACCTAAAACTCATTAGTCTAGACTTTTAGGTTAAAGCGGTGTCCAACTTTATGTGTAAGCCCTCACACGTGAAGGATCTCATGGGATCTTGTTAATTCTAATGTACTCATTTTAGCTATATAAAAAAAAGAATTGGAATTCTTCTCATTTTATTTAGCTAATTTCTTGTATTGATAAGAACTAAAAAATCAAGTTTCATTCAAACTAATCACTTTGAATAATATTTTTTTACTTATATTATAAGTCAAGAAAAGCAATAAGAACTATAATGAACAATTTTGTAGTAATGAACATGAAAATATTTACTTTCATAATTTGATTGTTTTGTTTTTTACTTCACAGTAATTTGAGATTTAATCCCGTATAAGATTATAAATCTTTCATCTCTAAATTTAATGGGATGAATTTCATATTGATAATATCAAATTGGATCAATATCATGAATAGTAAAATCTAAATTCTCACATTGATTCATCATCAAGAATTGAATAGCATAACTTATGAAGATAATTTATTCGTACCAAATTCAAAAATAGATTTTTGACCCACTTAAAAATTTTCTTATACATTTTTTACTTTGTTGATCATTCTTTCTATTTTATAAAACTATAGATAATCTAGTATATCATTTAAATCTCTTAGAGTGGATCACCTTACAAATTGATAATATGTTATATCGTTATTCAAAAACTTTTAACCGAAATAAAACATTAATAAAAGAAAACTAATGAATTTAAAAGATGTTATCGATTCTGAAAAATATTATTCAAAACCCAAATATATTTTGTGTCTGCGGTGGCTATAGGAGACTAAAAGTATTTAATAGCCATATATTATGTTGCAAAAATTGTCTTTAAAAATGAGCTTCATTGTATTGAATTACTGATGAAGAACAAGTATTTTTACGTTTATTTTCTTCCTTTTCAATTTAATTAAAAACATACCCGACTAATAAATTATTCATTAATTACTAAAAAAGCATAGAATTTAAGCCTACTGTTGTAGATCCCCGACTTAGTCATATGGATAATACTCAAGAGAATAATTTGCAATGTTATGGGTGATCAAAATTAAAAAAAAATAATCATGAAAGTGAATGTTGTTTTTTTTTCTAGAAAAAAAAGTACATAGAAGTAGAAAGAAAATTTATCAGAATTCAAAAATAAAAAGAAAGAGCTAAAAAAAGTAAAAAAAAAAACCATTGATTTAATAAACCATAAGTGTCGGTGCAATTGGTAAAGATTTCATGTAATTTAAAGGAGTTTTTGGATTCAAGTCTATAGTTTGTGTGATGGTTTTTGTGAGCCAATAAATATAATTTTTTTTAAAAAAAAAACACTCTTAACCAATGAATTGATATAATTTAACATATGATGTACCATGATTTATCAATATTTTTTAAAATAATTTTTTATTGGGCCAAGTCCATTTTAATGATAGCCCAAGCTTCGCAGTGTCTGAAAATAAGTTTAGGCCAAGGTCACGTGCATAGGCCCAGATGCTAAGCATATGGTCTAGCACCTTTAGGCCTTTCATCTCTTGAGCTTAGGTCGTGCACCTGGACCCAGTGCTAGGCACACATCATGAAACCTCTTAAGCTCTGTCGTATAATTTGAGCCTAGTTTGTTGAGTCTAGACTTGTAGCTTGGACCTAACATGAGATTTTTCTTACTAAATCAAGCTTTTTAGCATGAATCCTACTCTATATAAAGCCCTACATGTACAAGAGTCTCACAAAACGTTCTATATTTTTATCTCATTAATACAAGTGTAAGGGATATTTGACCCTCATCAATGTTTGTATTAAATATATTTATCTTTTATTAATGTATATGTAAAAGATATTTATCCCTAATTAATGTTATTATTATGAAATACTTTCTAGCCCCCTCGCACCTTTGGGTCTTGTCGTCCTTTAGGCTCAGGCCACGCACCTGGACCTAAAATCAAACACATGTCCTGGCACCTCTTGGGTCTTATTGTGTAGTCTGAGCCTATTATGTTGAGTCTAAACTTGTAGCCTAGACACTAGAATTTTTTTTAAACTAAATCAAGTTATTTATCTTGAATCCTACTTCATTTACAATCTTAGGTGTACAAAAGTCTTTCGTGACCTATCATATCCTCATCTCATTAATACAAGTATAAGGGATATTTGTCCCTCATCTATATTTATGTTAGAGATATTTATTCTTTATTAATGTTGTTATGGTGAAATAATTTTACAGCCCCCTCACTCAAATAAAAGGACAAACCATCCAGGTAAAGGATTCATAATTTTTTCATTCTCAATATATACATATAACAATATTTACTCTACAAAACATTTGTTTTGTATCAAAACAAGAATAAACAATCTTATTCTTAAAACTTAATATTATTTTACATATATACTACATTATTTATCTCTATAAAAATACTAACTTAAGTATACGAAAGTTCTTAAATCTATCAGAAGAGAATTGTTTCACAGATATTATGATTTCTCGTTCAGCTATTAGCTTTCTTAACCATGAAGAATTGATAAAATAACAAAAACATTTGATTAAACTCATTATATAACCATTAAAACAAATTTATTTTTAAGCAAATTGAATTTTGTAACACCATCAACATAGTAAGTTATAAATTATTTTAAAAGATTAATTATGGATGTTTAAAGGAATCGAAGAACATTTTACTACTTGTGTGTGTGTAATTCATAATTTTAATTTGTTTGATAAGTTGTCCTGACCCGAGAAGTATGAATTTTTTTCTCTCTGATGGAATTCAGAGCTTATTTCGAAGATTTTAGATAAATTAATCTGAAATATATGTCTATAAAAAAGCCACAAATTGCATCGCACGAAGGAGGCAAAGACCCGGAAATTAAATCTTGTGAAAACCAAAGAGCTCTCAACTCACAGTGTCTGCCAAGAAGCTCAAATGGCCATGGCTCTCTCCGAGGTGATAGGATAAAAGACACATAGGATGGTATTAATGGACAACAAGGCTCCGCGTCAGGAGATATTTATGGAATATGTGGACGACTAGATTTAATAACTTACTGTTAAAATAATTAATGTTTGTCTGTCACTCTGTCTTGTACAAATTAAACGTGTTAATTCTATTTTGTTTTACTCGGAGTAAATGAAATATTTTATATTAATTTAAAAATTAGAATAAAATAAAATAATTTTTAACTTATTTTAAATTTTGATTTGCAATAGATTTTTTAGCTAAATTTTATCCAGAATATTCCGGTTTCAGTTATTTTACTGTATTTTAAAAATATAAAAAAATTAAATTATTTTTAATTAATTTAATAATGAAGAATGAAACACGTTTCAATTAATTTATCAGCTAAAAGGCAACTCGTCCACCGTGAGATTCGGCTATCAATTAAATAAGGAGGTCACAGATTTTGAATGATCTCGTACGATCTGTCTCTGTTTTTTTAATAATTATGTCTCTGTTTTTTACTGCTTTCTCCGATTAAAACACCATCACAGATCTTGGTCAGAGATTTGAATCGAAATCGATTGGCTGTAAACTTGAAATGTAATTAGGTAAAATTCAAAAAAAGAAAAAAGAAATGTGATTAGGTAAATTCGTAAAAAGAAAAGAAAAAAAATAGAAGAAGGAACTAGAAATATTAACATATTTCTTGGTTAGAGTGTTTGAAGTTTGATCAATAATTAATACCTGCTTTAGTATGAGTTATTTTTTAATTAAAAATATATTAAAATAATATTTTTATTTTTAAGATTTATTTTTAACATCAATACATTAAAATAATATAAAATTATTTTAAAAAATAAATTTAAAATATTTACAAAAATATTTTTTATCGGTAAAAAAATATAGTTTTGAAAGTCCTTGAGAAGTTTTTTTTCAAAAACATATTTAAATAATATATATATTTTTTTATAATTTTATTTTCAAAATTAATACATTAAAATAATTTAAAAATAAATTCTTTTAAAAAAACATTGACTGCCCTTTTCAATAATATTTAAAAATATAAAAAATTTAATTTTTAATAAAAAATTAAATATTTTAGAAAGGCGTTTCCAAATGGTCCCTGATTATAAGTTTGAGGACAAAGCTGTGGGGCTAGAGGAATCAATTCCCTGCCATGCCGTTGGTGGAAAGTTTTATCGAAATCTGATTGGTATTATTCATGACAACTCAGACATTGTCGTCATCCAAGAAATAATTTCTCTTTATGTCGCTTTTCCAGAGAACAATTAAACCATATAGAAAAAACGTTTTTGTTTTTGTTTTTTTTTTAAAAGAAGAAATCCTCCATGGAAAGACAACCCTTTGTCCATCGTGAACAGCAGCAGGGGCAGCCAAAGAGATTTGAACCCAAACTGAGGTCAAATAACACCCCAAAGCCCTATTTAAAGAAATAATCTGAAACATGAGGCATTCCACGGAACAGCAAAACACCATGGCTTCTTTAATTTTGCAAATCTTTTTTCTTGCAGTGATTTTAGCAACTTCCCAGGGCTCCCCTCTGAGCTATTACCCCCTCCAGATTCACCTTCTCAGGTCAAAATGGGGTTCCGGCGGCCACCACATTCCTGGCATGTCATGCCTGAGTTGGCGACTAGCTGTTGAAACAAACAATGTGATTGGATGGAGTACAGTTCCTGAAGAGTGTGAAGATTACGTAGGGCACTACATGTTAGGCAGCCAATACAGGGAAGACTCCGCTGTCATAACTGATGAGGCTTTTGCCCATGCTAAAACCTTCAAGCTGGCTGGAGATGGAAAGGATATATGGGTCTTTGACGTTGATGAAACCACTCTTTCAAATTTACCCTACTATGCCAAACATGGATTTGGGTACGTACGATGCACAATATACCACACTTCTTTTTTTTTAATGATCTGATGTTAATTACAACCCCTCTATGAATGTTGCTGGTAGCTAAACAATGTTGAGTTAATTTTTTGATTGAACTTCTTTCAGCGATAAAGAAAAAATATTTTTAGTACTGTTAATAAGTTTTATTCCATGAAAGAAGTTTTTACCTTATAATTTTGTTTTTATTATTAATTTATGTGTGTTTTTTGTAATAAAATTAATTCTTCTAATATTGTTTATAGATTAAAAAAATTACTTTTTAATTTTTCAACTATCTTTCTAGTGATTGAAACTAGAAAATGCAAGTGACACGTCCTCATCCACACAAGCAACATGTTATAATATTTTTTATAAAAAATATTATAACATTTTTACTAAAAAAAAACATGTTATTAATATCTATATAATATTTTTTTACATTGATGAAAACTTTGGTTCGACCAATAACAAAAGCGAGCCAATAACTATTTTATAATTAAGTGCAAGATAAAAAGCAAATGTAATACAATGAGAGAAGCAAAAACGATACTATACAATTTGAAATTATTAAAGATACAATGCTTGCAGCGACTGCATATTTAATATAATTTAATTTATATGATAATTAATGACGTATTGTTTTGACCTTTTAATTAGTATATACCGCAACAGCAACTCCAGCATATCATCGATTTTCAACAAATGAATAATTATGCTTTGTTTTCTTTAATTTTCTGTTGATTGACGTGATTTGTTGCTTTGGCTTGACAAAAATAACAGGGCGGAGCCTTACAATTCCACGGCGTTCAACCAATGGGTTTTCACGGGCGAAGCCCTAGCATTGCCAGAGTCTCTGAAGCTGTACCGGAACTTATTGTCAATTGGGATCAAGGTTGTGTTCTTAACGGGAAGGACTGAAGACCAAAGAGCAGTGACATCAAACAATCTGAAGGATGCTGGGTACCACATCTGGGAGAAGCTGATACTCAAGTAAGCTCTCTCTCTCTCTCTCTCTCTCTCTCTCTATATATATATATATATATATATGTATGTATGTATGATCATGTTTGCTTAATCCTGCAACCTAGTTAAGATTGATCGTATTGGTTTTGCCCAGTTCCCATGAACCTTATTAAATCTATTTTAATTGCTGATCTAAAACTAAATAAATAAATGAAGGCGTTTTTCATGCTGATGCAAACATATTGTTTCATGTTGAAAAGAGTCTTGATCTGGAGAGATGTAATTCTCTAATTCGATCATTTTGGTGGTCACTCATGGTGGCATGCAGGTCGTCATCTTATTCAGGGAAGACAGCGGTGTTTTATAAATCAAGTGAAAGGGCAAAGCTTGAGAAGAAAGGATACAGAATCATCGGGAACATTGGTGATCAGTGGAGTGATCTCCTGGGGACTAGTGTCGGCAATCGGACATTCAAGCTACCTGATCCAATGTATTACATCAGTTGAATCCTCGGTTTCTTAGCCTCTAGCTTGGTTAACTTCTATGATTCAGATTGATTGATGCTGTTAATAAAACCCAAGCTAGTTGCAAGAGTATGGCTCGTTGACTCTAGCATTGATTTTCAATAAAGCCACTACTTATGACTCGAATTTCATATCTTGACGGGCAAAACGCTATGATCCAAATCGAATTTCTCTAATTTCGTATCATGATTTTCAATCGACGTTCATTTCAGCTGCTAATGTTCATCTCTCGATAGGAATTTAGTTATTAAAAAGTGGACCTGGAAACGGGATGGGATTCGACAAATTTGAGTTCGAGTTGTTTGGGGCTCGGATTATTATACACTTTGTCGCAATGCCCTAATCGGATGAGTTGGGCTAGCTCAACTTTAAGAGTTTTTCTTCTCCGAACAAAGAGAAGTAAGTATAGAATTATTATTTAAAAAATTATAATTCTTTTCCGAACAAATTAAATAAATAAAAAGACATCAATAAAAAAAAAAACTACATAAAAAAAAATCAAATGGTCCCTCATTATAAGGTTTGATGACAAAGTTGTGGGGCTAGAGGAATCAATTCCCTGCTATCGAAATCTAATTAGTATTATTCATGACAACTCAGACATTGTCGTCATCCAAGAAATAATTTCTCTTTATGTCGCTTTTCCGGAGAACAATTAAACCATATAGAAAACGTTTTTGTTTTTGTTTTTTTTTTTTTAAAGAAGAATCCTCCATGGAAAGACAACCTTTTGTCCATCGTGAACAGCAGCAGGGGCAGCCAAAGAGATTTGAACCCAAACTGAGGTCAAATAACACCCCAAAGCCCTATTTGAAGAAATAATCTGAAACATGAGGCATTCCACGGAACAGCAAAACAACATGGCTTCTTTAATTTTGCAAATCTTTTTTCTTGCAGTGATTTAGCAACTTCCTAGGGCTCCCCTCTGAGCTATTACCCCCCCAGATTCACCTTCTCAGGTCAAAATGGGGTTCCGGCGGCCACCACATTCCTGGCATGTCATGCCTGAGTTGGCGACTAGCTGTTGAAACAAACAATGTGATTGGATGGAGTACAGTTCCTGAAGAGTGTGAAGATTACGTAGGGCACTACATGTTAGGCAGCCAATACAGGGAAGACTCCGCTGTCATAACTGATGAGGCTTTTGCCCATGCTAAAACCTTCAAGCTGGCTGGAGATGGAAAGGATATATGGGTCTTTGACGTTGATGAAACCACTCTTTCAAATTTACCCTACTATGCCAAACATGGATTTGGGTACGTACGATGCACAATATACCACACTTTTTTTTTAATGATTTGATGTTAATTACAACCCCTCAATAATAATAATAATAATAATAATATAGTACACACATTATTTTTTTATTGCACAAAACACACACACACACATATATATATATATATATATATATATAATTAATCATTCATCATAATAAAAAAAAATTATTTTTAGTGTTAATAAGTTTTATTTGATGAAAAAAATTTAATTGAGGTCTTGTTAGAAAAAGTTTAACTTAATTTTGATTTTTAAAACTAATTTATGTGTTTTTTGTGCAATAAAATTGATGATTCTAGTATTATTTTTAGATTGAAAAAACTGCTAATTGATTTTTTAGCCATTGTTTTTTTTAGTGGTTCAAACTTGAGAATGCAAATGACACGCTATCCTCCACACATGGAGGATAACAAAAGCGAGCCAATAACTATAGCTACCTACTACTTGATAATTAAGTGCAAGAAAAAAAAAAAAACAAATGAAGAGATCAATACAACGAGAGAAGCAAAAACGATACCATACAATTTGAAATTATTAAAGATACAATGCTTGCAGCGACGTCTTCATATTTAATTTAATTTATATGATAATGACGTATTGTTTTGACCTTTTAATTAATTAGTATCTACCCAACAACTCCAGCATATCATCAATTTTCAACAAATTAATAATTATGCTTTATTAATTTGATGAAATTAAAAGATGTGTATGGGATTGTGATGATTCTAAGAGTCCTGTTCCAGATAGCTTCAATTTTAAATTCTATAAGCTCACTTGGGATTTTATTGCAGAAGATTTATTTGACCTTATCACTGAATTTTTTAGAACAGGGCCTATGCCAAAAGGGGTTAACAATATCACATTGGTGCTGAAAAAAAAGGTTACCTTGGAATTCAAATAGTACCGCCCAATTAGTTTGATCCATGGTATTTACAAGATTATTGCGAAGATTTTGTCCAGCAGACTAAAGGAAGTAATAGGCAACTTGATTAGTGATAATCAGACTGCTTTTATAGCAGACAGACAAATTGTTAATGGTTTTATGGTAGCTAATAAAGTGGTTTATGATCTAAAAAGCAGTCGAAGATCAGGTCTCATATTCAAGGTTGATTTTCAAAAAGCTTTTGATTCAGTTCTATGGGATTACATTGATGAGGTGATGACTTACATGGGTTTTGGTACTAAATAGAGTGGGTGGATTTCCTCCTGCTTGTCTACTGGTCAAGTTTCAGTCTTAGTCAATGGCTCTCCTTCCCCAGAGTTCAAAATGGGGCGAGGTATTAGGCAAGGTGATCCCCTATCTCCCTTCCTTTTTAATATTGCTACTGAAGGTCTATCTGTTCTCTTTCAACGTGCGGCAACCTCAAACATCTTTCGGGTATTGATTTTGGCTCTAATAACTTTTTAAGTCACCTACAATATGCAGATGACACTCTTGTCTTTATGCCACCTAGTCTCATGCCTTTCAGTCAGTTAAGAGAGTCTTAAGGTGGTTTACTCCATGCTCAGGTTTACACATTAATTTTTTAAAAAGTTCTCTTATAGGAATCAATGTTGATGACTCTTGCTTGGATGAGTTTGTAAAATCAGTTTTCTATAGGCATGATTCTCTTCTATGTAACTACCTGGGTATGCCTTTGGGGTCTGATCCTAGAAGGATTTCAACATGGAAACCCATCATTGATAAGTTTCGAAAGAAACTCCGTGGAAAGGAAGAATGTTGAGCATGGCCGGTCGCATTTGCCTTATCAAAAGTGTGTTGAACTCTCTTCCTTTGTACTTCATGTCCATCTTCCTTATGCCAAAAGGTATGTGTCGCTTACTTACTTCCATCCAACGTAAATTCTTATGGTCGGGAACTGTTAAAATGAGAAAAATTTGCAAAGTCCAATGGAATGTGGTTGTTAGAGATAAGGATAGGGGTGGCCTTGGTATTGGGTCATTGATAGCCAAGAATAAAGCAATGCTTTTCAAGTGGATTTGAAGGCTATTTCTTCTTGGTAATGAGCTATGGAAGAAGATGGTATTCAACAAATTCAAGCCGGTATTTGAAAATGGTTTTCCTATTTCTAGTAGAAGATTGTCTTGTATCTAGAGGGACATCTCATCCCTTATGACTTCAACAGACTTTGTCTCTTCAGCTTTAGCCAATAATTATAGATTTGTAGTAGGAAATGACTCTCTAACTCGGTTCTGGTCTGATGTTTGGTTTAATAGCTCTCTATTAAAAGTCATTTACCCACGATTCTATATTCTTTCCACTAAATTGAATGCCATAATTGCTGATATGGGAAATTGGGAGCAAAGGGAATGGAAGTGGGAGTTAGCTTGGAGGAGACAATTGTTTCTCTTTGAAACTGAGTAGGTTGTCTATCTTCTCTCATCTCTAGAAAGCTTTCGGCTAAAGGCAACAACTTCAGATAAGAAAGTTTAGTCCTCTTCAACAGATGGAGGTTATACAGTTAAAACTTGTTCTTTACTTATTGATAGAATTGTGAATCTAGGGCTTAGAACTTTTAAGGCTTTGATATGGCAAAAAGGGGTCCGTCCTAAGGTTCAATCTTTTCTTTGGCTAGCTGTTCAGAATAGATTATGCACTAAGGATTTCTTACTTTGCCGCAATATAATCCCAGTTGATCAAGCCTTTTGTATCTTTTGTGAAAATAAAATTGAGACTTCAAATCATCTTCTCCTCTATTGTAGACCAGTGTGGAAATTATGGATGAAATTCTTAGATTGGTGGGGTATTAGTGGTTGTCTTCCCTGCTGTGTGGATGATCTTTTATATTAGTGGCTCAACCTAGTATTTGGAAAATTCCAACGTAAGGCTTGGTCTTTGCTTTCTTGTTGTGTTAGCTGGAGTATATGGCTTATGAGGAACAAGGTAATCTTCAATGATGGAGCTGCAACCTTCGAAGACAGTTTCTCCTTAATTCTTTATTGCCTCTCAAATTGGCTCAAGTCTGCTGATAAGTTCTTCATGGCTACTGGCACTACTTTAATTATGGGACTTGAAGGTATTATAGATTGGCCAAACACCAAATCAAGGCTTTAAGCATGACGTATCAGCTTCTTCAATCTTGATGTTCTTTTTCGGTTATGTATTTGTTGACTTTCTTTTTCTTTTCTTTTGTATTTGCTTTTTGTTTTTGTGACTCTCTTTTCTTTTCTTTTCTTTTATGCTTTTATTTCGTGTATCTTATTTTTGGCTACCTTCTGGTTAGCCCTTTTAATATATCAACTTATTCAAAAAAAAATAATTATGCTTTGTTTTCTTTAATTTGCTGTTGATTGACGTGATTTGTTGCTTTGGCTTAACAAAAATAATAGGGCGGAGCCTTACAATTCCACGGCGTTCAACCAGTGGGTTTTCAAGGGCGAAGCCCTAGCATTGCCAGAATCTCTGAAGTTATACTGGAAATTATTGTCAATTAGGTTCAAAGTTGTGTTCTTAACGAGAAGGTCTGAAGACCAAAGGGCAGTGACATCAAACAATCTGAAGAATGCTGGGTATCACATCTGGGAGAGTTGAGAATAATTGAGAGGCTTAACCTAATGGTTAGCCAACCCTTTCTATATATATATATATATATGTAGGGCAATATATAATAGTAACGGTGGAGGTTACCACACAAGAGTATGTCTACAATATTTACTATATACAATATTTCCTATATAAGTACATTCTATAATATGCCCCCTCAAGCTGAGGGTGGAGGATCAACCCGAAACTTGAAATGAAAAACAGTAAACGAAGAAGTAGGAATAATTGGGAGGCTTAACCTAATGGTTAGCCAACCCTTTTTATATATATATCATGTTTGCTGATTTCTTTGGGGTTTAATCAAGGGTATTCCAGGCCTGAGACTAATCTTGCAACCTAGTTAAGATTGATCGTATTGGTTTTGCCCAGTTCCCATGAACCTTATTAAATCTATTATTATTGCTGATCTAAAACTAAATAAATAAGTGAAGGCGTTTTTCATGCTGATGCAAACATATTGTTTCATGTTGAAAAGAGTCTTGATCTGGAGAGATATAATTCTCTAATTCGATCATTTTGCTGGTCACTGATCATGGTGGCATGCAGGTCGTCATCTTATTCAGGGAAGACAGCGGTGTTTTATAAATCAAGTGAAAGGGCAAAGCTTGAGAAGAAAGGATACAGAATCATCGGGAACATTGGTGATCAGTGGAGTGATCTCCCGGGGACTAGTGTCGGCAATCGGACATTCAAGCTACCTGATCCAATGTATTACATCAGTTGAATCCTCGGTTTCTTAGCCTCTAGCTTGGTTAACTTCTATGATTCAGATTGATTGATGCTGTTAACAAAACCAAGCTAGTTGCAAGAGTATGGCTCGTTTACTCTAGCATCGATTTTAAATAAAGCCGCCACTACTTATGACTCGAATCTCATATCTTGACGGGCAAAACGCAATGATCCAAATCGAATTTAGTTATTAAAAAGTGGACCTGGAAACGGGATGGGATTGGACAAATTTGAGTTCCCGTTGTTTGGAGCTCGGATTATTATACACTTTGTCCCCATGCCCTAATCGGATGAGTTGGGCTCAACTTCAAGAGTTTTTCTTTTCCAAACAAAGAGAAATACAAGTATAGAATTATTATTTTAAAAAAATATAATTATAGAATCAACATGTACACAAATTATTTATAAGAACTTGCAAACCCCATAAAACTATTATCCACCTATATACCATTGATGTAACAAATTAAATAAATAAAAAGAGACATCAATAAAGAAAAAAAACTACATAATGAAATGAAGTATCTGTTGATAACCCAAGAAATAACAATAAAGCGTGGCATAAAATTAAATACATCAATAGATTTAGAAAGGAAAAAAAAAAAAAAAAACAAGAACAATTAATCAAGGAGGAAGAGCAGAACCTAAATGGCTCGAGATACTTGTCATGTGACTCTTAATAAAAAAATAATAATATAAAAACACTGAATTCTTCCTTTG
>Ga0325403_1001430_pt1 | contig 19816 bp, 12 predicted proteins | sample PopdelMetagenome_19_FD_205665 | JGI IMG/M metagenome (GOLD analysis project Ga0325403, IMG submission 205665) | Populus deltoides microbial communities from Bellville, Georgia, United States - Xylem-PdKOR-R4 | ecosystem: Host-associated > Plants > Phyllosphere > Stem > Wood/Secondary xylem... | reverse complement strand
AGAGAGAAAAAACTATCTTTGTTATCCCTTTCATATTCATGTATTTATTGTAGTTCCCTTTAAGCCCGAGATAAATTTTCTTCATAAAAATCTTGACTTAGATCACACTCTAGACTAGAGGCAAATAAGAGCTTAGTTATTGAGAAAATGATGTTATAAATCCAATAAGAAAAGAGCCCAAGAAACTCAAATATCGGGGGCTGAAAAAAAAAAACTTAAATGACAAATGATGCTTCACCAGAAAAAAAAAAACAAGTCAAAGAAAAACAACAAGCAAACACTGAAAGATACAACAAGGTAGACAAATGGTAGTGATCATAAGTTTTTGAAACCTTGAAACACTTTTTGATCTTATGAGTCCCTATCTTTCATAGAAGTAGAATTGGTTACATTACATGCTGCTACTTTAGAAGCTAAGTGCCTTCAAGATTTGTTAACTAATATACCATTTGTTTCTAAAACAATACCACCTATATTAATACATTATGATAGCTGAGCTATTATAGCTAAGGTGTGTTTATTTTTGCAATTCAGTCTATTTTTTAAAGTACTTTTCAAACTGCTTTTCCCTAAAAAATATATCAAATCAATTCTTTTAAGGTTATTTTCAATTATTTTGATGTGTTGATGTAAAAAATAAAAAAAAATATCATCTTGATGCATTTTCAATTGAAAAGAATTTTTGCAAAAACACTTTGCACCACATTACCAAATACACATTAAGGGAACGTTTGGGAACGCGGTTGCAGCTGCGTTCCCAAAAAATTTAAATTTGTTTTTACTAAAATTTAATATGGTTTGTATGTTTTTGATCGTTTTGATGTGTTGATGTCAAAAATGATTTTTAAAAAATGAAAAAACATCATTGGCATGCATTTTGGCATGAAAAGTTATTTGAAAAGCACCCGCAACTACACTGCCAAACACACTCTAAGACTAAGAGTAAAAACTTTAATGAAAGAATAAGACATATGACTATTAGATAAAAATCCATTAGACATTTGATATCTCATGGTGTTATTTCTTTGGATTTTATCAAGTATAGAAATAACATTACGGATTCGCTCACTATAGGTTTGGCATGCCAACAAGTTATTCAATCATTGAAGAAAATAGGATTGAAGCCCATGAATTAATCACCAATAGTAGAAACTTATCTTCAAATATATGATGATCCCATGAATGAAGTATGTGAAAATAAAATTGTTGAGTGATTGTCATATATATTTTGCGAGGTAGTCCTAGGTCCTATTTGTATGATAATGTACTCTCTAATGTGATGATTAGAAATAATTAATCTCTAAAAGAACATAGAGGAAAAATAATTTGTGGTATGTTGGTCACAAAACATCCTTGAAGGATTCACTTAAGTGAGTGTGGTGGTGAAGTTGTCATTGTAAGAGCTTAGGCTACTTTTTAAAGACACTCATAAAACAAGATATTTATGCATGACCGAAAAAAACACAACACTAATAAGACCTTAAAATCACCCATATGTTGTGCATGTAATAAGTTTAAAATTGGACCAAAAATCTTAGTTCAAAATGTCTAAATTACTATGTTTCTTCAAGTTGAAACTTATTAACACTAAATATAGGTTCAAAACCTAAAGGTGCCTAATACCTATAATACAAAATTAATTGCTCTCTTTTATTTTATTCATTATACATATGAAAATTATATATTCCTTTAAAGTTTCACTATACTTTCTTTCTTATACTTTATTAACTCAAATTAAAAAATAAAGATAATTAAAAGGTTTGAAGAATTTTTATTGCATCCAAAAATTCTAACAGATTGTTATATCTTGAAAGAGAAGTGTATTATATGCAAAATTATCCTTGTACAAATAGAGCTATTGCGTGCTATAATTTCAGGCTTCTTCTAAATCCTTATTCTTTCTTATATTTACTTTTAGTTCTAATTAATTTTATTATTATTTTTAATTGCTGACTCATTTACAATTAAATATTGGTTGCATTTGTTTTCTCAATTCCTTTCATTTTATTTTCTAACAATAATTAGTATGGAGATTTGAAAAATTAAAAATTGGATATATTTGAAGTTGTAGGCTTCTAGAAAGGGTTTTGTTGCCAAAAGAACAAGTTAAACCTTTTTTCAAGGATTTCGTTCTCCATTGAAAATTATTGATAACATCGTAGTAGCATACACATTCTCACTCTCTCTCTTCTTTTCTCTCTTAATTTCTAAACTATTCATTTCTTAATTGATTGTTATCAAGTGATTGATATTTATTATATAGTTTATCATTAGCATTCAATCATTTGTTTTTTTATATCTAAAATAAAAAAGTTGATATCATGACCAAAAATGTTTTCTAGCATTGTTTTAGTAAACTAAGATCCTATGGTTGAATGGATTATTAATAAACTAGATATTGTATAAAATAATTTATCTCTATTTTATTAGAGTATAATATAAATTCATTCTTTGGACTTCATTTAATAGTTCAAATTCTAAGGTTAAAATACTTATTTGATATAGTATCTAAGCTTTAAGACCAATTAATCAGGAGTTCAATTTCACTATCATTATTCTATCTAATTAAATTAATAAAATTAAATACAATATATTAATAGACTTATACAAGTTTTAAATTTAAAAAACTTTCACTTGAAGTGGTGTATTAAAAGTGGCTAATAGTTCATCAATTATTTTTCACCCCTAAATCCTAAAAAATCCAAAAGTCCCAAGAATTTAAACAAATCGAAAAACATTTTGCTATTTTATTCATTTTGTACAATTTAAACATTTTGCTATTTTATTTATTTTGTACAATTTTCAACTTGTTTAATATACTTTCTTTGAACAATGAAGAAGAAGAAGAATCAAACCCATAAAAAGAGAATAAAATAAGAAGAAAATAAAGAAGAATTTAAAAGTAGAAAAATTCATGAGCGGGGTCAAAAGCAAAAAACAAATATGAGATAAGTTTTAAATCAAAAAGAAAAATCAACAGAAGAAAATGTGATTAGAAAAAAAATTGATAAAATAAAATTGTTGTGACAAAATTGGTTTTAAATAATTGAATATCAATCAAGCAAAACAAAACAAAAAAAAAATGAAAGTTTTCAAAACATAAAATATTTTAGGGAACATATCAAAAAGTTTGAAAAAAAATTCAATGGATCCTTTTTTTTATTATTATTCAAAAAACTCCTCATTAAGGATATAAATATAACTTGTGATCTCACATATACACAAAAAATGACACATAAAAATCAAAAACAAAATGTCCCGCCCGCACTCTCCCCTGAATCATAACTCCCCTCCCTCACCTAAATCATCACTTACTTCCCTCCTTTCTTTCCCTTTCCTTTTCTTTCTTTCTTTCTTATTCTTATTCTTTTTTTTTTCTATAATTCTTGTTCCACTCATCCACCATAGCTTATTTCTATCTAACTTGAATCTCATCATTTATCTCCTTTCTCTCTCTTTTTCTCCTTCTTTTTTCCCTCCCCACCCACCACCTTCTTTTAATCATTTAAGCCACAAAACTTTTGAATAACAAACAAAAAAAGAGATAGTATAAAAAAAATAACTATAACCCATCAAAAATAAACTGATGGTAACAACCACTAACATAGGTGTAAAAAGAGAAAAAAAATCAAAGTTAAAACAACTTTAACACCTTTCATTTCCTAGACTCGACTCTTACTATCCTTAGCACTAAAAAACATCTTTGGTCTTTTTTTCAATGCAGACCCCAATGCCACTTCATAAGCCACATATGCACTACAATAAAATTTCATTATCACCACACCTAACTAGAATCCTATCAGCTCTCCACCATCAACCAAAGATATCATCTTTCATTTCATTTGAGTCCAAATTTTATACTTAATTTTTTTAGTTTATTTTCTTCTACTTCTTGGCTTTTTTTTTCTCTATGGGGCCTTGTTCAAAGAAATATGGAGGGTTGTTTTCAACATCTCTTAAGAAGTTAGAAGGATAGGTTATAAGGATTATTAGTTTGTCCAAAAAAAAAAAGAAATATATATATACATATATTGATTTTTATTATTTAATATGGTTTGTTCAAATTATTGATGGTGTGAACTTTTAGTTTTTTAGTGTCATCCTTCATTTTGAAGTTGTCATTTGTGTTTTAACGATTATTCAATTCGTTTCGACACTAAATTTTTATTTTTTTCATTTTAAACTTGTTGTTTATGTTAAATGCTTTTGAGTGCTTTTTAATTTTGTAGTTCATGTTTTTTGTCATTTGTTTTTGGTTTTCATGGCTTTTATATTGGTTGTGTTAATTTTGTGTCTGTTGTGAGCTTAAACATCTTATTCTTTGTTGTCATAATGGTCAATTTTTATTAGGAATGTTTAAAATCTATTTTATTTTTAAAAAAGAAATATATATATATATATATATATATATATATATATATATATATATATTGTTATGGTTGTTGGTATTTATTTTATTTTAAGCCAATCTTTGAGTTAAAATCGTATTTATAGTTAGTTGTTTTGACTAGTTTACATCAGGATGCTTTTCAATAAACTGTAATAACTAATTTATTATTAAGTGATTGTCACTATTTATTCTTATATAATCTATATTTATTATCTTTGTTTTTGCAAAATATCTTGCTTGTTTTTTTAAAAAGTGCATCCTGCGATCATCCATTGATAAGTTTCTTAGATAGAAAGTCTTTTTTTTTTAATGTTTGTAAACAATTCAAGTTAGAACTATTTGATTAAGTGTGAGTGAAGCCTTAAAATCAAATATTTCATCTTAATAAGTACAAACTTAAATCAAATATCTTTCTCTTTTTTTTTCGTATTTAATGGATATTAATTGTAAAAATAAAGGTCAAACCTCTCTTTGGATCTACATCCAAAATCACTCTCATTTAAGTATCATTTAGCTTGAACTTAATGAATAAACCCAATAAGCTTAGATAATTTGGAAAAAAACATAACTTACATAGTAAATTCTCTATAGGTAAGAAGCAAGCTTTGCAACCTATTTTAAGTAAGATGTCTTTAAATATCTTTATCTTTTTATTGGCTTAAGCAATTCTTTATCAAATAATCTTTGTACACTAGTTTGTAAAAGTCTTAATTTTTTTAAAAACTAGTTAATGACTCATTTTTTCTTATTTTAATCTTGTGTTCACCTAAACGTCATCTATGACACCAATTATAGACTTTATCAATATAAATAAACCTTAAACAAATAGCATGATAAAAAAGTACCACAAACACTATATAAGAATTATTTATTGGTGAATAAAGCTATCCAGCTTGTCAATTTATATGTTTTTGAACAATTATTTTTACTTTTTTCAAAGAAAGTTATACTTACAAGTGAAACATGTGAAGTTGTAGATAACTTACCTTATAAGTCAACCACGTGGAGTAGCCTATTACACTGTTATTAGGTATATATATATATATATATATATATATAGAAAAACTAATGAAAAAACACTAAAAGGTCTTAAATACAAAAAAAAAACCTAACAAAAATAACTGAGTTTTTATATTAAACTAGAGAAAAAAAGTAATAAAAAGTGGAAACATAAAATTGAATATAAATTATATAGCGATGTTGGATAAAAAGTACATAATTGAAATTTTCTATTTAGGGAGAATATCAAACTTGGTGCCGAGTAAACTAGATTAAAACAAGATTTTAATGAAAGGCAATTGAGTAAATTATATTTTTATTGTTATCAAACAATACTAGTTTTGTTCAAATTGGACTTGCTTAGTCCTGCATCAACATATAATTTAGATAATACTAGTTAGTTGACTAACGCTTCATTGTGAGTCAAGTCAAAAAAGATTTGTAATATAAAAAAATATGTAGGTGTTGTCAATATATTTTTGCTACATAAAAAAAAATTAACTATGAACTAAAAAGTTAATGTTGTGATTTATAAAATTAATTAAATTTGAATTTATATATTTAATGGAATAATAACCTAAAAATATTTTATTTATTTTATTTAAATGAATTTAAATTAAAAAATTTTTCAAAAAAATTAAGAACTCATAAAAATAGCCAAGCAACATTGGCCAACTAGGCCACTTTTTTTGACCTAAAAAGTAGGTGAGGCATGTATGACAAATGAATTTTTAAGTATCATTAAAAAAAAATTAGTTGTGAAATGTCAAAATATTTTTTATACTTAATATAATAAAATAAAAAAAATATATGAATCAATATGTTAAGAAAGAGTTGTTAATTCTAATTAAAAACTAAAATGAAAAGGTAAAATTTCTTCTAAAAAAAAGAAAGAACATAAAAGTTTGCAAATATTTAACTCTGATTTTTTTTTTCTAATGTATATGTTTCTTTTTATTTTAAATTAAAGGTTAATTTTTCTTACCAATAACAAATAATTTTTATTTTCGTAAATAAATAATGCAAATGCAATTTATTTCTATCAAATATAAAAGAAAAAAATAAATAAAAATTATAATAATCTCTTTGAAACATTATAAAAATAAAATAAAAAATAAAAAATATTTAAAAAAAGTGAACTAAACAAGTTAAAATTAAAAGAGAGGTTATTACTTGAATTTGGATAAAAATTAATGCAAGGTAAAAAAAATACATAAAAAAGGAGAGTAGTAATTAAATTTGAAAACAAAAGATAAGATAAAAAAGGCCAAGAATTATGGGTTTAGCAGGTCAAGCTCTCGCGCCTAGCTAGAAATCCAAGAGCATAGGTGTGCCTGGGAGTGGAAACCCAAACCTATAGTTTTGAAACTCGACTCGGTTATCGACCCGGTCAAGTGATCAAGTCACGGGTCAGATGGGTTGACCCGAGTCAACCCTAAAAAAAAATTATAACCCACTGGCCCATTCAGTTCATCATGAACATCTTCATCAACACATGAACTATACTCATAATAAAACCCCTTATGAGGAACCAAGGAATTTCCAAAATCAGCATACTTATAATCCATGTTCAGTTTACTTTTACCTTGGCGACTACCACCAGCTTTTCCATTGGCTTTGATCAAGTAGAAGAGGAAGATGATTGATTCATTTAAAAATTAAAAAAATAATTAATTGAACACTGTTCTGTTAACAAAATTCTTAGCTGTCATTGAAAGGGAATACAAATACCTTTAGCGGAAAAACTGACAAAAACAAAAATACAAAAGCAAAGATAACAAAAATTCCAAAATCACTAATCTTTCTTTCTTTCTTTTTTGCTGTTCTTTTTTACAGTAATAGCTCAAATCTTACAACAGCTAATCCATTGTGCTTTCCTCAACAACCACAAAAGACAACCATGATTAGTACTTTTAAGCTAGGATTATCTGGATTGGGAGGGTTTCGTTTGGATCGGTAATTAGATCGACGCTTATTCTTCTTCTTTTCCTTATCAACACTATCCTTACCCTCCTCAACCACCATCACTGCCGATTGCTCACTCAAACTTCTCATAATTCCTCACTTTATAATTAAAAGACTAAACAATTAATCAAAAAACAATGAGGTGATAGATAAGAAAAAACCTGAAACCAAGGCACCTTTCGATTGTTAAAAAATATCATCGAAGAACCGATGATAATGGGATATAAAATTAAAAAGAAAATCAAGAAAGAAAGAAAGGGGAAAGAGATGATAGGGTCTTATAAAGAGGTAGTGTGGGAAGTTAAAAAGGAAAAGGGGGACGTGATTATTAGTCAGCTGAGAGAAACTCTTATAACGACGTCGTTTAATGGCTGCTAATATTAAAAAAATAGATCGGGTCTCACCCGGGTGGATCGGGTCCCGGGTCGACCAGGTTTCACCGGGCCAACTCCCAAGCGGGTTTTTACCTCCACCCGGACTGGTTGTAGGCCCAGGCCGGCCGGGTCACGAGTCGACCCGCCTAGCAGGTCTGGGTTTCAAAACTCTGCCCAAACCTACTTGCTTGGGCTATTTTTTTTTTATAAAGTGAGTGATGTTTCATTTATTTTATTTTTCTTTTCTTTTTTATATTGCATGATTTGTTGTCTATATGGTAGACAACATATCATCGTCTGCAACATTTTTTGATCACCAGATATGATAAAAAAAAAATTGAGACTAAAAAAATCTTCTCAACTTGTTTTAACATGAAAATATCTAAAAAAACATGCTACAACCCTTTAAAAAACTCGTTTCAAGCCATAAAAGCAACCTATAATTTCTCTAAAAAAAAATAATCGATTTAAAAAAACTTTACAAACCCAATTTACTTTTTTTTTTCAACATTGTGAGATGGAAACCTCATCTTTATCGAACTTCGTTTTAAAAGTGCAACCCATTAACATCAAGATCATATCTTTTGTGGCTGGAATATCAACATCTGATAACTTTTTTTTTCCTCATTATTTTCCAGTAACTTTCTCTTTTCTTTTCAATTTAAGGTCTAAAATATAAACAAAATGAAATTTGTGACCGAAACATTAAATTGCCAAACTGAAGGAACCAAAATAAAATATGTAAAAATCTTTAGACATAAATATGTTAAAATACAAGTTTTTGAACAATAAACCAAAAAAAAAAAAGCCTTGCAAAGTTTTTTTTTTAATTTGGTCCCTAAAATGTTAATTTTTTTATGAGCAACAAAAGCCAATATTTTTTCTAGAAAAATCGAGAATCGATCCACCAATAGCATTTTTTATAAGTCTACTACTCTAATCCACCAATAGCAATCTCTATGATATTTTATGCACATATAAAAAATATTGTATCTTTTAATAGCACATTTTAAATTGATAATGTTTAAGAATTACACATTTTCACTTTTTTTTAATAAACAATCATGTCTTATTTTATTAAAAGATACAAATCATACCTCTTCATGGTTGTTTGTTTTTTTTTTTTTATGAAAAACCTTGCCCATTATAACAGAAAATAACACATCCTTTCATTAAAGTTATAAATATAAAAGATTATATTTATTATCAAATATTATAACTCCTCCCCACCAATAGTTATCAATATAACTTTTGATTGAATATTTAGAAGCCTTTTGTTTTTCAATTAAGTGTTTATAAATTATAATTTTCACATTTAAAATGGATAATCACATCTTATTATATTAAAGAATATAACTTTTCACCACTTTTTATGGTAACTTTAATTTTTTAAAAAAATTATAAAAAGAAAAGTTTAGTCCTGCAATTACCTCAAGTTTCTAATTGTTTCTCAATTATTATTTTTAAGCTAAACTAGCCTAACATTTTCTGAACTTTTGGTCATATAAGACTTAGTCCTTATATTTTCAATTTTAAGTTTCATCTCCCTTATATTTTAGATCACTTGAAATCAATTTATTCTAGTAGGTCGATCCATTTTAATGGAAAAACACAAAATCACCTTTTTCAATTATTTTCTTTTCCTTTCTTTTCTCTTTGACATGACTTTCAACGTAGATAGAAGTTAGTTCTTAAGTTCTAAAATTATAGACCTACGCTGGAGAAGCATTTAGAGAAAACTCTCAAGTGTTTTTATTAAAAGTCTTAAATAATAATATTAATCTCAAAATAACCTAAATATTTCTATTTATATTAGTCCTAAAATCCTTCATAGAAAATAATTCCTAATTAAAACTAAATCTTTAAAAATCACCTAATTAATATAATCCATCTAGTATTAAGATTTCTAAATTGTAAAATACTAATTAACTTGAAAGTCCTAACCTTAATAGAAAAAAAAATTTAAATACAATAAGGTAAATAAAAACAATCACGCACAGTAACTTCCAAAGATCTCCTCGATTTTCGATTGTCATAAAATCTAAACCCAATACGAAACATGGTCTTAAGAATCTTCTGTTGGAATTTTAGCTTGATCAAATAATCGGATTAAAAGTTAAGCTTGATTTATCAAACTGCATCAAATTATACTTGATTACTCCAAATAAATAGATACTTTGAATATAACATTGTCATTAATTTATGCACGAGTTTGATTGTTTCAAATATTTTAAATTCAATTTTAGACAAGATATGTTTATGTAGAATTTTTTAGTCTAAGCAAAACTTTTTAAGACCTAAAAAATAACCTCATATGGAACCATCATTTAAATTAATGGCAACATTAATTGACGTGTTTGGTCATCCCTCACAACATCTTAACCACTAGTTGAATTGGTAATTCTAGAAGATTGATCTAATAAGGATATGCTTGATTTGGATTACCCACCCACACTCAAGTCTTCTTCAATGTCAGCTTCAACTTCTTAAGTAATTCATGCTTGGTTTGGATTACACACCCACACTTAAGTCTTCTTTAATGCTAGCTTCAGCTTCTTAAGCAATTCAAACTTGTTTTGGCTTTTCTTTTAGTGTTTTAAGACCTTGAGAATCATTGCTTTATACTAATTTAAGAGCTTCTTGATTTCTTCTTCATTATTAGCAGATGATACATTGACAAGTAGAATAGTATTTCTAACAATGTTGTTATCATCATTAAGGTGATGTTGAAGCTGTTTACTTTAAAGAGACGACACCACCTCTATATTTTTCTTCCTTGCTTTTTTAGAAGTTGAAAAAAAGAGACAAATAATAATAATGTAATTGTTTATTTACCTATTATAAAATTTTTTCATAACCATATTATATAAACTTCAAAATTAATGATTGTCTCAAATCTTGTCATGAACAAATTAAAGGTTGGTAAGAGTTCTAAAGTCTTGAAATTCAAACCACTATTCTCTAGTACTATAAAAAAGTTTGTGTGTGTGTGACAAGTCATATCTTTTGATGATAAAGAACCTTGTTGAAATAAAAATAAGTTTCCAACTCTTTCAACCAGTTAATAAATATTTTCTTAAAAAATCTCCTATTATAGAATAGAATCTCATCAAATTCAGGAATAAATCTAGGATTTAGCCTACCTCGAGGTAAGTCTCTATGAAAGTTCCTCTCTTATTCATGATCCTTGTTAGCGTTATCCATTAATCGAGTTAGATTTGTTATGACTTGCTCCAAACGATTCATTTTTTGTTCCTTAGCTAGTGCAAAACAATCTAATTTCTGCTCCTAAGCTTGCATAGTGCCTTAAAGGGCCTCTACTCCTGCATCGTAAAGTGGGTTACTACTATTTCTGTTTATTAAATATATTAACCTGCTCTAATATCAAAATTCTCTATAGTGTTTTATTCAAAATCTGAGTAATAATCTTAATATCAAAATAACCTAGAAACTTCTATTTATATTAATTCTAAAATTCTTTATAGAAAAAAATTTCTAATTAAAACTAAAATCCTTTACAAGAAAGGATTTGTAATTAAAACTCATCTAATTAATATAATTTTTAAATAATAAAATACTAATTAATTGAAATTCCTAAGCTAAATACAATAATGTAAATTACCTTTTTGTTTCCAGATCGGAATTTTAACTCGACAGTAAAGAGTGCCTTTAGAATAATGCAATAAAAGGAGTATGAATTTATATGATACACCGTGAAAGTGTGACGATGGCAAAGCACAAGGCATGGGCTTGGTTTCGGGTTTCTCTATAATGGCTTAAATTTACCATGACTGGGGTCAAATTTAATTTACTTCTCTCAAAGTTACCAATGACTTGAATTCATTGTAACAATCACCCTTGGCTGACCTCTCTGTTTTTTAACAAATAAAAGGACTGCAGGATCTCTTTAACTCAAACCCAACTCAGAAACCCATTTGTTCAATGACATAATAAGAACTGCATTCGTCGGAGCAGGATAAGAAAAAAACAAAAATGCTGGAACGGAACAATCCCCAGACAGAAACACATGGATATCAGCCACTAATTCACTGTGCAATAACAAGATTAAAACTCACCACCAAGGTTTGGAGGGTGTACACAAACAGCATGCATCTTCGCTAGCCAGCGAGATGCTATCAATAATTACTTTTGATATCTCCAAGGAAATCGACTTTCGTGGAGCAGCCATTCTTTCCACGTCCAAACGGGTTTCTTTATTTTAGCGAACTTGTAGAGGACAGGTACGGAACTCTACAGATGTCGTAAAGGTATTGCCTTTCCAAGACGAATACAAGACCAATCCAAGGGGCTTGCACTCAAGTCACCTGACTCGCCTTAGAGCGTGTTTGGCAGTGTGGTTGCGGGTACTTTTCAAATAGTTTTTCATGCCGAAATGCATACCAATGATGTTTTTTTATTTTTTAAAAATCATTTTTGACATCAGCACATCAAAACGATCTAAAAAATACAAACCGCACTCAATTTTAACAAAAAAAAAAAAATTCAAATTTGCGCGAAACGCAGGTACAAACGCAATACCAAACGTTCCCTTAATAGATCCAACAGCCACAACTCATACCAGTGCTAAAACTCATCGGCTCCCTATTCATAACCTTGAGCATCTGCAGACTCATCGTGCCACTTGACCTATGGGCAACATATTCATGTCGAAGAGAACAGAAATGTCTTGAATCACAAAAGGAAGAACGAGCAGATTGACTGGTTTCTACAGCTTATTTTAGGGTCATCAGAGTTCATACATAGCAAGTATCCGGATTCTTCTAATAGTACACGTTTAAGAATCCATTTGGCGGTCAAAACCTGGTTCATGAGCCTAGTGTACGAAAAAACCAGTGTTCTTGTATATAACACCCTCGAAATCTTTCGCATACGAGTTTGACAAATTCCAGAAGCTAAATTAGAAAAACATTAGGTACTTGCAGTAAGTTTGCTACCATTAAGCATAGTTACAAAGCCTTCTTTGAACCCAGAGATAAACCACAGTGATTCCTACATTTCAACATGGTTCCAGTCAATTGTTTTGTCTTCTAAGCCATAGTCTGATTGGTGAAGCCTGTTCCGACCCAGTCTGCTCATCATGGCAAGACCTGAAAAGAAAAGGAAAATGAAATATAGTAAGATAAGATATTACATTAAGAATTTGAAATTGACAGCTCTGTTACTGCTTGTTAGGTGTATGCAAGATTATGTTCGCTTCTAGTTTCAAAAAGTACAACGGGAAAAAATCATTACACTCGACCATTTATAATAATTACACATACTGTAATGATCATCAGTAACATTGGGTATGAAACAATGGTGTGATATACCGATGAAACATTATCCACAAAATACTTGCTAGAAGAAAGATTAAGCATTGCAGGAAATAGAAAAAGTTACAAATTTAAACTGACAGGTTGCTTAAATATATTAATTCAGAAGGCATATCAGGATATACAGGGAGTATGCAACACAGCAAAGGAAAATAAATTGTTACCTTCAACCATTTTGTAAAGAGCTGACCACCACCCATCTCTGGATATTTGATATTGATTTAGTGACTCATCAATTACTTTGTCATGCTTCCCTTCCAACACTCTTTGCAAAGTTACCACCGCATCCTTTGTTTTTTTCAGAACAGAGTTTTCATCCTCAATTTCCAACTGTTGGAGGTCATCCTGCGATGAAGTGAGGCTAACAGCAAGAGCGAACTGTGCTGCAGCAGCCCAACGAGAGGAGGCCAGCCATCTCCTCGGTCCATCTAACTGTTTGTTCTCTTCTCTTCCCAACCTACTCTCTCGCTCCCCTCCCATTACCAGGCTGCGTAAGTACTGAGCATTTGCAGCCCCTGTACTTTGAACCATCTTGGAGAATGCACTATTTTCATTTGAAAGCAGTTCCTCTGGTTTATCATACTCCAGAACCTGAAGGAACAAAAACAGAAAAATAATAGAAGCAAAAAACATCAGAATTTTCTTAACAGTCTATCAGTTGATTCCATAATAGGCAGCAGCAGTCTGTTGGTCACTGGAAGTGATTGATGGTAGTTCAATATTACAGGTTCAGGGCTCAACTAATAGTAGTAAGTTTGAAGATATGAAAATGACTTGGGATTTGAAACAGGTCACCTGACATAATTTAAGGTTGATTTTCCTTTAAAACAATAACATTTCTATTCGTTTGTAGCCTTACACACAGAATGTGAGAAAGGGCTTCCTACAAGTCACTTCCCATGAAAGAAAAAAGAGCCTGGAATAAAATTAAAACACAATGTCATACCCGGCCAGAATCAAGCAGAATGACCCGGTCACAATCAATGATGGTATTGAGTCGATGTGCAATAATTAGCATTGTACATGATCTGAATTCTTCTCGAATAGTTTTCTGAATAAGAGCATCTGTTCTGACATCAACAGCTGCAGTAGCTTCATCAAGAACAAGTATCTTTGATCTTCGCAACAATGCCCTAGCAAGACTTAACAGCTGTCTCTGTCCAACACTGAAATTATCCCCTGCCTCTGTAACCTAAACAACTTATGAGGAATGTTATTGTTCAAATTCAACAGAGCATTTACAGATATTCAAGCAAAAGAGTTAATAATAGGTCAAGCATATAACATATGCATATCCAATCATAGGGATAAAGGACTGGTGAGTTTAGTTTGCAATTTTATGCATATTCAATCATTCCAGTCACCATCAAATTAAAAGGGATTCCCATGTGCTATTCTATTTGCCCTTCTTTCTTAAGCATTTATCAAAACCATATTGTTACACAATTTTGCTATGAACATGTGTCCTTGATAAATTAACTCCTACTTTTAAGCCACAAAAACCTACGAATAGAGAGAATAGCATAACTACAATGATAAAGATGTCAACCATACAGATAAATTGTTTTTTGAATAAAAAAATCAATCCCATTTCATGTCTCCATTTAACCCTTTATTTCCTTCGTTTACTTTTCCTTTTGTTCCTTTTTTTTGTCTTTGTATAAAATGATCAAAAAAATATAGCAACTGTGGGAAAAAAATAAATTACAAGACACTTTGTCGATGTAATACAAATACAAACTCTATAGTCATATGCTTGAGCTGAGTTCTTTCTACTAGATGAACCCATCTAATGGATTTTAAAATTGGAAATATTTAGGACTTGATAAATTATTGCAACAAACCAGAGTTTTAGCAGAAAAAGATAATGACCATAGAATAGAGGAGTAACTATATGAAATTGAAGCTGGAAAAACAAAAAGCAAAGGAACCTCAGAGTAAATATTAAGAATTTATGTATAGAGGAGTAACTATATGAAATTGAAGCTAGAAAAACAAAAGGCAAAGGAGCCTCAGAGTAAATATTAAGAATTTATGTAAAAGGTTTTAACCAAACTTTTCCTTTACACATGCAAGCAGACACTCTCAATAAAAGGTTAATAACAAAACAGTGAAGAAGAAAATGCAGGAAATTCTATAAGATGGAAAAGCTGTAACAGTACTAAAAGACTAATCAAGAACTCTTCTTAGATATTCTTGAAGGGGAGAACAAGAGAAGAAAAACTCTTCATGCTTAAAATAATTCTGACTAACAGGACTTAAGAGACATTTACAACAAACTTCTACAACATGTTACTCAGAACACCCATCCCATCTCCTTGCACTGGGTCGGTGATGCAGACAAGAAGAGAAGCGGAATAATAGTATTATTTTATTATGTGTCGTATTAGTCCCTAGGATTAATATTGTTTTCTTATTTACAAGTTCATTAACTCATTGGAATAGGAATCCAACTACTTAAAGCTTTAGGAGTGTATAGAGCCTATGAATACCCATGCTTGTAATGCTTTATTTTCAAATAAGAGTTTGTTATGGAGAATAAAGGGCAATAATGGACAATGGTATTTGTTTATTTTGGAATTTTAATATTGTATGATTATTCTAGATTTTATTATTATCTAGAACTATTTATATTTATTATATAGTAAGATTCTAATTCTCTTAGGATGCGTATGGTATACTGGACAGAATTGGAAGGATAAGACTGGACTGAATTAGGCAATTCAGGATAAGCTTGTTTGGTGCGCATTGGATTGGACTGGAATAAAAACTCTGTATTGCATTTGACAACCATAAAACAAGACAGATCAACACTATATAAGGACAATAATACTCTCATGCTTTCTCATATGAATAAATACAAAAATAATAATATAATTCTTTTTAATTGTTTTCAATTTATAGAATTAATTCTGTTATAAAATAATACTATATTATGTTATTTAATTCTTATTTGTTTAATAATAAAATACTTAATTAAAATATAATTAATTAATTAATTAAATACAGTAATAAATATCCAATGCATGATTGTACAAACCAGGCTCGACAGTTTATAATTAGACTGGCTAGGTCATTGATCCAATCACAACTAGTAAACCGAGTCAAATCCAACCATGACTTCAGGTCAAAAAGTTGACTTTGAAAAAAAAATTGCTTAGAGTAGAATTCAAACCTTGGACCTATTTTTTAAATGATTCAATTTAGTTTTAATATTAGAAAGTTGAAGTTACAATAATTAACCCATTGAATCAGCTCACTAACCTAGCAAGTTGACCCATGAGTTGATGATCTGGGATTTTAGCTAGGTGGCTCTGTGTTAGGTCTAACAATGATCATAAAAAAGTTAATTATGTTTAACAAATAACTCTATACATAATTAAAAACTAGTCTTTTATTTATTAATATATTTGAGTATTTTCACAAATAAAGTTATTATTTTATTTTATTTATTTTGAAATTATAAATCTAAGTATTTTATTTTTAAAAAAATAATTGAAGTAAATAAATTTTATTATTGTTGAAATAATTAATTTCTTTATTTTATTTTTCATAAATAAACATTTATTTTTAAAAATAATTAAATTTTCATTAATTTTATTTATTTTCATAAAAAGTTATATGCAAAAAGTCCAAAGCTCAAAAAGGCGATGATATTTTCCAATTTAAGAGAAATAAGTATGGGTAGCATACAAAGAATGCTTGGATAAGTTTGTCCCAGGGGACAACACAAGCTTATCCTTGGGGGGTGTTCAAGAAAAAAAAAATTATGAGACAAGATTGAAACCACCTCTTTTCCTGTTTCATGGGGACACCAAATAGCTTCATTAGACAATTTGTGTTGTTATAATGTCCAGTGCACCAAACATATCCTTATGGATTTAAGACTTATTATTTTATTTAGTTTGACGCATCTAAATAAACATCTAGATATTCAGTTATAAGTTCATTGAATTATTGAATAAAAATAAAACCTTCTTCAAGATTGTGTCTCTCTTGTTTGGTGATCTTCCTGGTGGTTTCACACGAATTTATGAATAAAACTTCCAACTATATACTTTTGAAAGCGTGATGCAATCTCTCTTACGTGTAATAACTCCTAAGAACTTTAAGTACGAACCAAGTTTTTCCTCCCAAGTGTGACTCCTAGAAAAACTTTCCATCTTTCTACAGTTTTGCAGCAAACAAACCCCCATATCCTCACCATCAAACAGCCTCCATTGGAACTCCTAAACATCCACACGTTCATACCCAATCAAACCTATAACCATTAGCCACCAAAAGATCAATTCAAACCCTAAAGTCCCTATTAGGGTTACTGTTTACTGTCTCAATAAAACAGTACCAGAACAAAACCCCTAAGCTGCCGTGCAATAGTTATGCTAGATGATAAAATCAGCCCTTGGAAGCAAAAGATACCTGAACAACAAGAGAGATGCATTAAAAGGAAAATCTCAAAATATACCTCAGAATCCAGTCCTAAGGAATTCCTTCGGATAACATCCTTCAAATGAGCCCTCTCCAAAGCCTCCCAAAGATCAGCATCATTGTGTTCACTGAAAGGATCAAGATTAAACCTGACAGTTCCTAAACAAAAGAAAAGTGGGGCAGTCAACTAAGTATAATTCATTATAATCATGGTTCAAACTTCAAAATAAGATTTTAGACAGTGTACCTGAAAAAAGAACAGGTGCCTGTGGTATGATACCAAGTACTTTGCGTAGATCCATCAATCCAAACTTTGAAATATCACAATCATCAATCAAAATCCTTCCTCTTTCCAGCTCTACAATTCGAAATAAAGCATTGAGCATGCTGGACTTTCCAGCACCAGTCCTTCCAACAATCCCAACCTTGTCACTAGGAAAAATAGTGAAGGACAACCCATGCAAGACTGGTGGAAGTTCAGGCCTGTAACGTAAGACAACATCTTCAAACTTGATCGCTCCTGATGAAGGCCATCCAGGAGGGGGACGATTGCTCTCAATAACAAGTGGAGCCTCTGATGGCAACTCTATATATGTGCCAACCCGTTCCACAGAATTTAAGCTATTCTCGGCCAAACTAGCAAGTCTCAGTACAGCAGTCAATAAACTAGTGATGTTTAAAGCATAACTGAGAAGTAGACCCATTGTAGATGCAAAAGCCTGCTGGTTATCTGCCCTCCCATTCTGCATAACCGCGAAGGTCGCTGTAAACCAAATCATAATGCCCCCTAATGTTTCCAACCGGATTGCCAGCCAGCGGTTTGCACCCATGTTGACAAGGGTGTATCTGACATTGTTGTCCATTGATTTTCCATTTATGCTGGCCATCCGATCATAAGCTTTGTATGCACGAATAGTTGACAGACCATTCAGAGCTTCTCCAAATTGTGCATAAACAGGTGATCTAGTTATGGAATCCAGTCGCTTTACTTCACGGGCTGTGCTCTGTAGAACAAAATGGTTCTTAGATAGAACTATGCATTTAGAAATAAAAATGCATCTAAGGATAGAAATTATTTATCTTCCAAAAAGTCACTGAAGCATCATAATATGTTCTTTATCCTAGATATACTGCAGCAAGAATTCATGATAGCAATAATAAGAGAACAAAAATGATAAAAGCTATTTATGAGCAACCATTGCATCAATCTCCTACTAGATACAGAACTACTCGTCAATCTACAAGATATTCTGATATTCTTTGATTTCAACAAACATGGCATGATACAAACTTTATGCTGTAAACTTCCAAGTACCTTAACAGTGTCCATGACAATAAATGATGAAATCTCGAAATCAAAATGCTGATGAATGGCATGATATGACAGATAAAATAAAAATTATTGCAATTGTTAGAATTCAGATGAATGAAGGACATGATGATAAAAAACTGGCTAAATTGAGTTTTTCCATAATAGCAGCAGCAAAAGTAGTCTGATTCACATTGAACAGACAAGGCAAGAAAGAAAACATAAACTAACCTGCATGAGGGAACTGAGAATAAACATAGGGGCCAATATCACAGAACAAACTAACAAAATCTTGTCCTTAGTTCTACAATCAATCCAAATTGATGCGGAAGTATGGTGGAGTGGCTGTCATATTTAGAGAAGAATTTTCATGGAACCCAAGGCTAGTTTAATTTCATCAATCAAGAGTTGTTTTTGGTCAAGGAACACATGTCCATGGTTGATTTCTTGTTAGGGATTAAAGTTTGAATCAAGTATAATTTATGCATAACAGGGGGCTTTCATACTTTTCAGACTTTGTGGAGGATCTAGTCTTATTTTGGAGCTTAGCATCTGGCTTTAAGAAATTACTCCTAATTGTAGGGGAAGAATTGTTAATTCTGCATCTTTCTGCAAATTTCAAGATTTGGCAGAAGGGCTAGTCGCTCACAAGCTTTTTCATTATGGTTTCCTTTCAGTTTTGGTTTTCTACAAACCTGAAACTTATTCTCTTGTTCTAATCTCAATTTTCTTCAAGTTATTGTTGTTTAGTGTTGTTTTCTTTTCCCACCCTTTGTCACCTAATCATATTTTGGAGCATGGTTTCTTAGTCTTTACTCTTTAATTAATAATTATTTTATTTACTTTCCTAGTTAATTCAAGAATAGTTATGAAGTATTATTTATAAATCTCAGTCCTAGTCTATTTAGGAGTTCTAATTTTCAATAAGAATGTAAATGTCATATCGGGAGTTACATTATTTCATAGGCTTGGTGCCCAAGGCTTTCCCTTGTTTCTCTATTTCATCCTTGCTTTAATA
>Ga0325403_1001423_pt1 | contig 19851 bp, 12 predicted proteins | sample PopdelMetagenome_19_FD_205665 | JGI IMG/M metagenome (GOLD analysis project Ga0325403, IMG submission 205665) | Populus deltoides microbial communities from Bellville, Georgia, United States - Xylem-PdKOR-R4 | ecosystem: Host-associated > Plants > Phyllosphere > Stem > Wood/Secondary xylem... | reverse complement strand
AAATTTCATGAATCTTATTCTTAATATACATATAAGAAATAATAATTTCCATGCACACCCTGGAATTAATTGAAACCTTTTCATAATTAATGTTGTTGTCATTGTTAGCAATTTTATTTTCCATCCTATTAAAACGTGATCTTATTCATGTCATTCCATATTGTATACAACTCTCTAGCTATATCTCATTCTACGTCTGCATTCTCTCCCTCAAACGAACACAAGCATGGACAAGAGTGTTTCAAAGTCTACTCAACCTAGTGGAGGCAATGGCCTTCCAACTTCATCATCAAATGGAAGAAAACTGAACAAGAAACTTATATATCTGTGTTCTATAGTAATGGCCTTTCTCTTCTTTCTTGGCATCGCAGCCTTCGTATTTCTATTTCTTCTCCACAAAAATCCTAAAGCAACTAACAAGAATATTGCCAACTTCCGGGTTGATTCAATCTTGGTTTCTCGATTCAAACTTTCTTCCTCTAAAATCACTGCCTCCTGGGACATCCGGCTTTCAGTCCAAAATCCCAGTACTGAAAGTGTTTTATACCAAACCTTCTATACATGGATTCAATATAAGCAAGAACGGCTCACCAATGTGACCAATATTGCACCATTCCAAGTGCGAGGAAATAATTGGACAGCTGAGAATGGAAAGCTGGTTGCAAAGTCGGTGCAAGCCGATGAGAAGGTGATAAAGGATATGGCTACTGAGATGGCTAATGGATCAGTAAACTTCAACATGGGTTTGTATGCTGGGTATTGGATTGGCAATGAAGAAGCAAAAGGGGTGTGGAGGGCTGTTGAGGCACATTGCAGTGATTTGAAAATTGGATTTTCTTCGCATGATAACGTGGGGAAATTGATTGGTGAACCAATTGAATGCATTCTTACCAAGACATGGTAGATGCAGCTGTGTCCAATGGATTATATAGGAAATTGTTTTAGGGTTTCTCCTAGGTCCTAGCATTGAAATTTTCTACATGTATGCCCATGCATACTATTCTTTCTTTTTTTCTTTTTTCTCTCCTTGTATTTTTGTGCCCACTCATCATTCCTTCCTAGCCATTAGATCTTCTTTGGGTTTTGTTTCATAAAAAATGTGAGTGAGTTGATTTTGGTATATCTAATTCGTGGAAGTGTGTTTGCACGGGAAATGCATGGTTGGAGAAGAGAGGTTTACATGCAAGCTGGAAATGCAAGGCCTAGCTCTGTTTGGAGCCCAAATTTAATCAACGTGCTTAAATTTTGCTGCATCTCCAGAAACCATGTTGATTTTGTGGTTTGGCGGCGACTATTGAGTTAAGAAAAGCGTTTATCAAATTAGGGTTCCTAAAGTTTTTGGTAACTCTATGGAATTATGGCAAATTATAGTTCGAAATCAAGTCAAAAATCAAGGAAGTCAACGCCCTATACCAATCATCTTCAATAAGTTAATTTTTGCTTAAATGGATTTTTATAAATTTTGTTTCTTATGAAGCCTTTTAAACTATGATAAAAACAAAATGAAGCATTTAAACAAAATTTTGTTTCACCATAACAGATCTTATTAATTACAGTTTTTATAATATATAGTTTTTTTTCTCTAAATTATTTAAGTGGTATTTAATTTAGTATTTTTTAATATTAATTTTCAGGTTCTTTAATATTAAAAAAAATAATCTCAAAATTAGGAAAATAATAAAAAAAATAATACTGATCATAAACTCGTTTCAAAAATATTTTTTAATGTCTTGAATGAAGGAAAATATTTTCATAAAAGCAGCAACATATATTTAAGATTCACTCGTGAATCTATAATAATTAATTATCATTAATGACATTAATTGTGCATGTTCCTTGGAGTTGGTCTCCAAAAACACCCTATAAATGGCAGCAAGAAATTCTTATTTCTTTCAAACAAATCCACCAAGTCTAGGGTTTCTCAAATACATTTGTTCAGGGATTTATTTAAATTATTTTCTTTTGCCTTCTTGATTTTATTCATAAGAATATTTACTCCTTGGCAATGGCAGATCCACAAGACTTTGACTCTTTACTCGAAACTAAAGATTGCAAGCTTATTATAAAATTGCTTGTAGCAAGTTTCGTTCTTGCAGCTATCGTAGTGTTTCTGATTCTATTTTTTGGAAAGCGTGGTTGAAGTTCTTGATCTATCCACAGACATCTAGTGCTTCCTCATGGCCGGGCTTGTTAGTGAGATCGTTCCTGGAGTTGGTTTTTTGCTTGTATAATCAACAACCAATAATTGTTTAGTATTTTCCTATGTATTAATTTCTCTCCTGTCATTAGTTTCATTATTATTCTCTTATGTTTTATTTTTTATTTGACAATAAACAACATCCACGCCTCATGTTGCCCATCGAGACTTGCTATTTGTAGCCATGCCGTCGGCTGCCAAAATAATCTATGTAGCGGTGGCCGGCCGCTAGCTGGAATTATTTATATAGTTATAGTAAATCATTTGTTTGATAGACAAGGTTCCTATCATTTTATTGCTGCAACTGCGATATTTAAATTGATTTCTCCAATGTAATTGCGATAAACTCCAATATTTAGTTGATGTCTTTCCTTTAACACCAATTAAGGGTAATGATGCACCGTGAGAACCATCGGACACAACTACTTGACCTTCTGTATCGGGTCTTTTCGGAGACCTTTTCCCTGGGTCGATAAAAAACCATGATCGAGTTAACTTGAGGTAGGATTATAGATATGTAAACTGGGTAATAAAAGGTGAACCAACTTATGTTAACCTGTAAAACTTGCGACCCAAGTTATGAGATTGAGTTAATCCTATAGAAAATAAATTTTAAAAAATCACAAAGACTTTTATTTTAAAAAAACTAATGTTTAACGATGAAATTAGAAGAAAAAAATAAGGTAAAAAAAGAAGACTTTGGGCCATTTCAACTTTTCAAATTCAAAATCCTAGTTCTTAGACTGGAAGTACCATACAAGGAAAATAGCAAAACACAATTTCCAACAAATCTAACAATGAATGAGAAATTATCACCACACTACCACCACCACAACAACTACTACTGATGCTGCTACTATTACTTGTTGTTGTTGTTGTTGTTGTTGGTACTGCTGCTGCTAATACTATTACTACCACTACTATTATTGTTCTATTATTGTTAATCTTCTTCCTCCTCCTCCTTCTATTGCTACTAAAAAAACAGAAATTATAAACTTGATTTGAAGGATAAAATAAAAAAACTATAAAAGTTCTAATAAAAAGCCATGGAAAAAAACTAAGAAATCAAAAGAAAGTTGACCAAATTAAAAAAAAATATATCGTAGATTAGAATTGAAAGATTAAATTGAAAAAAAATATAAGAAAAGAGAGAAGAACAAATAAAAAAATAAAATAAAAAAAGATTTAATTTGAAAGACCAATAACAATGAAAACCATAGCTTATTTTTCGAGGTAGAAGAGAGAGATGAAGGGGAAAAAAAAAGACTAAACGGTGATAAACCAGTCACCGTAAGCTGACACGCATCATCCAAGAAGGAAGAGGAGACGATACAAAATAAAATAAGATGGAGAAAGCACATTTTAAACCACCAAGAGATTTCACACGTGCCAATAACTTTTTCAATTTAAAAAATATTAATTAAGTGTTTAATGATGTTATTACCCTTATATTTTCAATTCTTGATTCTTTATATTCAAAGGGCGTGAGTTTTCATCCAATAACTTTGGTTTCTTGTTTTAGGTAATTATTAGGTCAAGTCTTTATCAATTTAATTTTAGCTTTCTTGGATTATTTCTATATTGTTTGTGGGTTTTAAGGTTCTTACCCATCGAGTACACATCATGTTGATTATCGAATAATAAAATTGGTGGGTACATATTTGTGTTCCTAAGTGTATTATTTTGGTATTGTTTTTTTTTTGGCATATTAGTGATGTGTGGACATATTTGTTGGATTATGTTGAGACTTGTATTCAATAACAATGTATTTATTTGAGAACACAACCCAATATTAGGCTATCTGTTATTGGATTCTATTTTTAGATATTGAATATCAAGTAATATAATTGGTGGGTATACATTCATGTTTCTTGTTATATTAATTTAGTATTTTTTTTGTGGCATATTAATGATGTGTGGACAATTTTGTTGGATTATGTTGGGACTTGTATTTCATAATTATGAATTCATCATCTTTTATTCGGGAACTCCACCCAAAACAAGGCTATCTATTATTCGCTCTTGGATGTTGACTATTAGATAATAAAATTGATGGGTACACATTCATATTCTTTGGTATTTTTACTCGTTATGGTGTATTGATCACCATATATGTAGAGAGTTCATTCCAGGATTTGATTACCCATTCTCGACTTCTATCTTTGATGGTTTTGTGGATACAACACATATTAATGAAGTAAGTTTGAGGTTTGAAATTTATTACTCCAAAAGCTAATAGAAATGAAACAATTTGTTAATTGTTGTTTTTTATACAAATTTTAAGATGAAGAGACTGAAGTTGAAATACAAAATTATTATACTCTTGAAATGAAAAAAGAAAAGAGATTGAAAAGCCTTCATTAGACATCCACGAGATCGAGACAAGAGTAATTTAAACCATAGTTTTAAACCCGGTCTGGTCTAAGGCCCGGGTTCCAGGTTTTGACCAGGTCGCCCGGGTCAATTTTGATTTTTTTTAAAATCAAAACGACGTCATTTTAGTAAAAAAAACAAAAGTTAACGAGTTGCAATAGAGTTTTTGACTAGGTCTTGCCGGGTCAGCTAGGTCATCTCGGGTTTTGACTTTTCCTATTTTTTCTTAAGCCCGGCCTGGTTTCAACCCCGGGTCGGCCTGTCGTGCCGGGCCGGGTTTCAAAACTATGATTTAAGCTCGATGATGAGTTTTTTCTCAATCGAAGGAGACTAATGTAGGAGGTTTTCAAGGGAAATTATTTTCCCTTATTTTTTTATTTTTTCCTATTTAGTTTAGGAAATTGAATAATATGTTTAATAATTTTATGTTTTCCTAGTTTGTTTAGGATTTTTATTACTTTTCCTTTATTTTTAAGTTTTCTAGTTTGTCTAGGTTAGTTTTTGGGTTTAGTTAAAGAATTATAAACCCTTTAAAAAAACATATTCCTTGAAAAAAATATTTAGTAATAACATTATAAATTAAGGTTTTTGTGTGATTTTTTGTTTCAAAATTCTTGTATTATTATCCTTGTTATCCTTCTTATGTTATTTTTATTTGTATTAGTTTGCGTGATATATAATCTGGTATATGGTATAGGCAAGCAAAAATCTTTTGTAGGCTGATTGTTACTCATCAATTCTGTATCGTATGGCATCAAGATTTATTGATGTAATGATATTCCAAAGAAACTACTATATATGAAAGTGGTGGAACAAAATACTACATTTTTTTACCATTGAAAGGGAATGCCGAGCTAGGGAGGTCAAGGAGCAAATAAATAGACAAGAAATGTTGGGGAAGCACATGAAATGCAGAATGCTAGCAGACATGGACATATAACTCTATTGCACATAACTGGAAAAAAAAAAAATCCTCAATGATGCGTGCATTGATAGAATATAATTAATGATTGGATGCACTATAGAGTAAAGAGGGAAATAATGGTGGTAGATCAGCAGGAGCTGCTCAATTCAATTCACTGTTAAATCTTCTCCTATTAAAATTGTCTAATAAATCCATTCCAAATTAATTTCCAATCGTTGCTTAGCCATTGGCATATCCTTGGACGTAAAAATCCCATTAATTCCATGTTAAATTCGATCCCTTACCATGCTTGAAACTCATAAATACTCACCAAAAATTGGACTCTCAAGATTCTTCTTTCTTTTATATACGAATGGAAAACAGAATTTGAATGGCTAGAAAGAGGGAAAATATAAGTAATTGCAGGAAATTAAGCATGAAAAGACTCAAAAAAACCCTAGAGTGAAACAAACAGGATGAACAAAACAATTGACACAACATAGATGTAATTCCTAAATATTCTGCTGCATCTGGTCACAATTCTTTTCCACTGCCCATTGACATCACACTCACTGGAACCAAACACCAACGTTGTCACATTGGAAGGAAATTCAACCTTCACGTCATCATCACACGCTGCCTTGATCAAATCCTTCTCGACAGGCCACGTCCACCCTCCATACTTTGCCTTGGCATGCAACTCCGTTGTCAAACTCACAGCTGCACCTCTAGAAGATGAGTTATCTTTAACCTGAAAAAACAAGCTAGGAAACGCAGCCTGTAATGTTTTCTGGGTTTTCCCAGGTTGGTGAAACGGTGGAAGAGTGATGGTAGAGAGACTTCCATTCCCATAAAGCAACAAGGCAACGACTTTTTCATAAGACATGGTTTTCCTATTTGGGTTTTTCGTGGAGAAGGTAACGTTGAAGTTTGCGGTTATGGCGTTAGAGGATACATTGAGGATTGTTAGGGAGGAGGAGCTGACATTGAATTGGGGGGTTTCAGGCTGAAGAAAGATGACGCCACGAGTTATGACTGGAACGGAAACAACTAGTATGAATGATACTGTGATGAAGAGAAAGAATACGATGCAGTCGTATACTTTGGCTTTTGTTGAGTAAAGTTTGGGGATTTTGGTGGTGGTGGTTGGTTGAGACATGGGAGGTTTCTGAAGGGGAGCGGGAGTCGAGTTTTGGGAGTCGTGATTTATAACGCTTTGGGTTTCCTTCTGTTTCGAGGAATACCAACTTAACGCAGAGAAATTTTCCAAAACAAACACTATGAACCCACAATATCAATGGGATGGGCCACTCTATTGTGAATTGTGGACCCACATTTAACTTTCAAAAACGAAAAAACAAAATAAAAAAAAAAATTGCAATATTTATTTTTTAATTCGATGATGAAGAATATCCTTGAAAATAATATATTAATAACATCTAGTAAGTAAATGGGTTTACTAGAATACCGACGTGTGTTTGTATTTTACCATTGAATTGAGAATAAAATAATTTTATAACACTTATATATTATTAATTATTTTGTAAGTTCACATTTAATCTAATTCAAAGAGAAATATATTTCTTTATCAAAAATAGATTTTTGTTTCTCCCTATCCTCAATTGCATGTAGATATTTTGTAGAGTAGCTATTAATTAATAGTTATTTAATCATCAAATTGAAGTATGAGAAGAAATTTTATATACTTATTTTATAAATTTACTTTGACAAGAGATTTAGACATAAAAATAAAAGATAAAATCATATCTATTCTAATTAAAAATAAATATTGTTTTGTGATCAAAATAATTTTTTTGTTTCTCTATCCTCCAATTATCACTAATTATTTCTCAAATAATACAATTTTTATATAACAAGTCCTTTAGCTATATTAAAATATTTCACATATATATTTCCTATATTAAAATAAAAAATTGAAGAATTTTAATAATTTAAATCTTGAAGTTCTAGGTCAAAACCCCATCTTCTTATTTATATATTTATTTTATTTATAAAAATAACTTTTAAATTATAAAAATCACATAAAACAAAATCTTAATTTCTTTACATATTTTGAGAGAGAGAACTAATTCTAATTTCAAACTAAATCCAAGGCCATGTTTGTTTCTCGGAATTCACTTTCCGGGAAACCACTTTCTAAACTTTCCTGTGTTTGTTTGTCATTAAGAAAGTTGGTCAACGGAAAACACTTTCCGGTCAACAGAAAACACTTTACAGTCAAAGAAAATTTTGGTTTAGTTTTCAGGAAAGTGTTTTCCCTTTTGACTGTGTTTGTTTTCCTGAAAGTGGTTTCCGGGAAACCACTTTCCAAACTTTCCTGTGTTTGTTTGCCATTAGAAAAGTTGGTTAACGGAAAACACTTTCCAGTCAAAGGAAAATTTGGCTTGGTTTTCAGGAAAGTGTTTTACTGGAAAATTTGAGCGAAAAACACTTTCCGGAAGTTATGAAAAATTTAGAAATGTCATTATTTGCTGATTATATCAAATTTGATCCTCAAACTTTTGATTGCTATATATAATTTGTTTTGTATATTTATTTTTTAATTCCATCTCTTAAAATTTAATTTTTATATTAATTTTAGTCCTTATTTTTATAATTGCTATTTGCTTTTTCCTTATCATTTTTTTTATTGAAATTTTTTATCTATCAAATTCGGTCCTCATTCTTTTGATTGTTACTTATTTTATTAAAAATAATTTATGAAATGTTAATTATTATTATTTTAATTTATTCACCTTTCATTTGTTTTTAATTTTTTAGATTTGATCTCTATTATTTTGATTATTATTTATTTTATTTGAGATAATTTATGAAATTATATATTTTTTTAAATTTCATTCTCATTCAACTTTTTAATTTATAAGATTTGTTCCTCATTATTTTAATAAACTTGAGAAAAATAAAACATTAATAAGTTATATTCCAGCTCATTTTCCATGACATAACCAAACACTGGAAAGTGTTTTCTAACTTATTTTCCATTACACTACCAAACATCGAAAAATATTTTCCTGGAATTTACTTTTTCTGGAATTCACTCTAAAAAAAAAATATTTTTCAATAAACAAACGAATCAAAAAAAAAATCTTCTTCTCCCTCACCAATTAAACTCTGAACTCTAGCAATCAAAAAAGGGAAAGAAATGAAGACAAATCCTAATGTTGCTTATCATCAAAGCTTCCCATCTAATCCTAGACGGTTCACAATCCATAGCCCAGCCCATCTCCAAACCCCACCTCTCTCTCTCCCCCTCGCAAGATTCCAAACTTAGCACATAAAGACTCTTCAGACTCCAAAAATCTTCGAAAATTCAGGGAAAATGGCGTCTTCAGACCCTTCCAGGCCCGCAACCGGCTACCCTTTTGTCCCAAACGGCATCCACCACCCTCCACCACCGGCAGGCTCTGCCTATCCTTACCAAGCCCCACCACCACATCAACCAACTTACCCTTACACCTACAACACCAACCAAACTTACCCTAACCAACGCGCCATCTTCCTCCGCCGCTTAATTATCGCTCTCATCATCTTCACAGGCATCTTTTTCACCATTCTCTTCATTTGCTGGCTAGTCATCCGACCCCACTTCCCTGAATTTCGCGTCACCTCTCTCTCTATCTCCAACTTTAATGTCTCCTCATCGTCCTCCACTGTGACTGGTACCTGGAACGCCAGGTTTCAGGTTTCTAATCCGAACAAGAAGATGAAAATCTCGTACAATGAGATACAGACTTCGATCTTTTATAAATCGGAGTTCTTGTCCCGGACGAGGATTCCCCCGTTCAGACAGGGCAAAAGGAATGTCACTGATATCGATGTGGAATATGGGGCGACGAGTTCTTATATCGGCGAGCGGACGGTGAGTCAGATTAATTCTGATGAAGGGCGTGGATTGGTGAGTTTTAATTTGAGGATTGTTGCTGATGCGGGGTTTAAGGCTGAAGGGTTTTGGGCAAGAAGAAGGTTGCTTAGGGTTTATTGTAATGATGTGGCAGTTGGGATTTCAGGGAATGGTCGATCTGGGAACTTGACTGGTGGTGCCGTGCGATGTAATGTGTATGCCTGAGTGGAGAACTTCACTGATTGGGAGTAAGACGAAGCAGAAGACGAAGTTTCTTAGTGTAATTTGTATTGGTTTTTAACTCAGGACTGATATTTCGGAATCGGGAAATGGAGTTGGCGGGGGTAAATTGATTTAGGTATTTGTGGATCATGTACAGTGCTTTGGGAAAAAAAAATGCTGATTTCATTCAAGAATTTGATTCCCTGAAATTGTGGTTAATCTTATTTTTCAGATTGGTTTCTTATATTGCTGTGAAATTGAGATGTTAATAGAGGAAGGAAAGGAATCTTGAAAGTACATGGATTGTAATTGTGGATGTTATTGCTGTTTGTGTCTTTGTGTGGTAGGTAAGTTTTACATTATTCATTGCTTTCGTTTAAAGATTGCCGTCGAGACAGATTTTTTTTCTAGGCGGAATTGCTAATAGGTAAAATGATTGAATAGTTGTAGGTTTGGTGCGGAGATTCATCTGGGGCCATTGCAATGTTTTAGTTGCAACAGTTGAGAGATGAAGAGAGTGTGCAATAAAGTTGATGCGTAGAGCTATCTTGAAATCCTCTTCTCTTGCTTTTCTACTCCATTTCAGTGGGGTGTGATTGAATAATGAGAGGAGATGGTTTTAGAGTTTGTGATGAGTTTATTCGTTTCAATTTGAGGAGAATTATGCCTATAGCTGGTAGTTATTTGGAGCAAGTTGTGTTTAACTTATGAGAAATTTGAGGCTGTTGTGCGCCTTAGTTGTGTGATGCTAGCCAATTAGAGCTAAATTATATAGCTTTTTTTAACGGATTCTCCTTGGGATGGAGCAGATAATCCTGCAAAACTGGCATGGAATTCCCCCGATTATTGTCGAATGCTGCCTGCTGGTTAGGTTTTACCTTATCTGGCAGGCAAGTGGACAGATCTTGCTTTTGCTTTCTTTGATCCCTTGTTCTCACTCTCTGTCATTTTTTTTGGTATTGTTCCATTAGTGCTTGTTCTCTTGAATTAGCCTTTTGAATTCAAGCAGAAGCACGCGGTCGCTTATAAAATCAGCATTGCTTTGCCTGTGCTTTCCTTTTGTTCAAGCATGCTATCTTGTTCTTGGGGGGGAGGGCAACAAGATGCCTTCTCCTTTTGTCTTTGTTCTTCCTTTGCTTGAGTGCATTGCTACCTGCATCATGCCGTTTCCATAGCCAGAATGCTTCATTTTGTTGTCGTGTGTTTTCTGTAGAAGTATCAACTTCCAACTGTAATATTATTTTTTAATCATTTATTAGTATATATATTTTTAAATTCATTATATTAAATATGTACATTATTATTGATAACTTCTTCTATTGTATTAAGAATTAACTTTAAATCCTTCCCATGACATAACACAAGCAAGATTACTAATTTTGTATGATCAATTCTAATTCTAGCTATTAAGTAATTTAATTGAAAAAATATAATCAAGTAACTAAACAACTTAATCGTAAAATAAACTAAATTAAAAATAATTTATATTCTAATTGCATTCAAGAATTGAATTGGCTAAATAATAAATATATATATGTTAACCTTTATTTTTTAAGTTTTTCTTAATTATTCAATTATCATAATTATCTTATAATTAACAACTTCCGACATCCAACATTGCTTTCATCTCATGCCAAAGATTGCAAGATATTTCATTTTCATCTTCAAACTTCAAGCACAAACACATCCACCTGCAATAACTCATTACTACAATTACAACATTCCCATTCAAGCAAGAAAAACATCAAGACGAGACTTATTTTCTTGATCGATAATATCAAGAAACAAAGGGTCAACGGTTATATGACTATCCACGTGTACATTAAACCGATGGCCCCACCACAACAACCTAGCCGTACCTCCGATATCCACCTTAGCGTCAAGCACCATCTCCCTCTTTGCCACGTCACTGAAAAACTTCACGGAATGGTTAGCCATCAGCTCGACACCATCAAGCCGGGCCGTGAGCTCAAGTATCTGGCAAGACCTCGAACGCTGAGACCCTGCTTCGACTTGAGCCGAACCGATGAGAGAGCCGTCGTAGAAGATCGACATGATGGTAGAGGAGTAGTGGATGGGTATGATATTGGGGTTGGTGACGTGTACGGTGAGTATCACATCGGTGTCGATGACTGGAAACCTGAGCTTGAAGGAAGTGAAGTTGATTTTGATCAAATGAAAAGTTGGGTCTTTTGGCTTGGCACTGATTAGAGCCACGGCTGCTGTAGCCGATGCTGCTCCTACTAAAGCGGCGGTCCAGCTCCATTTTACCTTTTTGCCCATGAATTTTGGAGATAATTACTCTCTTCTCCTCCTCCTCCTCCTCCTCCTCCTCCTCTGTTTGCTAGAAATGAGAATTGAGAGGTCGGTAGAGGGCTTTGCAGAGAAATGGATGGCACTGTCCTATGGCTATGACCAATGGTGAGATTTGGAAATGACGGAAATGGGCTTCATGGTGGTTCTGTGGTCTTTTGATTTTTTCGAGGATATCTTGGTGATTTCATGTGTGCCAAACGAAAGTGTTTCGGACAGCGGGCAGTTCCCTTGTTTGCACAATTCAGAAATTTGGATTATGTTCACGCAATATTTTTCTATAAATAACATTTTATATATATATTTCATCATTGAATTTAGATTTATCTTTCTATTTTTTTTTGTGTTTTTATTTGGAGGAATTAGGCAATTACCATATGAATTTTAAAAAAAAAAATAGGTGAAGGAAAAAAATCTTGATGAAATATCACACTTTTGCTCGCGGGTCAGAATTTAGATATATATTAAATATTGCACTTCTAAATCATAATAACTAATTAATATTATGGTTAAGAAATAAAATTTTAATCAATATCATGATGCCGACATCAATTATCTTTTATTTAAATGAAGTTAGGTGAAAGCTGATGGAGTTTATCGAAAGTCTAGAACATTAAAAATAAATTATAACATATAGAATCATTTATGAAAAGAGTTATTTTAATGGCTAGCATGTTATGACATGACGTTCTAGACAATTTCTTGTGGTTTCATTAAACACAATCAAAGAGAAATGGAAGAGAGTATATATGAACCTCTTTGGTTTTAAAATCTCACGTGAAATTATGAGATTTTCTAAATATAGTTAAAAAAAAGTGAAGGTAAAATTTTTATTGAAAAAATAATAAATTTATAAACATAAAAAATAAAATATTTCAATGAAAAGATATGATTCGAATTTTTAGATCTAAAACATGAAATTAGATTTTTGTGATGATTTGTTATTTATAAATATTTTTTAAACTTACGTTACTTAGATCTGACATATATATCTAACTCAAGTATATTTGAACAACAACAATAATAGAAGATAGAATTTATATTAAATAAATAATAAATTCATAAACATAAAAAATAAATTATTTCAATTGGAAGATATGATTTAGATTTTTAAATTTGAAACATTAAATTAGATTTTTGTGATGATCTGATGTTTATAAAATATTTATATTTTGTTTATAAATAATTTTTAAACCCACATTACTTGAATCTGACAAATATGTCTGGCTCAAGTTTACTTGAATAATCAGAACAACAACAACAACAACAATAATAACAACAACATCACTAATAATAATAATCATAATAATCATATTATTAACAACAACAACAACAACAACTAGGTGATTTGTTTGGGTTTTTTGCATGCAAATATGGTGTTAGGCAAGGTGATCCATTATCACCTTACCTATTAATAGTGTGTATGAAGTATTTTTCTAGAATGCTTCACTTAGCAGCACAAAAGGGATAATTTTTGTTTTCACCCAAAGTGCAGCAACCTTAGCATATCCCATTTGGCTTTCACAGATGACATCCTTCTACTTTGCAGAGGTGATATGTCCTTCATTGATATTATATTTCAACAGCTATTGACTTTTGGCAGGATGTCAGGGTTGGTTGTTAACACTGTAAAATCTTTCATCTTCTTTGATGGAGTTGGGGAGCACATTAAGCAAGCTATTTTGCTCTATACAAGATTCTTTAAAGGTTGTTTATTTTTGTAAATAAGAAGAGTTTGTAGAGAAGAAGAATTTTCAGAAAGAATGAGAAATGTTCTTGTATTTTTCACTGTATATATTAGCTGAGCAAGAAACATGCTTTTATACATGATGTATGCTACCAATAACTGAATCCTAGAATTTAGGATTCAACTCATCTTCAACCATTCAATGATTGAGGGCTACAATTCTTACACCTATACAAGAAACGGTTATAACAGAAAAATAACAGTAACTGCAACAACTTCCTGTAACAGAAAATTCCTTTCATTTCTTCATTCTTCTTGTCATAGCTTGCAGGATTAACTTCTGAGGCTTGGATTTAAGTAAACAACTTATTTTTCAACAGCCTCTCCTAAGCTGCTTACTGGTTTAACTCCAAGTTTCAATCTTAGTTGCTTGAATCTGTCTTTAGGCAGTGCTTTAGTATAAATATATGCGAGTTGTTCTTCACTTCTGCATAATTGCATGTTGATCACGCCCTCTTGTAGAGCTTCCCTTATGAAATGATACTTTCTGTTTATGTGTCTGGTTCTTTGATGAAAAACTGAATTCTTAGCCATCGAAATTGCTGACATAATATCACAGAATAGAGGTATTGCCTCAGTTTGCATTTAACCAAAATCATCAAGAACAAATCTTAACCAAATGGCCTATGTTGTTGCTTCAGATGCTGAGACATACTCAGCTTCTACAGTTGATAATGCCACTGTGTGTTGTTTCACGGAGGCCCAAGAGAATGCTCCATTTCCAAAACTAAATGCATAACCAGAGGTGCTTCTACTATCATCTTCACTTGCTACCCAATCTACATCACATAATCCAATAAGAGTTGTTGATTGATCTCTCATATGCTCAATGCTATAGCTGAGAGTCCCTTGCACATATCTTAGAACCCTTCTTGCAGCTCCCATATGCATTTTTGTAGGACTTTTCATAAATCATGATAGCAAGCTAGTAGCATACATTAGATCAGGTCTATGAATCTCTCTAGTTTTAAAATCTCACGTTAACTTGTTGCGTTTGAAGTGCGAGATTTATTAAATATAATTAAAAACAAATAAGAAAATAAAATTTGTATTGAAAGAATAACAAATTTATAAATATAAAAAATAAAATATTTCAATGGAAAGATATGATTTGAATTTTTAGATCTAAAATGTTAAATTAGATTTTTGTGATAATTTGTTATTTATAAATAATTTTTAGACTTACGTTACTTGAGTCTGACACACATATCTAACTCAAGTTTACTTGAACAACAACAACAACAACAATAACAGAAGATAGAATTTATATTAAATGAATAATGATTCATAAACATAAAAAATAAATTATTTCAATAAGAAGATATGATTAGGATTTTTAGATTTAAAACATTAAATTAAATTTTTGTGATGATTTGTTGTTTATAAATAATTTTTAGACTCACATTACTTGGATCTGACAAATATGTCTAGCCCAAGTTTACTTGAATAATCAAAATAACAATAACAATAACAATAACAATAACAATAACAATAATAATAATAATAATAATAATAATAATAATAATAATAATACTATTAACACTAAAAATAACAACAACAACAACAACACTACTAATAATAATAACAACAACAACAACAATAACAATAACTAGGTGATTTGTTTGGGACTAATAATAATAATAACAATAATTAGGTGATTTGTTTAGGTTTTTTGCTGGCAAATGTGGTGTTAGGCAAGGTGATTCATTATCTCCTTACCTATTTATAGTGTGTATGGAGTATTTTTCTAGAATGCTTTACTTGGCAGTGCTAAAGGGATAATTTTTGTTTTCACCCAAAGTGGAACTCCCTTGGCATATCCCATTTGGCTTTCGCAAACGACATCATTCTACTTTGTAGAGGTGATATGTCCTTAATTGATATTCTATTTCAACAGCTATTGGCTTTTGGCAGGATGTCAAGGTTGGTTGTTAACGCTATAAAATCTTCCATCTTCTTTGATGGAGTTAGGGAGCACATTAAGCAAGCTATTTTACTCCATACAGGATTCTCTAAAGGTACCTTCCCCTTCAAATACCTTGGTGTGCTGCTAAGTCCTCATAGATTGTTGGTTAACTAATTTTTCCCTTTAATGCATAAGCTGGAGATATGCATTTAGAGTTGGCTGAGGAAGCAACTTTCTTTTGCTGGAAGGCTGGAGTTAATTCGATATGTGTTACATGGAATGGTCCAATTATGGATCAATATTTTTCCTATGCCTGGACTTGTTATTAGTAAAATCACCTCTCTATGTAGGAACTTTCTGTAGAGTGGGAATAAATCATAGAATAAGTTTGCGCTAATAGCTTGGAAGAATATCTGCTTGCCTAGACATGAAGGGGGTTTGGGTCTCCTAGGCATCAAAGCTCGAAACAAAAGTTTCTTGGCCAAGCAGTTTTGGAATATACATCTCAAATCTGACACCCTCTGGATTTGATGGGTCGCTATTATTATCTGCCTCACCACATAATATGAAACTCAAGGCTTCAGAGTACCTCTTCCCCCCTCTGGAAGTCTATTCTCCTTCTAAAAGACCAACTGGTTCACGATTGTGGAGGAGTAGAGGCAGCAACTAATATGCTTCAAAACTGGCAGAATAATTAGAGGACTTTCTCTGCTAATGTATATGAATATTTCAAGTTTAAAAGTGTCTATATTCAATGGGATGGTGTGGTCTTAGAAAGCTGGTCACTGCCTAGGCACAACTTCATTCTATAGCTAGCTGCGCTTGGGAAACTAAAAACTAGCATAGCCTATAATTTCTCTTGACAGACACTCGATGTGCACTTTATAAGCAAGAAGAAGATTCTCATAGCCATCTTTTCTTTGCCTATGATTGGACCTCTCTTGTGTGGAAAAAGGTTAAGTGCTGGTTAAGGATTACAAGGAATATAGCTACCCTAAATAATGCAATCAGAGGTCTCACTTCTAACAAGAAAGGTCTGCAGCTGAGAATGAGAAGAGTTTCTTTAGCCCTGGTTGTGTACCTGATATAGGAAGAAAGAAACAGAAGGGTTTTTGACAACATTGACAAATCTGTTGATCTTCTATTCAGTAAGTATCAGATTCTGTTCTACACAATCCTGTATTTTCATGACAAAAATCTCATGGCTTATAGTGTTGTTGACTGACTCCTGCTCTTATTGAGATGCTGTGAAGGCTGATGGTTGATCTTTTGTTAGACAATTGACATTTTAACTCTAGTGTTTCAGTTTGTTTAATTGTTATTCAATCAAGTGTTGTCTATTTTCTTTGCTTTCATTTCTGTTTTGATTTCGTTAGAGTAAATTCCTTATTTTTCTGAGGTTGTTGCTGAGTTAGTGGCAGCACATTGTCCACTACAATTAGTGGTTGATAACAAGGGAAGTTTGTTAAGTTTTTTTTCATGTATTTAAAGACATGCAGTTAATAAAATAATAAGAGAGACATTTTATCAAGCACCTTGTGTGTAGTTCGTGTTTTTCAATACCCAACACTGCTGTTCTTGATTGTGCATCCCTTTACCTACACAAAACAAAGCAACACAATTCATAACAGTGGTATCAAAGCTCTCTTGGAACTTACAGGACCAAAACATTTTTTTTAAATCTAAAAAATGACATCCAACAACCTACTTTTAAACTCCCCTATTATATTCATTGGCAAAAACTACCATATTTGGTCAGTGAAGATGCAATCCTTTCTTGAAGCTTATGATCTTTGGGAAATTGTTTTCGAAAACAAACCAGTAGCTCCCTTACCAACAAATCCCACTGTGGCTCAATTCAAGTTCAGCAGTGAGGAAAAGGCAAAGAAATCCAAGGAAAAATCAATCATCCAGAATTCTGTGGTAGAAAGCATTTTCTACAGAATTATGGCATGCAATTCAACCAAAGAGGCTTGGAACAAACTAAATGAAGAATACCAAGGTAGTGACAAAACAAGGCAAATGTAAGTGCTGAATTTGAAGAGAGATTTTGAGGAACTTAACATGCAAGAAGATAAAACAATCTTCAAGTATTCTGATCGAATTTCACTAATTATCAACAACATCAGATTACTTGGAGAAGACTTTCCTAACAACAGGATTGTGGAGAAGGTTCTTGTGACTCTTCCTAAGAGGTTTGAATCTAAAATCTCATCTCTAGAAGAATCAAAGGACCTCAGTAAAATCTCATTAGGTGAACTAATAAGTGTTCTTCAAGCACAGGAGCAACAAAGAACAATTAGGCAATATAGATTGACTGAAAGAGCCTTTTATGTGTAAAAACAACAAGCTGGAAAAGGAAAAAAGTTGTTTAATCTGAGAATTAAAGGCAGAAATGAAGGGGGGCAGCACCAGTGTAGGTTTAAAACAGAAGAAGTTTCCTCCTTGTACTCACTGCAGAAGAAACACACTCAGAAAAATATTGCTGGTGGAGGCCAAATGCAATTTATGAAAATCACAAGCAATCAGGGCATATCACAAAGTTCTGCAAGTTTAAAAATTCAGACCCAAAACCTCAACAAGCTCACCTAGCAAATGAAGTTGATACACAGGAGGAGCAATTCTTTGTTGTCATTTGTTTATCAACAAATGATTCAGCTGATACTTGGCTTATTGACAGTGGATGCACACACCATTTATGCAATGATGCTGGAATGTTCAAAACCCTTGATGAATCTTACAAATCCAGAGTAAAGGTTGGCAATGGAGAATTTCTGGAGGTCAAAGGCAGAGGGTCAGTAAATGTTCAAACAATTTCAGGTATCAAAATCATTCCTGATGTGTTATTCATACCTGAAATCAGTCAACATTTGTTGAGTGTTGGACAAATGATGGAGAAAAACTATTCTCTTCATTTTAAGGATCATAAAATGCACTATCTTTGATCCTTCTGGAGAACATGTGTTCTATGTAAAGATGAAAAACAGAAGCTTTGTTGTTGATTGGGATAAAGTATCCAATCATGCATATGTGAGTGCTACTCAGGATGTTTCAAATCTTTAGCATAAAAGATTTGGACATTTTAATCAAAAGGGCTTGTCAATTCTGAAACAAAAAGAAATGGTTGAAGCATTGCCCATATTGAATGGTGAGATTCAATTATATGAAACATGTCAACTTAGCAAGCAATTAAGGCCACCATTTCCTAAAGGGCAAGCATGGAGAGCCAGCCAAAAGCTTTAGCTCATCCACACTGACGTGTGTGGACCTATGAAGACAACCTCATTATGAGGTAACAAGTATTTTATTCTCTTTATTGATGATTATATTAGGATGTGTTGGGTGTATTTCATCAAATTTAAGTGTGAAGTATTTACAATCTTTCAAACATTCAAAGCTTTAGTTGAGAATCAAAGTGACATGCTAATTAAATGCTTAAGATTTGACAATGGTACTGAATATACCTCAAATCAGTTTCTTGAGTATTGCAACAGTAGAGGCATTGTGCACCAGTACACTACACCATACACACCACAACAAAATGGTGTGTGTGAGAGGAAGAACAGGATAGTAATGGAGATGGCTAGATGTCTCTTACTTTAAAAGAAAATGCCAAACAAATTATAGGCAGAGGCAGTCAATACCTTTGTTTACTTGCTGAACCGACTTCTAACCAAAGCACCGGAGGATAAGACACTATATGAAGGCTGGAATGGTGTCAAACCTGCTGTAGATCATCTTTGAATCTTTGGCAGCATATGCTATTATCATATAGCTGAGCCAAAAAGGAGCAAACTTGACAACAAAGCTAAGAAGGGAGTTCTTATGGGCTATGAAATAACAACCAAAGGATACAGAATCCTTTGCTTACAAACAGAGAAGGTAATTCTCAGTAGCGATGTGAAGGTTGATGAAGCAACCACATGGGATTGGGAACATCAGAAAAACATGATTTCTGATCATCCATTAACCATTCAGCCTCAGCTGGAAGCTGATGAATCAGTGGATGACTTTCTAGTTAGAGGCACAGGATCATTGGAAGATATTCACCTAAGATGCAACATGGCAATTCTAGAACCAACCAGTTATACCGAAGCTCAAGAATTTCCAGCATGGAGGAGAGCAATTAAGGCAGAAATGGAAATGATCAACAAAAATGCAACATGACAGCTGATTGAAAGGCATGAGCATCGTAAGGTGATAGGTGTAAGATGGGTTTTTAAAACAAAACTCAATCCAGATGGGTCAATATGCAAACACAAGGCTAGATTGGTGGTAAAGGGTTATACTCAGCAATATGGTGTGGACTACCTAGAGACCTTTGCTC
>Ga0325403_1001421_pt1 | contig 19852 bp, 11 predicted proteins | sample PopdelMetagenome_19_FD_205665 | JGI IMG/M metagenome (GOLD analysis project Ga0325403, IMG submission 205665) | Populus deltoides microbial communities from Bellville, Georgia, United States - Xylem-PdKOR-R4 | ecosystem: Host-associated > Plants > Phyllosphere > Stem > Wood/Secondary xylem... | reverse complement strand
TAAGACCCTTTTAAAAAATATTGTAGCTCTAGATTCATTGTCATTGTTCACTAGAATAGTGTAATGATATTTTAAACCCTGGACCTAAAAAACTTAATACGGGTTTACAAGGACATTGAAGTCTTTTTACATGGCTCATTTGTCATTACCAAATAGAGCGAGGACAAATAAATATTTTCTCATCTTAATTGCATGGTGAAAATACCCAAATACCCTTCAAAGCAAAAAAAAATAAACCTAGCATTAAGGGGTAGTTATTATGTTGAGAAGCAATTTGATATTTGAACAAATATAAATAATAATAAATAATTAAAATGCATAGTGAAACGAAAAAAATAGCCTTAAAACCAAAAAATTTAAGCCGAAGGATTAGGCATGTTTTCAGTTTTTTACAGTGTTTTTTTTTTTATAATTATTTTGTTAGCGTAGGGGTAATTTCATATTTAGCTAAAATAATGTGGGTGCACGTGTAGCACATCCAAGGCATGTAAGAGGCTCATGCACCTCTTAGCGCTAAAAACTGTCATTTCATCATGTTGTTAGATGTGTTATCGTATCCTTTTTCTATTTGTGCAACACGTATCATCGATAGTGGTCCGGTTTGACATTAGTGGATTTTTCTCTTTTTCTTCTTCTTCTTTCTCTTCTCCTTAAAACATTATAACTTGACCCTCTTGGTTGTTGATATTTCAACTTTAGTCCTTATTTTTTTTATTTCTAATTTTTTGTCTTGGTTCTTTCATAGAATTTGTTTTTAATTTCATCATTCAATCCTAATTTATCAAATATTATATTTTCTAATGTCGTCCTCATTCTTTGGATTTCTAATTTTTTTCCTTTATTCTTTTGTAAAAGTTTTAGTGGTTTTCAATTTTATAATTCAATTCAAATTGATGATATTATATTTTCTAATTTGGTCATCATTGTTTTCATTTCAATTTTTTTTCTTTGCACTTTATGTAAAAGTTATCATTCTTTTCAATCTCACAATTTAATAACAATATTGTTTTTATTTTTTATGTCAATCTTGATCCTCGTTAGTTTTTTTTTGTCCTTCTACTAAATTGATTTTTTTTCAATTTCATTATTCAATTAAATATAAAATTTATTTTGTATTTTATTTTTTATCCTTATTCTTTTAATTGAAAATTTTAAAATCCTTTTGTATATTTGAAATTATTTATTCAATTTTATTCTTCAATATTCAATTGATTGAGAATTGAACTTCATAATTTTTAGAAATTTGGGTTCTTCAAGTCTAATGACTCGGGTCACAGGTTTGAAAAGTTAAAAGGTTTTTTTTTTTAAAGAATGCTTTATAATTTTTTTATTAGGTTATTCCAATCACATTATTTGGGCCTTAGATTTGGTGGAATATTTCTTCATGAACCCTTTTTTTGTAGAAGATGCATTGTTACAACATGTAGATCAAAAACCTCTTTTTATTTTTACACCTCTTATATGAATATCTAATATCACCTTCACTAATATTTTAGATTAAATAATATGTAATTAATAAAACCCTCAACCCCATTACAATAATTCATATTTTGCAACCATTCAAGTGAATCTCAATACATCCATGAACGATCATCCATTACTTATAATGTATTATTTAATTATGTAAACTAAATGAATTAACTAACATTAGTTAAAATCAAACTTATATGATCTATTTTAATGGTACTCTTAAATCATTATCAATTATCAATGTAAATTCAAATTCTTATACATTTACTAAAATCTTTAACTCAATAATAAAATTGACAAAATATAAAATAAACTTATTAAATAACTCATTATCTATTTCATTATAGAACCCTAAGTCATAAATTAGAAATCAATCTCATCAAATTACAAATAAATTGTGTTTTTCAAAATCTCAAACAAACCCTAACATATATAAATCATACATTTATACATCAATATTTTTAGGGAAAAAGCTATAAAACAAGTAAACACACAAACAAACTACATATACTATAAAAATATACAATAAAAATTAAAATTTTAAAATTTTAAAATTTTAAAATTGAATTCAAATAAAAAAAGGATAGTTTTGCTTACTTGATGTGGGGAGTCCTTAAAAAAATTGAATCAGAAGAGGAATGTTGATAAATTGAGTGTCGGGGTGACTGGATTTGTGGTGAGAGATTGATTTGTAATAAAATAATGGGGGTGTTTGCTGTTTGTTGCAAAGTCGATGGAGGAGGAGGAAGGAAGAAATGGGGGGGTTCACTCGCCAGGTCATAATTTAAATATTATCGAAGGATTTACAGATGGATTTTACCGACGAGTTTATTTTGTCAGTCATTTCGTTTATATTAATGACACTTCATGATACCTTTTGGCTTTTTTAATTCCTTATATAATTCCCTTGGAAAATATCAAGAGAATATTTCCATTGGAGTTTAATGATGGATAAAACGAGTGACTATTTTGTCGATAAAGTTATCGCAATCCATCAACATAAATTTTTCGTCAGTATTTCCATTTGTATTTGCTAATTTTATGATAGTGAATTAATGTGCTTACAGGTTTGTCATAACTAGTTTTTTATTTACCTCATTTCAGCTCATGAACATTATTTGTTACATAAAAAATAATTCGGCCCCGCGACAAAGCATATAAACTGAGGCTAATGTACTTCTATAAAAATATCAATTAATTATAACTTTTAGTTTATCTTTATTCTCAAATATACCCCTCTGCTTACTAGTTTTGTAAAAATTAACAATCGCACGTGCATTATAGATAGTTTTAATATGAATTTATAAGAATATCCCTTCTAAGTTAATATAAAATATCTCTTTAAATAAAAAAGTTATCATTGACTAAAAAAAAACCCTAGATGGACCTAAAACATTCCCCAAAATAAACCCTAAAAACACCCATTAGGCAAAGATTACCAAGCCCAAGCCTAATATACAGTCGGGGGCCAAGGAAAATGGGCTCAGGCATGGTAGTATAAGCCCATGCTCGGATGGGTGCATGCTCATCTAAGCATGCTGCCAAGCACACCACATGCTAGGCATGCACCCCAACATGCTCTTAGGCTAGAGTATGCATCCTAAACCCAACATACGTGGGTCCAAAGAACGCGTTTGGACCCGTTTTTCACCTTTAATGGGCTCGAGCATCTTACCCAAGCCTAACACTGCTCGAAGTATTTTTCAAGACCCTACGCGGGTTCTTTAATTAGTATTTTCACTGATCCTATACATATTATTTTGAGTATAATACAACTCAAAATATCATAATAGTGAAGTTACACTTTAACCCCTCCTCTCCATAAAGGGAAAAGATTAATGGGCTATAAATACATCATTATTCCTTCAAGCCAAATGTTCACAATCTCTTCATTCTTAATATTTTTAGCATCTATATTTTTAGAGTCTATCTCTTTAAAATATCATTGTACTTTCTCTCTTTATAAAGTTATTGATTTTACTATTAGAGAGTCTCTATGTCTATTAAAGAGGACGTTTTACACGTACCAGCTACTAGTAACTTGGCTTACCAAGCACCACCTGCTACTATCATAATTATCGGTCACCTAGTTTACTAGGTATCACTTGCTACCAGTTACCAATTCTTTGAGTTTTTAATATCAGGTCATTAGATACCTTGACTATAAAAAATAGATTAGATTACTTGAACTAAGAAATTAATCAATTATTCAACACGTCAGTTTTATTCGTACGCATCTTTTAGGAATCAACATGTTTGATGCAATGCAATATTGGGAATTTGGTGGGATCATAATTCTAACTCAAATACTCAATTTGTTGGAATCATAGATCATAAATACTGTTATTTAGAAAAAAAATGATAAAGATATTTCATTTCCTTTACCATTATCTACTTCTTTAGATATTTTACGATATATAAGAAAAAATCATCACCTGTTCATTTGATTACTATTACTAAAATTAAGATGATGGAGTATGAATTTTCAAAAAAGCTTTCTATATTTATTAAAATAAATAAAGGATGGTATAACGGTTCTTAAATAACTATTTCAAAAAAAAATTAAATAATTAAGAGAAAGCTATTTAGACTAGAAACTTGCATAGGTTTACTACTAATTTCTGTTTAATTTTTAATTTAATCAAAAAATAAAGAGAATTATAAAATTTAAACTTCTGATTTAACCATGCTAACCTAAAATTTTAAGTTATTGCATAAAGCTCCAATAATAGTTTTATAGTAACTCTAACAATAGTTCACAAGACATAACGAACTTTACCATTCAATTTTTTTACACTGGTTCCTATCCATGAAATAGTCCCCGGGGGGGGGGGGGGGGGGTATTGAAACTATATAATTAATTCTTAAAGTGACATTTGGTTACTATTTTAAAATAAAAAAAATTGAATATAATTATTTTTATATTTTTTTGTTTTAAAAGTATAAAAATTCATTTTAAAATTATTTTAGAGATAAATTATTTTTTTTATTTTCGTATTTATTTATTTAATGAAATATATTTATATTTTTTTATGTATTTGTCCCTTCAGTCCCCTGAGCAGAAACAAACGCAACATTAAAATCGTTTCATTAATTAATTTTGAGACAAGTCGGAAAAATTAATTAGATTTGAAAGATTAAAAAATGGTGGTTCTCAATCTCAATCTCGTAGTGGTTTGTCTTAGGAAGTTATAGAGTTCGGCAATGTGTTTCCTATCCATGAGCGCATAGTCCTAGTTCTCGAAGCAAAACAATGTGTTTCCTTGCAAGCCTAGTCCTTATTATCATTATTTTATTTTTTTATCAATTTAATTATAAATTTTTATTCAATTTAAATATTGGTTAACTGATCATACATCCATATAAAAAATGATATATTTTCAGGTTTTAGATTAAATTTATGTTCTATATTACTCATGTGTTATGAAAAATTATTGTTCAATTTATTTTTTTCCTTTTTTATTGTTAGGAAATTTTATTTTCTAAGAATTATTATTATTACTTTTCTTTATGTATGGATTTTGGAATAAAAAAATTTAGAACATGATTAATTTTTCTTTTTTTAAAGGTAAATCAATATAGTTTATAAGAAAGATTCTTGAAATTTAAATGAAAGTAATATGGCTTTAAATATATATTTAATATAAAATTTTAAAAAATATTACGAATAATCAATCTATCCTAATTTTAAATAAAATTTGAAGTAAAAACAAATAATATTTGATCTATGTGTGAAGCTCATGTACAAGGACTAGTCTATAGGGCCTATAAACGAAAAATAAATTAAAAAATAATAATTATAAAAAGAAGAGTCAACATATTTTATTTAGTTTTCTTTAAATCAGAATTTTTCAGTTTATTTGATATATGTTTATTGGTTGATACATGACAATTTTAATTTTTTAAAAGGAAAAAAAGGAAAGGTACTAAAGAAAAGAAAAACGAAGGATTAATTCCATAACTAATTTCTAGGAACCAATAAATTAATTGAAGTTCAATTGGTATTAATAATATTTTAACTTAAAATCTCTCTCTCCCCCTCCACACACACACACACACACACACACACACACACACACACACACACATATATATATTGAAGATCTAAAGAAGGCCGACCCGGCCCCTCATATCTGTGTCCATTAAAACTACTTGGGATAAAGCAAAGTGGGCCTTGGTTTGGTTTGGGAGACACATGAGGTTGGGTTGCGAGGGAAGAAAAGGAAGGCGTAGTGGCTGCATGCGTCTTGGCTGGTAGTTGCAAACTTAGGTTTTTTATTTTCAAAGTGGTAGTTGCAAGCGATTAGTTGAACACGTAAAGTGCATTAGTTGGATATCAAATTCCAGTTTGTGAATAACTTGTAATTTTTAAACTAGGGAAAGCCAAATACTAGCTAGCTTAATCTAACAAAGATAAGGATTATCTTCCTTCAGAAGGTTGCTGTACGTTCGAAATGAAGTTAGGGCTCCTAATCGAATACACGGGAATATGGTAGCAAATGGGAGATACGACGAGGGATGAAATGATGCCTAAATTCCCTAAAAGAGTACATGTCTTGGTTTTTAACTCGGTAATTACAATTACACTTTGCAAAATGATTCTGAGATGGTATTTGCATGGAATTATTGAATGAAAATGGGATGGTCTGTGTGAACCATTCAATTTCTCTCTCCCTGATTCCATCATCTTGGTCTCTTTTTTCTTTCTTTTCTAGACTAATATATGGATTATTGCTGCTTGCCATTGATGAGACTGGAAAAATTGATTACCTACTGGAATCAGTCTCTTGATATCAGTCTTCCTCCAAAGGTTTGAATCTTATAATCAATGGAGTTCCTAGCTTATAATAATATAATACGAGAGGATAATATCCTATTATGTCGCTTGAAATTTGTTGACTCTAGCGATCTGAATATCATAGAATGAAGGGGAACAGCATTGTCACTAGCTACTCGTTTATGTGCACTATAAAAAGACCATATTTGTATTAATTAAGGAAAAGCAGAACAAGAACATGAAATGTTAATCAAATAAAAACAGTAAAGGGAAAGAAAGCATATACTCTTTACAATTTGCATGCGTACCTGTTAGGTACCCTAAGACTGAAACAGATTGAAGCTCACTGCACTCAGCCTTGGATTATTGTCGACTCGAGAAGGGAATGCGTATTTGTTAACTAGCCAGAGTGCAAGATACTGACTTTTGGATGGTAGCTAGTGAGAAGTTGTAAATGTCCAATAAAACTACTAGGGATAAACCAATGTAATCCTACGGCCTTGGTTTGTTCTGTGAGAGAGAGATACATGAGATTTTAACTTAAAATCTCTCTCCCTCTCCCTCTCTGTATCTATATATATATATATATATATATATATATTGAAGATCTAAAGAAAGCCGACGCCCTCATATATATCTCTGTGTCCATTAAAACTACTTGGGATAAACCAAAGTGGGCCTTGGTTTGTTTTGTGAGAGAGATACATGAGGTTGGATTGAGAGAGAACAAAGGAAAGCGTAGTAGCTGCAATATTCATCTTGGCTGGTAGTTGCAAACTTAGGTTTCGTTTTTCAAATTGGTAGTTGCAAACGATTACTTGAGCGTTTAATGTATTCTCCACGACACGACAAGCTCATAAATGTAGATTACATTTGTGAATAACTTGTGAAGCAAGGGAAACCAAATACTAGTTTACGTGTGTGGTTAGTAACGAAAAAAATTAAGTAGCATGCGCTTGATCTAACGAAGATAAGGATTATCTTCCTTCAATGAATTGAAAAATGGTCGTCATCAGTTCAAAATGAAGTTAGGGCTCGTAATCGCAAGGAAATGGGAGAGATGAAGAATGAAATGATGCCCAAATTCCCTGGAAGACATGTCTTGTCTTTTTAACTAAGTAATTACGTAAAATGACTCTGAGATAGTGCGGAATTATTGAATGAAAATGAGATGCTCCATGTGAACCATTCCATTTCTCTCTCCCTTTTATCATCTTGGTCTCCAACGATGAGATTGGCAAAATTGATTACAGAAAAATTGGTTTCCTACTGGAGTCAGTCATTTGCTGGCTCTAATATATAATATCAGTCTTGTTCCAAAGGTTTGAATCTTATACTAATATAATAAGAGGGGATAATATCCTATTATGTGTCTTAAAATTCGGAGACCTTAATGATCTGAATGTCATAAAATGAAGCAGAACAACGAAATTAAGCATCTACTCATAATTTGCACGCGTACCTTTTAGGAATTCTTTGAGGCTGAAACCGATTGAAGTTTGCTTCGAAGTAAGACTAATGTCCACAGAGAAAAAGAAAGAGAGAGGGGAGAACGTATACTTGTTAACAAGGCAGTAGTTAGACACTTGGGGAGGAGTGCAATGTGTTTATATTCTCTCTGTTCTTTCTATAGGAATTCATAAGAAAAAGAAAATTGCTTAATAGAAAAAGAAAAGGGAAAAACAAAGAATGGTTGGTCGCTTGTTCATTGATGAAGAATGTGTGCGAACAACCCAATCTACAACTTACAACTTGTAGAGAAAAATAAGGTTTTGTTATATCTTACAATATGAACATCAAATTAATAGATTTAGATGTTGGAGAAAAAATTTGAAGGAAAATATATATATATATAACTCGCACTTTGTTGCTTATATCAACTCTTAAAACTCATGACCTGTATAATTAAATCAAAAGCATGACAAATAAAATAAACCATGAAGTCAAGGATCCCTAATAAATCAAATACCGAATGATGAGAAAAAAATCTATCACACAAAAATTGTACTTAAAAAAATGAGGGTGAAGACCAAAATAAAAAAATAAATTAAAGGACAAAAAAAATTAATTGAAGGGTTAAATTCAAAAGAAAAAAACTTTAACCAAAGAAAAAAAAATCATAAGAATGAGGACTTCATTGAAAAAATAAAATAATATAAACTTTGATCGAAGAAGGAAATTGAAATCAACAAAACTATAACAAAAGATACTAGAAAAAAATAAAAAATTAAAAGAATAAGGACCGAATTGAAAAAAACAATATATGACAAAATATAATCTAAGGACTAAGTTGAAAACATCAAATTTTTTTTAAAAGATCCAAGGACTAAAATAAGCAATCAGAAACCTAAGAAGTAAAATCAAAAATTGAAAATAAAAGAGGACAAACATGCATTTTTTATGGAAGAGAGAAAAGAAGGAAGAAAAACAAAAAAACGACCATCGACGACAAACAACCAACCAAACACCATCACTCGCCACACCAAGAAGAGGAGGGCGAGACAACACTTCCAATGCAACAACAAAAAGGTATATTTGGCCACAGGAAGACACCGAATGCGCCATCCAAAAAGCGTGAGCGCCTCCCGTATGCCAACACGTATGGCACACATCTTGTAGACGCACCATTCAAAGCATCGACTGTTGTTAAAATATAACTTGTATATTTGATAGTTAAAGAGAATTTTATCCTATGTCGAAAAAAAAAAAAAAGGTTTTGTTATATCTTATAATATAAGGAACGCTAAATCAATAGATTTGACTATCGGAGAGAAGATTTGAAAGAAAAGCCAAATATATATATATATATATATATATATATATATATATATATATCAGAATAGAAAATTAATATAGGATTATTCCAATGTTGTAATCCTTACAGTTACTACAGTGTTATGCCGCATATATATAAATAGAAAGATTGGTTAAGGCACAATCAAACACATTCTATTATTCTCAACTTGATATCAGAGCCGCAAGCCCTAAAAATTAATTAACCTACTTCTCTCACAGCCTCACAACCTCCCTTCTTCAATGGAACAGCCACCACATACATCTTCCTCTGCTGCAGCACAAGCCGTCTAGCCTTCTTCTCCGGCAGTGTAGCCCTCCTCTCCTGCAGCGCCTCCATTGCTCTCCTCTACTGCCTCACCGCCTGGCTTCTCCTCTGCCATGGCTGGTGAACACCTCCTTTTGCAGCCCACGTCTGATGCAGCTGTTGTCTCTGTTGCCACAAGCATTATCTCCCTCTCTCACACTCATCAAGTCATCTCCCTCAAATTAACAAACAACAATTATTTATATTGGCATATGCAGATGCTGTCGTATCTCCTAGGCCAAGGAGTTTTTGGTTTTGTTGATGGCTCTAACACATGTCCACCTTCACATGTTCTTGCCGGAGATGGTATCTCTCTTCAGGTAAATCCGCTCTTTCTTCGCTGGAAACAACAGGACCAACTCATTCTGAGTGCTCTTCTTTCCTCCCTATCTATGGAAGTTTTGCATCTTGTTGTTGGCTGTCAAAGCTCTTATTCAGCTTGGCGCACTCTTGAGCGCGCTCTTGCTTCCACCTCCAACTCTCGTATTATACAACTTCACGGCTCTCTTAAGGATCTCCGACAGAGTGATGAATCAGTAACTCAATTTATACAAAAAGCTAAGGCCTTATTTGATGAATTGGTCGCTGCTGGTCGGCCAGTTTCGCTTGAAGATTTCAATTTATATGTGTTTCGTGGTCTTCGAGGAGAGTTTAAAGACTTAGTTATAAGTCTTATTACCAAGGCGGAACCTTTATCATATGCAGATCTTCACAATCATCTCCTCATGCATGAATTTCTTCACAAATTTTCAGCTGCCATACATGCTCCTCTGTTGCCCACACCCAGCACTCCATCATCTGCCCTTGTTATGCAGTGCCAGACCTTTGGAAATTCTGGCCGCAACAGGGGCTGTTTCAATGGTGGCTGGCGTCCCAATCAGTCCAGCAGCAGAGGCAACCGGTTTGCTGGCTCCAGACCTGATCACCGCAGCTTCCAAAACTCCTCATTCGATGCCAGTCGGCAGGGCTCATGGCAACGCTCTTGGCAGCGCAATAGGGGGCAGAATCCACGCTGCCAATTGTGTCAGAATTTCAGCCATACAGCTCCCTACTGTCCTCAATTCTAGCAGCGAGGTTATGGCCAACAACCTACTATTAATTTGGTGCAACGTAATCTCTCCTCAACCAGTTCTGTTGATTGGTTTCTGGATATCGGTGCCAATCAACACGTCACACCTGATCTTGCCACCTTGACTACTTCAGAACCGTATCTTGGTAATGATAATTTGCATGTTGGTGATGGTAAAGGGCTCCCTATATCTCATCTCGGTCATACAAAAATATATACGCCACATCGTTCTTTCACTTTATCTAATGTTCTTCATGTTCCTGCAATCACGAAACCTCTACTCTCTGTTCAGAAATTTTTTCTTGATAACAATGTTTATTTTGAATTTCACCCTCGTGTGTTTTATGTCAAGGATCTCAGCACCAATAAAGTCCTTCTCTCAGGTCAGAGTAAAGATAGTCTCTATGCCCTGACCAAGTCTTTCGTCATGTCAGTTCCTCAAGCCTATTGGTCTCCTTGCACTTCTGCCTCTGCCAATTTATGGAATCGTCGACTAGGTCATCCTAATTCACGTATTTTTCAATTGTTAATCTCGAAAAGTAAGATCATTTATAACAACAAACATCTTAATTTTCAATGTCAAAGTTGTCCTTTAGAAAAATCATCACGTTTGTCTTTAGGACCTACGGGTCACAAAACTTTTGCTCCGCTTGAATTAATTTTTAGTGATGTATGGGGCCTTGCTCCTCTCTTTTCTTTAGATGGCTACCGTTATTTTGTTATCTTTGTTGATGCTTATACTAAATATGTATGGTATTATCCTCTCGTTTCCGAGCTTCCAAGGTTGACACCTCCCTGTTTATATTATCTGATGGTACTAATAACTTTTATCTCCTGGTGTATGTTGATGATATTCTGCTTACGGGTAGCAACTCTGCTATACTTCATCACCTTATACAGTTACTCAACTCTGAGTTCAAGCTTCGTGACTTAGGTGTTGTTCACTACTTTCTGGGTATTGAAGTTTAGTCTACTGGTATGAGTTTAATGCTGCATCAACATAAATATATTCTTAACATCCTCACCCGAGCTGGTATGACTTCCTGCAAACCCATTGATACTCCAGTCTCCCCTTCAAAAGTCACTTTATTACCGGATCACTCATTCTCTGATCCTACATGATTTCATCAAATCGTGGGCGCTCTTTAATATCTTAGCTTCACTCGTCCAGATATATGTTTTGTTGTTAACAGAGTCTGTCAGTTTATGCATGCTCCTACAAATTCTCATTGGGCTGCTGTTAAGCGTATTCTACGCTATCTTAAAGGTATGACATCTTATAGTTTTCATATCACTCGAGGCTTCTCTTTTGCTCTACATGGCTTTATAGATGCAAATTGGGCTGGTAGTATTGATGATCGCAAGTCTACGGGTGACTATCTTGTCTTTTTTGGTCAAAAGCTGATTTCTTGGAAATCTAGCAAGCAACGCATGGTTGCTTGCTCCTCTATTGAGGCTGAGTATAAAGCCTTTACTGATGGTACCGCTGAAGTCATTTGGCTTCAATACTTGTTAACAGATTTGCAGGTTCCCTCATTCTCTGCTCCTACCATTTGGTGTGATCAGCTTGGTGCTACCTATCTCTCAACCAATCCTATCTTCCATGCTCGTACTAAGCATGTTGAAGTGGATTATCACTTTGTTTGTGACCGCGTTGCCAAGAAAGAGATTCAGATTCATTTTGTTCCCTTTCGGGATCAACTTGCCGATGTCTTCACTAAACCGCTTCCTATTGCATCCTTTACTGCTTTTCGGTTCAAGCTTTGAGTTGATCCCCTACCCTCAGCTTTAGGGGGCATATTATAGAATGTATAGCATGTATATATCAGAATGTGAAATTAATATAGGATTATTCCAATGTTTAATAACTACAGTTACTGCAGTGTTCTGCCGAATATATATAAATAGGAAGGTTGGCTAAGGCACAACGAAACACATTCTATTATTCTCAACTATATATATATATATTTGACTCACGCTTCGCAGCGTCAACTATGTCAATTCTTAAAACTTGTGAGCCATGTCATTAAATTAAAAGCATGAAAAATGCAAAAACCATGAAGCCAATCCCTAATAAATCAAATGCCGAAGGATGGGAAAAAAATCTATCACACAAAAAAATTGTAGTTAAAAGAATAAGGGTGGAAATCAAAATAAAAAATAAATTAGATGGCATAAAAAAATTAAATAGAGGGTTAAATTTAAAAGAAAAAAAACCATTAACCAAAGAAAAAAAGAAAATACCAATCTTAAAAAAAAACAATAATGCAAATTTAAAAGAAAAAAACCTTTTAAACAAAGAAAAAACCAATCTTTTTTTTTAAATAATGCAGTATGATAAAACCCCTAACTGTATGAACTCTTAAAACTCATGACCAATGCTATTAGATTGAAAGTACAATAAATAGAAAAACCATGAAGTCAATCCCTAATAAATCAAATGTTGAAGGATGAGAAAAAAATCTATTACACAAAAAATTGTAGTTAAAAGAATGATGGTGAAAATTAAAATAAAAAATAAATTAGAGGGCATAAAAAAATAATTGGAGGGTTAAATTCAAAAGAAAAAAGAAGTCATAAGAATGAGGACTTTATTGAAAAAAATAAAATAATATAAACTTTGATCGAAGAAGGAAATTGAAATCAACAAAAGAGACTAGGAAAAAAATCAAAAATCAAAAGAATAAGGATCGAATTGGAAATAATAATATATGATAAAATGTATTCTAAGGACTAAGTTGAAAACATCAAAAACATTTTTAAAAGATCCAAGGACTAAAATAAGCAATTAGAAACCTAAGGACTAAAATCAAAAATTGAAAACAAAAGAGGATAGACATTCATTTTTTATGGAAGGAGAGAAAAGAAGCTAGGAAGGAAAACAAAAGGACGACCACCGACGACAAACCACCCACCAAACAGCATCATGAACCGCACCAAGAAGAGGAGGGCGAGAAAGTGCTTCCAATGCAACGGCAGAAAGGTATATTTGCCCACTAGGAGGTGCCACACGCGCCACCCATAAGATGCGAGCACCTCCCACGCACCAACGCGTGTGGCACATATCTTGCAACGTTTTGATTAAAAAATTAATTATTAATAGCAAAAAAATCCAAAACACCCTTCACGATTCTAATATTAACAAAAAAAAACTCATGTGAAAAGACAACATCAACCCTAAACCACAGTCTATATTTTCTCGATTCCTAGGGCATAAAAGACAATGCACAATTTTGTAAAAGATGTAAGGGCGTAAATACCCTTGGCTAATAGTTAATTTTTTTTTAGTATGGAGGCAAATAAGTATTTTAATTGTTTAAAAAAGAACTAAAATAACCCCAATAAATCTTTAATAATTAATTGGCTTTTGAAAAAGTCAAAATCACCCTCAAAACTAGGATAAAAAAAAAAATCAAAGGACAAAAACATTATTTTACTATCACATGAATAGTTATTTGTGCTTGCATGCACAATAAATAATATAGTATTTTATCAACGTGTTATATATATATATATATATATATATATATATATATATATATATATATATATATATATTGTACTTGACAATGTATAATATAATGGTATAACATAAATGATTTTTATAAATTGTATCTTCTTCTAATGAATTGAAAAAAGATCATCATGATAAGTTCAAAATGGAGTTCGGGCTCGTAATCATAAGGAAATGATAGAGATGAAGAATGATATGATGCCAAAATTCCATGGAAGCAAGGACGGATCTACAACATGTGCTAGGAAAAAATATTTCTTTAATATTCAAGTTGTATCTTCATTAGCTAGAATAATAATAATAATGGTGCGGGAGCATTCCACTATAACATTAACATTTAAACAATTTAATACTATAAAGAAAGACTATTAACATTAAAATAATATAAAACAACAAAAGTAAAAGATAAAAATCGCTAACAATAAAACAATTATTTTTATGCTCTCAATAGTCAATTCTACACAAACATAAACGTTTATTGTCTCTCCCTATTAAGGAAAGAGACCTATATATATAAATACTTTTATATAGAAATAGTTATTATGTGTAGTATATTCCATTATTATATTGTATATAACCTTAAATGTATAAATACAAAGGAATAGTTGCTCTTATGGACAATCATCATAATTAATACAAGGACAATTTCTCAACAGAACTTAACTTGGTATCAGAGCCACAAAATCATCCAGCAGTTTTCCTCTTTATATTCAGTCTTCATCTTCTTCTCTAGACCAGGTTGCACCTTCTCTTCTCTTGCAAAATCATTCTCTTACTAAATAGACAATAAAGAACCTCAACAATCTACTGTTACTGCACCAGCGCTTCAGTTTTCTTTCTACCCTATGACGCCATCAGTCACCTATGGTATATTCATTGTTGCCATCATACCTCTTCCTAAAACATAGTAGGTAATCTCTTTAAAACTCTTCAACACCAATTTCATATATTATAAGATGTAGATGAAACCATTTCTTTTGGGTCAAGGCGTGTACTACTCCTTTGTTGACGGCACATCACCATGTCCTCCTTCTCATCTAGTATTTGTTATGACATCTTCACTGTCTGTCAATCCTGCATACTTATCATAGAAGCAGCAAGATCATTTAATCATGAGCACTCTCTTATCTTCTCTCTCTATGGAAGTTCTGCACTTAGTTGTGGATTATAACACCTCCTACAACATCTGGACAATGCTGGAAACAACCTTTGCCTCTCCTTCCAGGTTCTTCCTCTCGAACAACAGGAAATTTTAGGCAACAAGGTAACGTGGTTATAATCACACCGTAAAGTGTCAACTGTGTTATGAATATAAGCATGCTGCCCAATAATGTTCTCAGTTGGCTACTCATCCTCTCAAGCTAATGTCAATCTCACATTTAATAATGCCCCTACAACTACTCTTGTTACTTGGTTTCCTAATACAGGTGCAAATCATCATGTGATGCCGGACCTTGTAAGTATGATGAGTTTAGAACCTTACCTTGGTAATGATCATCTGCATGTTGGTAAGGGCCTTGTTATTTTGATTATTGCTCGCTCTAAAATTCATTCATCCAATTACACGTTTTTTTCCAATATTTTATATGTTCTTGATATTAAAAAACCTCTGTTATATGTTCAAAAATTTTGTCTTGAGAATAATGTCTTTTTTAAAATTGCATTCCTTTATATTTTATGTTAAGGATCTTATGATAAAGGAAGTGCTTCTTTCCGGTCAAAGTAGAGAAGGTCTATATGTTTTGTCCGAGTCGTCTGCAACATCATTGCCTTAAGTTTTCTCATCTACTTGTCTCTCTACTTCCGCTGATGTCTGGCATCGTCGACTTAGGCATCCCATTCCACATATTCTGTATTTTTTGGTGAAAAATAAAAAGGTGTCCTGCACGTTAAATCAATTTAATTTTAATTGTCCTGCGTGCCATCTTGGCAAGTCATCTTGTCTGACTCTAAAAACTATAAGTCATCAAACTCGAGCTCCTTCTAACTTGATTGTTAGTGATGTTTGAGGACCTTCCCCTATGTTGTCCTGTAATGGTTTTAGCTATTTTGTTATTTTTATAGATGCTTGTACGAAGTTTATCCAATTTTATCTTTTGGTTGCTAATTCTAATATTTTTACTATCTTTCATCAGTTTCAGACGCTTGTTGAGCACCAATTTTCTTTAAAAATTAAGTTTGTTCAAATTGATTAGGGTGGTGAATATCAAAAACTCAATACATATTTTAAAACGATTGGTATTCATCATCGTGTGATTTGCCCGCACACTCATGAACAAAATGGCATGGTTCAATGTCGTCATAGACATTGTTGAAATTTGGCTTAATCTTCTTTGGCAATGTAACGCTCCCCTAAAATACTGGAGTTATGCTTTTGAAAGTTTTCTTTATTTGATTAATCGCATGCCAACTCCGGTTCTTAATCATAATGGAAATATTTCTTGCCTAAAATCTTGAAATGTTGTATGGTTCAGTGTGATTACTAAATTACATTTTCTAACATGATCCTGTCTCACTTCACAGTTAAGGAAAATGGCCTGAAAACTATAAAAAAATATATAATAATTTATGATATTTGTTATGCTTAGCTTTAGAGTTAATTAAACATCATGGAGTATTTGTTGAGCATGTATATTTAAAACCATACAATTCACGATCTCTATTAGGCGTTTCCTTTAAGTTTACCTTTAAAATAAGCAAATTGTTATATTTTTTATTTTGATTAATTTACTTATCTACAAGATTAATTCTTGAATTAATAGTGATGATATTTTTTAGGCTTACTCTATCTTGAACTAGGTTTTAAGAGCAGAGATGCGACAACAAAAAACTCCAAACTCTTTTTTTAATAAATCAGATACTAATCTCTTGGATAACAATGTATTTTATTAAATCAAACTTTTTTTAAATGATTAAATATTAAAATTCATTTGAGATTTCAATTGAAACATTATTAGCTTGAAGTACCAAAACATCCAAAGTTTTAGAAATTCACTACTCTTTATGAGTTGTGTAGAGCAAATTGCAACATTATTAGCTTGAAGAACCAAAACATCCAAAGTTTTAGAAATTGACTATTATCCATGAGTTGTGTAGAGCAATGACATCTATTAATAGATTAAAAAATTATCATTTAATTGATAGATTAATCCGTTTAATCTTAACTCTTCCTGTATTTAAGACAACTACAGAACGAGAATTCCCTACAATTAGATTGGTGAAAACAAGGCTTCATTACAAAATGGATGATTTTCTTGCTGATAATTTAGTTGTCTACAAAAAAAAAGAGATTGTTATGGACTTCACAATAGATATGATTATGGATGAGTTCTACTCAATAAAAGATCATCGAAGATGACTTAGTTTAGAGTTATTTTGCATATTGTTTCCTTTATTTTTATATCTATATTGAACATCTTTAACTTTTAGTATTTATTGAAATGTAATAGAATACTGCATATAAAAAAATTAAGAATTTTATTTGTTATAAGTATCATATCGACCATTTGAAGACAATCACTAAGCAGCGGGAGACTTTTGAGACCAAGTAATAACTTACCCCCTATGCACATAATGCTTTCATAGTAGATATTGCTTTCATGTAGTTGGTTGACTTTAATAAAACTCTCTCTCCTAAAAAATCAAGTAGGGGCTTTATTGTATAAATTTCTAAAACCATCCTAAAATAACATATATGATATTATTCATGAGACAAAGTGATGTTTTATCATTTATAAGATTATCAAGTTTCTCCTATAAATAAAATATTATGCTTCATATTTTCTGAAGAGATGTTAAAGAACATATAGTACAAAAAACACTTGAAAACATAAATAAATAAAAAAAGAGTTAGCATTCAAGGCATAACAATTCCTCTCTTATAAAATGATTTTAGGAGATTTCTGATATGGTGGTTTGTATGGATTATTATTGAAGGTGAGATAATTGAGTGGCTTGTGGCAACTTAGCCTTAAAGAGTTAAGGAAAACCTAAAAAAAAAAAAAAAGAATTGATCTTCAGGTAATATTTACCTGAACCCTAAACAACCCTGAATTATACAATAAGATCCTTGGGACTTGAAAAAACATTAAATTATTATTTTCACTATGTTTATGTGTTTGAGGAAACCTATGATATGATAGTTTGTGTCATAACCCATTTTTGGGTTACTCTCCAAATTCATTTCTCTTTCTTAAAAAAAAAGAAGAAGCAACACAAAATAGTGTCGCTTTAAATGACATTATTCTTCTTCTTCCCCTGGACGTGCAGCAAGGGAAGAAGAAGCCTTTTTTCAAATCTTCTTTTCCTGCCCACATTCTCTCACTCTCTCCCTTGACATAACCCATACCCTGCCACCATTATGGAAGAAACAGAAAACCCATACCCGACCATCATACCCTACACTTGGATAGGGTAGGGTAGCCCTCTCCCCCTGCCTCCTATAAATACAGGGGGAGAACCAGAGAAAAGGGGGGGAGGACATAGGAGAGAGGAAGAGAGAACGACAATCAGAAGATAAAAAGGAGAGAAACAGGAAAAAAAAAAGGGGGAAAGAAACAGGGGATTTAAGTTTTTAGAGTGCAAAACATAGGAGAACAAAAAGAAACAGAGGGGGACAACATTTTGTTTGAGAGAAAGGAACGAAAAAATACAAAGGGAAGGAAAGACAGGAGATTTAAGGTGAAAGAAAAACATAGACGAGAGAGAGGAGGTAACAAACAGACCAAAAACCAAGAAATAAAAAAAGAAACAGAGAAAAGGGAGAACAGAAGCAGAACGAAGAAGAAATACAGAAAAACAAATAGAGTAAAATAGATAGAAGAAAAGCAGAGGAAGGAAAGGAAAGGGAAGAAAAAAAACAAAGAGGAGGGCACAAAAAATACAGAAGAGGAAGAACAGAAGAAGGAAAGAAATAAGAAGAAGAAATTTGTGCCTCTGCACAGAAAGGAAAAACGATAGTGGCCATCATCGTTTTCTTCTTACCACCACGAACCACCATCATTCTTCCTCTTCGCTGCCACCAGCAGCACCGTGAGCAACTGCCAAGTAAGCTTTCATTTGTCATTGTCTCCACTATTCTGCAAAATGAACAGTGGAGTGAATTAATTTACTCTCCACTGTTCACGTGAACAGTGAAGAGTTGTCCCACTATTCACTAGGTCAGACTAGGTCTAGCCCAAATCAAAATGGCTAGGTCAAGTCCGACCCAATCCAGAAAAAAATAAAATAAAATATCCAAAAATCCTTTCAAAATTTGTGATCTACCTATGTATTTTTCCACTACACCATTAACCAGTTTTACTGACGGACTAATTCCGTCGGTGACAGCAATGAAATCCGTCGGTGAAATAATTACCGACGGCCTCACTGACGGAAGTTGTCCATTGGTATACCAGTCGTCGGTAACTCCCATTTCCGTCGCTAAGCCTGTCGCAAATAAAAAAACACCCACCAACGAATCACCGACGGTCTTACAAACGGATACGCGCGCGCCAAAAAAAAAGTTTCCCGTGGGAACAATACCGACAGAATAAATCCGTCTGCAATTTCAACGGTAAGTACCGACGACCTTACCAACGTAAATTTCATCGGTAATTATGGCATGGCTGGTAATTGTTTGCAACTCTCTGTGAAATACCGACGGACAGTATCCGTCTGTATTTACTCACCAATGGATATATTCCGTCGGTAATTATGGCATGGCTGGAAATTGTTTGGCAACTCTCTGTGAAATACCGTTGGATATTATCCGTTGGTATATCCATCGGTATATATTTAAAATATATAAAAAAATAATTTATTAATAGTAAAAAACCTTAATAAACAAATAAAAATGGATTAAACATTAAAAATATAAAAGTAATGTTAAATAATATTCATTACAAATTTAATGTGTTTAAAAAACAAAATTAAACTAGAATA
>Ga0325403_1001420_pt1 | contig 19862 bp, 8 predicted proteins | sample PopdelMetagenome_19_FD_205665 | JGI IMG/M metagenome (GOLD analysis project Ga0325403, IMG submission 205665) | Populus deltoides microbial communities from Bellville, Georgia, United States - Xylem-PdKOR-R4 | ecosystem: Host-associated > Plants > Phyllosphere > Stem > Wood/Secondary xylem... | reverse complement strand
AGTTTGAGAGAGAAAAATTCTGCAATTGGCAAAATTATTGAATAAGAGATACCTTAATGGGAAAATGTGAAATAACATTACAATTCCGAGCAAGAGTATTCTGTCAAGATCAATCTGTAGCTACCATTGCCTTGATTTCTTGGTTTTGTTAAGGTTTAGGGTTTGGATTTATATTTTTAGGGATTAATTAAGGAATTGAATGTGTGTGGTTTGGATTTATATTTTTAGGGATTAATTGAGGAATTGAATGTGTGTGATGAATTAGTTGATTATAAAATGATGGGTTGAAGTGTTATAGGTTATTTGATATGGGTTTATTGATTTGTTATGAGTTTTTAAGATTTTTGGTTGATTTGGAGATGTGCTATTGTTGAGGTTGGTGATCAGGAATCTAGAATTCTGATGAACCGGTCGACTGGTTTGTCTGAAATGGTCGACCACTTGGCTTGTCTAATTTCAGTCCACCGGTTGGATAGAACCAATAAAGTGGTTGGTGTGTTGTATTTCGGTAGACCAGTTTGTCCTGGATGGTTTCAGTCAACTGGTTGGGTTGAACTGATAGACCGGGTTACATGACAGTGAGGTTAGATTATTCTTTCAGGCTTAGAAAGTTTAGGTTATGTTTGAGATCAATCGGGTGGACTGATTCTAGTTTGTAATTATGTTTTATTCCTAGAAGTATAGGGTTATGGGTTAGACCCTAAGTTGAGTGTATTAAATAGATTTTACATTCCTTTCGAGTCATTAAAGTATGTTCTCTTCTGTATTCAAATAAATAACTTGTTAGCATGTCGCTTTTGTTGAACCTTCAGAACCTGCTCTTTTGTTGTAATTAACATTATTCGGTCATGTCTAGTTAGTGCTCTACAATTATAGAAGTTTATATTAACTCTTATATCAAGATAATCAAATTATATTATGAATTTAATTTTATTATTATTTTTGCGTTGAAATCTGATTGAGTTATTTAAAGAATAAGTTTATATGTTAAGTTTAGGTTCACATAGGTATGCAATCCTAGGTGGGGGAACCTCATTTATGTGTCAATCATGGATTCCAGAATCAGGTCGTGACAAACTTGGTATCGGAGATTTAGGTTAAAGAAATAGTAGTATAAGTAATTTCATAATATGTGGAGCATTAAGATCCGTATTGTCTTCTTCGTTGCCTTTTAAATTCTGAATTCTCATCGAGCATGTCTTCTTCGACACTTTACATTTTATGATAGATATATTTTTCCATAATTCCATGATAATTATCATGTTATTGTTCTAGAATGATTTAAGTGTTCTTGCTTTTTATAGGAAATATCGAGTAATAGACAAATAGATGGTAGTCTAAGAGGCTTAGAGAAGAGGGTCAATCTTTTAGACAACAAGGATCGAGTGCAAATTCATCTAGAGGATGAAGTGGTCGTCAGGGCTCATGGGTTCATAAGAGGTTTAGACAAAGACATTTAGCTAGTGGCTCAGGTAGTTAGAGTGGCAGTAGTGGTGCTTAGAACTATAGTCAAAGTTTAGTTCAAACTGCACCTCATAGCTCATTTGTTCCATCCAAGGATAAATCTTCATGTTAACACTGTGAAGGAGGTCATACCAATGTAGAGTGTTATAGAAGGACTAAGACTTGTTTTGGTTCTTGTCAAACAGGTCATAAAATCATAGAGTGCATTAGGAGACAGTCATCAACTTCTTAGGCATCTGCTTCAATTCAACTTCTTATTGAGGCAATATCAACGAGCTAGTCTGTGGCTTATGGTGGTAGAGGTTTTGGTGGTCGTGGTCAAAGAGGTCGAGGTACAAGTGATAGAGGCCAGATATAGCAGGGCTAGGGGCATGCCAGAGTCTTTGCCTTAACTTAGTAGGATGCCTAGGCATCTAACACACTTGTTTCATGTTTTCTTCTTATTTGCTCTTTTGAAGCAAAAGTTTTATTTGATATGAGCGCAACTCATTCGTTTATGTCTTCAATTTTTTTCATTAGGTTAGATAGGCAACCAACTCTATTAGGATCCTCTATTTCAGTCTCTACTCCCCTAGATAAATTAGTATTACTGGAATATGTGTAACCGGATTGTAGAATAGAGATTAGAGATATGATCTTTATAGGAGACTTAAATGTATTAGGTATGGTAGCTTTTGATGTGATTTTGGGAATGGATTGGTTGGCAAAGCATCAGGTTCAGTAAATTATTGGGGTAAATGTAGTGTTTGATTTAGATGAAAAAGTTTGGTTAGCATTTTAGGGAGATAAGATTGCGTCTCCATCAATTATATTGTCAGTTATCTTAAGGTGAATGGCACGAAAAAGGATGCAATGCTACATAACATATATAGTGGATGTAGAGAAGTAAGTTTTCTAGTTAGACAAAGTCCTTATAGTCAGGGAGTTCATCGATGTCTTTCTTAATGACTTACCTGGTTTGCTTCCGTATAGGGAGATTGAGTTTTGTATTGATTTAGTTCCAGGTATGAACCAATATCAATAGCACCATATAGAATGGCACTACCAGAATTGAGGGAGCTAAAGGAATAACTACATGATTTGTTGGATAAGAAGTTCATATGGTCGAGTGTGTCCCTTTAAAGAGCCCCGATATTGTTTGTAAAGAAAAAAATGGGTCATTAAGATTGTGTATAGATTATAAGAAATTGAATCAGGTGACAATTCAAAATAGATACCGACTCTCTTACATAGATGATTTGTTTGACCAGTTATATAGAGCTCAATTCTTTTTTAAGATCGATCTTCGATCTGGATATCATCAGTTGAGGATAAGGGAGGAAGGCATCTCGAAGACAACATTTAGAACTTGGTATGATCATTATGAGTTCTTAGTGATGTCTTTTGGATTGACGAATGCGCCAGCGACTTTTATGAACTTGATAAACAAGATGTTTGGGTAGTTTATTAATCTATTTGTAATAATTTGTATTGATGATATTTTGGTGTATTTGAGATTTAGAGAGAAGCATGAGTAGCACTTAAGGATGGTGCTTCAAACTTTACGAGATCATCAGTTGTATGACAAGTTCTCAAAGAGCGAGTTCTGGCTAGATAGTGTAACATTTCTTGGGAATGTAGTTTCAAAAAATAATATTGAGGCGATCCTCAAAATATTGAAGTAGTTAAGAAGTGGTTTAGGCCTCCTTCGATGACAGTGGTAAAAAGTTTCTTGGGTTTGGCCAATTACTATCAGAGGTTTGTAGAAAACGTTTCTCAGATTTCTGCACCATTGACTAAGTTGACACAAAAGAATGTTAAGTTTCAGTGGTCTGAAGCTTATGAGAAAAGTTTCTTTAGAGTTAAAGCATAGATTAATTACAACGCCTATTCTAGCAATACCATCAGATTCTGGTGGTTACATAGTGTATTGTGATACCTTGAGAATAGGGTTAGGATGTGTTCTAATACAACATGACAAGATTATTACCTATGCTTCACGACAATTGAAGAAGCATGGACAGAACTAGCATACACATGATTTACAGATGGTGGCCGTAATTCTTACTTTGAAGATTTGGAGGCACTACTTGTATGGAGAAGCTTGTGATATCTTCACATATCACAAGAGTTTGAAGTACATCTTTTTGCAGAAGAATCTAAATCTAAAGTAGAGGAAATGGATGGAACTGCTGAAGGATTATGATTGTACTATACAGTACCACCTAAACAAGGAAAATGTAGTTGCCAATGCTTTGAGCAGGAAATCATCACGGACCTTAGCTCATATTTAGGAGGTACGAAGGCCTCTGATTAAGGAGTTGCATGGGTTAGTGGATGAAGGAGTCAAATTTAACCGTAGTGAAGCTAGCGCAATGAGCACTTATAGGTTAAGTCAAACTTATTTGACAAGATAAAAGCAGCTCCGAAGAAAGTTCCTACTATTAGTGGAATTTGCTTAGAACAACAGTTATCAGGATAGCATAGAGATGATGCCGTGACCCGGACCATGAACTTAACCGGGTTCAATAATGTTTCACCTTAAATTTATATTCAACTTTAAAAAAAAATAAATATACACATCACCATAAAAAACAATTTCTATCTAATAAAAGGTTAAATAAACAAAACAAATCACATATGAGTGATATTAATTGAAACATAAATTTAAAAATTATTTAAATATATATATATATAATAGTAAAAAAGAAGCAATATAAAAAAAAAATTCCTGGTTGTTGTAGCTTAACTTGTTAAACTAAGGACCCGAACCATGAACTGAACCGGGTTCAATATTTTTTCCCTTAAATTTATATTTAACCTTAAAAAAAAAATTAAACACGCACAACACCATCAAAAAACAATCTCTATCCAAAAAAAGGTTAAATAAAAAAAATCATAATGAGGGATATTAATTGAAACATTTATAAATTTAAATATTATTTTTAAAAAAGATAAATAAATATATATATATAAAGATACCAGTAAAAAAACGCAACATCAGGAAAAAAATATTGTCCAGTTGTTGTTGCTTAACTTGCTAAACTCGTGATCTGAACTATGAACTCAACCGGGTTCAATATTTTTCCCCTTAAATTTATAATCAACCTTTTATAAAAAAAAATATTAAATTAGTGATCCAGACCATGAACTCTACCGAGTTTAATATTGTTTTTCCCTTAAATTTATATTCAACCTTTAAAAAATAATTAATCTCATGACTTGGACCATGAATTCAACCAGATTCAATAATTTTTTAAAACCGTTTATGAGCATGCTTCACCTTTGAGTTCCAAGCAAACTGTGATTAAATCTCAAACTTGTAACTAAATTAATTCAATTTACTAGCATGCGCATCAACACATACAATAATAAAGTAGTAAACTTGATGGTCTAAAGTATTAAACTAAATTGATGTTTTCTTGATGCAATTACAAAGTAAATATGATATATTTATTTATTGAATAAATTTAGTCAAAGCAATATAAACATTATTATCAAAGATTCAAGCATTTGTTCTTGAAACTAAATTGCATGTCACACTTGATGCATAAAATTTTTTTACATATAGTTTCCCATCATTCTAACAACTTCACATTAAAAACAACTTCACATTAAAAGAGGTTGTATTACCTTTCAAAGTTTAAGAACCAATAAAATCAATTTAATTTTTTCTCTACAACTGAAGATCCTATGGCTCTATATATATATATATATATATATATATAAAAGAAGCAACAAGAATAAAAAAAACTAAAAAAAGACACTTTTAATAAATTTATATAAAATTCAAGTATGTAAAAATAAATTAACGAAATATTTATTACAAATTTATTTGTTCAAATATAATGAAACTAGAATAAAGGCGACGCTGGAGGAGAAAGAGGAGGTTGGTCATCCCCGGGACTATAGGGCCAATAAGAGGGTGCATATATATCACTCATCTATGATACAATATTCATGACCATTCAATAAAGTTCCTTATAATCCGCAGAGAGTCGTTCGTATTTTTTATTGAGATGGGTTGTACGTTCTTGCACTCATTGATCTAACAAGACTTCAAACTCTGGAGACTGGGTGCTCAATAGCAATTGCAAGCTCCCAACAGTTGAAACACTATGGGTCATCCGCAAGTTCTCGACCGTAGTGTTAGAGAGTTCATACACCCGATTTTTATCGAGTCCACCAAACAATCTTTCCTCCAACTACAAATCCAAATCAAAATCTAGGTGGATCGAAGGATCGTCCTCATATCTTTCATTCAACTGGCTATTACATGTCTCCTAGAAATAAAAAAAAATAAAATCATCAAATTCAAGAAAATAATAACTTAAGAAATAAAATGGTTGAAAACTAATGTACCATAAAGTGTTGAGCTCGGTTGTCGACAAACTGCTACACCTTTTTTTGACGGTCTTCACTCCACACGTGCATCTCTACAAAAAGCACTATTGGGCTTAGCTCACTTCTAAGTGACGTAGCCTGTAAGAAAAAAAAATATTTTCAGTTAAATATGTTTATAAATAACAACAAATTAATTAAAAATAGATGTGATTAAAATAATAAATAGTAAAATTTTAAGTTAAAACTAATCTTAAATCTTGTAAACTATGCATCGACCTGCGGTTTCCATTCAGGATGTTTGAAAACCTGGCTTCATTTAAACAATAGAATTTCTATCGATGATTTAAATGCCGATGTTATTATTCAGGCGGCCTCAATGTTTGTGAACCTGAAAATTGATTAATGAAATATTATTTGTTCATAAATTGTTAAACGTAAACCAACCCAAAGCAAAACAAACTTATATTGAAATGTCGTATTTTCACTGTGTCTCGTACTTGCGAGTGAATGGATCCCGCTGTGAAAGGACACCACTTCTATGTTGCGGAACTGCACTCGAAGAGGCAGTGTCGTGAGTCAACGCATGTGCTTCATATGCCTCTTCTTGGTCAACACTTAATGACACATTGTTATTATCATCGCTGCTGGAAGAACTAGTTGTGATCTTGTGCTCATAACGTGTAACTTATTTTTCCTTATGCATCTACATACATTTAAAGAAAAAATGAACTATTTTGATTTTAAAAAAAAATCAATTCTAACATGATTTTCCCTACGCATCTTCAATAACATCTATTTCTTGAGATGCATCAGGAGGGAAAACTATACATGATGGTGCACTTATTCTTGTTGGATTCATGTTGTCTCACAGTATTCTAACATAATTATTCTTATTATGAAGTGACTGGTTATCCTCTTCGGCCATGTTTTCTGAGAAAGATGAGGATTTCCCAGAAAGTCTATCACATAATGTGCATGTCCAAACTCTCATGCAATTGCAGAAAAACAAAGAAAAAAAAGGAAAAGGAAGAAACAAAAATTAGAAAAACAATAAAAGTGAAAATAAAAATAAAATATATAATTTATACAGTAACTTACCTCCTCGGCAACGGCACCAAAAACTTGACACAATCAAAGAGTTGATGTTTTATCCCAAGTGCATGAGTGTCAAAGTAATAAATAACCCGGCAAGACCGGGGTCGATCCATAGGGAGGTCAACTATATAAATTGCAAATAATATATATATATATATATAATAAAACAAAGAATTAAATAGATCTTTGAGATGTGAGATTAATGTGAGGATAAAACAATAATAAAAACAATTGTCAAGGTTAGAGGATCCACTAATTGTATTAAAAATAAGTATAATATAAACTCTTTTTATTACTCAACTAGAAACCATACACAAAGAAGGTTCCAATCGGATGATTTATCCTTAATAGCATTATAAATTTTTAATATGATCATATTAATTATTTTATTTTAATAACATCATACTTTTAAATATTGTCAGGAATTCATGATGCTAACTTATATTAACAACAAATCAAGTTCCTCTCATAACAACGACGTCAGTCGAAGACTATGAAGGATCAAGCATTTATTGTACCAAGTGTTATATAACATAAATCTAAATTAATCATTTAACAAGCAATGTATTAAGAATTAGAAAGATAAAAAGATAAGACATATTAATAACAAACTTTCTTGGATATAAACATTGAAGTCCATGTTGAGTTTATATTATACATATTCTAACACCATTAGTGAAACCTTTTCACTTTGACATAATTAACTTAGCTAGACATAATGAAGAAGAAGAACATAAATAAACAAGATTAGAACATAATTATGATATAAGTTAACAAAGAGTAGTAAAGGAAATGAAAAGCATAAACAAGAGATTAATGAAAATAAAATATAAAATTAAACTTGAACATTACAAATAGAGAGAGCAAGAAAATGATCTTGATCTAAAAACCAAGATGCCTAAATGTATGGCAAATGCCTCCTTTTATAGGCTAAAAAAACTATTCATTTTGTAATTAACTATTGAATTAGTGGCCAACTATTGGCTTAATGGACTTGGTGGTTTAGGTATAGATTTGTTTTCTGGATGAAATGGCATTATTCCGATCAGAATTTGGAAAAAGTGCTCTATAAAAGTTGAAGGAATTTGTCTCAGCTTTCCACAAAAGAAGAATGAGCTTATTTGGACTTCTAGATCCCGAGATATGGACTGAACACTGAACAGTGTTTGGGCTGCAGGACAAATTCGGACTTCTCTTTTGATGCTAAGATTTGGACTCCAAAATGGCAAGATTGAGTCTTGGACTCTTATAAATATTTTAGGCCTATGTCTTAGCTTTCTATTCATATAAACCAAACTGAAATACAAGATCTACAGCTCCAAATATGACCCAATGACTGAATGGTGTTCTAGTTTGAATTGAACCGGCATCTCTTTTCTAAGCTTAGCCCTTTCTTTGTCCTTTCACTTTTAATAGTTAATCACATTAATCAATCCTTTGAATTGCGAGATATGTCTGCATTTAAAATGAGCATTTACTATAAATAAAGTTATCTTATATTATCAGACTTGTTATTATAGAACATGTTTAAGTTAGGGAATTTACTGATAGTTTAAGTGCAATATGATGATATAAAGCCTTAATGAGAATGCACTTTTAAGTAATAATCACTAGCATAGTCTCATGGGGAACAAATGGTTCTACATATGCATACCAACACAGGTATTCCTCCATAAACCTTTTTTGTAAAAGATGCATCGTTACAATATATGGATCGAGAAACTTTTTATTTTTACACCTCTTGCATGGACACCTAATACCACCTCCATTAATATTTCTCGGATTAGATATTGTGTAATTAATAAAACCCTGAATTCCATTACAATAATCCATCATCTGCAATCTTTAGAATGAATCTCAATACATCCATAAACGATCATCCATCGCTTTTATCGAACTTATATCAAATAATAATGACAATATGTATTAATTAACTACATTAACTAAATAAATATGCAAAAAATTAGTTTAGCTCAAGATTATTCAACCTACTTTAATACTTTTCTTAATTTATTATCAATTATCTATGTAGATACAAATTTGTACACATTTATGGAAATTACAACTTGGTAATAAATTTGATAAAATATAAAATAGACCTATTAAACAAGCCATTATTTATCTCATCGCCACACCTAAGTAGGTAACTCGACATAAGTTTCAACAATTTACAAACAAATATAATTTTACAAAATCTAAAACAAACCATAACATGTACAAAATCATAAATCCATACAACAAGTTTGTTTGAGAACAAACAATAAAACAAGTAAACACACAAACAAAATACATATACTACAAAAATAAGCAATAAAAAAACTAACATTTTAAAATTGTGTTCAAATTTAAAAAAAAAAAAAAAAAGATAGATTTGCTTACTTAAGATGGAAAATCCTCAATAAAATTTCAATCAAAACATGGATGTTGTCAAATAGAGTGTTGTTGTGAGTGGAAAAGTTGCGAGATGATGAGTTATGTTGAGATGGGGGGATGGGGGATTGTTTTGTTGCAAACAAATAAGGGAGGGGGGAAGGGGGTCGAACGTCGATTTATATATTAAATATTACCGATGAAATTATTCTGATGGTAACTCCATCAGCAATTCTGTCTGTATCAATGTCACGTCACTGTAATTTCACCAGTAACGATGTCTGTAAAAACTTACACATCATCGTACTGTTTGGTTTTTTTATTCCTTCTATTCCACTGGGATTCCCTCGATATTTATTGACAATATATTCCTGTCGGTATTTACCAATGGAGTTAGCGATGGACAAATTCGGTCGGTAAAAATCATCACAAAATACCAACAAAAAAAATATGCCGGTGTTTCCATTTCTATTCGTCAATTTTCTGATAGTGATTCACAATCAACACAATATTGAATAATGAAATTAAAAAAAGTCAATTAAAAAATAACATAAGTCAACCAAAGTTAACATGTCAAATTCACATTGGATAGCCCTATAAAAAGTATATCAAAATAAATTATGAACTCAATTCCTAATTAACTCAATGTTGAAGGATAAAAAAGAAAAAAATCAATTAAAAAAGGACATAAAAAAATATGAGTTAACTCGTCAAACTCATGATCTAGGTTATGGGACCGGGACAACCTCATAGAAAGTGAACCAAAAAAAGAACATAGGTCAAACCAGGTTACCCTGCCAAACCTGCAACACGGGTCATAAGACTGGGATAACCCCATATAAAACAAATTGAAATAAATCATGAAGCACAATTCTCAATAAACTCATTGTTAAATAATGAAATTGGAAAAAAGAAATCAATCTAAAAAAGGAACATCGTAAAATGACCAAATTCAACCCAAGTTAACTTACAAAACTCGTATCTAGATCAACCTAATGTTGAAAGATGAAGTTGAAAAAAAAATCTTGGGTCAACTAAGTTAACCTGTTAAACCCGTAACACGAGTCATGAGACTTAAATAACCATATAGAAAGCAAACCGCAATAAATCATGAAGCTCAATCTCTAATAAATCAAATATTGAAGGATAATAAATAAATATATATAAAAGATTTAAAATAAAAATACTATTACAATGAATACTATTTTGTGAGGTAGTTCATAGTAAAAGCATCACCTCTTTTAGTTTTTATTAACTAGTTTTGTTGTTCACGCTTCGTTGAGGGTATGGATTAGAGGTGTTAGTTACTTCCTTACAAGCACTTTTTTTAAACAACAAGCATAAACTCATAACGTACAAAGTTGACTCAATCAAAACCCGATATGACTCAAAAAATCCATAAGAAGATGTTGTCCAAACTTTTTTAAAAACCTTTATAGCAACGTTTTCTTGAACATGATATATATAGGCAGGTTAGATGGAAATTATCCTAAAAGATCAACCTTGAAATCTCTTGACTCAATTGCTTGTCTTGCCCAAGCTTCAAATTAAACCATGTGGGAGTTGACAAAATATGACCTGGTCAATTGGTAGGGCTAAAGGCAATTCGAATGACCGAAAAAAAATGGGTCGATTTAAAAAAAAAATCAGGATGACATCTTCTTCTTTTTTAATATTAAGAAGACAACATGTTGAATTACTCCAGGTCAACCGAGGTTAACCACCAAATTCACAACCCGATTCATGGACATGACCACAATGTACTAACCTAATTGGCCAACTAATAAGGATCAATCCAACACCAAGCTTAATCATATCAAAGACTCATTGGAGGTGCCAAGTGGGCCAATTACAAGAGTTAGGGTAAATAAGCTTAAAAAGGAATTGAATGGACTTGTTCGTAACATATGGAGCAAGATAGACCTAGAGTATCTTGGGACACCTAGGAAGCATGAAGGAAATACTTTAATTCATCTAATTCAAGTCCAAGAAGAGCCTAATTCGTTTGAATCAAAGAGTTGATGTGTCTGGCCCCATAACAGCCTTGTTAGGCTTGTTTCTTCTAATGTTACAATGATAGAAAGTCAGCAATTTATTCTCCAAAACAAGCAAGGAAAGTAATTAAATTAGCAACAAATGAGGAAATTGGCTTTATTATTTATCCAAGTTATACAAGAAAATCCAAGCTAAACAAGGAACTAAAACGGCAGCAAATTAGGTCAAAATTTTCCTAGTCTCCAAAGGACTTATAGAGCGGCAACTACTCCTATGAATGCAAGGAAGGGCTATTCAACTATAACAACTTATAAACTAGGAAATCGGATTATTTAGGTTTTATTTTCTTTGCTACATACGGCAACAATACCAGACTTTGTGTTATTTTTATTTCTTTATGTTTTGGGTTATATTTGGGTTTAATTGTAAATGGATCTCATATAAGTCCACATAAGAGGCCAATTAGGATTTATTTCAGTCTAAAGTCAGTATAAATAAAGCCATAATTAGACATGTAGGGTTACGCAATTTAGATTAATAAAACTTCTTTGTCGCACTTTTTTGTGTGAGTTGATGAGATATTCTCCCTTTCTTGGTTCTCTAAAAAACTGAAAACGACTTATCGAAGAACAACTAATTTCGTGGTGTTATCCTTATACTTCTCATTCGCGAATCAATATTTGTTGGGTGGGAGTTTCCGTTTCTAATAGTGTTGGTACCTGGGTACAATTTGTCTTTTTGCCACACTCCTATCAAATATGATTTATGTGGCTTTTCGGGAATCGATGCCTTTGCATATGGGTTACTTGACCGCGTGTTCAAAAGATTCGCATCATTTAAGAAGGCAACATGTTAAATCACCCTTGGTCAACCAAGGTTAACCACCAAATTCACAATCTGATTCATGGACATGACCACAATGTGTTAACCTGATTGGCCAACTATCTCTTTCTTTCCCCATCCCTTATTCCCTCCCTAGTTAGGCTTTCATTGGGCTTGGGTCAAATGAAATTACAGTCTCGATTGAAGAGTTATTAGATAATCATGGACTAAATTGAAAGAAGAGGTCTTGGGCTAGGGTGGAATGAAATTCAGGACTCAATTAAAGAGTTAATATAGAATCAGAGACTAAATTAAATATAGAGTAAAAAAATATATGACACGTATTAAACATGCACCAGCATGTGGCGTGTGGCAGGAGCCACTAAAATGGGTTGGCTAATAACACTTCCTCTATCCTCCAGAAGCAGTCTTCTTTGGTGTCTATAGAAGTGTCTCGGCAAAGGCTTCCATTCAGGGCAGCGCGAGGATTTAGCGATTATTTTTTCTTTTCTCTCTCTACTTCTCTTGGATTTTGTAGCTAGATTTGTTTTCTTACCTTAAGGCTGCCCTTTTTTTTTAATTGTTAATTTCATTCCCTCTAGTTTTAACCTCTCAAAAATAAAAATAAAAATCCAAACAAGCTTTCGCAAAATCAAAGATAAATGTGGAATGATTAAATAAATAAAAAAGAGTGGCATGGCTTTTTTTAATGTATTTGTTGCATGTGATATATTGTTGATTATTGAAGAGCCTATTAGGAAAACATGGAGTTGTTCTATAGTTTATAAGTGGAAAATCGTTGAATTTATTTCTATATTGTATCTAAAGTATTTGCTGGTCCATTTATGACTTGGCTACAAGATGGGCTTTTTTTTTTAAATTAAAGAAAATGATAAAAAGAGTACAAAAAAAAAAGGTTTGTCTAAAAGGTACGAGAAACAGAACCATTCTGGCTTTAGATCATTTGTGTTTGCCTGGGAATGCATTCATTAGTGGGCCTCGGACAAAAAACATGGCTATGCCCATGTTTCATATTAACTTCGGCCACTGAAGCAAAGATTTGATTACACTGATCCAGAGAAGCAATTAAACTCAAAAACAAATTAATTGCAAGGTGTAGCAAAATATGTGCCTCAAATGCTACTGAGAAGAGTTGAGATATAAATGGATTCTTTACAACTTTGGCCATAAAAGAAAAGGAAAAAAAAATACATCAACTGACTACTTCTACAAGTCTAGGTTTGTAATGTAAAACTACAAAAGATAAATAAAATGTTGTCCTATCCCAGAAATGCTGCCATATTTTCCACAGCTGCTGCCTATACAGATGTCTATAGTTTTCTCTCCCTATAGCTTATTTGAGAGTGGCACCAGAATAAACAAAATGACATTAGACAACTTTCGCTTGCAAATAAGCAGAAGCGCAGAACCTTATTCAGGCTAAAATGGAGAACTCAGTAACCCAACATGAACACATGCGAAAATTCTTCTGTCTTTTTTACATTTGAAGCCGACCACATTTGTTTACCTATGAGTGGTTGTAGGCGGCATCGGATATGTCATAGGACCCATGTTCATCGGTGCACCAGGAACCATTGCTCCTGGTACTGGGGCTCTAACACCATAAGCCATGTGTGCTGGTGCTGAAAGATTCACTGGGGTGCCAACTGCTGAAACAAGGGGACCTCCTATAGGCTGGCCTATAGTTGGTGGACCATATATACCAACTCCTGGAGGACCAGCTGGATGTGGAGGTGGTTGTTTAGCTGCTTTGCCCGAGGAACCTGCCACAGCAGAACCATTTGTTTGACCAGTTATCGGTCCTTGAGGTGTTGCAATGTCTCCATTGCCAACACTGGTGATATCGTGAATGCTGGAGCGCCTCCTATCTTTGTTCATTGAGTTAAGACGAATAAAATACTTTTGAGCATGGCTGGCTACTTGGGTAGGTGTTCTTGTCACCACAAAGTTTCTTGATATACTTCGCCAGTCACCCTTCCCATATTTGTCCAAACCAAGGAGAAATAACCTGTTCATCAGAAAGAAGTCAATACCACCAGAAAAATTCTAATATGCCATGCTTATAGGTTCTTACTAAGTGTGTTAATTGAAAGAGAATATGCACATTGCCACAGAAGAGAACTGAGGAAAACACAGCACATGTCCTTCAAGTTTTACAGTTCCAAAAACCATACAATCATAGCTCCTCAACAAAAACACATAATACAAACTCACATCTTCCGCTAATTATTTGTGTAGCATCGAGCAGGAAAATCCCACTACAAACATACTGGGTGAGAGAGTATGCCTTTTGTTGTGTTTGTCTGTGTTGGGGGAGGGGGGTTGAATCACGTTGTTGGAATTATTTTTTTCCAAACCTTTGATAGCAGTCACAAAGAGGCCAAAATCACAATGAAAATGAGCAACTGAAATTAGCTTCGCTTCAAAGGCCTGAATGAGAGAGGTGGTGGAAAAAAAGAAAGCGATCCCACTAAAACCCTCTAGGAATCATCTTACTGGACTTCGACTGCTAACTGTGTGCAAATTTATAAAACGGTATTCTTCAATCAATCTCTCCAATTGTTGTTACAAGACTCCCTTATTCTGTAACATAAAGCCAACATAATCTACGCTCTACTAGTCTCATTATTCAACGAGGAAAGACTTTCAACAAGGAACTGTTGCAATAATCCATAGATCTAGGCTTTTGATTGGCAATTTGAAGGAAACTAGCAAGACAATGGATGAAGAAACCAGAAAATCCAGTAATAGAAGCTAGAGGTTAATAACAGCTTCCAAACACCACAGATCCAGCAATGGATACTTTTTGACCTAATACAGGAAAATCCCTGTAACCTATCCACCAACTGAACAAATCAAATGAAGCCAAAAACACTTACAAGTAGCTCCACTAGTAGCCACGAGACCATTGCTTTAGCCATCCCCTATCATCTTGGTAACAGGCTTCGTTGTGATCTTTCCGAGAGATAGAAGAAACAAAGTGAAATGACTTTGACAACCAAGCTCCATTAATTTGCAACAAGACCTCCCTGATCCCACATACAGAAATTTTTTTCTGATTTCCCCCATGGAAGATAAGACAAATTTACCCAAATGCATCTAGTGCCATGTGGAAGCAATGGCTGAAACCACACTATTTTTTATGAATCTTTAGAATTTTCAACCTCATCACTAAAGCCTAAAGGTCATAGGGTTTGAACAAATAAAACATCCAAAATGCATAAAGGAATATAAAAGATGTTAAGGACGCAATCTGGGATGTAATTTAGTGCTTAAAAACAAGTTAACATGTATTAAATCTTCTCGAAATATTGAACGTTTTCATATCTCATTTGAATAGTCCCCCCATGATCAATGGTATGAGAATTTATCCAACTCTAAGGTGGAGCCAAATCAGAGGGTTGCCTAAGCAAATGAGATACAAGTTTAAAGTTTATCCAACTCTAAGGTCTTGAACTGTAAGCAAAGAAGAAACTTGAGACATGAATATTGTGCTTTTCTGTTTTAGATAGACAAACATCTTGTTTGAAGAGAAATAGTTGTATTAAGGCTAGGGTATGTAAGAGAGATAGCATACTAAATCTCCAAATTTAAAGTGAAATTCTTTCATCATCTTTGTTAATGGAGTAGTTCAATCAACCAAAGAACATAAATCTTTTTTCTCACTCTTCTTTAAAATTACTATTATTGCAATGGAAGAGAATACAGAAAAACAAACCAGATCCCTATTCCAAGCAATGATGCACCAAGGAAAGATTCTACTGTATACATCAGTTTCAAGCTTCCATTCACATGCTTGAAACATTAAAGTGTTCGTCTACTGGAACAACTTTCTAGACAATCAGCCCTGTCATCTTAGCTATTCTCTGACAACTGAATCTACATAACAAGGTTTCTAACAATGCAATTCAATTAGTTTTATCGAATCTTTAGCTTTAGAATAAGAATCACCAGTCATTTCATCCTCCCACAAAACTGAGGACATTTCATTTTCCCAATCCCTAGACCAGCATCTACAATTGTTGTAGGTAAAACTATGTACTAGCTGTTTTGAAACAAATAATCCAAAGCAAAATATGAGGCTGAACACAATTCAATCAGGAATACACTAGCGTAAAAGAGAATGAAAGGGATGGTACACCCTAAACGTCTTGGAAATCCAGTTCAGATCCCAAACAAGCACAATGGTGAAAGATTCTGGTAGCAAGTGTAACAAATACTTCTCTCATGGTTTTGAAATCACCTCTTATTCACCCACTTTCTATCCTCTCAAGATTTCCAAAACCTACAGATTTGATCAGTGATTAGCCAGCCCTAGGGTACATTCAGCAGAAAATGCATAGTGAAATAATTAGAGCAAAGTCAAAGGAAAATCAAAGCTCGCAACAACTCTATCAACAATAACCACCAGGACACCTTGATTTGAAGATAAATAAAATGATAATTTACCTGTGCTCATCCTCAGTCCAGGCAATCCCCTTACGACGCTCCTGATCTGACCTTGAAGCTTTATTACCATGATTGGACTCGCTATTATGATGTCCTAAGTGACCACCCTTCTTTCCAGTTCCTTCATCACCAGCATGGCTCGTTGAACCTTCTGAAGAAGAACTATAACAAGGTAAAGGCACACAGCCAGCTTCAATCTGGTTAATATCCTCAACCAGAAGCTCGTAGTGATGTTTAATCTCTTCTAGAGTTTTACCAGGTACATCCTCTGCAATTTTCTCCCACCGATCTGAAGCATCTTCAGGATAAGTAGCAAGGGCATTCTCGAATGCCTTGTCATGTTCTCTAGTCCACAGAGAACCACTGCCTCCTTCATCCACAGACATCTAGCCTTCTCTGAATTATCAACAGCCAAATCACTCACGAGATGAGGAAAAGATATATACCAAATTGCTCCAGAATCTAGGCCAGACTATAAGCCAGTCGCCAAAACCATGGATTTTTCTTGAAGGTTGGATCTAAATTATTTCTATATTTGGTATCACTAACAACCGGATTGACAGTAGACTATAATTATGGAAAGCAGGATATGTAAAGCTATAGAGGTACGCAAGAAGAGGAAAGAAGATAGACACCAGAAAAGGCCAAGAAAGATGAACCAGAGTTCACCTCCAATAAAAACCACACAGCCCCAGTGGAGTATGTGAAGAGTTCAATGGTGATTTGCTCCTCAATTCAAAAACTTGGACTCTTGTGAATTACTGACCTACTGATAAATGAAAAGGCATCGAAATATGGTTAGACCATGAGAAATATCTGAAAAATCACTAATTAAAAGATGCAATAAATAGCAGCAAATAAAAATATACAGAAAATATGCCAAGGTGAATTTAAGGGTAAATGGTAATTAGGGCACTGGACAGTGAGATATGAAAGAGACAATGGAGAAACCAAACAAAGAAGAATAATAACTCAGAAGCCTACAGTGAATAATAAGAGTATTCACAAGGCCATTTCTAATTCCAACAAAAACAAGTTAACTGTGTGCCCTACTTGACAACAACAGTTTTAACAGCACAGGCCCACAAATAATTTATCACTCCACAACACTGCTATTTTTATCCTCAAATTTTACAGTATATATAGGCTCCAACCTCCTAACTCTTTGTTTTTCTTCCAATGAAACTAAACGGTTGAATTACTCACATATAAACTGCAAGATTGCGATCCAAAATAGAAACTTTCAAAACAATGGAGGAAGGGCAAACGAATACAGCAGAAAGTTTTGAAGTAGGAAATAAGCCATTGCATCCATCTGGGTCTCGATAGTGAGGAGAAACTCAAATCAAACTATAAAAAAAAAATTCAAAAAAGTCTAAATTTGTCCTAAATTCAGAACCCTCAGCATAATCACTCCTCTTGGACTTTCTATGCTAATCATGTTTGCTAGCATCAATGAAGCACCAACAACAGTAAAACTTTTAAGTGATACCCCAGGAATCAACTACAGAATTAAATACCCGCCTGGGGAAAGACAAACTTTCATTAAAGTGAAACAACCAGTAATCAAGGATTTCTGTTTTCCAACTCTTGGTTTCATGGCTTAAAGGAAAAACCTAACTCCAGATTCCTTCTTTTTTCACAGTCCAACCTCAGTAACCGTACAAAACACCATAAAATGAAAGACTACCTACAACTCAGTTTCATAAGATTTTGACATTGCAACTAACACACAAGACTTTACTTTCAAAACTGGTACTAATCAAGTATGAGAAACAATAAACTATGGGGGGGATTAAAGGGGTATAAAAAAACTAACCTTTACAGTGCAAAACCTCCCTTCTCCCCCGCCTCCTTCTCCATATCACTGTGAGTTTTTGAACTTCCCTTTGAAACTAACAAAAGCTGATAACTTGGCAACTTCTACAATGCTTTATTGACAGAACCCACATGTTCAATAAAACAGAATTAAGAGCTAATAAGCACAAATATTGGGAGTGTCCAGAAATCGGATAAAGCAAAAGAAAAAACCAATGAAAGCAAACAAAAAATGAACCAAGAAAATAGCCTGTAAAGGAAAGAAATTTACAAGGGCAACCATAGAAATTATGAATGATGTTGATGGGTTCTCCAGAGAGAAAAAATCAAGTAAGGAAGGGTCCATCCATGAACAGGACTGGTCATTTGGTCCCATCTTCAATAACAACAACTTGCTTACACATATAAAAAGACAGCTTGGATTGAAAAAGGCTCCCCCAAGTTGACACCCACTGGAGACCTCTATACCCCATTAATATCTGACAAAAGATAGCAAAAAAATAAAAAAACACCCTTGTGAGTGAAAAGTAAAAGGAAAAAAAAATTGTTTTCATCTTCTTCTCTCTTTTTTTTCTCCCTCTTCTTCTTTTCTTTTTATCCAAAATGGACCAAACCGAAGATTAATTGTCAGTATATGAAGATAACCATGCAGAGGGAAAAGAACAGATATTATATTTAAATTTAAATAATTATAAGACATGTGAATGATCACCTTTGTGTCTTCTTCTACACAGATATGAGTGAAAAAATCTAGTAAAGGTTCAATCTTGAAACTGGTTGGTGCTGCCTTTCTTTTCAGTTTCTGATGTGTGATGACGATGCTGCTGCTGTTAAACACCAAACAGTACACGAAGACAAGATTGTCAATGACTTTTTAGGATAATTTTGTTAATGAATATATTGAAATTCCTATTTTGTTTTTCCGGACAAGTGAATTTCCTATTTTATATGTCTATGAATTAGGTATATTATTTTTATTTTTGTAAAGACTCTTCCCCAATCATTAATCATTTGATGACGTGATGATAGATATTTTTTAAATTATTTTAAAATATATATATATATATTAAAATAATATTTTTTATTTTTTAAAATTTATTTTTAATATCACCACATCAAAACAATATTAAAACAATTAAAATATAATTTAAAGTAAAATAAAATAAAATAAATACAAATTTTTCTTAAAATATTTTTAAAATACAAAAATAAAGAAGTTATTCATTAACAGACTTCACAAATTCAATTATTAAAATTTCTCCATAAAAAATGAAGTTAGCATTATTCTTTTACAAATATGAATACAATGATATAATTATATAAATGATTGTATAATATAATTTTTGCAATTTAAAAGTTGAATTATCTTCTATAGTAAGATAATGTCACTTATGAGATAGGTTTATAAGATATGCCATGATTGCAAAATATATATGCTTCAATAAAATTTGTCACATGATGTCAAAAATAGAATTAAAAAAAAACTCTAAAAAATATATCTTAAC
>Ga0325403_1001418_pt1 | contig 19879 bp, 13 predicted proteins | sample PopdelMetagenome_19_FD_205665 | JGI IMG/M metagenome (GOLD analysis project Ga0325403, IMG submission 205665) | Populus deltoides microbial communities from Bellville, Georgia, United States - Xylem-PdKOR-R4 | ecosystem: Host-associated > Plants > Phyllosphere > Stem > Wood/Secondary xylem... | reverse complement strand
CAAATCAGCACTGAATAGGTAGCAAACTTGTAATTGAATCGTTAATTATTTGTTTCCTTGTTTATAAATAATTAGGCTTGATTATAGGCAATAGTATAGGATCCTTATACAGAACTATTAGTATATATATTGTTATTTCTCTTTAGAGAGAGAGGAAGAGGCGGGCCACGGCTGAAACAAAAATAAAAAGGGAAAAGTGTCTTAAGGTTTAGTTAAGTTTCTATTTATACCCCTTGTATTTGTATTTTTAGTTGGGTTAAATTCAGTTGAACTAGTTCAATTAGTTTTAACTTTGTAAAACCACCAAATGATTTTTTGTTTTTAAATTGATTTCTTTGGTTCTCTCAATTTGATTTCTCGAGTCTGTTTTTTTTAACACCCCTGAAGTCGTCTTGTGTAATACCCGCACTAACAAACACGATCAAGATGCCGAAACTAGCATGATTGCACGTGAGTTCTTACATTGCCAAGTCGGCCAGAGGCTGACCCTGAGCTGTCAGGCCCCGTAGATTCATGCAGCCCTTCACAGAATTAGGAGATACATGGAAAACTCCGAATTCATGAAAACTAGAGAGTTTTCGAATTTCATACACATAATAGAAGATTTTTTTTACAGTACTTTTATGATCTTAAGCACAATCATCCTGTTCTGCAATCAAGCACATTTACTTACACCAAGTCGACCATTGATTTCTACCAAGGTAATTGATCCCTAAATTTGTCCTGGTATCTTTGATCTATGTTAATATCAATATATCAACAAAGACAACTACAAATATTATTGGTTCTTTGAGGAGTCTCCCTCGGAAACTTGATTTGTGGTGGTTGGTGAGCTGGTTAACGAAGTGCCACTCGAGACGGAAAGGGTTGGTGTTGGAGCCATGGACAACAGTGATGTTGGGGATGCAGTGCCTGTGACAGACGCGTCATTGGCAGATGGCAGTGAAGTTGACTGGGGAGCCTTGTCCTGAGATGCATGCATATTGATCTTTATCCTGCATTGCGAAGACACGAGTCATTTTTGGATTTCACGTGAGATATTGCCACATGGTTCAATCAAGGCTAAAGGGTAGGGCAGCAAATCAAGAAACCAGGAGGTTCCTTCAATTTGCTCAAAACAAAATGGATGATGCCAAAGCTGCTCCAATTCATCTTTTATAAACTGACCTAAAATAAGATGAAGAGCCTTTGACTTGTCACACAGAGCAATTCCATTACTTTGCAGATTTCACATATGGATGCAACATAAGCAAATAGAAGGAGAGAAACTTGATCTTTACCTGTTGTGTATATTGACGTACTCATCAGTTTCATCCAAGATCTCCTCCTGACATAAGAAAACATTAGCAGATTGAGATTAGAATGATTGAGATTAAGACCTCTTTAGCTGCTTCAGCTCTTCCCTAGGAATGATAGTATCACATAAGCAGTTTCAATTACTTGTCCCTAATATTTGAAAGTACAACAACATGCAACAGTCTCACATTTTGCTTAAGCACACAGTCTCCGCACTGTTCCAGTAGAGTCCGGAAGTATTCCATGTCATAGGAGATGAAATTCTATTGTGAAAATGTCATTATCATCTCACCAATATAAGGAAGATTTGTCCAAGGACACATAACCAGAGCCAGATGCTGGTGGGTTCAAAACCCCTGAAGTTTGATCCCAGTACCAGTCAGGCCATAATATGTATGCCATGGAATAATGATGGCATCTTTACCTGAAGAAGTTCTTCGATGACATCCTCCATTGTAATTACACCAACAACTTCTTCATTGGATGGGAACTCAGGAATGGGAGCCTTCTCAACGTCCAAAATGCAAAATGAACAACCTTTGTGTCGCTTCTTAAAGGCAGGAGGAGTAGAAGGTGGACTCTTCTTAATCTGTTGGCCTCCATCATTCTTAGTTGCAGCAGTCTGATGATCATCCAAGTCCAAAGCAGCCTTCTTATTTGGGATAGCAGAAGTAGAGCCGACCTCACTATCACCTGGCAATAATCAATCAAAAGGTTATTTCAATGCAATAAACCAGGCATACTACAGAAGTGAAGAATGCTTAATTCACCTTGCAGTATAAATCATGATAGAATCAAATAAAGCAGTAGGTGAGGTACTATCAGTGGCAAAATGACGAGTTTCAAGTCTCAACAATGGAAAAAGGATGTAGAAATAGTTTCTATTATAAAAGTATGGATCATTGACACTTAACAGAGGTCTCTCTTGCAATTTCTTAGCTCTCACCTTTCTCGTGTGATGTTTCAGTTTTGCCCCTCTTCCTGCAGCTGTCCTTGAACGCATTCTTTGGTGTCTCTTTATTAGCATTCAAATCTTTGTATACAACAGCAATGTGGCTGTGACCCTTCTGAAATTCATTTAGGATGTCATATAGAGGCAAGTCTTCAGAAACCCTGTAGAATGAACAAAAAGCAAGAGAAGAATAAGGTAAGCTCCTTGATACAAGCAAACGATATGTAACTACACAAATAAGTTAATTCAATCAATTGACATCGGCTTGTAGTTGCATTTCATGTCCCAACTCCCATACCATATCCCATGCTGAATCACACACCATCATATAGTCTCTCATTAAATAAGATAAACAAGGAAAACAAGGAATAGACATACCGCGGAATTTTCCGTATGATCATTTTTTTTAGAGGAACTGCATCTTCCGGATCAACTGCTAAAAGGTTCTTCACCTGCGCCCACGTGGAAATAGCAAGTTCCAGGGAATAGCATAAAGAAGAAAGTGGGGAATAGCATAAAGAAGAAAGTGCATCATCTACAGACAAATAATTTACAATGGGTAGGAAGGCTGTGATAAACTCCAGTGAAATAATGAAGGTTAGGATTGTTGAGTATATCTTAATATAACATTTGTGAAGTGTTGCAAATAACATACACAATAGATGAATTCAACCAGCAGTCACTTCATTTGTTTGGTTGTACTCTTTTCTTCTTTTCTTTTTTTCATTATGGCATCAAATGTTGCCTGGGACCATTTTATAGTTTCAACTGCATCCTAGAGCATTTCTAAAACTTCTAAACAGAAGTTCTTGGTTTGACTAAAGCTAACAAGCTGCATGCCAACTTTACACCTCAGTGCATGGGGTTTAGCCTAACAATCTCCTGATGTTTTATAAAATATGAGTGTCAGAACATTAACAAAGAATAAAGAACCAAAAGAAAGGAAGAACGAGCAAGTTTTAGAATCTAATTTCAATCAATAACAAACAGAAACATTATCATATGAGGTATGCCATCAAAGTACACGAACAACAAATGTTACTATTCTTGATATCCACTATAAAGAAATGTGATTACCATAACAAGTTTATATACAAAGAAATGCGATTACCAGAAAAAGTCCAATAATATTTGTTGGTTTTCCTGCATAAACTGGGACTCTACTATGGCCCATCGTCATTATTGCATTCAATGTTTCCCTAGATTGCACAAATAACTTTTGGTCAGAAAAATAAGAAAAACAAGTGAAACATGATGACGAGAATTGGAAGGAATTCATAAACCCACAAATTAAGAGTTGCATCCAGATCAAGGGAAAATGCCTTCGATATGGGAGTCATCGCATCTTTTGCAGTCTTTTCAGTCAATTCTAGTGCACCAGTAATTATAGTAGTCTCATCATGTGTCAAGTCCCCGCCTCTCCCTGCCTATATGAGAAAAGTTTTCTGCATATTAGAAACCATGATCGGCGGGCTTGGTCTGTAAATTAGCCGAAGTATGATGTCCATAAGTTGGGAATGGGCTTCAAAGCACGAGCCACAAGGGTTATGTTTCCCTTAAAATTGCTGGCTTATGTAAGCTTCCCAAGGAGACAGTTATAATTAGTTTCAAATTAAGTTAAATACCTCATTGCCATGAAAATTAACAAAAGTTTTGAGCTCTGCTCTCCGTAAAAGGACAGCGTGTCCCTTGCCAAGCATCCAATCCAGAACCTGCACAAGACAGAGCATTTACGACAAACAAATTAACACATAACAAACTCAACAACACTATTGATGCAGGAGGCTTTTAAGACAAAAATATTTTTCCTCAAAAACTCCTGCATCAAATAATATTTGGTTCCTCACAACTATGCCAAATTGACAGCAGCCAAATTGACTTGCACAGAATAAAACTTATATCCTAATCATATACTCAGAACCAGAAATCCACTATACCTTGCTAATTGGATAAGAAATAGGAAAGAATAGCAAAAGAAGAACACGGACAAGAGGCGCCAACGTTGCTCCAACAGTCAAGCCATAACGAGTACAAACTGCTTGTGGCAATATCTGTTATCAAATAACCGTAAGCATAAAGACCCAGAAGATTCCTTCTGCTTGTAGCATACCAAGCAGATAACTTCTAAAATGAGAACAGATAAAATACTCAAGTTTAACACTTCAATCATGATCTACCTCTCCAAACATTAATATGAGAGTCACTGATGCTAATACTGCAGCCCAAGGAGGAACAAGCTTGTCCAAGAATATAGGAAGAGCCTTAAAAGAAGACAGAGACAAACAACGGTGTAAATAAACAATACAAAATTAAAATTTAACAACTTTTTAGTCAAGAAAACAAGAACCCATCATATATTTAGAACTACCTCCATTGCTAAAGAGTTCCCGATCAAAAGAGTGCACAGCAAAAGATGCTGATTCTTTACCACTGGAAATATTTTAGCTGCCACAAATCATCACTTCTTCATCCACTCATAAAGTATAGTCAAGTGACTTAACAGCGTAATCTAAACGCATATTAATTACTAAAAAAATATGGGAAAATGGGCAAAACTAAATTATAGTCGCATTATTTTCAAAGTGGGATTGTGAGAGTACCGGCGTGGAAGCAAAACTAAATTATAGTCGCATTATTTTCAAACTGGGATTGTGAGAGTACCGGCGTGGATGCGATCCTGAGGACGGCCAGACTTGATGAGGACTTCAAGGTCGACAAGGCCCAAAGACATGAGACCAAGAGTTAAGCCAGCCATCAGGCCAGCAAAAGTCACCAATCCTATTATTATTACCATATACAACATAAACTTGCTACTACAGCATCCTATGTCAGATGCCATCTTTCTCTTTCTCTTTCTCTGCGGGTGGGTGCTGTGCTTGCTTTGTCTTCTTGTCCGCTCTTTATCAGAGAGTTTGGAGGTGAATTTTGCAGGCAGGTTGGTTTGTCTCGCACGGCCAACTCTTTCTTTCTTCCTTTTTTGTACGTAATTTATTTTGATCACACGGCCAGATTTCCTCATACTCGTAGAGTGATGGACCACCGCAAATGGTCCCACTTTATCAAATGCTCAAATGTGTCCATCCAGACTATCCACTCGTTTTTACAGTTACTGATGAACGTTTTATCTTTTTAACCGGTGGATTTCTAGCTCATTGCTGATAGATGTCAAGGGATCACGGAATTAACTATAATTAAAAGGGATTATTTTACTGTAGAATGAATTATTGTTGATTATGAATGATTTCATACTGAAATGTATTGTTTAGATTTTTTTTTTTATTAAAAAATATTATGAATTGAAGGTATGTAATGATAAAATTACCCTTGATATATAGAATTGCAAAGACTGTTTTTAGTTAGTGAGTAATGATTGATTTAGGTTTGGATGAGGCTGCAAGTCACAGGCTACAGACACCTGGTGTTGGGCTGTAAGGCCTAGGGCACCAGGGCTAGACCCACGTGTCTGGCCGCAGCCCCAGACTACAGACACTTGGTGTTGAGATTGCCAAGAAATTGAAGGGTTGCTGTGATTATTATACAAAAAACAATGTGAAAGAACAAAAATATCTATATATGCAAACCTTATTTTTTTATTTTTTACAAGATTAAAGATGTATTTTAACTATTTAACAATTTGTAAAAGGTCAAAAAAATTATTGGACAAGAAGTCTTAATTTTGTTAACCTTGGGGGTAGAATAATATTATTACTATGCAAATAAACGTTAAAAGACTACCATACTCTCGCTCAAACATTTAATGACCAATGAGTTTATAAAAAATACTGAAATACACCCACAAGCAGGGCTTCAATTTTTTTAACCAAATGACAAAATGATAATTTAACTTTTTATGAAAAAAACAATATTAGCCCCATCCCAAGCCTTCAGAGCTTGGAAAATTCACTTTCCAAGTCTACAGTGGACCATGTCTTGATCCACAGTACACTTGCAAAGGGTTATCATCCCCAAGCCGCTTGGGTTTGGTAAACATATCTGAGTTGACAAACAATAAATAAAGAGGACAATTATGCACTTTAGATGTCAAGGAAGAAAAAATATAAACAATCGATCATCGATGATAATCTAACTATTATTTGTCTACACGCACCATACCATATAGAAAAGGGCACGCTTGCATATCTAATTAGACGGTGAATGGCAAGATTTGGCCATCAAGAAGCGTAATAGATGCCTCCTTATTAACCCCTTGAAGTGCAGAGTTTTTCCAAATTTCACTATCGCTTCTTAGCCAAAAGAAGAGAGACATAATTTCTCAAAATAGAAAGTTATGGAATTCCTCGTTGATTTTTTTTTCTTGTTCATAAAAACAAAACATTGAATTTTTTTTAATAGTATCATTTTTTTTTTGGAAGGAATCTCTCTCTGGTTCAACCCTTTGATCTCCTGTACTAGTAATTACTTTTTTATTTGAGTAAAAGGTTTAAAATCAATTTGCAAAAGTAATTGTAAACAATCTGTCTGGCTTGCAAAAGGATAATGATCCTTAAAACTAAAAGAAAAAATAGAGACAATCATCCACTTGATTACATGTTTCGAACAAATAATTCTGCTCATGTTTGTGATACGTATGTCAAGTTGTGTGCATCATTACTATTTTGATTTAATAAATCCAATGGCACAAGAATATTCCTGCTAGTGTTATGTTTTCATATTTCTTCAAGATTAAGCTTACGTCAGTACTCTGATGTTAAGACATCCTATATAGAATTCTCCGGGCTTTTTTTTTTTTTTTTTAATAAATCTTCTTATACCTATTGATTCATCAATATTCTACTTCTAAATTTTTTTCAATACTACTCTTTACTATTAAATAGCTAATAAAAAATCAATTTTTATTTTTATTTTTCTTATTTTTTCCTCATTTTTTCTTTCAAATCCAAACCATAAAAAAATGAATATTTCAATCCCTACCCGTGTTGTTTTTGCTTGTGTATAATAAACAAGAGATTAAAGAAAGTTTTTTTAGGGGTGCAAAACACTTAGATTATAGGTAAAAACACAAGTGAAATCGACGAGAAAGGCAGAGTCCGGTGGGTAGTGGGCTTCCATACAAAAATTGAGATTTTGACAAAACTTTTAACCCTGGGCAGTATGTTGAACTTGCAACAAAGAGAGCCCAAAAGTTGCAGGCTATTATGAAAAAAGTTTTTGTTTTGGAAAGGGAAGTGGAAAAAACATCTTGATAGGTGATGATAAGTCTAAACCAAAACTATAAAACCAAAACCATTCGGCGGGTCTCGAAGTTCTAAAGAATAGGAGAATTTTTTTGTAGGATATGGAGTACTACTTTAGTGTGTCCAAGGGTGAACAAGTGGACATTATTGTTATGTACTTGACAGGTGATGTGAAATTATGGTGATTAACATGTCTAGACATTGAAAATATGTTTGAAGAGGATAAGGTATTCAACTTTCTATTATTTTGCAACCTTAGACACAAGCAAAATTGAGGCTACAAAAGGTGATTAACATGTCTTTTGTCAACATTGTCGTGGATAGACTGGTTGATTTTATGATAATGGCAAGAGATAGTTCTGTTGTAGCCTCTTCAAAATCCAAAACAAAGGATAAGAGGGAAGATAAGAAGAGGAAGTAGAAAATTAGTGGGGGATTCAAGCCTACCAATGGCAAGGGCAAAGACAAGCAACTAGATACGTCAAGGAAAAAATCCAAATCAAATGCATGCTGTTTCATATGTGGTCGACCACATCACGTAAGGAAATTGGAGAAATTAAATGTTATATTGGTTAATGACAGTGAAGGTGAAGAAACAATGCCAACCCAATACAATACGTGTGTTAAATTATTTAATTACTAAAATTAGAGGGTTCAATCTAGCCTCGTAAAAAGTGATCTGATATTAGATTGATGCATTGAGACAGTGGAGGTTGGGTGCAGTGGAGACTCTAACGTATACAAAGACTAGAGTTAATGACGGAGATATAACTATCATGTTGGATTCTAGTGTTATGACCACTTTTATTGGTGATGTAGATTGGTGATGTAGCTTGGGTTGTGGCTGAGCAATAGCCAAACCACAATGAAGGCAGCGAATGCCAAGGCCCAAAAGATAATATGGATGGCTTACAGTCTGTCGTTAGTCTTGAAAAATAGAAAGGGAAGCATGATTTGTTGGTAGTGATGTTAGACAATTTTGATGTTATTTTCGGCTTGGATTTCATAAAGAAAGACAAAATTACCATAATACCATACTTGGATGGTATTTTGATATGATTTTTGAGATTTTCAGAAAAAAATATATTAATTAAATTGGGATGAGGTATTAAAAGTTTCCAACTTTTAATCACGATAACACATTTATTCTGGCATGGGTGCTGGTTGATTGGTGGCAAACCAAAAAAGACTGCAATATAGAGGTCTAGTGGAGAACGAGGCTTCTGAAATTCTAACAAAAACTTTGACCAAATCAGCCACTTGATTCCATGTTTTGAACGTATGATTCTGATCCTATTTGTGATCTCGATGTCAAGTTGTGCATCATTACTATTTCGACGTAATAAATCCAACGGCACAGGAATATTTATGTTGGTGTCATGTTTTCATATTTGTCTGAGATTGTGCCTCCGTCAGCATGATATTAAAACATGCTACATGGAATTCTTTGGGCTTTTCAATAAACTATGCTCTTACACTTATTGATTCATTAGTTTCTAGTTTTATTTTATTTATTCAATTTTACTCTTGCAGTTTTTAAGAAATTTCAATATCACTCCTTGCTATTAAATAGCTAATAAAAAACCAAATTTTGTTTTCATTTATGTTCTTGTTTTCCTTTTTTGGCTTTTTTTTTTTCATTTTCTTTTACTAAAATCAGACTGAATCAGGATTTTACATGGTCAAAGTGTACGATTGTATTTTTGTTTTGTGTATATTTGACTGAAAAATGGTTATCTTTCAACACCATGGGCTCGTGTATGATGAGTAGGTGCTCCCCTCGATCGGCAATGAGGTGTTGGAGGCTGTGGTTACTCAGTTCAATGGAGTGGAGTTCTCAAGGGCTGTAGAGCAGAAACTGGCTGCGCGGCAGGAGGCAGGGAGGTCCAAGTTCGGGTGCTTGAAGTTCTTTTCATAAGCATGCTGATTGCAGGCACCCTTTAAAGAGTGTGTTTGGCAGTGTGGTTGCGGTTGCTTTTCAAATAACTTTTCAAGTCGAAATACATGCTAATGATTTTTTTTATTTTTAAAAAATTATTTTTGACATCAGCACATCAAAACGATCCAAAAAGTACAAATCACACTCAATTTTAATAAAAAAAATTCAAAATTTAATGAAATGCAGTTACAAACGCAATGTCAAACGGACCCTTGGCAGAGCCATTAGAAGCCAAATTGCTGAAATGCAACTCCCGATTGACTTGGAAGAAGATGATGATGATGCATGTATTTGGCGAGAAAGGTGGCAAAGAAGGAAGCTAAAAAAGATACGCAAGTTTTTATATTCCATCTCAGAGGATTACAAAGAACATAACACAAGAAAATAACAATTTTTTTTAAATCATTTGCTTCAAAGAAAAAGGCAAGGATATAACAAGGCAAGATTGCTATTATGAAAAAGAATTATTGAAACAACAAGAGTGAATAATATTCGACAACCAAGTCTTGATACTTGATTGAATATTATAAGATGCATCAAATGAAAATATTAGTTAAATGTCATGATGATGATTTTAATTAGCATGCATTATTTAAATCTTCATTATTTTCTTTAATTTATACTATAATAAAATAATTAATTCTTAAATGTGTTATTAAATAATTAGAAAAACATACACTTAAATATTCATCTCACATATAATTAAAATAATAAAAAAAACAATAAAATATTCATGATCCCCACTTTTCAGAGTGGTAGTTAAAATGGCTATTTAGCTGTTTTAGATGCTCTTAGAGTCTTGAAACGGCTCCTTGTCTCATTTAAGCATTGTGGTCGAATCATTGGTCAAAACACCCTTTACATATATTGGGTCAAAACTGCATTATACCTTATCTCGTATGGCGTCAATTTTGTCACTATGTTCACAAAATAACAGATAATCATCGGTCTATTGAATTTTCATAAAATGGAGCCATCCTGGACAGTTTTTCTTATTACCCATATCAATCGATGCTGGTGCAGGTTAACATGTCAATAGAAAGCATGGGTAGTTTATCTTCTCCAGCGACACAGAGAGAGAGAGAGAGAGAGAGAGAGCTTCCTGTCCCTGTACGTGAATTCCACAGCTGATGCAAAAAAGCAAACAAAATACAAGGGAACAACGTATAACCAAACTGATTTGTTCCAGTTGTGATATACTATGATACAGATACCTTGCCTCTATCAAGGATTTATCAAGTAAAAACCATCTCTGAAAGGGAAAAATATCTACAAGACCTTGACCACAACCTGAATGCTCTAATTCTGGAAGAAGACCTGAGTTGTCAAGCTTCAAGGCAGTCCTTCACTCCCTGCTCGAATTTATCAAGTGAAGATATAGTATTCATGAGTGCATCAGCAACCTTCTGTCTGCCAAAAACAGAAGGGATGATGGGAGGGCGTGTTAGAAAATTGTTAGGAGGAATGCTAAATGGGCTCGTATATGCAATTCAGCTTCACTTGACAAGGCATATTGACTGCCACGGTTCAAAAATTCAGAGAAATGAAGAACGGGTATTAAGAGCTAAACTTGTTGACAAAAGATTTCACCAAATTAAAATGTTAACAAACAAGGTATCTAACCCTGCTAGCAAGAAGAACCAATGTCAGGGAATTTTTTAGGGGAGGTCAAAAAGTTTTCTTTATTTGCTTAAAGGATGAGAAAGAGAGGTCTTGTTATTAGATTACATTCATGTTGCTTGAATAAATTTTCATGAATAAATAACGAGGATATAATCATAAATTTGAGTCCAAAATTTATTCCTTTGCCTCCATTACACCCCCAATTTGGGAGGAGATATTTTAATAAAAAGGAGGGAATGGAGGTTATACAATTTCCCTTCCCCTCGTATTAATTTTTTTGCCCAGACAAGGTTAACTTATTAGTCCCCTCCATTTTCCTCCCCTCCCTTCCAGTCATCTCCTTCCCAAACAAAAATAATTAACAATCAAATTCACTAATCAGTGTGGTTCTTATAAGCATAGTATGGAAAACGTACCTGTCAGAAGCAAGTTGAGCATTAGCTTCATTCGCCAGACCATCAAGGGAAGTGAAAGATCTACAGTACAATAATCATTAAGCAAAATGCTCTTAAGTGAATGTTACAAAATCAATCATGAATTATTCACATAACATAAATCACAATGTTAAGTCTCTAGGTTGATTTTGGAATTGGGCAGCCTAAATAAGCTAAACATTTTCCACAGCATTTACCAATTATCTCCAAATTCCATCAGCATTTGCTTTACTTTGAAAGTGGTTGGTAATGAAAGTAACACTTATTTGCTTCTGCATTTATGGGAGGGTACTTAGGTCAAAATCCATATATTTGGTTTATAAATCATAACCAGACTAAATGCAGTCGTTATTACTACTTTATAAACAATTAAAAGACAGTTTCATCTTTGTTGATATACATCCAAAATTTAACAACAATGGAAAAAATCATCTTCAAATGAGCACAGGTTTGGAATGTTAATACAATGCAGTAGTTTATATTTGTTGCAATGTACTAAAAACAGAAGAAAAGGTGGTTACCTTATAAGATCATCCAAAATAGCTTCTGCTTCCAACTTTGCAGGGTCCCTTTTATCAAGTAAGGAAGCAGCATTCTTCACAATCAAACGAAACGTGCAAACCTATTCACATTAAAATCAAGCCTATGATTACTTAACACGATTAATCAAAACCCTAATTACGAAGATACATGATAACAAAATGCACATACCTCCACTCCTGTATTAGCCTGAAACGCAACAAACGAATTCCTATCTTGAGGAACACAATCCCTAGCGGCAGATTTTAACAGTCTTTGAACTTCCTCTAATTTCTCTTCCTTAAATTCGGGTTGACTGTCCGCTGCCAAGAACAAGCCAAATTAACCCTATTTAAAAAATCAACAAAAAAAGGGTGAAACCGTACCTACTTAGCAAGAGATAGGCAGAGCGAAGGATTTCACGGGAGGCATCGATAGGAGCCAATATATATTTCGCACTCTTCTTCTTTTGATCTTTCAGCCAGTCCTTCGGTCCTGCTGCATAATTAGGGTTTTGAAAGCAATTAGCGAGAAATTAATCAGCATTTAATGAGCAATGAGAGAGTGTAGTGTTGCTTACAGATGCCGACGGAGAAGGCAGAAGCAGGAGCGGAAGGGACGAGAGCGAGGAATGAGAGCAAGGCAGCGTCTCTGCGAGAGAGTTTGGGTAGGAGCAGACGACGTTGATTTTCATGTCGTTTGCTGGAGATTTGGGGTTTTGGAGGGAGAAGTGAGAGGGAAGCAGATGCGGCTGTTGCCATGGTTGAGTTTGTTTGGGTTTCAAATGTGCTGGTCCGATTTAACGGATAGGACCTCAGGGGAACAAACAGGCATGGCCCCACAAATATTTGGGAGGAATCAAAAGCTATCCCTGATTTTCAATAAGGAGACATAACGGTCCCAAGACTTCTTATGTTTTCGTTCTTACTCCATTATTCATTTTCCGTTATATCCCTCCCTCGTATTTTAACTCCGTTTGAAACTCAATGTTTTGTTTGGAAATCCACTGAATGGTAATCTCTTGCGTGGAACTATGGGTAAATTACATATATGCATGTCCGTGAAATAGTGGAATTAAAAAAAAAAAAAAACAGGTTGCTAGGAACATAGTTATTAAACTCGAGTAGAGGGTTGACCCGATCAAGGTGTCAGGTCCTAGGTTTTATAGGTCAACCCGAAAAAATTTTAAAAAAATATTTAAAACTTTAATATTTCATACGAAAAAATTAAGAAAAAATCAATGTAAATATAAGTTATACATGTTGTAAATAATAAAGTTTAAAATAATATTTAAAAAAAGTTTTTTATTCCCCATTAAAAAGATATTATGTTAAGCTTTTAAGTTGAAGTATTTAAACTAAAATTTTTTTATCCCACATTGAAGAAATAATTTTTTCTTTAGGAATATAGAGTATATATAATAATAGGTTTCAAATCCCATATTGAAAAAACATAACTTTTTTCTTGGGAACATAGAGTATATACTAATGGGTTTCAAATCCCACTTTGAAAAAACATAACTTTTTTCTTGGAAACATAGAATATATATACGAAAGGGCTTCAAATCCCACATTGAAAAGATATTATGTTATCCCTTTAAGTTGAAATATTTAAACCAAAAACTTTTGTATCTCACATTGAAAAAACATAACTTTTTTCTTTGGAACATAGAGTATATATACTAATGGATTTCAAATCTCACGTTGAAAAAACATAACTTGGTTCTTAAGAACATAGAGTATATATACAAAAGGGCTTCAAATCCCACATTGAAAAGATACTATGTTATCCTTCATCCCACATTAAAAAAAAACATACTTTTTCATGGGAAGATAGAGTATATATACGAAAGGGCTTCAAATTGTTATCCTTTATCTCACATTAAAAAAACATAACTTTTTTTCATGGGAAGATAGAGTATATATACGAAAGGGCTTCAGATCCCATATTGAAAAGATACTATGTTATTCCTTTAAGTTGAAGTATTTAAACCAAAAGGTTTTTATCCCACATTAAAAAAACATAACTTTTTTTCTTGGGAACATAGATTATATATACTAATGGGTTTCAAATCACACATTTGAAAAAAAAAAAAAACAGGTCTCATTCGGGTTCGCCCCCATGACCCACTGGGTTGACCAGGTTTTGTCGAGCTATTGTCTCGGCCGATTTTTTATTAAACCCGGACCGGTCTAGTCACCGGGTCGACCCGCCGATCCGGGCCGGGTTTTATAACTAGGGCTAGGATGTTACTTCCTCTTAATAATAACTAGCTTTATAACTGGCCTACAGCTCGTACATATAGGATTCCAAAGTTAATTTTTAATATAATAAAAAAATATGTTAATGTTATGTATATATTTTATTATTTTATAATTTTTTTTAATTGAGAAACTTTTAAATATTGTTTATCCTAAAAGGAATAAATTAAATATATATATATATATATAAATAAAAATTAAAAAAGAGTTGTTAATACTAATTACATTATAAAATAAAAAACTAATATTTCTTCAAAAAGCAAAAAAATAATAGATGAGCATGTGAATATTTAACCCTATTTTTTTAATTTGTACTTAGAGGTTTTTTACCAAGAACAAATAATTTTTTATTTTTATAAATATATCAAACAAATACAATTTATTTATAATTACAGCCCTACAAACAGAAATCAATGCTTCAACACTACCACAAGTTAGTAGCTAAATACTACGGTCCGTACGTAGTGATCAAGAGGATTGGGGAAGTAGCCTCCAAGCTAAACCTTCCGTCCTCGTCAAACATCCATCCAGTTTTTCATGTCTCTCTATTAAAAAAGAGCGTGAGAAATAAGGTGGTGCATAAAAGCTTACCGGACGGGCCCTTCATTACTCCACGGCGTATCACCCTCAATCGAACGAGTAAATCGAGGTCGTCAATAGGTGCATAGAAGAAGGCTATCTCAGGTGCATGACAGGGAACGCTCCTTTACAATGGTGTAAATGGCTGGCTTTGAGTGATGATGGTACAACACCAACTTCAACACCGCTATCAAGTTCACCCCCTACAAAATACTATACAGGTTTTCACCTCCAATACGCATTCCCTATTTCCCCAAAGATTCATTAGTAGAGGCAGTTGATTATTACCTCAAAATAAGGGAGCAAATGCTACAGACAGTACAACAAAATCTAGTCAAATCCTAGAACAGAATGAGGCAATTGGCTAATAAAAAGAGAAGCAACAGGGTCCTACAAGTGGGCGATTCGGTTTACTTCAAATTACAGCCCTACAAACAGAAATTAATACTTCAACACTACCACAAGTTAGTAGCTAAATACTACGGTCCTTATGTAGTGATCAAGAGGATTGAGAAATTAGCCTACAAGCTAAACCTTCCATCCTCGTTAAACATCCATCCAGTTTTTCATGTCTCTATATTAAAAAGAGCGTGGGAAATAAGATGGTGCATAAAAGCTTACCGGATGGGCCCAGGGAGCCCTTGTTATAGCCACAAGCTGCTACACAACTCTTAATCCATTGGCAAGGGTTGTCCCCGACAGAGGCTACATGGGAGTTCATGGATGAAATAAAACTCAGGTTCCCAACCTTCAACCTTGAGGGCAAGGTGGTTATTAAGGGAGGATAATTGTTGCAGGTGAGCTCTACGTGAAGAGTTTAACATGGGTAATCAATTTAAAAGAGAAGTTATCGTTGCAAATGATACGCATCGTATAATTATACTTCATACGCACCGTTTTAATAATTGTAATCTAGAAGGCACGAGACCCTCTCTCGCCTTCTACTCATGCCTATATACAAAGGTCGTTGTATAAAATAGGAATATATGAAAAAGAAGAGATATTATTTTGTGCTCCCTCTTGTAGTCCTAAACTCTCTTCTTGTAACAACCCCAATATTTGTATTCAAAACAAAGAGCAAGGACATAATAATTCAATTAAGATTAGGGATTTTTTTTTCTGTAATCAATAAAAATTCGGCTGAGTTTCCTCTATATCTTTAGGTACCAAGTTATCGACTCTTCTTCCACAATCCCCAATTAACAAATTTCTTACTCGTCCTATCATCCAGAACATCCTCCTCTCATTACATCACAACTTCTCAATAATCAAATTCACACATGTCTAAACAATTCAATATCTCACATTTACATGGATGCAATCTAAAGAATTATTCTAAAAACTGTAACTAAAGTACATTACATAATTCAAAGATTTACAAATAAGAATCATTAACGAAATTATAATCGAAATAAGTTTATATTAAAGAAGAAATTTATAATTAAGATTATACTACACAAAAGAGCTTTCGATAAACTGTAGATGCATTATATTACATAACAAAATGATAAATTCATTTATTACAACATGTTATCCAACAAAATATAAGGAAACTAATCTATTGTTCAGTCCAATAGGGGGATGTACCTGAAAATAGATTTAATACAATAATTCAGTTAGACAAATGAAAAAAAGATATCCATAAAATTCTTTTTACTTTCTTTCTTCCTTTCTTTTTGAAATTTAATCAAAAGATCATTAAATTAACTTGCTCATCTAGTATTCTATATATCAAATAAATTTCAGAATAATCTATGATTTTGTTTCTATTTTTTTTTAACATCAACAAAAATATAATTATTCTTATCGTCCAATTAACACGGCTTTACTTTTACTAATAGATGATTAATTTTTCTACCAGTCCATTCAAAAAGCACTATTGTCATCAGTCCAAAAATTAGTTTAACATTTTACCCATTCATCAGGGTACAAATCCCATTAACCAGGGAATTAATTCTGCATCTCGCCCATTTGCCAGGGCACTAATTCCATTAAATCAGTAATTAGTTCAACAATTTACCCATTCACCAGGGTACTAATCCTATTAACCAGGGAATTAATTCCTTATCACGCCCATTCACCAGGACATTAAACTCAATAATTCACTAATTAATTCAATGATTTGCCCAATCACTAGGGTTCTAATCTCATTAACCAGGAAATTAATTTATTATCACGCTCATTCACCAGGGCATTAATCCCATTAATTCAGGATTAATTCATCACATCGCATATTTTATTTTTTCAAGTAAACAACATAATAATTTCTAATATATCAACCACAATTAATCAGATATAAATACATATTGACCAATATTAAATTCAGGCGTCGTGTAATTACCTAACGACTGAGCTCGAGCCAAAGTTTTCTGATGTGGTGTCGGCCTAGCAGCCTCTTCTGAATTGACAAGTATATCACATCATTATTTAGAGAGAAACATGAAAATTCACTTCTTTCTTTTGTAAATTTCATTCCTATTCTTTCAATTTCTACAGTAACACAATTCATTTCATCATTCAAAACAATATATATATATATATTCTTTAAATGTATTTATTTAATTTATTTTACCAAAATTTAAATTTAAGAAAAACATAAAAAAAATTTCATGATCTATTCACTCTTTAACATTAATATCATCTCTTTCCTATACAATCTCATCATCTTATTCAAATTCTTAAATTTTATTCTTCTTCTTATTATTTTTTTAAAAAAAACCCTTCTTCAAGAACACATAAAATTTTTCTTTAATTACCATAATTTCTTACTTTCTCTACTCACTTCAATAATCTTAACACAATTTCACAATCAATTGTAATTTTTTCTAAAATTTATTATGAACCCAAATTCCTCATTTCACAAAATTCAATCAATTTAAAGTATTAATTCTTCAAGAATCTTATTTAAAAATATGAGGGCACCTTACCAAGCAACAGCCAAAGCTTTAACACTTTTGAATTGAGAAATTTTCCTTGCTTGATTTTGTTTTTCCTCTCCTAGCCGAATGCTTCTTTCTCTTTGAAAAAGCAAGTTTTGTTCTTTTTTTTTTCCTTACAACACACACTCACTTGCACTTATATATATATAAATTTTTTAAAAATACCTTCCATATCCCTAAATGTTTTCTTCCCGCTCACACACTTTTAGCACACATATTATTTTTTTAACTTTTTTTTAAATGCCTTTTATATCCCTCAACGGTAACTTTTATGATTTTTAGGTAAAATTTCCTGAATCCTGGTACCTGTTTATATCAAATCTTACTCGGGTTATATCGAATTTCACTAAGTTACTCGTTAGTACTTTCAGTTTCATGAAATTTACTTCTATAAAAAATTTATTCATATTTTCGTGTTTATTTATTTATATATTTTAACACTTGAACAAAACATTTTAATTCAGATTCTCGAATATATCATCATTCTTATAATTTAATCTATCACTTTCCCTTATTTTTTTGTAATCCTGACTTTTATTAATATCAATAATATTACCCGAGGTTTTACACTCCTCATTTCCTTTATTCTGTTCATTATTCCTCTCGTCTATTAATCTTTTTCTCAATTCATTTGTTTCCTCACCAGAGAGGCATCTCTAACCATATGCCCCCAAGCCTGAATCACACAAATTCACCCCACAACTTGGGGAGAGAGGAGGCGCCAAGATAAACTGATCAAGTCCACAATACCTATACAGTTGCCTTCATGATTTGGTATCGTTTGGTATTGTGGTTGGAACTGTGTTTTGTTCCAACCACAATTTATAACTGTTTGGTAAACATTTTGAACACATATTTTGGAGATGGGTCCCATTAAAAATTGAGTTTGTACCACCGGTTTTGGTGAAGCAAAAAATTGCTGGTTTTCATTGCTCGCTTGTTGCCAAGAGAAAGAAAAAACTCAAGGGCCCGTCCAATTTATTGTTTGCTTCCTTCCTTCAGCTCAAGTAGGAGTTTTTAATATTTCTTTGGCAATCATCATCATCTGAGATTGAGAGGGTGACATCCTTCAAATCAGATTTTAAGCTAGCTTTTGAGACATCTAATTGAGGTGAATCCTCCAGCCGAGTTCATAATGTGCAGAGTGAATATTCATTCCGCATAGTGGTCACTTCAAGAAGTGATTAATTCACCGGGCACTGTTCACGTGAACAGTGCCAGGTGAATTAATTCATGGGTCACTGTTCATTGAATTCATTCACTCCGCATCTTCAAGAAGTGATTAATTCACGTGGCACTGTTCACGTGAACAGTGCCAGCTGAATTAATTCACGGGTCACTGTTCGCCTGAACAGTGACCCCACTATTTATTGAACCGCGTCCGACCTGAAAAAAAATTTAATTTTTTTTAATTGTGTTTTACTCAAAAACTAGTATTTAATATTATTCAATAACACTACATAAATTGGAAGGAGATCGCATGATGACGTAGCATTTGCAGAATTTGATCGCAATTCTAATTTTGTTTCTGATGATATTTTATCTGATTTTGTTGCATGCTCAAAAAACCATGAAAACTGTAGTCCTTATCGGATGAATTTCATACGTGATGAAATTGTAGACAAGTTAATGGAACAATTAAAAATATTTGATATAAAATATTATTTATATAATGATGTAATAGTGGTAGTTAAATTTATAATATTTAAATTAAAAATCATCGATATTAATATATATCTTTTTTAGTTATTTTATAACTTCAATTTGAGAAGCATGTTTAACCAAACACATTAAACTATTTTTTATTCAATCTCAATTCCAACCACAGTTTTAACTAAAGATATATAAATATCAAATCAAACTCAAGCAAAAATACTTTTTATAAAATAAATTTTTTTAAAATATAACCACAAAAATTATCAAAATACCAAACATATCAAATTTGAGATTTTAAAATCACTCGAATAGATTTTCAAAAGCTCAGGTCCAAGATTAGAGCAGTGTGGCGTATGAATATGCTATTATTCCATCTAGTCTAATATTCACTGCAGCGATGCTGACAGGGAATATGTGCCGTATTTTTCAAATTAAAATTATAGGATCGTGTGATAGTGGTGAACAATCACTCACTCACTCAAGATA
>Ga0325403_1001416_pt1 | contig 19887 bp, 7 predicted proteins | sample PopdelMetagenome_19_FD_205665 | JGI IMG/M metagenome (GOLD analysis project Ga0325403, IMG submission 205665) | Populus deltoides microbial communities from Bellville, Georgia, United States - Xylem-PdKOR-R4 | ecosystem: Host-associated > Plants > Phyllosphere > Stem > Wood/Secondary xylem... | reverse complement strand
AACATCAAGATTGAAGAAGCTGATACGACATGCTTAAAGCCTTGATTTGGTGTTTGACAAATTTATAATACTTTCAGGTCCCATAATTAAAGTAGTGCTAGTAGCTATGAAGAATTTATCAGCAGACTTGAGTCAATTTGAGAGGCGATAAAGAATTAAGGAGAAACTGTCTTTGAAGATCGCAGCTCCATCATTAAAGATTACCTTGTTTCTTTTAGGCTAGTTAAAAGACTATAAATAGCCATTCAACTATTTTTTGTAAAGCAAGCCATAAAACTATGCTAAGTTTAAAGCCTTTGTCCTAAAACTTTCCTCCTTGTATTGTAGCTTCTATCAACAAAGTTTTTGCTTTGTGTATCCCATATTTTCAACTATTTCTAAACTATAAATTAAATCCTTCTTTTACCGTACTACTACAACTAAAAACTTTAAGTACCTTCATTTTAATTTCTAATCACTAAAACCTCTAAACTACCTCTCAAACTACCATTATATATCTTCTAACAATATATCTATATGTTTCTCTATCTATTTATCTATATGTGTGAACTTGCGCATGTGCATGTGCATGTACATATTATGAGTATTTAATTAGTATTTAATTAGTATCTCGAGACATAAAAAAAAATTAAAATTAAGATAATAGAAATGATATGTCTTCATATATTTTATACTTTTAAAATATAAAAATTCACTTTAAAACTATTTAAACACAACTCACGAAATTTGTTTTTAAGTCTTCTATATCTATTCCTTCTATCTAAAACACTATAACCAAATGCAATTTTAACATTCCTTCTTGACAGTCCTATTCATACTCTTTTTAAGGACTAATTTAGATAAGAAATTGAACCACTGGCCTTTAGTGGTAGTGACCCCTTCCCACTTGCAAGGAGGCCACCGTTTCAAACAACCTTTTTTTTTTAATAGAGTTTGGGCATAAAACTGTCCTTTGAGGTCATATATAGTAGCCTATCAACTAGCCAATCCAATCTCTGTCATGGCAATACATGTCTCCTTCTCCATAAACCAGTAATTGCCATGGCTAAACTCTTAGACTATCTGGCTATGGACTGCTGGGTTCTTTAAAAAATAAAAACATTATGGAATTCCAATTGGATACGCAGAATATGCCATTACTTAATTTAGCTTTCAAAGAATGAACATACGCTTTCGATAGCATTTTTCCGTCTTCATGTTATCAATAAATGACCTAAGAAACACGAAAGTTAATTTGTTAGAATACTTCAAGATCACTCTTCTTGAAAAAATGATGATACCACACATACCTAGTCGGGAGTCTGTAAAAGCACCAACATCATGAAATCAGATTAAAAAAAAATCAGTGAGAAACTTTCAGAAGTGATTTAGAAGTCAATAAATTGTCACATATATACGAGTTTTGTCCAGTCCCTTACATGTTTACAGCTGCCAATCCAGAGCATTTTTCATTTGTACATTTCACATTGAAGTTATTATATGAGAGATCTCTGCCACATAACAAATAATAAAAATGGTGTTAAAGAGTAATATAAAATTATTTTTGAATTGAGATAATTTTTTAATATTATATTAAAATTTTAATAACTAAACGGTCATGATTTAAAATCTCACGTAATAACCTAAACTTTTCCAGATAGCAAAATGTTTAGGCATGAAAAAAAAAAGATGAGTGAGTTTCTCCTCACCTGCTACTTGTTAGAGAAGAATATAAATTATTTCATGAGATCTTACCTACTAATTTAAGTTTTTGAGTTAAATTAATTTTTTGACATGGTATCAGAGTTTTGATGACTAAGCAGTCACGAGTAGTGTTAGTCTGTGCAAGTTTCAGGCCCAAAGAGCTTTCACTTAAGGGGGTGTGTTAGAAAATAATATAAATAATATCACCTCATCTAACAGTTTAAACTATTGGGTTGAGATGAATCTTTGACACCACGGCAGACAAGAAGAAGGACAAATTACATTGTACAAATAATACGTTGCTAATGCACTCTAGCAAACTTTAAAAAGGATATTACATCAAAATTGATAAATGGTGAATTGTGGGTTTCACATGTTTTAATAAGGGGTTAAGCATGAATAAATTTATTTTAATATCTGTGCATGAAAGTTTTGTATGAATATAGTTTTCCAATTATCGTTAAGTGTACATTGATTTTCTATGATTCCAAAGATCTTCTACATAAACAAGCTATTGAAATTCAAGGAGGCTACGGGTGACTGATCAATCAAATGAAATGAAATTTTTTTGACGTTATTGAATCATATTTCCATAACTTAAGTAGACAATTGCAAATAAGCTTGCGGAATTGGATGCTAATCTACGATCTTACGCTTTAGGATAGGAAGATGGCTTCGGCTTCTTAGTGATCCAGGAAGGAAGCTTAGTAAGTTCGTTGCTTGTTAAAAATCTAAGCAGGAAACACCAACCCATCAGAAACACTGGTTGGCGAACTGGTTATGTTATATATAAGAAGAAATTAAACACATACAACTTATTCAGTTTCTGAAATGATTCTGGAACTCCACCACTTAAGTTGTTGAAGCTCAAATCACTGCAAGACAAAGCAAAAACGCATCAAATCTTGGTTCGATACTAATCAACATGGATAACTTGAGATGGAATTTTATGTTGAAGTTTTGATGCCCACAGACTAAAACAAATCAACATTATTATGAAGAAGGTACACGTACGTACAGGTATGATAATTCAGGCCACTTGCCAATGTATTCGGGTATTGAACCATTAATTTTGCAATTTCTCAGAACTCTGCAGAAATAATTGAAGAAGTAAGGGAATCTATATTTGTAGTTAACAACTTAAATTTGCTAGATAATTTTATTTTTTAAAATATATTTTTCGGTTCATGGAAGGATCTAGTGGTTCTTGAGCGATAAAAAAAGAGGTAGCTCTCTCACTTTTTAAATCTCATCCCTCTTTTTCAGGACTTGAACTTCTGGTCTACTGGTGGAAATCTCAAGCTTAACAGCTGAACTATACCTTCGTGGACAAATGTAATAAGAATCGCTAAGGTAAAACTTTTGGCTCCAATGAAGAAAAACGAATACTCACAAGTAAATCAAACTTTCAGGTATTACTTCACGTTTTGGGAAAGATATTCCAGGATTACTCACGTCACTGATCAACCTGGAATAATTGAACAATACTTTAGAATTCATTAATAAGAAAACAGCATGTTTCATTTGTATCTGAACATGTAAATAAAACAAAATGCATGGCATCACAGCACTGCACATACAATCTCTGTAATTTTGGCAGACTAAAAGTTTCTGCAGGCAGATTCCCTTCAAAATTATTTCCTATAAGAATCCTGAAAAGTACACAATGGACCGGTCAGCTAAATTCACCAAATTGTTTTGCTTTGTAAATTTAATAGACTATAACATTTAGCTTTGCTATCATTTGCAGAAATATATATTTATATATATACAAGTCAAAGAAGACTTACAGTTTAGTGAGGTTGACCCAATTTCCAATATAACTAGGCATCTGACCAGACAAATAGTTTCCACCTACTGCACTGCTTTGGCCCAAACCGTTAAATAAAATAATTAAAATAGCAATAGAAAAAAATTAAAGGAAAACTCACAAGGTTTCCAGATGGATAAGTTTGTCAAAAGTGTCAGGGATCCTCCCAGTAAATTTGTTTGCTGTCAAGTAGCTGGAAAAAATTAAAGCTGTTAGGTCAAGGCCACAGATAAGACAAAGTATTATAATTAATCTCTTGTCATTTGTTTTTGAAATTGGTTCAGCCCTACATTTTGTTGTCAAATGTCAAACAATTATGGGACTAGTGTTAGTAATTAGTATGAAATAAGGTAGAGGAGTCGTATGATCAGATAGAAGTTGAGGCCTTGAGGGGCTACTCTTTCTTCTCTTGGGATATTTTTAAACTCCAAATTTTCAAAGGAGAGTTTGAACTTGTGATCTCCTTGAATGTGCAAGAGGCTCACTGCTACAAGGCCAGAAATTAACCTGTAGGTAATCCTTCCTCATCTAGTATTAATCAAGGGGTCAGGAGTTCGACTTCCCCGTGATTATGAACAAAAACATAAAGAAAAAGAAATTTACAGGTGTTGAAGATCGACCAAATTCCCAAGCTCCTCTGGAAGTTCGCCATCAAGATTATTGTCATCCAGATTCCTTTTTCCTCCAAGTAAACAGACAAAATAGTGGATTATTCATAGTACACTTGAAAGTGAAACTAAAAAAGTGGTGAGTCTACTTTTCTTACAAAAACTGAAGAACAGACAGTTCTCCTAATTCAACGGGAATATGTCCTGAAAACGAGTTACTGTAAAGATCCCTGCAAATCGAATGATATAATGTGTAAGAGAAATCAATAGGAAATCATGTAGAATGAAAAAAGCAGTGAAGATCAGAATTATCCTTACAGAATATTTAGGGAAGATAGTGTGCCCAAAGCTTCAGGTATAGTACCACTGAGGAAGTTTAGGCGGAGAATGCTGTGACAGGAAGATGAACAGATATTAACACACATTGTTTAATCCCATCACTCTGATCTATTCTTTAATTGTTCTATCATGAGATTTTCTTTTTGCTTTTCTGCTAGCTAAGAAACAAATATCAAACCAAATTTCCCTTCTTCTTTATTATCTGAACATACAAGCAGGAAAACTTCATACAACTTTTAAGAACCCATTCTTCATCCGACGGGTTGCACAATTTGAAGGAGCATGAAATTTTGTTTCGAAAAATTCCTAGCAGTTTGGGCGCTCAATCAACTAGGATGTTAAAATCCTAGCCCCCTCTCAACACCATATCCTTCTCTTCCCCAGATGCAGGCGGAAGGTAAAGACTATAGTTATCAAACGCGGCCTAACCCAGCAGGTCAACTAAGGACTAGAGTGACCCAGGGCTTTGAAAGAGTTTGTTTCATTGAAAACTTGGGCTTGTAATTGGCCTGGGAAAAACTGTTCGACCCGTTGGGTCAACTCGAAACTTAAGTGACCCGACAAAACCCGGTAGAGACCTAGTTTTTTTTTTCAAATGTATTTTCTCCCCTAGGACCTTCTTTTTTCATCCTTTTCATTTGATTACCAATCCATATCAAAGTTCACTATATAAATACTAGAAGAATGTTTTATTTTTCAATATGAGATTTGAAGCCATTAATATATATACTCTATATTCACAAGAAAAAAAAGTTGTGTTTTTTAATGTAGGATAAAAAAAACCCTTTTGATTTAAATATTTCAACTTAAAAGGATATGATAGTATTTTTTTCAATGTGGGATAAAAAAAAAAAACCTTTTAAAATAATATTTTAGCCTATATTCACATGAATTTTTTCTTAATTTTTTTCATATCAAATATTAAAACATCAAACATTTTTTTTTATTTTCTCGGGTCAACCTGTGTGACTTGCTACCGGGCCTCATAGCCAGGTCAACCCTTGAGCCAGGTTTGATAACTATAGTAAAGATAGTAAACAAACACAGAACATAGATATTTGATGAGCGAAAAAGGCTGCAGATGTGAACCTCTAAATTCACAGCTTTATTCTCTCTAAAAATAATATTGATAAATTTTACCTCCTAAAGAAGTTTACAAAACCTTAAATAAGTCTAAAACCATACCTTAACTAGAAAACAAATAAAAATCTGAAAATACAAAGAAAATAACCATAAAACCCAAAATAAACAAGGGAATCCGAAAAAAAAAAAAAGGAAAATACCAAGTCGGGGCCCCGAAGCGAGATTTTTTATATCTAAAAATTTGATGGTTCTCATAGAAATATAAGGCTATAATTGGAAAAACAACCTTCAAAAACTCCTATAAAAATTTGAACTCGATCCAACGATCGAATCAAAAGTTATGACCTTTTTAAATCATCATTCTGGTTTAGAGCGATCATATCTCCTCTTGAGCCTCAACCTGTTTCACTGATCCATAAACATATTTACTAGGCCATCCATATAATTTGTTTGGGGTAGATCATCATCCAGTTGTGGCATATCCACACCTGAGTGCTCATGAGAATCACTAGTTTTCTCAACCCTAACTACATCATCCTTTAAAAATGCATATCTCTCCCAAAATATATACGTGTAAACATGGTTAACAAGAAAAAGGTATTAAGATCCAATGGCTAAATAAGATACAAGAAAATCTAACGATGGAAGAAAGAAGAGGAGAAATAGGTGGCATGAAATTCCAAGTAGAAAAAAGAAAAGAGAGGAAAAAATAGGACACAATAGACACATCAAAGCTCTGATTATAACAACCCCAACACCATTACAAAGATTTCAATGAGATTAATCTATAGTATGAACAAAGGTCATTGTATGAGGCGATAATGAGCCACACGTGCCATCCAAAGACGATAGGTAGCTCACTAACAATGCACTTTCCAGGAAAAAACTCTACTAAATGGCCAAAGTTTATACCCATTTAGGTCTGACCTAAAAAGCTAGACTTTTTAGCCACTGGGGTCAAGCCCAAAATCCTAGACTCCTTAAGCATTAGGGCTAGGCCCACACATTTAGTAATCCTAACTGTTTGGGCCTGACTTGAATGACTAGGTTTTTTTCTCCCTCCCTCCCTCCCTCTCTCTCTCTCTCATTTATCATCACCAACTTCTCTACCAATGATATAACAAGCACCACCACTAATGATAAGCACCAATTTTTTCACCAATAACACACTAGTTATTCTTCACTCTTCACAAGGTAAGCTGACATGTAAATTTTCAAGAGAGCAACATTGGCCCAGACCATATTGCATACACAAACTTAACTATACATAAACACACAAAATCATGGTCATGCCATCGATCTCTCTTTACACACACACTCCTTTTACATGTCGTGATGTGCTTAGTTTTGAATGTCTTTATGGGTTTATGGTATCACAAATCTAGTGATTTTTGGTATCTATTGTCATTGTGTTCTGCATATTTTTGTTTGTATTCACCTTTAATAGATGTTGTTATGCTTTTGCGCACGCGCGCACACACACACTCCTTCTACATTCACTAACTTAAGCATCAAAGAATTGCCTATACCAATAAAGGACTTGTTTGGATGGAATGAATACCAATTACCAATCCAAGATGCATGATGTAGCCGATCTTAACAAGTGATTCTGAGAAATCAAGTGTGGATTTGCCATAACTAGATGATGATTTACCCCAGATAGTTTACATGGATAGCTTAGAAGATATGTTTATGTACGGGGACTAGTCTAGACTTAAGAGGAGGTTTGATCGCTCTAAACCAGAATGATGGCTTAAAAATGCTATAATTTTTTATATGACCGTTGGATCGGATTTAAATTTTTAATGAGTTTCTGGAGGTTGTTTTCCTTGTAGTAGCCCTACAGCGCTATGCAGACCATCAGATCTTGAGATATAAAAAACCTCGCCCGAGAGCCCTAGCTTGGGCAATTTTGTTATTTTCCTTGTTTTTCTTGGATTTCCTACTTTATTTTGTATTTTATGGTTATTTTCTTTGTATTTTTATTTTGTTTTCTAGTTGAGATAGAATTTATAGCCTATTTAAGATTTTGTAAGTCTCCTATAAAAACAAACTGCATTAGTCATTATTATTTTTAAAGAGAATAAAGCTGTAAATTTAGAGTTCACATTTAGAATCATTTTCGCTCATCAAATTTATATGTTTTGTATTTGTTTGTTGTATTTACATTCTTTCTACATCAACACAACCATGTAAAATCCAAACTTAATAATGAAAGACAATAACAAAAACTCGTTTTTTTGACAATTCAAGATGAACTTTTGACAATAACAAAAACTCGTTTTTTTGAAATTGTCTTTCATTATTAAGAAAGGGTAATGAAGACTGTCTGTCCCAAAGTATTTGTGCATGGGACAAGGAGCAAGGACCTGATTGTAATGCTCGGAGACGCAGTTTCAACCCTCGTACCCTTGTCAGCAGAAAGAGGGTAATGAATTACAGAAGCTAAAAGGGTGAGAAAGAATATTCCAATCTAGAATGCAAGGAATATAGTTGTAGAAAGAGAGACGTTTATAGCTCTATACCACTTGTTTTGAGTTTTGAATTTTTTGACATTAGAAAGCATGAACAAGTACGCAAAGATTATAGTTGGACTTTTAATTTTAAACATTTTAATTTTGTGATAAATTTAATTATCATAAACTATTTTTTGTTAAATAATAGATTTCTCTAATCCCTTTTTTAGCCATGACCGCACATGGCGGTCACGTGATAGTTTTAAAACGTATCCCACTTACCTAAATCGGAAAGGTAAAACAGGATTATTGATTGATTGACATAAATTCATAACAGTCAAAAAAGGCTTCTGAAAAAAAAATAAAAAAAATACCATAAACAAAAGAAAGTAAAGATACCACAAAAAAGGAAAAAAAGTAGTAGAAGATGTTCTGCTCTGGCCCAGAATTCTTAATCATCATGTTTTTAAGGAGAAAGACTTACATGATGTTCAAGTATTGACAATCACTTATGCTGTCTGGTATAGGTCCGGTCAATTTATTCCTTGAAAGATCCCTGATTTTTGACACATTTTCCGAATGAAGATACGTAAATTTATGTAACCAAGACCAGAGGTACTATTAAACAAGAGGTAGCATACATACAATTATAATTATAATTGACTTACAAATAGCGAAGCGATTGTAAACCTGACAGATTCAGAGGGATGGTACCATCAAGATTGTTGTCTGCAAGATTGCTGTTCAGGTGAAATTACCACACCAGAAGAAAACGACTCTCAGTTAATTCCAATGGATACAATCATATGTCTATTGGCACAGCTTTTCTACATTAAATGAAAAATCCACCCATTATAATCACTAGATAAACTAGTATATTTGCACCAACAGTGTCATCTCCTCCTACTTCATAACTGCAAGCGATTTCTTATCCATCTTGACTGGCAAGACCAGTTAGCAAAGGCTCATATTGATGGAGCAAAATTTCACATTTTTTTTCAAGAAAGAATATTTGTTTTTTGGAAAGAGAATTCATGTTATCTAGAGAGGGCCAGAGATAAAAGAAAGAGAGTTAATCTTCCAAATCAAAGAATAGGATACAGCTCCTTTGAAACAAACTAGTGAATTACGTATGAACTAGCAAAAAACAACTAGCAGTAGAGAAGGACAAGGGAGAGGCTCAGTTTAGACAATTCTTCTTTCGAACATATCATTGGCAATCCAGAAATTTGAGGAGGAACATAGAAACTTAGAGCTGAAACCGCAATCAAATCGCATCCAAGCAAGAAACTCGTAAGTCTAAAACAAACATGATAAAAGAGACAAACTCGGCGAAAAAGGTTAATGCGGTTTAAAAACGGAGAAAATTAATTAAACCCAAATTCAACTGGAAGCAAAACTATATAAGACTTACAGAATTCTCAGACTCTGCAACGTTGTCAGGCTAGGAGGTATAGACCCGGTTAAGAAATTGCTTGAAAGGTCCCTGATTTTTACACAAAGTCATTGTACCATTAGAAGTAAGTAAAGCTATGCCATCATTTATACATATAGAACCGCTAATCATAGCCTTAACATGCAATTTTATGACACTCCGTGAATTCCCTAGCGAGGAAGCAATTCCACCAGAAAAATTATTACAGGTGTTTAGCTTAACAGGCACAGCATATAATACAGTAGTCCAATATGGGAATACTGAAAAGTGAGATGGAGTGATGGCACTTACAGTACTCTCAAGTTCTTAAAGAGACTTATTGAAGAGTGAATAAACCCATCCAACATTTTGCTTGCCAGGTTTCTGTAAGAGAAATTGAAGTGATTCAGATAGAAAGGATTAATTTTAAGCAGGTTTCATGCAATCTTCATCGTTTCCGTTTCCATAGCTCTGTACATACATTGCAGTGACCCAACAAGCTGATCGGTTTTTGGTGTTGTCACAAGAACATCGAATCTCGGCATCCATGTTGGTAGAACAAATCGGATACGATAGGGGGAACTGCGTTGTGTTCTTGGACTGCAAACTCTTGAAAAGTAGTCGAAGAGTACGTGCTGACCAAGGTTTGAACACAAAAAAACTCTTTTTATCACATCCGACTAAGATCTTCTCATGTTCAAGATAAAAAGACTCAATGGACCTAACTATAAACATACATATATGGGTTACAATGACCAAGATCTGTAATTTACACAAGAAATGTTAACTAATAAAGTTAAAAGTGATGGATTGAATCATTAGACCTCAGCAATATTGCATATGCATAACCTTTTTTTTTTATACTATATAAAAAGAAATCAAAGTAATAATATTTATTAGCATTCCCATTTCCTAGCTGGTCTAGGTTAATAGGGTTTCTTGGCATGTGTGTGTGTGTAAACACTATATTCTATTTATTATGATAGGTTTTGTTTCTTAATCAATTTATTCGTTAGAAATTCTTTGATCTTCTATCTCCATGCTTTAACCACATCCTGCATCATTAAGGTTTTGTTGGGCAAAATTGTGGAAAACAGTTAAATACATATTCAATCAAATATCTTTGAAAGAAAAAGAGATCGATTAATTTGTACCTTCAGCATCTGTAAGGGCACCAATCGTAGTGTTATCACCATTAGCTTTAATGTTTGTAGTGCCATTATTGACTTTAGCCCCGTTGCCAAGTTGCCAGAGAAGAAGAAAGTTGAAGAAGAGAAGTCTAATAACTAGTACTACTGACAATTCAGAATCCATTTGTTTTGATTCAACTCCACCTCACTAATGTGCTTTGCCCCGATTTCATATCCTCAGTGTGCCTTTATATAAACACAAATAAAAAAACATATCTGAACAGGAAAAAAAGCCACCTCACTCCATGTGTAAAATGCCCCCTTTTCCCCATCATTGGAAGCCATCAGTTGGACTCGTGGTTACTGTTTCAGCTAAAAGTCGCGTTGAGCAAGCCATCCGTCTATGTAGCCAAAAAAAAAAAGAAAAGAAAGAAAACAGAAGCTAGCTTGTGACAGAAAACAATGGTAAACTAATCAAAAGTGAGATGCTAAACCAATATATAGCAATATAATGCTTTGTTCTCTTCACATACTTTGTTATTTTTGTCTTCCAGAAGTAATCATCAAATGAAAGAAATGATTCCACAACGTCAAGGCGGGGAACTCAGGACTGATAAGCTACTGGATAGCAAGAAAAGAGGAAGACTTTCTTTTGGAAAGTAACTAAAGTAATTGCTTCTACGTAGAGTAATGCCTTTACTTTCTTTACTATATGTATTTTGTTCCTTTAAATTGCCCCTGACTCCGACAGAAATAAATCACAAAGAAGAAAGAGAAAAGGGAAATGAGAAAACAAAGAAAGAAAGAATAAAAATGATTGAAAGAAAATAAATGGAATCAGCTAATTATATTAAATACTATCTTCTATTTATTCCAATAAGATTGAGAACAATTAAAGTCTTAAATTGAACTTGATTTATTAATCAATTAAAGTCTAATATAACATCAGCTCTGCTTATGATAGCTGCGACAACTTTTCTGTGAGTGTTTGAATCATGGCGTCTACCACTGCTCGTACTGTACCTGAATTATTTATATTATAGGATAAGCCATCTGAGTTCATAATCATAAATCAAAAAAGCAGAAAATAATTACGATGACCACCTGAAGACAGATTTCTTCAGATTGCATATATAGCTCACTGTATTTAGATTTTAATAATTGATTGGTTTATTAATGAAGCAGATATTTAGATAATGACCGAGAGAAACATAGTGAAACTTAAAGAAAACTAGAAAAAAAAAATTGGAAAAAAAAATTCAATTATAACATTAGAATATATATAAGCTTCTCTTTCCTGCCTGTATTTACCCAAAAATAGATTCCTTAAAGCACTGCTTATTATTGATGACACCAAAGATGAATGATTATTTGTTGGGCTTATATTTAAGAGCCTAATCAATTTTAAAACGTTTTAGAGATGAAAGAAGGAGGAAAATATTTTTAAGTAAAGGTGATATCAATTGAATAACCAACAACTTACAGCTGCCTATCTAGCAATGGATTGATGAAAAAAACTTAACCTGCACGGACAAAGACAGGTTTGTCAATTGGAGGACATTAAGCTCAATTGAATAATCAGTTATAGTCGGAACTATTCAAATGGATATTATATCATGTTTATTTTTATATTTTCAAAGTATTTTTTAAAAAAATTAATTTAATTTTTTTTATTTTAATTTAATCTTTTTAATGTTTTAGATTATTTTATATGCTAATGTTAAAAAAATTAGCGTAATTGGATTTGGATTAGATTAAACTAATTGATTCAGAGAAAATTTATTAGATTAAAATCTTTTGTGATTCAATTAAAAACCCAGCTCAAATAAGGCTCAAAGACTTCTGTTTTATCAGGATCAACTCGCCAAAATCAGGCCTGCTGCCAAGTGAGAGCTTCTAGGCTTGTAAACCGAACAATTTCTGACGACGGTAGAGAAGTCAAGTGTGGCTTGAATGATGCAGACAGGAGAATACAAGTGAAAGAAAGGAGACGAAATATGGTAATGGGCTATCAAAAAAAGAAAAGAAAAAAAAAGAACGAGGGAACCGCAACGTCATGCAAGGTGCAGTAAAAGTTGTCGTAAGAGCAGCAATGCGAGTGATTCGATGTCTTGATGACCAAAGACTCAATAAAACTTGGAAAGCATCCCACCTTTCTTAAAAGAAAAAATAAAATTGTAGAGCCAATTAATTAAAGTTTGTAATTCTTACATGGAAATGATTGACGTGAAGAAAAGAACATATAGCAGTCCAAAACACAAGGAAAGGATAATTGAAGCTTAAGCCTCACTTCAAATTTCAGATTTTTCAAGGTTTTAAGAAAATGAAATCCTCTGCTATGAGTAAAACTAGGCCTAAGGACTAGGTAGAAATATGACAATGAAAACCCAATAAAAGAGAGCATATGGGCTAGATAAATTCTTCTATTTGGAGAAAAGTTGGCCTGATGGACCTAATTTATGAACCCATTGAGCGAGCGTCTTTCCATTTGTACAAAGAAGAGTATATTATACTTTTATTTAAATCCTCATAAAATTTAGGATTTAAATGTTTCCGCTATTTATTCATGAAAAAAACATAATATATAGTTTACATCGAAATGAATGGTTCGTGTTATCTTTTTCTTTTACTGTTTAATCTTTCGTCAATTCTTCATGGGTTTTTCTTTTATATAATTTCAAGATGCTTGAATACTCAAACCATTTATGGTACAGCAGAGGAAGAAAATATGAAAGAAATAAGAAATAATCTTACATTTGGAAACAATCGCTAGATACAAGATATTATAGCTATCAAAGGAAGGAGCTGAAAAAAAACTGTGGGTGGAGGATAAGAGGGCTGCTTTTGCCGTAGCAGCAGTACTCTTCTCTTTATCTTGCAAACTGTACAATAATCTTCCTGTATTTCTAACAGCTAAAGAGAAATTTCTACATCTCAGCTAAGTCCTACGGCTTAATCATCATCCACATTGCGTCTCTTTGCTTGCCACGAGACTTGACTTGAAAGAACCATCCATAACTATATGTTACAGCTTGCAGCTATTAAACTTCTCCATTTGTCCCAAAAACATAAGCTCCTGCAATGACATAAATTTAGCATCCCAAATTTTGTTTTTCCTCGTGAAAAAGAAAAATCAACCTAAAAGAAATGATCAAGCTTACCTAGTGTAGGCATGAGAAGAGATAATGCAGCAATGCCAAAAATCTTAAGTGGCAGTCCTGTCTTGATCATGTCTTTGATCTCAATATGCCCTGTAGTGAACCCAACAATATTTGAAGGTGTTCCAGTTGGAAGCAAGAACGAAAACTGTGCTCCGATTGCCCCAGGAACCATGAGGAGAAGTGGATGCACATGCATCGTCTTCGCAATTTGGATCAGTAGAGGAACCACAAGGGTGGTGGTTGAGTTGTTTGAAGTGAATTCAGTGATTGTGGCACTTATCAGACACACCATAGGTGCAATGGCTAAGTATGGTACCTCTTCCAAGAAGTCTAATGCCTTGGATAACACATCAGCCAGGCCGCTAGCCTTCACTCCATCGGCGATGGCGAAACCTGCTCCTAGCAACAACACAATGTTCCATGGTAGTTTCTTGCATTTGTTCCAGTCCATCAATTTCTCACCCCTCTGCTTCTTGTTTGGAATTATGAACAATAAGGTTGCCATCATAACCTTTATTTCATCATGTAAAAACCTTATTTCAATTCATTTATTTATTTTGGTTATAATTGACTGTAACTTAATTAACAGTTAAACATATATAAACTACAAAAAAAAAAAAAATCGAATTAATTTTTTCCAGGACTAAATTATACTCACACTAACGGTTCCATCGCCGGCAAGTCCATTGAAGAGAGCTCCCCAACCAGGAACGTCATCTGTTATACTTCTTGTCATCCATAGGACTATTAGCATCTGCACTAACCATCTTTACAATATAAGGACACGCTAAACTTAATTAAATTTTACATCAAATTAAATTTTTTAAAGATTGATTGTAGTACACCATAAATATAAAATTATGGATTATATAGTAGTTTAAGGCATTGTTTGGAAATGTAATTATACTATATTTTTAAAAAAACTTCAAATTAATATTTTTAATCAGATTTTAAAAATATAAAAAAAATTATTTTAATATTTTCAAATAAAAAATATTTTGAAAATCAAATTTCTATTATATATTCCATGTACTCACCCCAAAATCAGCCAATACCATCTTTTCAGCAAAAGCCATCGGACCTACACACATCACATTTAAGATTAATCGTTGGCTTACAAAATTCATCAAAATAATTCTGCAATATTGAAATATTAAAAAGAACAAAAATTTTTTTTTTTTATCCTTACCTAACAATTCAAGCTCACTCTTAAGATGGGCTTTGTCCAAATAAGCAGAAAGGACCTGTCCTGAGCCCTTTGAGCAATACAGCAAACAAAGAATGGCCCACAAAGCAAAGAAAATCACCAAAGCTAAAGGAAACCCAAAGAAGAACCACGTGTTAAAGCTGATGGGATTTGCCTCAGGAAAATAGCTCTTCCACATACCCACTAGTATCAGATTAACGCCTGTCCCTGTCAAGGTACTCATCCCTCCTATAGCTGCAGAATATATGACCCCAAGAACCACTGCTTTGCAGAATTTGCCCACAACGCTGGATTGAGTGGGACCCCTTGGCAGACGCTGTAAGATTCCAGTGGCTACTGGCATCATCATAACAGCCGCTGCCACGTTGTGCATCCACATGCTGACAAAAGTTGTGGTGGCACAAATTCCAAGGAGGAGCAGTGGTGGATTCAATGGATCTCCACAGAACAGCATCGTTATCTGCATGGCCCACAATTGTGCAAGAAAGAAATAAACGATTTCGAACAAGTCAGAAATTTCCTGGTGTACAGGAAGAATTTGTTTGCTTTTGTAAAGGAACAGCAGTGGTTGATTCAATGGATCTCTCCGTTAATCAGTAGTACAACTCAAATTCAAGCTCCAGAAGTTAAGTTTCACGTAAAGGAAAATTTCGAAAAGAATCATGATTTCCAATTTTAACTTACATTTAATGCCAATCTTTTGTGAATGTTATAATGCTCAACAGCAAGAGCAAGAATGAAGCTCCCAAGAACAAGAGCAATCACATCATCCATGTAAGATCGAGCAACACTATCAGCAGAAGCAATTCCAAATAGAGGAAACAGAAAGAGAGGTGCCATTGAGGTGATGGGCATAGGCACAGCCTCAGTGAACCACCAAGAAAATATCCAAGCAAGAATAGCTAACATGTATATGCTAGTCACCGGAGCATCCAGCTTGACCAAAAGACATATAAGGGTGCACAGAAGGGGTCCTAGTAAGATGTAGAAATTGTTTGGTGTGAAGAGGGAAATTAGAGACGAATTGGAACTTGGTGACCTTGGAATTGGATCATGGACTGGGAGAAGTGGTGTCTTGGGATCATCAGAGTTGAGATTAGGGGTGTGATCACCGTTCATTTTGTTGAAATGAACAAGGTGAGGATGATGATGATGATGATGATTTTGTGAGAGACTTGAGGATGGAGAAGAATGGGAAATAAAAATGTTTCACCCTTGCGGCTATTTTTATACCATCTCATGAATTTGAGATGGAGGGAAGCAGTAGACAAGTTCTCTTTTCTCTTTCGACTCCTTTTATTTTTATTTTTATTTTTTTGTGATTGGATGTTGCTTCATTAATTTTTAAATAATTTGTCACAGCTCATATGATGATCATTTATGCACAACCAACATGACTAATTATAAAGACATTGCCAGATAAGAATAAGAGTAAAATATTTTATTTTATCCCAAGTATATGGTGGCTATGCTGCCAACCAGTGCTGCTTAATTTTGATGTGAATATTAGATTAACTAATTAAATCTAATTTTATCCAATTACTAATCTTTATTTAGTAAGAAGAATCTAAACCAGATTTAATGAAGTATAGAACATTATTTTAAAATCCGGTCGGGTTCCACTGATTGACTCGAGATATGGTTAGCTTGAAATCTAGATTAATTTAAATTAAAAAAAAATTAAAAAGAAAAAACTACATCATCCTAATAAAAAAAAAACTAGGTTAATTCAATGATTTGATTGAATTGAGCCAATCTAGTCAAAACCAGCCACTAATATTTTAATTTTTTTCTTGATTATTTTTTAATAAAAAAATATTATTTTAAATTTTCACACATTTTGACCCGTAACTAACTTGGGCCTTCCTTGATATTATTCTATGAAAAAACGCCACTCAAATGAAATTAAATAATCAACATTGTGATTGAGAATGTAACTAGCGGGGCTATAATTGGCCTCTACAAGTCTTGTAAGTAACTCAATCCAAGGGGAAGTTTCTTGGTGAAAATGGTGCGTACACAATTATTGATATATCCTATTGAATGATGGTGTGCTTGTAATTGAATTTCAACTTTTTTTTTATTAAAATTTAATTTTTTTTATAGTAATTTTAGATTATTTTGATGTTATAATATAAAAATAATTTTTTAAAAAAATATTTTATTTTAATGTATTACTATTGCTGAATAAAAAATACTTCAAAAAATATCTAATAAAACAACAATCATGGTTCATAAACCAATTGAATCCCAGGAAGAAGTTCGGTTGTTTTGTACATAAAATAGCTAGCTTTCATTTTGAGAAGCCACGTGGATATCAGACAATCCACAAGTTACTTGATTACTCCATGTGGCCCTTGCCAATTTTAATAATGATGTAAAGACATAAATATGTCCAGGATGGCTTCTGAAAAAGGTAGAAGGATATGGTTGTCTGATTTTGAGTGGATAAAGATAGCTGAGTCAGATGTTGTATGTGCATATTATTTCATTCTTACTATTTCGGAATATGACGTTTCAATACAGGTGGCAGTGTGGCACCGATAAAATCGTCCAGATAAGGATTAGATTGCCCATGTAAGCCTGATTAGTCTAATGATTAACTTATGAGATTAATTTATATGCCGTCTAATATTATTATCTCTGTAATTAACTGCTTAGATAATTGAAATCTTCAATCATGATTTTTGTTTTTCATATTGTAATCTTGAAATCATTTAAAAAAAATTATAAAAAAGAATTTTTTTTTCTTGAAAATATATGTGGAGTGGATTGTTTAATCTGAAATCTAATAAAAATTATATAATTTTTAATGTAACAAAATTGATCTGATCAAAATATTTTTGGAATAAATTAAAGACGGGTGATTGCTCGGTTAATATTAATCTAATGTAGCTTAGATTCTCATGTTTCTAAGTTTAATTTGTTCAATGAATGTTGATAAAAAAATAAAATAAAACTGATTTTTTCCTGTCCTTTACAATTAATTAATTAATTAATTATATTGACGTGACGAAAAAGAAAAAAAGAAGAAAGACATTAGCAAACATTAAGCAACTCAATTTGTATTCAAATATCAGGAAAAAAAAAAGGATTAATTTGAAGATTTCAATTTGGAAACCATCCTCGTACGTAATCGTTGAGGTTCATATGTAGTTGTTACTACCTCCCCTGCTAATAGACAAACGAGGAACCAAAAGGTCTGTCTGTGTATCACATCGCTTGCAACTCATAAATGACAAAGAAGCTTAATTATAATTCGCCATTTGTAAGAACAACATGCATGACTCTCAACCAAGTGACCATCCGGTAATAAAAATCTAATTAATTTCCGAATTTATTTTTTAAATATTATCAATTTGAATCTTATAAATCTTAGAATTATTAAAAATTTATATAGTTATTAATTTTAAAAATTATAAAATTAATTGAGATACACGTAAATTAATCTAAATAATAAATTAATAAAAAAAAAAAACATGGCATAAATTATTGCCATTATTCGGGAACGGTAGGTCTCAGCCTGGCACTGGCACACATGGCAAGAACGAGAAAGAAAATGATAAAAGAGAAAGAGCCAGATACGTGTGTGGACTAGGTTATGCTGATCGAGACCGAGGATGGCCCCTTTGGATTCAATAATGTAAGATCGGGAGGCCAAACATGCCCCCTGTTGAATAATTTGAAAGTGACACTCACCTCTTGCAGGGTCCCTCTGTCATATTCTTGCATGAATTATTTCCAATCTTCTCACATGGGATGCTTAATTTGCTTACCAAGGTAGCGTAACTCTAATTTTTATTCTTTATAATGTGTTTCATCTCTCCTCATTTTACGAGTCAACTAGCAATATCTCTTCACATTAATGGTGTGGACATTAAGATTAATCTAGTTCTAACAACGATATAAATGTGAGATATCAACTAGCATATATCTATCCATGTCTTGGATGAAGACTTACTTGGTTTTATGTTAATTCTTGACATATTCTTTTAATTTAATCATCCAATCTTTAATACTATATTAAAAAAACTATCTTAATAATAAAATCTAAAGAGTTAGACCAAAAATCATTAATGATTTTATATTAACTCTCTAACAACAAATTAAGATATTATTCATTGGTGATTATCCAAAAAAAAAAAGATATTATTCATTGGAATTTTAAATATTTTCAATCTTCTTATGTTTGAAAATGGATGAGATTAATTTTCTTTCATTCGGTACAGGAATATAAACAGAAAATATTATGGGCAGGGAAAATATAAGGCATTTAACTACTTTCAAAATTGATTTCCCCCTTATGGATCATGTTTAATTCAAACAAAATAAATAAAGAAAAAAATTCAAAAAGTACAAATACTAAATCTATATATGGCTATCTTTTTTTTGTTTTTTTAATGAATGATGAGAATTTTTATTAAGCTGGGCTGGATCCAGCCAGCCCAGCCCGGTTACTGGTTTAGATCAATAACCCGGTTTTGGCAGCGGGCACGCGTGAATTAGTTCACGCGTGCTCGCACAGTGCTTGGTTAATTAAATTTGCAAAACAGAGAGGGAGAAGATGGCTTACCTGCTGCTGCGCTTGGAGAAGAGGTTGGTGACGCTCGTTTCTGGCGAACTGGGGTTCCTCCTTCTGCTTTCTCCTCCCCTCTGTTTCTTCTTCTCTTGTCTTTGTGTTGTTCTCTCTCTCTCTCTCTCTCTCGCTCTCTCTCGTTTGTTCTCTCTGTTCTTCCGTTTCTCTTTTTTTCTTTCCTCTCCTCCTCTCCTTTTTCTTTTTTTCGTCCCCCTCAGCGATGGCTGCTTTGTTGGGTATTTATAGGGGACCGTGCGTGGTAGTCTTTTAGCCCGCCTCTTCCTTCCTGGGAGGAGGATAAGGCTTCGCTGGGCGTTGGTGTTTGACAAGGACTCGAACTCCTGGAGTCCTGCCATTGCAGGGGTCTGGGTGGTGGTGCCTTCCCCGTCTCTATGACCTGCCAATGGTGGGAACGGTCTG
>Ga0325403_1001414_pt1 | contig 19892 bp, 13 predicted proteins | sample PopdelMetagenome_19_FD_205665 | JGI IMG/M metagenome (GOLD analysis project Ga0325403, IMG submission 205665) | Populus deltoides microbial communities from Bellville, Georgia, United States - Xylem-PdKOR-R4 | ecosystem: Host-associated > Plants > Phyllosphere > Stem > Wood/Secondary xylem... | reverse complement strand
AAAAACAAAAAAGGAGTGGAGTGATGTTTTTGAAGCTCAAGGAGAGAAGTTTGCTGACTAGTATGGCTAGTTGTGGTGCGTTCTTTGTGAGTCTAGCTGTGGTTTATGTTGTGACCCCCCCGCCCCCTTTCTTTAAATGTCTATCATACATTCAAGTAACTTTCTTCGCGCACGGCTTGTAAACACACAAGGACGTAAAGTATATTGGATGCCATGTATAAATATTAAATTCGTTTGCATACTTCTATCACAGCATAAAGTTTCGTAAACAAGTAGAAAGTCATATTTTGTCCTGCAAGTTTGTAAAGCAATGGAAACCTGATTTCATATAATAATAACAAGAAGCTTTTTGGATTCTTTCCTCTGAACCAAAAATGCAAAAACTGATTTAACTAGCATTAGACTTTGTTAGGATATAAATTCAGAAAACATTGCTTGCATTTCACATTAAGAAACTGCGGTGTTGTATTGATAATCGTTAAGATCACTGATATAGTTGAATGATGAAGCATTGTTCATCTGTGTGATGTGAAAGGTAGTCGAATCATCAATTTGGAATGAAAGTTGATGTGTGCTCGAATAACATAATGTCCAAACTTTATACTTTGACAATGAGAAGAGTCACTATTATGCATGAAAACCTTCTGGCATTTGTATTCAAATACTATAAATGGTCACTTCAATTATGTGCGTACTCGTTTTCCTGTAATTCCCCTGACACATGACCAATATATAGTTGGTCTGGGGATAGTCAATAACAATGTTTGTACCTATCTACTATTTGATGTGCCTTGACATTTTGTTTTTTAATTTTAGTCAAAATCTCTTCTGGGATATCTTCTGATCATGTTCTTTTTAGAGGATTTGTTTTTGTTGATCCATTTCATAGTGTGCTAGGCTTAATCATATATTGGCTGGTAAGTTCACCTCTAACATGTTGTGCCTTTTGCTCCTTAAGTGACGTCTTTTAAGTTTGAAAGGTTCTTCTATAGGCTTGTTCAAATGTTGCTGTTGTTGTTTTCTGGATAAAATGGTATCTTCATGAAATGATAGATAAAATATGTTTCAAAGAATTTCCCATGGGAATGATACAACATTGTTTGATGAAGGAAACCTCTGTCGCAATTCTACATTTTTAATGTTTGCTTGTGTAATTATGTATAATAAGCCTGTCGAAACCCAGATGGTTCACTGGTCTACTACATGATAGGCTGGTTTGGTTGTTGAATTGTGCCAAAAATCATTATAAAAGGCAACTTAAAATAAAGGTATCAATTGGTCCAGAGGATAAAGAAAATTGAGGGAGGTTTGCATGAAATTGGCAATCATGAGCCCCAAGATTGGTAGGAATCTGAGCTATAAACTCCAAATCATTAAGTGTATTTTCATCTTTTTTTTTTTCTTTTTTTTTCACTTGAAATTGGGCACATGACATTTTTGTTTCTTATATTCCTTTTGATGTTTTCCTGCCTTTAGAAATCCACAAAGCACCTCCTCTTCAATCAGCGATGGCAAATTCTGAGCAAGTTGTGGAAAATGATGCTGGATCCTCTCTGATAGAACAGCTTGGGAGGGCATTACATGAGCTAGAAGCTTGCAAGGATTCTTCTGAGGAGAAGGTTCAGTGGATGGAAATTGAAGAACATTTCCGCAACCTTGAGACGGTGTTAAAGAAAAAATCTGAAGAGTTAGAAGCTAGGGAGAAAGAATATGAAGAGAAAGAAGCTGAAACTCGTGCATTGCTTGCTGAGAGAGAGGTGGCTGTTGTCACTAAGGAACTAGAACTCCTAGATCGAATACAGGAGCTAAAAGATACTGCTGTTTCTGTCATCGCAGAGGCACGAGCTAATCACCAGCCCAGCTCTTTGGAGTGCATTGATGGTGGAGATAACATAGACAGAAAGGTAAGCAGCTCTCTTGCTGAAATAAATTATCCAGGGGAGTATTCTCAAAAAATGGGTGAAACTGCTGATGGTGTGGCTGCTGATGTTAAGCCACGTCCAGAGCTCACACAATTTTGCGAGCAGATGGATGCAAAAGGGCTTCTGAGTTTTTCCATGGAGAATCAAAAAAATTTATATGCCATCCGTGATGAACTTTCTGTTGCACTAGAAATTGCAACTGAACCAGCCCGTTTGGTGCTGGATTCACTAGAGGGGTTTTATCCTCCTGTTGAAACCGGCCAACAAATGGATAAGAAGGATGCTGCCCTTCAGGGCATGCGCAAATCCTGTGTTATATTTATGGAAGCCATGGCTGCCTTATTGGCAAGAATTGACCCAGGTGCTGATCACCTTCTAAACCCTGAAATAAAGCAGCAAGCCAAGGCATTTGCTGATGAATGGAAGCCTAAGTTGGCTAGTGCGGGCACTGATGCTACCAATGGAGATCCATTGGAAGCAGAAGCATTCTTGCAGCTCCTTTCAACTTTTAGAATTGCTTCGGAGTTTGATGAAGAAGAACTCTGCAAGCTTGTTCTTGTAATTGCCCAGCGCAGGCAAGCACCTGAGCTCTGCCATTCTCTTGGTTTAACACACAAAATACCAGGTTGGTGTTCTTTTAATTAACTGACCTGAGGAGCCTGGAGACTGGACCGTTGTTTCCTTAGGATGTTTCATACTCTTCATTCCTTTAGGACATGGTAGTCTTATAATTATTGACCAAACATGGACTCTTGCAATCAGTTTAACTCTGATATTCTAATTGGGCTGTTAAATTGTTTTGTCTGGAATTTACCGAGCCTGCATTATCTTTGCAGGTGTTGTTGAGTCATTGGTCAACGATGGGAAACAAATTGATGCTGTTCGATTTATCCATGCCTTCCAGCTTACTGAAATTTTCCCTCCTGTTCCCCTCCTGAAGACATACTTGAAGGATTTGAGAAGAAACTCACAGAACACACAAAGAAAGGGTGGAAACTCAGGAGGTGGTGCAGGTGTACAGGTACATTTCTATTTGAAGAAAAAATATGGGAAATAGTGAATGTTGCTACTTGCTAGTATATTTCAACAGAATGATACTTTCTTACGACTTGCTCTCTCTGCACAGGTTGATGGAAATGCACTAGAGCTTGCAGCACTGAAGGTTGTCATCAGGTGTGTTGAAGAGTACAAGCTTGAAGCTGACTACCCACTTGATCCACTTCAGAAAAGGCTTGCTCAATTGGAGAAATCGAAATCTGATAAGAAGAGGGCAGGTGATTTTGGTAAACATTACCAATCGAAGAAACCAAAAGTTAATCGAGGTTATCGTGGATTACGAGGTGCTGCCACTGGTCCTGCAAGTGGTTGGCGAGCTCCACCTCCTTGGACAGCGTACCCTGGAATGCTGCCTGAGAGGTATCCTCATACTGTTCCAAATCCCTATGAATATCAGATTCCTAGCCAATCTGCATATGGTCAGCAAGCTAATGATCAAAAGATGTACTACAATCCTCAAGATGACAGGGTTACCGCTGCCTCCTCATACAGTGCAGCTCCTCCTAATTATGGCAGTTATATGGGTGCTGGAACGCGATCCTCACACCAACCATATATGCAGTAGTCTCATTTACAAGGTAGTTCATTTTTCATCTTTTTTCCCTGCGATGCAGAATTAAATATTGTAATGTTCTGTAAGCACGTATTATCCTTGTTCTGTTAGTAAAAGCAAAGATTTAATAACATTGTAGTTGCTAGATGAAATCATCATCTCTCTGAACCATTTAAAAATTGCATCAGTTTTTATTCATTTGGCATCTCTACGTGGTGCTAGATTCATCTCAACAAGTTATTTTATACTATGTACTTCTTTTTTCTTGAAATCATCACCTCTCTGAATTTGAACCTTGAGCGGCAGTAACTTCTTCCTTCAAATTTAAGCTAACCATGCAAGGATTCTCAATCAAATCCTGAATTATCTTTTTGTGCCAATCAAGTTCTTAAATAATCAAAAAGTTGTTAATTGAGTCCTTTCCATGACAACGGATTTGGCTGTTTGGTATCATTCCATTCAAGATTATCTGAAAAAAGCAATTCAAAGAATCTCTAATGTAAGCTACGAATGTAATTCTCTTTTAAAATTAAAATGACGGCCATTTGAGATGCCAAGGCATTCATTTTTTATATATATATAAATAACCCAATCTTTTATATTAAATTCTCTTAATAAAAAAAAAAAAAACTAAGAGCCCTCAGTGACTTCTAAGAAATTATTGTGGATTGTAGCAGTCTTTCTTAGAGGATGTTTTGCTTCTCGGTGATTTCTTCATGCAAGATGAGCGTTGTTCCACTCTTACATCTCGGCTGTAAGGCCTGCTGATATTTTTTTAAGAGACTTTGACTACTTCAAGTTTGTCTTAAGGTGTGCAGATGGCTATGTTCAGGAGGATTATCGTTTGAAGGTCGTGGAGCTAGTGGGTTTGATTGGATTTTAGCTCGGCTAGGGTGGTTTGGTTGTTGTTGGTCGATGGGTGTGTTATGGGCCTTCTCCTTACATAGTTAGTGGGGTGTGTCCGGATTTTACATTAAATGCACATCCCATTGCAATGTACCTGGTTGTTTGATCTTAATTAGGAGAGTAGGGGCTGGTACTCTTGAATTTGATGTTTAACTGCTTAAGAGCGACATTCTTAGGTATTAACCAAATGGCCAGTACTCTTGGATTTAATGTTTGACTGCTTAAGAGCGACATTCTTAGGTATTAACCAAATGGCAAGAAATTCAAAGAGATTGATCACGTATTGTCGAATGTTTCTTTTTTTTCTTCCTTAGATATTTTAATATGCTCTCTTATTTGATAAGCTAATAATTGAAGAAATTCATTATGTAACCTTTCTTATGAGATGTTTGCACAGTTGAATTCCTAAAAACACTCATTTTATGTTGTCATTTTTTGGTATGGCTCACTTCTGATTTTAAGTGTCGCTCGGTTGAAGATGTTGATTTAATTATTTGTGATGAGATGCATGACATGGACAAAGATCCAATATGTTATGATGTTGTTTCACGGTTTATGATCTATGGCCCATGTGGTTTACAAACCCAAACGGTAAATGCATGAAGAAGGAAAGTGTTCAAAGTGTTTCCCAAAGAAAATCAAAAATCAAACAATCTTTGATGATAATGGTTTGTTTATTATAGAAGAAAAGAACAACGTGGAAAATCTATTATTAAAGATGGGATTGAATTAAACAACAGTCATGTTGTTCTATACAACATAGAGTTATTATTATGATACAATGCTCATATAAACATTAAGATTTATTGTCAATCAATATTCATTAAATATCTTTTGAAGTATGTTAGCAAAAGATCTGATAGATGTAGGATGTCTATTGAAAAAAATAACAATGATGAGATTAAAACATATCTTAATTGTAGATTCATATATCCATACAAAGTTGTTTGGAGTTGTCTCCAGTTCCTATTCATTCAAAATCTCCTTCTGTCGAGCGACTTCAAGTTCATTTACCGCAACATTAGAATATTGTCTTTTCAAGGAGTCAACCACTACCCTCAGTTTTAAAAAGGCCAGGTGTTGATAAAACAATACTTACACAATAGTTTGCACGAGAATGAATTGATGTCGATGGGCATAATATTTATTACTCTAAATTTCCAAATAGTATGTTTGACATGTTGGTAAAAAAAATAGGTACCTAGATTAAAAGGGTTTTTGCCTTGTCCATGTCACATATGTCTACCTTGCTGTTAGAGAGTTATATTTTGTTAGGTTACTTTTAAACCATGTCAAAGGAGCTTTAAGCTTTAAAGACTTGAGAAAGGTTTCTGGAGTTATTTATCTAACATTTCAGCTTGCTTACTAGACCTTGAGTGTTTTGGGTGATGATAAGAATGGGCTGAGGCTTTTTATGAATCTATTACAAGTGTCACATCTCCATAACTTAGACAACTTTTTGTTAACATCATTTTTCTTTTGTGAAGTTGTCGATCCAATAGCTTTATTCCTTGAATGTTTGCATTTAATGCATGATGATATCATATACCATCTTAGATTAACCTTCAACATGCCAAATCTATGATTATCATAAGCTGAGTTGCGAAACTATGTTTTGTATGAGCTCGAGTTGCTTTTTAATGTTGTTGCCACCTATCTTAAGAAACATGATCTTCTAATTTCAGATGGGAGTTTGTTGTCTGAAGTAAAAAACAAACTTAACTAAATTATAATATCGCTGATTTGACATGTCAGCATTCATATGCTCTTTCGATACTTAACCGGTGCTAGAAAAATATCTATGAATATGTTGTTAAATATGTTCTCGATAAATCCCATACATTGATATTTGTCCATAGCCATAATGCCAGAAATTTTTTTTGTGGCATACAATAATTAATAAAATAAGGTCTGAAGGTTTAACAGTGCTTGTTGTTGCCTCATCCGGGATTGCTTCACTTTTGCTATTGAGTGGGAAAACTGCTCATTCAAGGTTTAATATCCATCTTCTAGTTACTGATGACTCATTAAATGGATAAAGAAAAACACTTATCTTTCATACTTGTTTGAAATGATAGCTCTTGTCGTTTGGGATGAGACTTCGATGAATAATAGATGTTGCTTCGAGACATGGGACCATTCGTTACGAGTTGTTTTAGAAAATGGTCGTGACTCTAAGCAAGAAAAACCATTTGTAGGGAAATCAATCTTATTAAGAGGGATTTCATGCAAATTTCACCTGTTGTTCCTACAGGAACAAGGGAAAAGATTGTCTATGCATCTCTTAGTAGCTTGGCTTTATGGCCTAAGTTCAAAACCCTCTTAAAAAGAACATGTGCCTTTCATTCGATGGCCTTGATGACAATAAAAAAAAAACTTTGTGAATTTGCTAAGTGGATTCTTTCAATTAGGAATGGAGAATATCTGACCTCACATTCTTAAATGATTGCAATGCATCTCTGGTTAAAATCCCATCAGATCTATTGTTAAATGTTGGGTTGGATCTAATTACAACCATTGTCTAAACAATTTATCCTTGCATTGGTGAAACCAATATTGATACAAATTATTTTTTTTAAAAAAAGGTAATCATCACTCCGAAGAATGTTACAGTTACTTAGATAAACAATTTTTTCCTTCATAGTTCATTAGGGGTCAAATGTCTTTACCTAAGCACTGATATTGTCTGCAAGTCTTTTGGCAATATCAATAATGTTAATTTATCATACCCTATTAAGTTTATCAGTTAACTCGAGTTTAATGATGTGCCTTCATATGCCTTTTCTTTGAAAATAGGGACACCAATCATGTTATTACGTAACATAAATCTATCAGCTAGTCTATGTAATGGAATAAAACTCAATGTTACACAACTTGCTGAGAGAGTGTACAAATTATAATAGCATCTAATATTGGAAGTCATGTTTTCATCCCAAGAATTGTCTTTCATATAAATGAAGGAAGGTGCCCATTCACAATTAGACAGACAATTTCCTATTAGACCATGCTATGGTATGATAATAAACAAAATCCAGGGGCAATCATTGAAAGTCATTGGCTTTTTTCTCAAAGAACAAGCTTTCAATCAAGGCCAATTAGATGTCGTTTTCTCACAAGTTACGTTAAATAATAGGCTCAAAATAATCACATATGACAACAAGGAAAAACCTTTTAATTATACGAAGAATATTGTTTATAAAGATGTCATAGGATCTATATCTAGAGAATTATTGTTTTAAATTGTAGAGGTCAAATGCAGTCATTGAACAATGCCTTCTAAGGAATTGCTCTCTCTTTTCAATGACCCTTCTAAAGTTTCAAGAGCCTTTTTTCCTTTATTTGTTAACTTTTACCTATTCTCTTTTAGTTTTCTTTCCACCTTCGCTATTTTTTTATTTGTTCAATTACATTATGTGTTACTAAATCAGATTCTTCTTATATGTGTTGTGCCTCTCATTTATATGAAAAAGCGCATAGCATCTAACCAACTATATTATATTTTTGTAGAGCCATGGCTATTCCAATTCAAAACATCAAGAAGTTCCTCTTTTATCCATTAATGTGTGCTCGAGTCTGTCGTCTGTGGGTAGCAAAATTTGATGGCTAGCATAATAGCTTTAATTGTGTTTTATTGATAATCAGGTTAGGTTTTCATTGTTATCACCAATCTATTAACAATTTATTCTTAAAAAAAAAAAACTAAATTCTATATGATATTATTTCTTATAGCATTCATGTCTTCATCATTACATATTAGTTTAGTCATTGTTTTATTCTTTTGATGATTTTTATACTTCTTTGCTTATACCTTTTTTTTCTTCTTATAAAAAAAAAAAACATGGCAACTTACCTTACAAATTGTCATTTCATTAATACACTATTTTTAATTTTATTTTACAGTTGCACATTTTTTCCTTTTAAATGACATTTCTTTTCGTTTTTTAATATAGGGCAAAGCATTTCAAGAATCGACAAAAGCAAGGGATATTCCATTTTTCAATTTCATTGCTGAGGATGAACACTATGAAATAAAAGGCTTTTACACCTACGAGAATAGATCAAGAAACCTGGTGCTTCCAAACAATGTTGTCATTGACTTGAAATCTAACATAATAATTTATGTCATTTCTCCTATTGTACCATTAGTGTTGAGGTTTAGTACAGTTGACTTTGTGCATATTCTATCTAAAATAAAGGGATCAAGGATTCTCATAGTTTCTTACAAACACTTTTAATTATTTTCCTCTTATAGTTGACTTAGTGTTTCATATAAAAAACCATCTTAACACTTATGCCTTTTATTATTTTTAAGATGTGCTTAGGAGACTTAAAGCAGTACAACCACTACAGCAAATCTTGGTTCGTGGTTAAAATCTTGAAAATAAAAAAAAGGTCACCTTATAAAATACACGATTAGTTTTTACAGCCCATCAACTTTATGGAATACGTATTTCATTGTATAATAAATCTTTTCCAATATATTCCAAGGGTGATGACATATGTATTACTCTTTAGAGCAACTATGTTTGGAGCGTTGATATTATTGCTTTACAGGAGCTCTCGTCTTCTGCCATTGTTGTTTTTGCAAGGTTTCATGTCTCTAAACTTCTAGGTCAACCCTTTCACCTCCAAGTCGTCAACTCACATTATCAATTTTTCTATTTGATTAATGACCTTTCTTCTTCTTCTTTTTCCTTTTTTTTAGCCCAACCATTTTGTTTTTTTCCTTTTTTATACTCTAAATAGGTCAACCAAACTTGAATAACATTATTGTTTCACTTTGGTACTTTAAACCTATATGTTTAAATTGTTAGTATACACGTATTAGTGTGTCTTCCTTTCCTTATTCAGTCTTTTTTTAGCACATATATTTTTTTTATGTTAACTTTTTTTTTTCTCATGTTATGCCCCAGTTTTAAACAGCTCCCTGTTAAGATTTATCAGTTGCCATCATCTTTAAATGTTGTATTGTCGATTAAAGACCAAATTAATGAAAATAGGAATACAATTAGAGAGATTCTAGACATGAATCCTTATGAACAAAAGGTTTACTTTTGTTATTTTCATTCAAATACTTTATATTATCTTTTTGCTCATTCTTATAAGCATTCTAAGAGATTTTATTCGAAACCCCAGCCTTTGCACTTTGACTATAGTGTTTCTCCCTTAATCATCATGCAATATTTAACTTTTTATTTTTTCCAGAACACAAGATTCACATGTGGGCATCCATTGCTGATTTTGATTTTTCTAAGGGTGGTGGTATCCAACTTGTCCAAAATGCAACAAAAAACTTAGTAAAACTAGAAAAATTACAAATACATCGACCACGACTTCATACCTCTTTGTCGATTCCATAGTGTAGTGCATTACACATTAATAGATGATTTAAAAAAAAATTAACTTTGTCATCAATGCTTTTTTGTTGTTACTTTAATTTCCCAAATGTTCACATAAATTTCAACTAGAATGTGTCATGGCTAGTAGAGAAGATGTTACTAGCTTCTTTTTTGTTGTGAAAGCTACTAAGAACTTCTTTGGTTCGTCTACACATCATTATATGTATGAAAAAAAAGTTTAGCAATCCTTTTATCATCGTGCCTTTAATGATTGTCAAGCTCAGTAAGAGCTTTATTTTTTAGCTTAGATTCAGTGCCTTCAGACCTGGTAGCAATCGAGGTGACATGGTCATATATAAAATCTTTGATGATGTCCTTTAAAATGAGCTTGATGAGTAATCCTAGCAGTCGAGAACATCTGCAACATCTGATGTGGTTGTTGCTCCATCCTCAACACCACCATTTTCACACAACCCTTTCATTTTAGCAAACATTGTGCCTTAACACCCAATAACCATTGCATCTGCTGACACACCCACAATAACAATACCAACAAACTTCCCTGCTGAAACAAAAAGAAAATTAGAGTTTGACAATGAGAACACCATTAAAGCAAGCCTATATTTTCCCCCTTTTTTAAATGTTTTGTTCCTAATAACCCATGAAACCATGTGATCTCTGTGCAAGCAGAAGACATAATGTGATATTCAGACTCAGTGGAGGACTTGGAAACTATGTTTTGCTTCTTACTCTTCCAAGAAATGAATGCATTGCCTAAAAACATGCACAAGCCAGTAACAGAGTGACAAGTATCCACACATCTGGCCTAGTTAGCGTCACTATACCCCACCAATTGTAAGGAAGATTCCTTAGAAAAAATAACCCACATGTAGACGTGCTCTTTAGATATCGGATAATGCGACGAATAGCGGTCAAGTGAAGGTGTCGAGGGGCCTAAAAAATTGACTAACCTACTGGACAATAAAATAAATGTTAGAACGAGTAATCGTCAAGTAGTTCAAACTCCCAATATGTTGTCGATACAAGGATGGATCTGATAGAAGGTCATCTTCCTCCTAACAAAGCTTAAGATTTACCTTCATTGAAGTAAGAACATAATTACTCAATTGAAGGCCAACTAATGAAATCACTTCATCTATGTATTTGTGCTGGTGTAATAATGTACCAGTTAGAGTAAGTTACACCTCAAGACCAAGAAAGTACTGCAAGGGACTTAAAATCTTTCATGTGAAAATAAGCCTTGAGATGTTGTTGTAATTGCTTAATTAATGTAGTATCAAAGCTAGTAATCACAATGCCATCAATATATACTAAAAGCAATACAATTCCTGTAGAAGTCTTAAGAAGAAACATAGAGGAATCAAACTGACTCCGAGTAAAGTGAAAAGCAAGTAGAGTATAGTGAAATTTATCAAACCATGCATGCGAAGCTTGTTTCAGCCCATACAAAGATCTAGGGGTGTGCAAAAAAACTGGAAAACTGGAAAAAAATTAACCAAAAAAACCGAACAGAGAAAAAAAATCGATTAAACCGATTAAAATAGTTAGAAAAAATCTCGGTTCGGTTCGGTTTTTGGTTTTGTAATGCAGGAACCGGTTAACCCGAATCGAACCGAACCGGTTCAAAAAAATGTATTATAAATAGAGAAAAGCCCCCCCAGTAACCCTAGCCACCAAGCCCCCTCTCGACTCTCCCTCCCCCTAAACTTAGAAGCAGCCTCCTCTCGCCTCTTGATCCTAGGATGAATCCGAGCGTAGAGGATCTTGCTAAGCTTGAGTGCGAGAGGATGTTGATCTTTGTAGTTGAGGAAGATTATTTGACTGTTATAGGCTTGCAGCTAAGAATTATTATGAGAAGTTGAAAAGGAGTGGATGGAAGGGAACTGTTGAACTTGTCAAGAATAAAAAGAAAGACCACTGCTTCTATTTGTTTGATCTCGATGGTGACAAGGCTCAGGAAATGAGGCATAAGTTTGTTTCATTTCTCAAACAAGACCAGTTTAATCTCAAACAAGATCTTGCTAAGTTTGTTTTGTTTGATGGTGACAAGGCTCAGGAAATGAGGCATAGGTTTTCTCGGTTTTTTGAAATCAAGAACCGGACCGAAACCGGTCGGTTTGACTCGGTTTTGGTTTTTTAAAAAAAATCAGTTTGGTTGTTTTTTATAGGTAAAAACCAAACCGAACCGAAAATGATCACCCCTACAAAGATTGGTGTAGCTGACAAACCTCTGAGGAAGGTGTGGTAAACATGTCGGGAAGTGGAGACATAAATATCTTCCTTCAAATCCTCATGTAGAAAAGCATCTTCACGACCATTTACCGGGGTTTAATTAACAATATATGCTCATAGCTAATTTGGCATAAATTATATGTCTTTGGGTTATTTAAAATGTTACTTTTCATAGTTTAGTTCTAAAACAGAACATTATGCCTATGAAATCATTTTGACATCAATTTAAGTCACAATTTAGTTTTTGTTCCAAGTTGAGTCATGATTAACAAGTAGAAATCATGTGTCTTTAAGTCATATGTCAAAAGTTGTTTTTTGTAATTCATTTCTAGAAGAATATATTATATTGATGAATTTGTTTGACAAAACTTTTGTGAACAATCTTCTTTTAGAGCCATAATTTAGATTTTCTTCAAATTTAGTCATGGTTAGTGAGTAGAAATCATTTTGACAACAACAATGTTGTAAACATATTCTTTGAGTCACAATTTAGTTTTTGTTCCAAATTGAGACATGATCGATGAGTAGAAATCATGTGTCTTTGAGTCATATGTCAAAAGTTGCTTTTCGTAATTCATTTCTAGGAGAATATATTATACTGATGAAATTTGTCTGACAAAACTGTTTTTACGCAAATGTAGTCAAAATGTTTTTCAAGTTCAATGAGTAAAAATCTTGTTTATTCACTCTTCATCTTCCACTCAAATGATGTCAAATTGCACTATAGGTTTTTTGTTTTCTTACATAATAAATATAGAATAAACTATCTATATTTGTCAAAAAGGACACGGTAAGTTACTTAAAAGAAGTTGCATCAAACAGGCTCCTAGATCGTGAGGGAAAAGGTTTCATACCATAAAAGAACAGGCATATAGAATGTTTTGTCTTTTATCATGTGCTTTAAATCTTCAAACTATCTTTTTGGTTGAGATGTATCAGGTTTTTTGAGTCTGAATGTGCTGTATACACATGTTGCTTCTATAACCCATCATGTTTTCTGATCAAGATGGCTTAATCAAGATGCTTTTTGATCATATTTAATCATTTACTTCCATGCACATATGAAGAGCAAATTAGACAAATAACTAAGAAATGATATTGAAAGTCAACTACTCAGACCTGAAGCTTCACATTTCAGAACTTGCTTGGTTCATTGCTCAGGTGAATGCAATGCAGGTTATATTGCAGCATTATATATATATAGGGGGCGTGGGTTTTTTTTATTGTAGCACTAGTTGCTATAGTAAAATCACCATTTTACCTCTCCACTAAAAAAATCAACATTTTACTTTGGGGGTAAAGTTTTCTTTTCATGGGGACTCATTGGTCATTGTTGATTTAGGAAAGGCAAAATGATCTTATCGTATAAAAATAAATAGTAAAATAATTATATTGCCCTTTAAAAATCATAAGTATGGAAGGGTTTTTTTGTCATTTTCTTTTTCGAGAAATGGTGTAATTGCTTCAATGCCCTTCAAATTAAAAATTTTAAAGCTATCATTTAGGGGCTATTTGGACTTTTTTGTGGTTTTTTTTTTTTGTTATATACAATGTGAATGAGGATTAGTTTAGTCTTTTTAGCAATATAAAAAATAATAAAAAGTGACTTGTGCATGTGGAGGGTCGTTGTGTTCAAGTGGCGTTTGTGCATTCCTATGGCGGCCAAAATTGTCCGACCTTCATGTCAATAGAACCGCCGAATGGAGGTGCTTCCAATAAGGTGGTGTGTGTGTTGTGATTCACCACAGTTAAATTTTTTTCCCCCTTTTTCTCTCTCTCTCATGGCCTTTAGATTCGCGTTAGTCAAACAAAAAATAAAAATACAGCAGCCAAAATTGCCTGACCTTCATGTCAATAAAACTGCCAAGTTGAGGCGCTTCCAATGAGGTGGCGTGTGTGTTGTGATTCACCACATTTAAATTTTTGCCCCCCTTTTTTTCTCTCTCACGGCCTCTAGTTCGCGCTAGTCAAACAAAAAATAAAAAGTGTCCTCCTATTTTATTTTTATTTCAATTATAGTCCTTATTTTTTTAATTAATATTTGATTATTTTATATTTATTTTATTTATTTTTCTTTTCAGTTTTATCTATTGAAATTTAATTTGGTTTTTATATCAGATTTGCTCTTTATCCTTTTAATTGCTATTTTTTTTCAATTTAATCCTCTAAAATTTAATTTAATTTAATTTAATTTTTATATTAGATTTGATCCTAGTTTTTTAAATTACTATTTTTTATATCATTTTCTTAATTGACTTTTATTTTTTAATTCCATTCCTCATCATTTTATTTATTTTTATTTGGTCCTTATTCTTTTTTTTTTCATTCTTTTTTTTTATTTCATCCTTTAATATTTGATTGGTTTTGAGTTTGGATTGTGAATTTTTTCATGCAGTGATCTAGGTCTCATAATCCAGATCATAAGTGTGAAGTGTTAACATGTATTGATATCGGTCTCTTTTTTTTTTCATCATTTTATTTTCAATTTCATCCTTCAACATTAAATTTATTTAAAATTGAGCTATTTTTTTTCTTTAATTTGTTTCCTATGAAGATAGTTCAACCTTATGATCCGAGTCACAAATTTATCTTTGTAGCTTGAATTTACCGGGCTAGTGTGCCTGCGCCACCTTTTTTTTTATCATATTTTATTTTTTCTTTCCTATTTTATCCTTCGAGTTTAGTTTTTTACTGATTTTTTTTTCTTTTTAAATAAAATTAAGGCAAGTCTTTTGCATTTTTATATTAGAATATTATTTGATTTGGTGTATAGCCTATTTGTTATTTTTAAAAACTTTTTAAACTTGGTGTATTTTCAGCTCCTTGAGATTAAAAAAATTATTTTTATAGGTTTTTTTTCTTTAGACAAGAAATTATTATCAAACTTTCAAAGCTTTTTTTTTTTTGTTTCATGTATGTGTATCAGTCCTTTTCTTTGGTGTCTAGATGAAAAATAATTTTTAAAATAAAAAATTATTAGATCCAACAAGAATCTCATCACGGGTTTAATTGATCCAGTTAACTCAAGATTTTTTTTAGATTAATTTTTTTTAAACTCAATATGCATAATTATTAGCTTTTTTTATTTTTTATTTTTTGCGTTTGTTGTAAAAATAAAAGTGTTGTATAAGCTTGTATGCTCATTTCTTTTGCTGGAAAAAAATGTTTGCTATCAAAAAACCATGTTGGATAAGCCATTACATTTCTTTTCTAAAAAAAATTATTTCTCCGACCAATGGCAAAGCACGGGCAGTTGGCTAGTTTGATCTAAATGCAAATCATAGTGGTGTTCATAATCATCTTCTCGATCAGGTAAAAGATGTCAAAATTAAAGCTACTTCCTAATTCATACTGGCTATGATGAAGTATACTTTGGGAAGCCAATAATTGTAAATGCATGATTTCAGGTCCTTTTACTCAAGTTTACTGATCAAAAAGGAAATGATTCATTCATCAGATGGGCTGTAGTCCCTTCAGGATCTGCCGACTGCATTTCTGATGTCGCTGCTCTCGGAGGTTTGTTTTTGGAAGTTATCGTTTAATTAACTGGAACATCAAGGCCCCAGCATAACGGTAGGTTGCTTTTTACTTTATCGAAATCAGCCCCAGTTCATTATGGTTTTCGTTTCTTTTCCTCGACGTTTTTATTTATTAACTGGGTTCATCCTTGTATAAACAATTACTTCATGATTACAGAAGATGAATATATAATCAGTTGAAGGTTATGGCTCTTTTCCTCATTAAAAAATAAAATACAAAAGAAGAAGAAAAGAAGAAAAGTTGTGTCCTCTTGGTATGGTTTCATGCCTTTTTAGGCCTTACTGGGCTTTGATATGGTTCATGCCTCGTGGTATTCTGTGAACAGTGTGATCTCATCGTGTTACGCAGGAGATGGTGCATGGCAGCAACATTTTTTGCAGTGGTTCTAGCCATTGTTGTTGCTTGTAGTTTCGGATTATCAGCTCTTGGAATATGGTTTATTTGGAGACACTGACAACATACAATTAAGGCATACAAACAAGCTGATGCAGTGGTTTCGGAGCAAAGAACTATAGTAATTGTAGGCTTCTCGATGGTCAATGCATTGTTTTTTTTAATGCTGGTGTGTAAGATTTGGCCTTTTCTTTTTCCTTTTTTTTTTTTACTCGGAGAAGCTGTAAATCCTGCTACCCGTGCGACCGAATTGGATTTTGTCCATTGACACAAATTGCCCTTTCAAATGCTTTATTGTGTTGTGCAGCACAGACAGTTGTGCAAAGAAAAGTAGCTCGGCGCCAATATTTTGTATTTTAGCACATGTGAATCACTCAGAACCTGTTCGATAAAGCCATCAGAGAGAACTTTTTCCATGCTTGTTTTCTTTTTATTTCATGTAGTTTTTTTTGAGTAAGCCTCTCTAGCTTTGAATTATTCATGTAAATAGTAAAAAAATCATCTCAATCTAATATTAAGTTGTTAGATAGAATCTCAAGATATAATTCATGTTATTTTCTAATACATTATCTTAAATAAAAGCTCTTTGATTTTAAAACTTGCACAAACTTATACTATCTTATACTTAATTTTTATCTAATAAATAAAGATGATGAGATTCGAACTTGTGATCGTTTTGTCATCAAGACTTTGATATTATGTTAAAGAACCATTTTAATTTAATAGTTTAAATTATTATATAAAATTTTAAAATATAATTTATATTATTTTACATAAACCGTAAACGCGAAAGTTTCAAGCTTGGTGCAGTGGCTAATTATTCCTCAACTTTGTGCTGAACGCGTTATGGACCGAGTGGGTCAAAACATAAATAGTTGGACCATGCAAAGATCAGAGCGACCAGGTCCTTTGGGAATTTAAATAGGAGTAACAACAAGCATGCCTCGATTTGAAATTGTTGCAAACTGTGAAGTTGACATTCCGAGGAGTTTCCCCCTATCTTCCTGTGCTGGAATGAGAGCCACGTGTTGCTTGGTCAAGCAGGTTCTAGGAGGCATAAAGTCCAAAAAGGCCTTCCGGGTGTAAAATGCCTAGGAATCACGCACCGAGTAAAACTAATTACATTATAAAAACTCTTTTCCAACTTTTAGAGGGCACGTCATGTGTCATGTCAACCTTCTGTGTGCAACTGGTCAGGTTAGGTATATTTTTTAAAATATTTTTTATTTAAAAATATATTAAATTAATATTTTAAGTTCGGTACAATAATTACAAGGCAAAAGGAAAAGGAAAAGGAAAAGTAATAGATGATTCATAGATTACTTCTCATGCGATTTGACCCTGTGAGTTTGTGTGCACAGAAGGAGAATAATAAATAAAATAAAGTCTTCCAACGACTTCTTTGCAACGGTCGGCTGCTAACAAATTTCATAACTAATTTTTTTTATTATTTATTAGTATGGAGAATAATATTTCGATTAACCTCAACATATTTTAATTAATTTTATAAATTTTAAAATTAATAATTATATAAATTTTTAATAATTTTAAAATTTACAAGACTCGAACTAATAATTTTTGAAAAACAAATCTAAAACTTAATCAGTTAAGAAAAAAACAAATATATAATAACTACCATAACCCTCCTCTACTATAATATTATTTTTTTTCATATTAAAAAAAAAGAATGTATGGATAAAAGAATGATCGAATTTCTTATATTTACATAAGATCACGAGTTGGAATATTTAAATTTAGAAAAATATTCTTTATTTTTATAATGAATTAATCATAATTATGAGAACATGAATCCTTATTCTGTTAACTACTCGCTCTTACCCTTTTAACCTCGTTTTTAAACCTCACGCAAGGGAAGGCATCAATGCTTTAGAGCCCACAGCACATAATAATGACAGCGCAGATGCACCCTCTTAATAGGCATAACTGGGTATAAACGAAAATAAAAATAAGGAAAAAAAATATATAATAATAGTAATAATCGAAAGAAACTAAAACGCCCAGCGTTTAACCATGTAGAGAAACACCATGAATCTCTTATCAAATTTATTGTGATTTGTAATAGTGTTATTTTTTTTAGTCATCAAAGTTTTTTTTTTCTTTTTAATTGCATCCTTTAATGAAATGTTTTGGGTTTTTTGTCAATTAATTGTCTATTATCTTCACGTGTTCTATGGATTTGATGGTTTTTTTCCTGAATTTAAGATTTTTTTTCCTGAATTTTAAACTTGATTGGAGTCAAATAAAATGAGGTATGGTTTTAATTTGTAATGAAAAGATATAATTAAAAGATAAAATAGTTTATTGTAAAACAAGAGAAAATCATGTGGCTACTATCGAACTCATGCAGAAAAACCCTTTTTAAAGCCGGTTTGTTTTGTGATTTAAAAGTATTTTTAAAAAGATAATTTTTTTTCAAATTAATTCTTTTAGATTTTAGATCATTTTAAGATACTAATATAAAAAAAATTAAAAATATTATTTTAATACATTTCTAAACAAAAAAAATTTTAAAAAGTAAATGCTACTACAATACTAAACAGGCTCTAATCCATTTGTTTTTTTTTTTTTTCCACACTACCTTTAGTATTTGGGGTTTTAGTTTTGGTCTAAAAAATTATTTTGTTTATTTTTTAATTTTTAGATTTGATTAAGGAAGTTGCCAGAAAATGTGAAAGAAAGAGAAAATTGTTAATTACCTGCATTCCAGTAATAAAAAAAGAAGTATCGACATTAATGGGTTGAGAAGTAGAGAAGTTATATTTAGGTGTTTTAAATTTTTCATATTTCTAGAAAAAATAGACTAAAGCTTGAAAATGTTTTTTTTCAAAATCACGTTATTTTTTTATTTTTAATCAATTTAAAATAATTTTATTGAGGTATTTATAATATTTTATTAGTTTTTTTAATTAAAAAAAAGTTGAAATGCCTTTCTTAGGCATTTAAGATCTTACCCCGACTTTTCAAGCATCTTTAGTGGGTGGGAAGTCAATTAGTAAATGACATGTGTCATCGATATGTTTTATGTTTTAACTAATTGAGTATATGATGATATATTAAAAAAAAAAAAATCTGGCTACACGAGCTTGGGTGTTTGGTATTGTGGTCGGAAAGTGTTTTTAAAAAAAATTAAATTTTTTTTAAATTTTTTTGCTTTAAATTAATATGTTTTGATGTTTTTATATCATTTTGAAGTGCTAATGTCAAAAATAATTTTAAAAAAATAAAAAATATTATTTAAATATGTTTTGGAATAAAAAACACTTTGAAAAACAACTGCTATCACACTCCCAAACACCCTAATCTTATTCAATCAGTTTCTTGAGAATGTTGTTTTTTTTATTGTCGTGCAATTAAATACAAAATTGATTTTAAAAAATAAAGTTATTAAATAACTGACTCGATGACTTGGGTTGTGGGTTTAGTGGGTTAATCAACCTAACTCAAGTCAATTCAATACATTGTCAATTCAATAATAACAATAAAAAACACTAAAATAACAGCCACTTTATTTTAAGATTAAACTAGATTCAAAATAAGTTGATCGAGTCGTGTTTAGACTTTTCCAATCGATCGAGTCCTATAAAGTCAACTTAGACCATCATTAATTTAAAATTTAAACTATAAAAGAAATCACGACACGGGGTCATCGTGGTTAAGGGTGAGTTAAATAGGAGCGAGTTGAATAATAATGATAAAAGTTCTTCAAAACAATGCGCAAATAGTGTATTATTCCTATATTTTTAATACATTTACATAAAAAAAATATAAAAAATTTTCTTTTCTTTAATTTAAACTTGATGTTGTCTTCAAAAATATTCTATGGATAAAGAAGGATACTTTTTTATTTTGATTTCATATCATCTAAAGTTTTTTTTAATTATTAAGCTTTTTAATTTGATTTATCATCAT
>Ga0325403_1001413_pt1 | contig 19895 bp, 8 predicted proteins | sample PopdelMetagenome_19_FD_205665 | JGI IMG/M metagenome (GOLD analysis project Ga0325403, IMG submission 205665) | Populus deltoides microbial communities from Bellville, Georgia, United States - Xylem-PdKOR-R4 | ecosystem: Host-associated > Plants > Phyllosphere > Stem > Wood/Secondary xylem... | reverse complement strand
TTCATCTTCTTTGTATCCTTATTATCAATCATCACCACTAATTTTGTCTTCAAAGACTACACAGGAGGCCTAAAAGTCTTTACTATCAGACCAAATGGATCTTTAAGGTAGAGATTATCCTCGAGCACAGTTCCAAGAGGCCTAAAAGTCTTCACTATCAGGATAAGGTCGAGTTTGATGAATCTTATTATGGCCTTCAGTGTCGGTGGTTCTGTCGACGAGAGCTAGTGCTGGAGACTCAGATGGCACGTCCTGGATCACGTGCTTCTGTTAAACATATTGTCTTCCCACTTTCCATTTCTCTGCACCGTCGATGTCAAGTGGGACATGTGTGAAGAAAGTACTCAATATTTTTTATCATGTACTTATGGTAGGGATTTGCTCATGATTGTTCCATTTTGTAGAAAAAGAAATTAATTTAGCATTTGATGAAGGAAATACGCCAAACACAATGAATTTTTATTATTGTAATAAATAATAAAATCAGTTTTTTTAAAAGAGAAAAATCTACAAGATTTATTGGTTTTTTGGGTTTTTTATGGCCAAATCCAGGTGATTTTTATGGAATAAAGAACAAAAAATTAAATTTATAAAATGAATAAGATAATTGTAGATACTTAACAATATATATAAATATAATCATAAAAGTTTGGTGGAAGTAAAACTTATCCAAACACTAAAATTATTCTCTTTTTTATATATTAGAAACAATATCAACTTCATGTTTTAATAAAATGACAAATTTTATGGGTGGGCTACGAGTGGAGTCGCGGGGGAGATCGAAAGAGAAGGGTGAAGAGGGGGAATGCAGCGTGTGACTATGATGATGAATTTTTGGGTTTGAGTATTTAGAAGATAATTTTTTATTTATAACCCTGTTAAGTTAATATATATTTTAATTTTTCAATCATTTCAGAAGCTTTAAATTGAAACTGAAATAAATTTATTTTTTTAGTTTTCTAATTATTTTTTTATTTTCTCGATTCAGTGATTTTTTCAGTTTAAACAATTTTTCAATTTTTTTTCTCACCCTACTTGCATATAATTGAAAAAAAAGTGTACTTATTTATTTATTTATTTATGCATTCCCATCAAATCTGCTTATAAAAATCATTCCTTTAATTGCTTTCATTTTAAACAAAAAAAGGGGTCAATCCATTTTTGAAACTGGGATAAATATTTGTATAAAATATCTTTCAATTATGAGTTTGGTGTAGATCTCTATCCTTTGGAAGGGGAATTCTTTTGCTTGCACGAAGGTCCCATCATTTACAATTGACAAGTACTGCAAAGTATAAATCAGCCAACCTCTTTGAAAAGGGTTTGGATTTAAATAATTAGGTCTAGGACGTAGAAGTTTGGACCTAGCTAGGGTATGAAAAGGAAACAACATGCATCCTGCCTACGTTTGCCTAACTTAATGGAAATGCAAGTTGCCATAATATACTACTCATGGGAAAACTTTACTGCTAGATCTTGAACAGGGTCGAGCAGCGTCGGCTGTTCTTGATCTTGACAAGAATACTGCTAGAATCTTGACAAGAATAACAAGGAACCAATTTCGAGCAGTGTCGGTGTTCTTGATATGCTTATTAATATCATGAAATATATAAAATATGAAGAGTTTTGTTTGCCATGCATGCTTGGACATGGAAATGATGGGGTATGGATAGTTTCCATGTACCTACAAAAACAAACAAAGCAAGATTGTCAAGTGCCGAGTACAGATCAATTTCTCTTGTTCTTTTATTTTAAAAAAATACGAACTTATGGAAAACCCCAAAAACATAAGTCGTACTTTTCCATTACAACATGGTTCAAGTCAAACACATGAGGCAGTGCGGTGGTTCGGCTTCAATGGTTTTTTTCTTTCTAAGAAATGTATTTTGGGACTGGTTTTTGTGTATGGAGACTGACTCCACTTTCTTCAGCAATTTCTAACTTGTATATATTTAGTAACTCGGTGTAAATCATGTTTTTAAAAATTTTTATTTTTATTTTTGTTTAAAATAATATTTTTTATATTTTTAGATCGTTTTAATATGTTAATGTCAAAAATAATTTTTTTAAAATAAAAAAAATTATTTTAATATATTTATAAGTAAAAAATACTTTAAACCATCACCACTACCGCAATTCTAACAAAACCAAGCTGCTGCACTGCACTCTCTGGACAGGTACTTAATTTGGGAGGTGGGACTAGCTTTTGAGTATGGAGACTAAGTTACATCCTAAAAAATATAAAAATGTTTGATTGAAAAAATAGATATAAATATATAAAATGAATTTATTTTTATGATATTTTTTGAATAATTTTTTGTATATTTAAAATAAAAAATATAAGAAGATGTGTCTTCCTCTATCTCGCTGTTTTCGTTTTTTTTATAAAGAGATAGTTACTAAACCCTATGAATTAAGATTGGTATTTTCAAGAAAAATAAAATGTCACCTTTTTTATCTATTAATTTTTCACCCTCTTCCTCTTCATGTTCGATGCAAATTATAGCAGATGCAACGTTTCAATATAAATGGGATTAAATGTCACCCTCCAAGTATGAAAGAGAAACCTTACCCTTCTTTGAAATGAAGCGATTCTCATCGCTTCATATTTAATAAATTATTTAATTTATTACTTATTTGTATATTTATCGCATCTTTATTATATTTAAAATTCATAATCTATTAAGGTGTGTGGTATCCATTAATATCTTCTATAAATCTAATTTATTACAAGTCTCATCATTATCTAAATTCTTTTGGATTCTTATCAAACATATATATTTAAACACTTCATCTTTTTAACTCACCCTTCATTTATTATTTTGTCACCTCAACATTTTCCTTATAATTTTTAATCTCATATCAAACGCAATATTAATATTACATGGTACACGAGACAAACCTTAAACATGTTTAGGCTCAATGATTAGTACACATTACTTGGAAAAAGTATACTTTGACAAGCTTTTTGTAATAGTTTTGCATGAAGGGAAGGGACAAAACAAAAGGATCCCATATAAATATCCATATATATATGGAAAAAGCCCTCGAACTAGAACCACAGGTTCAGATCTTTGAGATGGATAATATCAAAAAAATCCACAATGCGTATGGCCCATTTACCTATTTGCTAGCATTCAATCAACTTCAAGTGGAGCACAGCAAGGAGCAGAAGCTGTCTTCTGCTCATTTTTGAACAATTAACGAACTCCACAGCCAAATTTCCAAATGGCTGCACTTCCTTCAATCAGTTCACACTCATCTTCATCTTCTTTGTATCCTTATTATCCTTATCAAATGAAATAGCAAAGAAGAGATAGTCTCACACAAACTTTGCTAATAAAACCTGAAAATATCAATAGCTTGCAAAACTTACTTGAATTTACCAAATGCATTTTTTAATTTCTTCTTGCACCATGTATGCGAGCATTCTTCTTTGTTCTTCCTGCCTTCAGATTACATTGACGTTCAACCATCCTATGAAACCATGCAGGTCGTCTTGTTCTAAACACAATATAACCCATTGTGACTCCAAATACAAACCCACATCCATACCCCATTGCCACAGCTTTCCATCCTAACCCATCTTCAAACAATGTTGAATCATCTCCTTCATTAAAGTTTGATGGCGGTAATGGTGGTACCATGCCATTGTTGCATTCTGTTGGCATTGGGAATCCACATAAACCCAAGTTTCCTTGAAATGAGCTTGGATCAAACGTGTTGAACTGCTTCCCACCAGGTATGGGCCCCTCGAGTTTGTTTTGTGAAAGGTTTAAGACTTGAAGAAATGTTAGATCTGTCAACTGCACGGGAATCCTTCCCGTAAGCATATTTGAAGACATATCTAATGACTGTAGGCTGGTTAAAAACCCTAAGGATGATTGGATATGGCCTGTAAGGAAATTATGAGAGAGGTTAAGTTGTTGAAGTCCTTTAAGCTTTCCTATTGGTTTTGGAATCTCACCGGTAAAACTGTTACTTGATAAATCAAGTACTCTGAGGATACTTTGGATTTTCACAAACTCACTTTCCAACCCTTTCCATGTCATTTTTATTGAATAGGTGTAGCCAGAGGAATTTATTGCCGTAATGTAAATGATATCTTGATCGACATTCATCATTCCTTTAAGACTATTGAAAAACTCTTCTGGTAATGGTCCACTCAAATTATTTTCAGAGATGTCAAGAATCTGTAATTTAGAGAAGGAATTAAAAGTAGCCGGACCCTTCATCAAACCTTGGAGTTTATTGGATTTTAGAACAAGAATCTTTAGCTCTGGAAGCATTTCTAGGAAATAGGGGAATGTATCCTCAATCTTATTGTTACCAAGATTAAGAAACTCCAGCATTGTGCAGTTGACGATAGACAATGGTATTTTCCCTTCTAATTCATTGCCATTGAGGTTGAGATATTGCAAGTTACTTCCCTCTGAAAATGTTGATGGAATAGTGCCTCGGAGATTGTTCATGCCTAGATGCAAAACTGAGAGCATGTTGCTGAAGTTTCCCAAACATTGTGGTGCAGAACCACTCAAGTTATTGTTGGAAAGGTCCAGGACTCGAAGGGATTTTAACTTGCAAATTGAAGAAGGAACCTCCCATGTCAATTTATTGTTGGATGCAAGAATAAGAAATCGCAAGTTCTCTTATTTGAAAATTGAACTTGGGATTGGACCATGCAATGAGTTATTGCTCAAATCAAGGACCTGTAATATTGAATTGTGTTGGAATTCACCTATATTGCCTATGAATTGATTATTATGAAGGTCCAAATTCCATAAAGAAGGGAGAGCAAATAAAAAGGATTGTATCGTCCCATTGAGCAAGTTACCATATAAAGATAAAATGTATAGATCTAGAATGGTACTTAGTTGAGAATGGATTGGGCCTTGGAGTTGATTGTTTGATAAATCTAACTCTTTAAGTAGGGTTAGGTTAGCGAAAGAATCTGGAATCTGACCCGTAAAATTATTGGAACTGAGATCCAAGTAACCAAGCTGCACAAGATTTCCAAATAAAGATGGGATCTGGCCACTAATATTATTATTTGAGAGGTCTAATTGAAAGAGCCGTGTAAGATTACCAAACTGAGCTAGTTTTGACCCAACAATGTTACAATTACTAAGTATCATATACTTTAACGACTTTAAATTACTGATGGCGTCATTTTCTAGATAAATTGAAATTCTTGTATCAGAAAGGTCCAACTCCCTGAGGACATTACTCACATTGGAGGAAGGAAAAGAGCCAGTGAGGCCTTCATTGTCTCGCAGAATGAGTAATTCAAGGTTTGGTAGGAGAAAGATATTACCGGGGATTTTCCCTTGCAATCCGCAACCCCAAAGGTAAAGAGATGACAAAGAAGAGGACAGATTCGTCAAGGAACTGGGTACAACCAGTGACATGTCTACTGAACTCAAATCGAGTTCTCTAAGCTTGGTTAGGTTTCGAACAAGCTTGTCAAAAGAAATTGGTCCTACACTTAGATCGGAGTTTCCAGAGATCAAGAGAAATCAATTTGGAGAGACGGGAGACTTCTAATGGAACTTGGCCTGCGAAATTGTAAGAATTTAGATTAAGATGTGTCAGGTTAGAAAACTGGCCAAATCGAGAAGAAATATGGGAGCTTTTGAAATGATTGCCAGAGAGATCGAGCTTTTGAAGATGATGCAGGGAGAAGAGAGAATTATTGGAATGGAGGGTGCCGTAAAGCATGCTGCAAGAGAGGTTCAGTCCAGTGACTATGGTGAGGAGCACACAAATGATTAGAAGAGGAGTGATTTGAGGAGAATGATGATGAAATTGTTGTATGAAAATGGAGGAGAAACAAAATGGAACAGAGAAATTGAGAGGGATAATGAAAACTTCATGTTGGCTTTTCAGGATTCAAAGTATATTTGGAATGCTGAACGATTGGGGAGAGATGAGAAATAAAGAAAGGCACTATTAGTAGTATTTATAGACAAACCGATCTTAGATTCTTCTGTTCATTCAGTTTTCGTAGTAAAAAAAGGATAAAAAACCAACCTTGAGTACTAACAACTTGGTCTGTCCTTTTTCTTGACCCCAAATTCTTTTTATATATATAAAAAAAATTGTGTAAGAAATGAAATTTCTTGACTACTAACAACTTAGTTCAGAGATGTTTTTCTATACTGTATTTAGCAAAGAAATTTCAGCGAAGCTTGCCTTGACCATCAACAAGGAAAACGAATGTTCAGGATATATTGTATATGAAACTGAAGGTTGAATTATTCAATTGCAAATATTTCCATACAATTAGGTCCAAAATTAATTGCATATTGTTGACTATACAATACAAGAATGTTGGAAACACGGCAATATTAATTTCCAAAATTGACATTTTTTTCAAGAGTAGATAATATCCTTACATTTGCAGCAAGTCTATGTGCTAATAGATTCAATTTTTGCTCTTACCAGAACTTCCTTTGATTTCTTTACCAAGAAGGAGGATGGGTTGGGTTTCAAATTAAGTTGAGTTTGAGTTAATCAAAACTCGGTTTAATTTATTTTTTTTTCCAAAACATCATGTTTTCGTTCTTTTTTTAAGAAACTAGTCTTTAAATAAATTTACACACGTTAGTTGTTCTTAATTTCTTTATTGTTTTTGTTTTAGTTATGTCTACTAATTAATATTGACTTGCTAATTTAAAAGCAGGGTTTTATAATTAACATTGGATCATTTACCCGTGTCATGTTGTGGGTCAAATTAATTTTTTAAACATAAAAAATATTTAAGTGTTTCTAATATGTTTTCTAGTAGAAAAAAAATATTCAAATCATGTGAGAATTGATTTGATATGATTCTGTCAACTTGACGGGTCTAAAAACAACTTGGACAACCGTTAAAAATATAGTTTAACTAAAAAAATTTCAAAATGATATTTTTTTTATAAAATATTGAAACAAAAACATATTGGATTATGATACCAAAATAACCCCATAGAAAGCAAATTAAAATAAATTATCATTCAACACAATATTGAAATTGAAAAAAAAACTAATTAAAAAAAACAAACAACTTGGGTCAGCTTGGCCTAACATGTTAAACTCACAACTTGAGTCATGTGAATAGGATAATTCCATAAAAAATAAATCAAAACAAATTTTAAAGTTCAATTCTTAATCAACCCAATGTTAAAAGATAAAATTGAAAAAAAAATCAATTAAATAAAAGACACAAAAAAATAACTTGAGTTAACCCCGGTTAACTCGCTAAACCCCTGATTTAGATAATAAAATTATTATAATCTAATAAAAAGCAAGCAGAAAAAAATTATAAAATCTAATTTTAAATTAATTAAATATTAAAAAATAAAATTAGTTATCTGGATTATAAAATTAGAATAAGCAAACCCATTAAAAAATGAAATTGAAATTTTTAATTTTTTTTTAAATAAAGTAAGAGTAAAAACCATGGAAATATGTAAGGTTCTATCAAATTGACTTCAAATTGCGCAAACTAAATTGTTGTTTATTGGCAAAGTAATAATTACGCAAAGCAATGGGAGCACTAATGAGTGCGCGCCTGGTAATGTACAGCAGTTTAATTATTTTTTAAAGATGTTTTTTAATTAAAAATATATTAATATGATGTTTTTTAAATTTTTTTTTAATATTAATTCATTAAAATTATAAAAAATATTAAAAAAATCAATATTGATTTTCTAAATGGATTAAATAGTGTTTTAGAGGTTCCTAATAGTAATTTCTTAAATTAATTAATCCTTTTAATTAGTATTAAAATAACTAAATAGTTATTTGACAAATCTTGATTGGTAATATTTTGTTTTTGTTTTTTTTAATACTTTTCTTGCTTATCATTCCTTCAATTGATATACTTTGATTTTTCCTTTTTCTATTCTAAATAATAAATAATTTAAACTATGGGATTATGTATACATAATTGAAAAAGAAAATGATAAACAAAGTCGTCTTCACCTTCTTATGTCCAATCCGCAGCTGTACAACAAAATTAAGTAACCAATAAATTCATTCAGCGAATATTTCCACACGAGGAGAAGTCCCTTAATTCACTAACACAAGTGCTAATTATAATAAATAAGGTAGTTAATTGTGAAATATTTATAGTAAGATAAAAAAAATAAAATAAAAATGGTGACAGCTTAATTTGAATGTTCAGAGATGTTTTTCCAAATTGTATTTAGCAATAAGATTTATGCGAAGATTGCTATGCTCACTAAAATATAATTTCCAAGAAATTCAAGCCTCAATATATAGGAAGAAAACTTCTTAATGATTGACGATCGTAGTTTACTCACAGCTTAAGCAAGGGGGCATGCAGAGTTAAAGAGTCATCCTCACCTTCTTATGTCCACTTCAATCCAGTCTACAGCGTAAGCAAGGTTCTTGCCCTCAAGATTACCGAGTAAGTGTGGGATTGGAAAGATCTTTCTTTTCCAGCATCAACAAGGGAAAACCAATCTTCATCTGGTCTGTCCTTTTCCTCCTTGACCTCCAAGTCTTCGCAACCATACAATTATTCAATATGGAACTGCAGGTTGAATTATTCAATTGCAAATATTTCCATACAATCAGGTCCCTTTGTTGACTATACAAGAGTGTTGGAAACACGGCAAAATTAATTTCCAGAATTGACATTTTTTAACAGTAGATAAAATTATATAGGTGCACTACGCTGTAAGTTGTCCTACATTTTTCAATATAAAAAACATGTTAAGTTGATAAAACTGTTTCTAAAAAAAAAAAAAGACTCGAGGAATTACTCGATTGAGTTTAATAATTTAAAAATATAAATAAAAAAATATTATGACAATAAATAAACTTACAAAAAAATTAACAAATTAAAAAAGATAAAAAAAAACCACTAGCCCAAACCCATTTGAGTTGGCATGCCAAACTTGTAACTTAGTCGAGTTACTGAGGTAACTTTGTTGAAACCAAATTAAATAAAACTATGAAACTCAATTATTAAACAGTGCATTGTTGAGGAGTGAAACTGAAAAATAAATAAATAAGCAAAAACAAATTCGAGTCAAACTGGTTAATCCACTAATCCTATGATCATGGGCATAAAGATTGAGATAACCCCATAAAAAAATAAAAAAAAAGAATGAAGATTAATTCTCAATCAATCACATACTGCAGGATAAAATCGAAAAAAAAAATTATTTAAGAAAATAAAATGTTGAAAGATCTTACTTGATAATGAAGTAAATATTAAATGAGAATGTGATAACCCTATGGAAACAAAAATGAAAAAAAGTTTGAAGCTCAATTTATAGCAAATAAAATGCTGAAAGACCAAATTAAAGAAACAATATAATTCAAAAAAGTAAAAAAAAAAAAACTGACTGAGCCCACCCAGGTCAGCATGCAAAATCTGGAAATTGGTTGTGATACCGAAGTAATATAGCTAAAAACAAATTGAATAAAACTATGAAGCTCAATTATAAAATAACTCAATGTTGAAGGATATAATTGAAAAAAAAATATAATTTTTTTTTAAAAAACTCTAATTAACCTGTATTAACCAAGTAACTCTACTACTATGGACATAGAATTGGGATAATTCAATAGAAAGGAAAGTAAAAAAAACATACAAAGATCAATTCACAATAAGTCTGCAGCTGTACAACAAGGGTCTGTTTGTTTCTGTGTTTCAAAAGTGCTTTTGAAAAAAATTAAAATTTTTTATTTTTTTATTAACTTCAAATTAATATGTTTTTAGTGTTTTCAAATCATTTTAATGTGCTGATGTCAAAAATAATTTTTAAAAAATAAAAAAATATCATTAACATGAATTTTAGCACGAAAAGTTATTTGAAAAGTAACTATAATCATACGTACAACAAAATTAAGTAACCAATAAATTCATTCAGCGAATCTTTCCACACGAGGAGAAGTCCCTTAATAAGTTAATTCACTAACACAAGTGCTCATAAATAAGGTAGTTAATTGTGAAATATTTATAGTAAGATAAAAAAAAATTAAAAATGGTGACAGCTTAATTTGAATGTTCAGAGATGTTTTTCCAAATTGTATTTAGCAATAAGATTTATGCGAAGATTGCCATGCTCACTAAAATATAATTTCCAAGAAATTCAAGCCACAAAATCGGAAGAAAACTTCTTAATAATTTACACTCGTAGTTTACTCACAGCATAAGCGAGTGGGCATGCAGAGTTAAAGAGTCATCCTCACCTTCTTATGTCCACTCCAATCCAGTCCAGTTCACAGTCACCTTCTTATCTCCAATCCAATCCAGTAAAACATTGAGACAAAAATATATTCGATCATGATATCAAAATAATTTTATAAAAAATAAATTTAAATAAATTATAAAATTTAATTTTCAATCTATGCAATATTGAAAGATAAAATTAAAAAAAAATTCAATAAAAAAACAAGTAACTGGAGTCAACTTGGACAAACCTGCTAAACTTGCAACTTTAATCATATGACTAGGATAATTTCATAAAAAGTAAATCAAAATAAATTATGAAACTCAATTTCTAATCAACCATTTATTAAAGGATAAAATTAAAAAATATATATAATTAAACAAAAAATATAAAAAAATAACTCGAGTTAACTCACCAAACTCATGATCGAGGTAATGAGACTAGGATAATTTAATAAAAAATAAGTTAAAAAAATTATAAAATTTAATTTCAAATTGATTAAATGTTAAAGGATAAAACTAAATAAGCAAACCCATTAAAAAATGGAATCAATTTTTTTTTTTTAAAAAAAGCAAAAATAAAAAACGTTAAAGTAAACAATGCTTTACGAGAAGGGCAACAATGAACTCCTCTCATGACGTAAGTTAATTAACCCAATTAACTGAAAAAAAATGAATAACAGAAATCCAGCGCTATGAATCTGCCACGTAAGTGTTGTTCAAATTTCAACTCCACTTGGTATCTCATGACGTAAAACTTTAAACCCATCCCGGATCGACCCGGATCTCGAGTTTTGATCAGGTCATTCAAGTTAATTTTAATTTTTTTTATAAATCAAAACGATGTTATTTTAGTAAAAAAAAATATTCAATGGACTACAACCGGGTTTTTATCTGGTCAACCGACTCTGCTAAGTTTTTAACTTTTCTTATTTTTTTATAAACTTGGCTCGGTTCCAATCTCGAATCCTGAGTCAACCTATCGGGTGAAGCCGAGGTTTCAAACTAAGGGTAAAACCTTAATTGAAATTGTGCTGCAATAAAAAAAAAAAAAAAAAACATTAACAATCATAGATTGTTCTATTCATTCAATTTCTTTAGTAAAAAAAAAAAGGCAATCTTGAGTACTAACAACTCCGTCTGTCCTTTTTCTTGACCCCAAATCTTTGTATATAAAAAAATATGTAAGAAATGAAATTTCTTGAGCACTAACAACTTATTGTATTTAGCAATGAAATTTCTGTGAAGCTTGCTTTGATCATCCACAAGGAAAAGGAATGTTCAATATATATATATATATATGAAACTTATGGTTGAATTATCCATTTGCAAATATTTCCATACGAGTGGGTCCCTTTGTTGACCACACGAGAGTGTTGGAAACACGGCAAAATTAATTTCCAGAATTGACATTTTTTTAACAGTAAAAAATACTATATAGGTGCACTCTGAATTGATTTATTTCAGTATAAAAAAAGAAGTTAAGGTGACAAAAGCTTTTCTAAAAAGGCAAAAAAAAAAATTCACGATTTGAGTAATTGATTCGATTCAGTTTAATAATTTAATGATACAAATAAAAAAAATATTACAACAATAAATAAACTAATAAAAATATTGTCAAATAAAAAAATTAAAAAAACCCGATCTCAACCCATTTGAATTGGTATGCCAAATATATGACCTGGTCAAGTTATTGGGGGTAACTTTGTTGAAACCAAACTAAATAAAATTATGAAATACAATTATCAAACAATACAATGTTGAAGAGTAAAACTAAAAATAAAAAAATAAAAAAGCAAAAAATATCCATATCAAACTGGTTAAATCACTAACCCTGTGATCATGGGCACAAGATTGAGATAATTTCATAGAAAAAAAAGCAAAAAAAAAAAAAAACAGAGCATGAAGACCAATTCTCAATCAATCAAATGCTAAAGGATAAAATTGAAAACATATTAAAAAAATCAAATGTTGAAGGATTTTATTTGATAACAAAACAAATATTAAATGAGAACGTGATAACCCCTACGGAAAGAAAAATGAAAAAAAAGTTTGAAGCTCAATTTATAGCAAATAAAATACTAAAAGACCAAATTAAAGAAACAATATAATTCAAAAAAGTAAAAAAAAATAAACCGACCCTAGCAGCATGCAAATTTTGGTACTTGGTCGTGATGCTAGAGTAACCTTGTTGAAAACAAATTGAATGAAATTATGAAGCTCAATTATAAAATAACTCAGCGTTGAAGGATTTAATTGGAAAAAATATAATTTTTTTTTTAAACTTTAGTCAACCCAAGTTAATCTATTAACTCTACTATCATGGGCATAGAATTGGGATAATCCAATAGAAAGGAAAGTAAAAAAAAAGCATGAAGATCAATTTGAAATAAATCAATATTGAAACTGAAAAAAATAATAAAAAATAACCTATAAACCAAAATCAACTTATTTTAACTTTCAAAACTCATGACCATGGTTATGAGACCAGGACTAACCCCTTAGAAGGCAAACATTATAATGAAGCAAAATTCTTAATCAATAAAATATTGAGGGATGAAATTGAAAAAAAAATTAAAAAAATGATCCAAAAAAATAAATACCACTAAAAAGAATAGAGACCAAATTTAACACAAAAAATAAATTGAAATCAAATATTGAGGGATGAAATTAAAAACAAAATTTAATTAAGAAAAGGATTAGTTCGGATAGAATCAATAGAGTTTGTTATTTTAAAGATATGTGCAAGTTGAAACTTAGTTCGGATTAGGATTTTGAGTTGTGATTTTTTCAAGTCAATCCTTGAATCATTAATTAATACTTATATGATTTCACAAGATATATGTTTAATTTAAGGTATATATAGTTTTCCACTGAAAATGTGCTTGAAATAGCAGGCATGGATATGGATGAATGGAGAGGCTGTTAAATATGGCAAACGACTGTTCAATATATATATAAAATAAATTCATTTCTATGATATTTTTAGAATAAATTTTTGTATCTTTAAAATAAAAAAAATATAAGAAGACGTGTTTTCCTCTATATATCCTCACTGTTTTTGTTTTTTTTTTTTTTTATCAAGAGAAAATAAATACAGACTATGAATTAAGATTGGTATTTTCTAGAAAAAAATTATTTTTTTAAAATTTGTTTTTAGGTTATATCTGGTACATGGGAAAAAAAAAATCTCTCCTTTTTTATCTATGAATTTTTCACCCTCTTCCTCTTCATGTTCGATGCAAATTATAGAGGGGGAGAAATATTGAAGATATATGTAACGTTTCAATATAAATGGGATTAAATGTCACCCTCCAAGCATGAAAGAGAAACCTTACCCTTCTTTGAAATGAAGCGATTCTCACTTCATATTTAATTATTTATTTAATTTATTACTTATTTATGTATTTATCCCATCTTTCGTCATTTATTATATTTAAATTCATAATCTATTAAGGTGTGTGGTATCCATTAATTAATATCTTTTATAAATCTAATAATTTATTACAAGTCTCATCATTATCTAAATTCTTTTGGATTCTTATCAAACATGTATATTAATTTAAACACTTCATCCTTTTAACTCACCCTTCATTTATTATTTTGTCACCTCAACATTTTCCTTGTAATTTTTAATCTCATATCAAACGCAATATTAATATTACATGGTACAAGAGACAAACCTCAAACATGTTTAGGCTAAATGGTTAGTACAAAAAGCTTGTCCAAGTACACATTACGTGGAAAAAGTATACCATATAAATATCCATATGGAAAAAGCCCTCGAACTAGAACCACAGGTTCAGATTTTTGAGAGGGATAATATAAAAAAAAAATCCGCAATGCCTATGGCCCATTTACCTATTTGCTAGCATTCAATCAACTTCAAGTGGAGCACAGCAAGGAGCAGAAGCTGTCTTCTGCTCATTTATTGAACAATTAACAAACTCCCCAGCCAAATTTCCAAATGGCTGCACTTCCTTCAAGCAGTTCACACTCATCTTCATCTTCTTTGTATCCTTATTATCAATCATCACCACTAATTTTCTCTACAAAGACTACACTAGGCCATAGCTTACCTTTCTTCACTATCAGATCAAATGGATCTTTATGGGGCATATTATTCTCAAGAACAGTATCACATATTCGCGATAGCATCCACTCTTAATGTTGGTATCCCGGAAAAATAAGAAAAATTAAAGACAAGAATTCCTTGTCTTTTATCTTTGTATGGATATAATATGAGTTGTTATCTAATATTTTGGTTATTAGTAACCTTAACTGATCTTAGAAATTAGGTACGAGAACTGGTTGCGTAAAGAAAATGTATTAGCACCACAAGTACTTTCTACCTAAAGTAAGCTGCATTGTTTAATTGTTTGATATATTCTAAGGTATTGTCGTGCTTTTTTTTTCTCCAGTCTGTCTATTGTTCGAGTAAAGCTCTTCTCAGTGAGGAGATTCTTATCTTACATGGTAAAATCTAACAATTCTAATCATCGCAAAAAAAGTAATTTTTATTTAATATTAGGAATACGTCTTATGTGTAAGTTTATAATCCTATATATTAATTAAAAAAAAACAAAATATTTTTTTTATTTTTGAAATATTGACTCAGTTCTCGTAACTTTAATAAACTTGTTATTAAAGCCGCAAATACATGATAAGACATTTTTTTATTTTCTATGTTATATTGAACTACGTTAATAATTTATTTTTTTTCTTTGAAAAACTTGATATTATGTATGAAAACAAAATATTTTTTTCAGATATATATATTTTTACAACAATTATTAGAAAATCAAGTATTTAATACCAAATTTATATTTTTACAAAAAAAACAAATAATAAAATAAATACACGATAAAACCACCAATCTTTCTCTCTATTTTTTTCGGCTGAGTGTAGCTCGGACTATGTAACTGAGCTGGATCCAAAAGGCCTCACCAGGTCACTGCTCAAGTCAAGAAACCGGGTGGGCAAAACAGAGGCGTGCGTGAAATGTACAGCACGCTTGCTACAGAAAGAAGTTAATTATAAATGAAGATGCACAGTACCAATGTAATTAAAATGCAAAGTGGGAGGAATGTATGAAACTTACCTTAACCGAGACAGACAAAGACGATGGCGCTGAAACTTCTACACGGAATCGTTGGAAACTGAAACAGACGAAGATGTGAGGTTGTTGGTCGTTAACGCTCCTTTCTTCAATTCTGCCTCTGCCTTTTTTTGGTTTCTCTCTAGTCGTTCTCCTCTCTGGTTCCTCTGTGTTTTTGTGTTCTCTGTTTTGTTCTTCTCGGTGCTTGTTCCTCCTGGTATCCTCGGTGCAGCCCTCTGTGTTGTACGTCCTGTTCTCTCTTTTCTGTTCTTCTCTTTGCTTGTTCCTCCTCTCTCTGGTTTTTTGTTCTTCTCTCCTTTTTTCCTTTTTTTAATTTTTCAGTTTCTCTCCTTTTCTTTTTTTCACTTCCTCCCGTTCTCTGTGTTTTCCTTCTCTTTTTTCCCCTTTCGGTCGTGGCCTTTCTCTGGCTTTTATAAGGCCAGAGAATGCCATGCGGTGGTAACAGTCGGCTTGGTAACGGCATGCAGAGGAATAGTAGCCGTGAAACGTGCCCCATAACTGAAGCAATTTAGTGCTTTTGCTGCTGAAACGTCTCCACTGCCTTTACTGCCGAAACAGTTGCTGAGAAAGGAGGAAATGAACAGTTGTCCAGGAAACGGCTCCATTTTCCAATTCAAATGGCTATTTTTTATTTGATCCTTGGGGTTTCGCAATTTTTCAATCAAGCCCCTGAGTAATTTTTAATTGGACCCCTGGATTTTAGCACCACTTACAGCACAGTCCTTGTTCTTTCTGAACTATTTAATTCAGTCCTCAATTACTCTAAACTTTGATAACCTCTTCTAACTGCTATTATTTTTGGTTTTTTTCTGAATATATATTTTTTTGATAATCTTTTTTTTACGTGGGGATTCAAAAATAAGTAACAACACACAGTTCCTAGAGGCCTAAAAGCCTTAAACTCATCAACAAAACCTGCAAAATCACCAGGAAGATTGGAAGACTAAGAGAAGTGCTACTGCAGAATAAGGTCCCTTTTCCCCTACCATTGTCTCTCAGACTCCATGTGCTTGCACAGAGAGAGAATTGAGAACCGAAATATTTGTTATTTCCAGGTCAGGAGTGTAATGTGAAGGAAGCTTTATGATAAGGTGGATAAGATTCTTTAGATCAAGGTTTACAATACCGTTCTGAAATTCATTCCAAATCTTCGTTTTGATACTAAAATTTTCTATATCAGTTCATTTTGGCGTGTCTCAAAACTAGTATTATCACTTATAAAATATTTTTTATACATTTAAAGAAATTTAACTATATTTGTTGTTCTTATTTTTGTTCTACTTCTCTCTACTAATTAATATTGATTTGCTAGTATAAAGCATGATTTTATAGTTAACATAAACTACAACATACATTAACTATTACATTCTTTGACTTTTTTTCATAGAAGTAAAAAAAAATAAAAAATTGAACAACAGAAATCCAGTACTATGAATCTGCCACTTCAGTGTTGTTCCAATATCAACTCTACTTGGTATCTCGTGAGGTAAAACCTTCATTGAAATTGTGCTGCAATTAAAAAAAAAAAAACATAAAACTATAGTCAATAGTCATGAATACTTATAGTTCTATACTCACACAAACTTTGCTAATAAAACCTGAAAATATCAAAAGCTTGCAAAACTTACTTGAATTTACCAAATGCATGTTTTAATTTCTTCTTGCACCATGCATGCGAGCATTCTTCTTTGTTCTTCCCGCCTTCAGATTCCATTGACGTTCAACCATCCTATGAAACCATGCAGGTCGTCTTGTTCTAAACACAATATAACCCATTGTGACTCCAAATACAAACCCACATCCATACCCCATTGCCACAGCTTTCCATCCAAACCCATCTTCAAACAGTGTTGAATCATCTCCTTCATTAAAGTTTGATGGCAATAATGGTGGTACCACGCCATTGTTGCATTTTGTTGGCATTGGGAATCCACATAAACCCAAGTTTCCTTGAAATGAGCTTGGATCAAACGTGTTGAACTGCTTCCCACCAGGTATGGGCCCCTCGAGTTTGTTTTGTGAAAGGTTTAAGACTTTATGATATATATATATATATATATATATATAACGGTTTAAATTAAGTATCTTTGATTATTCATCATATATATATATATAACGGTTTTAAATTAAATTTATGATAATATTAATTACCATAAATTCGGTTCATATCACTTTTATTTTTTATATTAACACAAAATAACAAAGGTTTATGTTTTCACGGCATTACTTGATATCTTATATCTAAGTACTTATATCGAAATAGTTCTGATTCACTAATTTGTTGTTGTAGCTGTTCCCTTTTTTGTTTTTTTTATTCAAGGTCTGCTTTGTTTTGCACGCATGGAGTTCACACCTATACACACACACACACACACGTATATTCCATGGAACACACAGCTAGTAGCTAGATTTGACCGAGTATTAAATAATTAATATTAAAAAGAAAATTACCTGCAGTTACGGGCATTGGTGACTATGGTTGCAAAAGCAGCCATGTTCTTTATTGGTTTCAATAAAACCCATTAATTTATGAATTAAGAATCTTATCTTCTCCATAATGGTTGCCATAAATTAATGAACAGTTAAACTTTCCTGTTGATGTTTCCATCATTCAAAGTCATCTTCAGATTCTCAGGAAATTTAGCAGAAAGCACAGCATTATTTTCTTAATATGAACATGGTACGGAGTTTGATTTTTTAAATCCGCAATCAGACAATAATCTAACGAGGGTATCAGTAATGGAGCTTAATATATATATGAGCGAGCACCAATGGGCTAAATGTCTATTAATTAGTCTATAGCTTGGACGGCAAAGTATACTGCTTCGGCATACTAATCAAGGTCATTTTACCAGATAAATACAGTAATTGGAGCTCAACTCATGATATTAATTAGCGTTATTGCCTATTTGTTAGAAAATTAAGGAGGTAATATATATCTCACGTATCATAAATTTGATTAAGACGGTATAACTTTTACGCAGAGTAAGAATCTATGGAAGCAGGTGAGACTATATGATGAACACTTGGGCAGAAACATGGAATATATCAGGCATGAAAGAGCAGTTCTTGCTTTGATCATCCACAAGGAAAACGAATGTTCAATATATATATATATATATGTGTGTGTGTGTGTGTGTGTGTGTGTGTGTGTGTGTGTGAAACTTTTGGTTGAATTATTCAATTGCAAATATTTCCATACGAGTGGGTCCCTTTGTTGACCATACGAGAGTGTTGGAAACACGGCAAAATTAATTTCCAGAATTGACATTTTTTTAACAGTAGATAATACTATATAGGTGCACTACGCTGTAAGTTGTCCTACATTTATTTCAATAAAAAAAAAATGTTAAGTTGATAAAAGCATTCCTAACAAAAATAATTCAAGACTCGAGTAATTCACTAGATTAAGTTTAATAAGTTTGATAATTTAATAATACAAATAAAAAAATATTACGCCAATAAATAAACTAACAAAAAAAAATAATAAATCAAAAAAGACAAAAAAAAAAACCGACCAAAGCCCATTTGAGTTGGCTTGTCAAATTTGTAACTTAGTCGAGTTACTGGGGTAACTTTGTTGAAATCAAACTAAATAAAATTATAAAACTTAATTATCAAATAATGCAATGTTGAAGAGCAAAACAAAAAAAAACAAAAAACAAATCTGAGTCAAACTGGTTAACCTACTAATCCTGTAATCATGGGTATAAGATTAGGATAACCCCATATAAAAGAAAGTGAAAAAAAAGCATGAAGACCAATTCTTAATTAATCAAATGCTGAAGGATAAAATTGAAAAAACATTATTTTAAAAAATCAAATGTTGAAGGATCTTACTTGATAACGAAACAAATATTAAATGAGAACGTGATAACCCTTTGAAAACAAAAATGAAAAAAAAGTTTGAAGCTCAATTTATAGCAAATAAAATGTTGAAAGACCAAATTAAAGAAACAATATAATTCAAAAAAGTAAAAAAAAAAACCTAACCCAAGCCCACTCGAGTCAGCATGCAAAATCTGGAAATTGGTCGTGATATCAAAGTAATCTTGTTGAAAAAAAATTGAATAAAACTATGAAGCTTAATCATAAAATAATTCAATGTTGAAGGACGCAATTGGAAAAAAATATAATTTTTTTTAAAAAAAACTCTAGTCAACTCGGGCTACCTACTAACCCTACTACCATGGGCACAGAATTGGGATGATCCAATAGGAAGGAAAGTGAAAAAAAAAATACAAAGATCAATTCGCAATAAATCAATGTTGAATGATGAAATTTTTTTTAAAAAAATAACTTTTAAAAAAATGATCTAAAAATTAAAATCAACTCATGTTAACCTTCGAAACCCATGACCATGGTCATGACCCTAAGACTAACCCCATAGAAGGCAAACCCTATAGTAAAGCAAAATTCTTAATCAATAAAATATTGAAGGATGAAATTGAAAAAAAAAAATAAAAAAATGATCCAAAAAAATAAATACCAATAAAAAGAATGGAGACCAAATTTGACACAAAAAATAAATTGAAATCAAATGTTGAGAGATTAAATTAAAAAAAATTCAATTAAGAAAATGATTAA
>Ga0325403_1001410_pt1 | contig 19915 bp, 8 predicted proteins | sample PopdelMetagenome_19_FD_205665 | JGI IMG/M metagenome (GOLD analysis project Ga0325403, IMG submission 205665) | Populus deltoides microbial communities from Bellville, Georgia, United States - Xylem-PdKOR-R4 | ecosystem: Host-associated > Plants > Phyllosphere > Stem > Wood/Secondary xylem... | reverse complement strand
AGAAGCTCAAATTAAGTCTTTAAGATGTTCATAACAGTTACGCATTTTTCCCTCGAGAAATTAATAACATATGTGCTCTTTCACCTCTTTTTAACCTGTCTCGTCTTCAGTTTTGTCCTTGTAATTTTCTCCTCATGGTTTTTCTTCTGTTCATTGCTTACAGTTACCTTCATCTGTGTCTGAGAACGACATTGCATTAAGAAAACATTGAGGAAGAAGACAATTGGTTCATTGACACCAATCAGTCTGTCATCAACTTGCATGTCAAAGTTGGAAAGGTGGTTGGCGTAGGGCAGCCTTTGGGACACCTGGAAGCAAGAAATAGACCGATTAGCAAATCGATCTTCACCTAAATCATGCCTTAATCTTGCTTTACATCTCTTCCATAGTTCCTCATGAACATCTCCACCAGTGGGTGGAGCTAAAAACTTTCCAATAAAAAAACGAATTATTAACAAATACTTTATATTATATATTGTATAGATATGTGTTATATATATAGAAATCAATTTAAAATGCATATACTAACTCATGTCAAGTAAAATTAATTTAAGAATATTTTTAAAATGAAGAAATTTTCATTATAAATATTCTTTTCGAGTTTTTATATTTTAAAATTGTTCCATAATGATTTTATTTTTAATTTTACTAAAGATATTTTTTTTTAATATATACAATTAAACTTTCATTCATCTAATTCTAAATTTTCCAGAATTAATGAAATTATTGAAACTCTAATATTTTTAATAACTAATTATTAAGGAATAAAATTAAAATTAAACAATGAAATAAATAGAAAAAATGAAGGAAACTCACCTAAAACATAAAGCATAAGCAGGCTTATCCCAAATCAATCAAAACAATATTGTTTTGATTATTATTTAAAAAAAAAACAACTTGAATTTTGATCACGTGTGGGCCTGCCGAGTCAACCTCGAGTTAATTTTTTCTACATCAACTTAGGCCATGAGCCAAGTCCCAATCAACGAACCGATCTGAAATCAAGCTTAATAACTTTAAGAGTTTTTTTTTTTACGATCTATCTTATTCAGTATTCAAATTATTTTTGTGGGTGGTTGGAATTGAATGATCGTCATCCTCATGTGGGCAACCCAATTCATTTTCAGCACCCATGGGGGGCACAAAAATAGTCAGCACAGCACAATTAATTAACCATTGATGAAACATGAGATCATCTTTGTGTTTGTAAACAAATAAATGAATTGATCTTAATTAAGCACGCAACAACCTTAACCTATCAACGTATCCTTTTTCTTAATTTGTCAATCTCGATTCAGTTTCTTCAATTCTTTTTATGTTTTTTGAAAACTTCTAAATTCATAGAATATTGCATAGACTTATTTATAATTTCATACGCCACCTCTCCTTTCTCCATCCCTTCCATTTTTATTTTTCCTTTTGCAATTGCATGCCGTGCCGCTTGTTATGCCGGCAACTGAAGCTTACGGTGATATTCCTGAGTTCCAAGATTTGGTTGACTATTTATTATAATAATATAATTATTATATTACCCCTTGTTGATTTAATATTTTAACTTGAATTAAGGGATAGATTAGTCTTTTTACTTGACATAAATATCTTTTGAAGGTTATATAAAGTTATTTTAGTAATTATATTTTTGAATGGACAATAAAATTACTCATTTAATCCTAGAATTAAATAATCCAATGCCTCCTGTACAAATATTTTTTTTTATTTTCATATTTTATAGAATTCCATAATTACTATGATACTTTTAAAGACAAAATCAATCAAACTCTAACTTAAGAGTTTTTTTATATCATTTTACTATGTTTCTATTGAAAATTTCAAGGGTCACAAGGGACATTGTTGTAAAAATAAACCTTCGCACACACTAGTATATGGACAATCACTGCATCTTTCTAGCTATGTGTGAGGAGCCATCCAATAACCAAATACTACGTTCCAGGACAACAATTGAAAAGTCTTGGTGTCCCTAGCCCTAAGAGGTGGCATATGTGTCACCATTTATGGTGGTTTAGAGTCGGTAGCTATTCCCCCCTTCTTATCTCTTTTCTCATTTAAATTTTCACGTCAACTCCTACAAAATTTAAAAGCAACCTTTTAATTTATTGGTTCTTCAGATTTAATCCATTTTCTTTTTATTATAATTTTTTTTATCTTTAATGATCTATCAAATTGATGTCTTTTCAATTTTACATTCCTATTATATTTTTTAATCTTTAAAGTTTAATCTTTATTCTTTTAATTCCTTCAACATTTTCATAAAAGTTTATTGTTAAGCAATTATTACAAGGAGATTCCAGTGAAGGAATAGAAACAAAACACAACCAATATCAACAAGATTAACAATGAAAACAAGTTCCACAAGCATAGTCACAAAACAACCAAACATATACATTGATGTAAAGAGTAATGATTACTAATTAGAGGAATCAAGAAACTTTCTGGATAGCCGGTAGAATTCTTGGAGCCACGGTCATGGCCAACCATTTTCGTACGTAGACTGTCAGGAAATCCAATCTAACAACCTTTCTAATGGCCCCCAAAGTTTGAGATTTTGAGGAGAAGAGATTGATTCCACTTTAAGAATTTCATCCCCGTAGCTGGCTGAGACTGAGAGCTATATCCTCCAATGCAGTGCATAGAACCCTTCCATATTCTCTTTTCCATGATACATTAATGTCCCCAATCTTCTCAATTGCTTCAGCATTCTTAGCGCAGTAATTAATCTCGCAACTCCTCAAACTACTACAAGCATTGTTCGTATGAAGTCTAAATGCCCAATGTGGAATGTATCTTCAACCCAACTCTCTTTTTAGAAAGCCCCAGAACACGTCGCAGTTTCGGGAACCTATTAATCTTAACGAGAAACTCTTCCACTGAAGAACATCTCAGATCCAAGAACTCCAGGTTATGATTCTGGAGGTTTTGACACTAAGTTATTTCTTAAGTTCAGATACCTTAAAGGTAGAAATTTTCCCAATTGTTCAGCCAAGGCTATCATACGACTGAGACAAGTGATCCAAACTTGGCATCCTCCATTCCATCCACTGATGATATAACTTGGTAGAGGAGCTGCTGCTCAATACCATTTGCTTCCAATGTGTGATTCTTTCTATCAGCCACGCTATTTCGTCGAGGAGTGTATCTAACCGGAAGCTGTCTTTGAATTCCGTTCTCTTCCCAAATCAAGAAAGGGTTGTACTTTTAAGGTCGGATTTTATCAAATTTTACAGGCCGCTAGCTCCCATATCAACATAAAAGGCATTTCAAAGCATTATTTGTAGGTTTCAAATTGCCGGGTCACTCGCTGGACGAGGTTTAATATCTATGCATGCAATTTTACGGGGATGATAGGGCTGGACCTCTTGGCCCATTTAAATAGGTAAAATGTCGATCATTGTGAAAAGGTTTCTGATGTTCTTGAAAGTCATCAAAATAATTCTTTTGTGGCCTTACGCTCCCATGTTTTTTTAGGAAGGTCCGTGCATGTACGGGCCTAAAGATTGGGAGGAACCGTTTACTTCCGATGGGCCAAGGCAGTTCTTTGATGCTTCAAGAACAAAGAAACTAAAATAGAAAAATGATTTAAAAAATTATACTAAAACTCTTGAGCAATGGAATTTTTTTTTTTAAATGACACAGTTTACGGATACAATTGAAGCAAAATATCATAATTAACACTACAATTTAAGCTTGGTAGCTACAATAAAGCCAAACAATTAATAATAGGACCGAGACGCTTTTGTTTTTTTTCCTACATGTGCTCTCTCATGTTCTTAGCTTCAACAATGTTGAAAAAGTAACGATGGAAATTTATGCAAACACATCAAGATCGATGTTCGGCCAGCAAAGTTTGCTGCATTAATGTTAGGTGGGGAGCCTGTTTTCAACTTTAAAGATGGGCTGATTTTTCTGATAGATGTAATTTTCAAGGAACTTTGCATGTAGTTTCAATCCCGTCGAGTTTATCTCTTATAATTGATTAAAAATATAATTGTAATTATTTTTTAAAGTTTTATTATTTTAAAATATATTAAAATTATATTTTTTATTTTTTAAAAATTATTTTTGATATCAACACATCAAAATAATTTTAAAATACTAAAAACTATTAATAAAAAAAAATACAAAACTTTTAAATTTTTTCAAAAATATTCTTGAAACACAAAACAATCCTACTCTATCTCTTGTTTCTATCTAATCCATGAACTCATTCATTCAAGCCAGTGTGATACTTATCAGGTTGGGATTATATTATCGTGTCTATATTGCAGCCTCCAAATAGACTATTAATTGACGAAGACTTGCATGGTCAATGTTTTAATATATATATATATATATATATATATATATATATATATATATATATATTATTTTTTATGTATGTCAATTAGTTATCTTCAAGAAAACAGAATTTCTTGTTTTATATTTAGCACATTTAATTTTTGTGATAGAACAATGCATACTTTCTTCTTACTGTATATTTTGCCCTCCTCCTCCTCCTCCTCCTCCTCCTCGTCTTCCTCTTCTATTTTCTAGTCAATACATCCCATTTTATGATCATCAATGGGATGAGATATTTTAGAATAGTCTTCTGTCTTCTGTATTTGAAAACTTTTCGAGGAGATTGATAAAAGTTCATGCAAATTATTTATAATCATTAAATTAATGTTGTACCTTAGAATCTCTTGAAGTGAAGGGGAAAAAAAGAAAAGGAAGACCTCATGCATGAACATTGTCTTCACGAACATAAAGTACTGAGATCGATGAAATCCTCCTTGTAAAGCATGCATATATTAATTTCACAGATAGAAAACATTGTTTAATGCAATTGCTAGAATTCCTCTTCGGGAAAACCAAATAAAGGGTACAAGTAGGTGACACCAGAGAAGCCCTAGACTAGACAACGTCCAGGAAATATACGAATCTTGCTAGGCTCAGAGAAGGGGATTTGGCTCTCACAATACGGTGCAATTGTCAGGGTTTGATTCACAAACCACTGCATACGGTAGAGCTGGCTGTGGATAACAATATAGAGCTCCTTTCTTCTCATCTTTATCTTTCTCTTTCTCTTTCTCTTTCTCTTCTTGCACGCTCATCAAAACGGCATGGCCAACCTTTTTTCTTAGTGACTTTGCCAGCTTAACCGAATCAACTTCCTCTCCGATCACCACTATCTGATCTTTGGCTGCCTCCAGCGCCACCGAAGTTACACCTAGAAACGCAGGAGAACAGCTTGAGATGTTTATCTCTACTTAATATGTTTTGTAATTAAGATAATAATATTGGGTTTAGTTTCTTGACATGGCAAGGTATATATATAGAGCTAGGTGATTAAGTCATGAAATTATGGTGGAACGTGATGCATACTAACCACATGCCGTGGCAGCAATCTTCTTGGCTTTGGTTCTACATTTCTCGCAATGCATATGCACTTTGATCACTATTTTTTGCTGCAGAATTTAGAACAAAAACATATAAATTATACACATCTCTGAAGGTAGGAGCAACTTCAATGGGCACAAAACTTTTAAAATAATAAAAAAAAGAAAATGGGAATAGAAATTATGGAATGTAGTTTGAGGCAGGAGAAAGAAGTTCGTATACCTTCATATTCGATAACTATATTCGAATGTAGATGCTTTGCATGTAAAGAATTTGAGTAATTCGACCCTATAAAGAAGTGACTACTTATTTATAGATGCGGAAAGATTGTCCAGAAATAGTTAGCCAATCAGAAACAAGAATTATTTTCTCAAAAAAGCAGGTTTGATCAAATTTATGAAATAGTACATATTGATTTTAAAACGAAGATGACAGGAGACGTGACAGTTGGATCGAGCTTAAATGTTCTTAGGTGATTCTTTATGAAGTTTTCATGTGGGAAGCATTGTGTTATTTACTGGTTTGTTAGATCTAAATTACATTCAGAAGTTATTATTTAGATTATCTTTGTTATTTTTCTCCATCTTTTTTGGATTTATTATTTTTTTTATCTCTATTTCAATTTTATGTTAAATTTCATATTTGTCGTGACAATCGCAATATTTAAAAAAATTAGGGTCCTTCACAAGTTGTCGCAATTTAAAATCACGACATCATAAGTTGTTATGGATAACTTGTAATGTTGAGGTTTTCAATGGTGCCTTATATAAACAGAACTATTTTATTTTATTTTATTTTATTAAAATTATACTATTTCATTTATATTTTTATTTTATTATTCTAATTTAAATTTTTAGAAAAAAGTGTTTCCAAAATTATTACTAAAATTGTATCTTAATTTTTTAAAATCTCAGAACAGGGATTAATTTTTTATTGTTCACTTAATTGTCAAACACAATATTCTAATTGGAGAATATATACATATTTTCTACCATTTAATTTCGAGCAAATCTTTTCTAGACAGCTTAATCCAAGAAGTAAACATGTTAATTTTATATATGTAATTTTATTTTTATATGAAACAGCATATAGAAAATAAAGATTAGGGTATGCTCGGCAATGGAAAACTAGAAAATATTAATATCTAATATCAGAATGTTTAGGAGTATAGTAGCTAGTGATTGTTTTTCAAAGTGTTTTTTTATAAATATATTAAAATAATATTTTTTTTATTCTTAAAAAATTATTTTTGATACCAACATGTCAAAAAGATTTAAAAACATTAAAAATTTACTGTTAAAAAAATTATTTTTTTTTTTTTTTTTGATGAAATAACATTTGGGACACGTTCCAAACATAGCCTTAGCAAGTTAAAATGGGGAGTAAAGATTGCTGTTGGGCGAGAGGGGCCTGGGCCTGGCTTTAAAGCAACTATACATGATGGGTTGAATTTTCGCTAGCTGCCATTTTCAAAGAACTTCACATGTGGTTTCTATTGAGTCTTCGGTCTTGATCTCTTCTTGCTTCCATTTTTCTTCCAATGAATGGATCTAATGCATGAGGTGGGCCAATAAGAATTACGAATTCTAATTTATTTATTTTTTTATGATTGTTGAATTTGGTCTTGCTTTCGTTGCTTAGGTAGAACTTCAACATCATTTATCCATCGTCATTAAGAATCCCTCAGAATTACTTGACTGGATCAATATTCAAGAATTAATTAAGGAATCTTGAACACTTCTTTTTCTACTTTGAAATAGAGAAAGTTAACATAAAATTATCATTTAGCTATATATTACATACATGTTGATGTAAAAAATAAGACTTCATGTAAAAAAATAAGTTTTTCGCAATCCTAACCCAAGAGGCTTAATGTGGGCTTTGTGTTTGGGTTTACTGGTTGATGGGCTTAATAAATTTGCCTGAAAAACAATAAGATAAGAGACTCTCTGATATTTAAATTAATAACTGAATGAAAAAAAAATATAAGAGGTATTTTTAAAAACTTTAAGGGGGTTGCTCCTTGAATTTCATGAGTTGGCCAAAAGAATTTGCTAATTGGTTTACCATATTCTTGGAAAAGCAAAAAGAAAGGTTTCAGTTTAGTTCATAAGGAATTGCAAACCTCATACACATCTCTCCATCCAAATATAGTTGTTCACTTTTAGTTACATCATTTTAGGTAGGCAGATAACATGCATTCACCTTGTGATATAAGGTTTGTTGATCGATACAAGAATGGGGGAAACACAAAGTTAGAATATTCACTTCACTTTATGAATTCTGATGAAGTCCCAAAAAATCCAAGTAGCCTAGAAATAGGGTTCCAAGTTGGTAATTAGTTAATCAATTAATCCTAGTAATCTCAACTGTTCTCCCTAACCAACGTGTTTGATAACCTATACTTGGTAATTGGTAAGCCAATGTAGCTTGTGATTAGTACTTGCAAAATATCCTCTTTGATGAAGGTAGAAACTCTTCAATGTTTAAATAAGTATCTTTTTTGAGAGAGAAAATATAAAAATATTCTAGAGAGATGCTTTGAAAATATCTTTTTAATATATGCAGTCTTGCATACTATGTTTTTTCTTTTTATTTTATTCAATAAATCTTTTTGAAAATATCTTTTTAATATATGCAGTCTTGCATGCTATGTTTTTTCTTTTTATTTTATTCAATAAATCTTGTGTGTGTGTCGATTTCTATTTCAAATAGATTCTAATAAATAAATTTATTAAAAAAAACCACGTAAATGACTTATATCGCAATATTAAATATCTTGAAGCCAAAATGGGTTTGTTAGGGTATCTTTTTTTATTATTATTAAACTTGAATTTTTTTTCTCGTCTATTTTTTCTCATATTATAAAAAAATAGTTTCAGAGAAAAGTCATTTATTAAACTTTATATGGTCCATGAACATGTTCATAGGTTTGGATGGTTGACTTAGTTCGAAGATCTAACGAGTTTAACTCTTTTTTCTTTTTGTATTGATTTTGTAATCTTGTATTTTTTTTAATCATATAGTTAAATAAAAAAATATTTTTGAAAAAAAAATAAATTATAATCTCATTAGAGTTCATAACTCGATTCATAGGTTTGGCGTACTAACCTGGGTTACTCGATTCATAAGTTTGACGAGTTCACCAACTGGCTAAATATTTTTTTTTCATTTAATTATTTTTAATTTTTCTTCTCGATTTTATCATTCAATATTGGATTCATTGTAATATAAACTGCATGATTTATTTTTGTTTACTTTCTATAGGGTTATTACTATATGAAACAAGTTTCTTTTTAGGTTGATGTTCAATTTTGTGACCATTTATTTTTATCATATAATTAAAAAATAATTTATAAAAAATTATTAAACTCAATGAAGTCCATGGCACGGGTTACTAAGGAACTAAGATCGACTCAATTTGTCATTGTCTCAATATTTTAAAAAAAAATTATCATCTTGAAATTTTTTAAAAAGCAAGCCATGTTTTTACCAGTTATCAAGATTGCATTTGGACATATAAAATCAATCAATTTAATTCGGGTTAGATCCTACACGATTTTAGTTGAAAACTTGATTTAGGCAAATGGGTTGCAAGGTTTCAAGATTGACCTATTAAGCTAGGTTTAATAACACAACCAAAAAATTCTTCGTGCTCTTAACATCTCTTTTGCATTTTAAAAAATTAGTTTGACCCGCGATGAAGCACGGACCACTGGACTAGTAGACCCCTAAAACAACTTGAAAAATGGAATTTAGATAGACTTCAAGCCCTTACTAGTGTGACGACTAGTATAAAATATAGTTGGAAAATCAACCTACATTATTTTACATAATTTCATTAAAATTTGTTCTTGGAATTTTAGTTATAAAATTTCATTAAAAAAACCAGTTATAGTTTTTTTTTAAAAAAAAACTTTATTTTTGTAAATTATAACTGCAAAAACTACCACTATACTAACAACATGCTTGGTAGTGTGGTAACGGTTACTTTTTAAATAATTTTTTGTGCCGAAATGCATGCCAAAATTATGTTAGTAAACTCAACTTGACCATTCTTCTAAGGGTGCAATACTGAGGAGAAATAATGTTAAATATGAAACTTATAGTAATGTTCTCTCATCTTATGATTATCAAACTGTGTTTCATTGTCTGTGATCAAGACTTTAGGGAGCCCAAAGAAACATATGATATTCTTCTAGAAAAAATGAAAGCACTTTGTTAATAGCTATCTCGATAAAGCTTCTATTTAAACCCACTTAGTAAAATAGTTCACGATCACTAGGATAAATTGTCTCTTGCATATGGCCTTAGTAAATCTCTGACACTTATCACATCTCTTCAATAGGCTCGTGGCATCTTGGAGTATGGTTGGCCAATAAAATCCTTCTCATTTTGCTTGAGTTATAAGAGCCCTAGAGCTTGTATGTAGGCTTTATATACCTTCATATATTTCTTGTAAAACATAAGAGCTCTCTTGTAGGGACAAACATTTTTGTCACAGAGCTGAGGTAGATCTTCTATATAAAACGTTGTCAATCATACAATACCCTGATGTTTGTCCTGTCAGGTGAATGGCTTCATTTCTATTTAAAGGTAGCTCTCATGTCTACAAATAATCTCTAATGGGGCTCTTCAATCATCACTCATGTATTTTCTCTCGCTTATTAATTTCTCAGCATTGCCTATATAAGGAGTTGTATTTGCATCATAAGTTATTAAAGGATTGGTTGTACGGGAGTTGGAGTCTTTATTGTGGAAGGGATATTAGGGAAAAATAATTAAACAATAAAGTTATTTATGACTTTTTCTAAATATTCCCCACAGACGGCGCCACTGATGATGTCCCTAAATCCAAGATATGTAAATAATGAGTTATTTAGTATTTGAGATAATGGTTAATCAATATGTTCAAGTAATTGGATTTCTTCTCTTTAGTCTAAAGAACTCCAAGATTATGGTAAAAGCTTGAGTGCCTGCAAAAACAGTCCTAGTCATGAGGTTTTAAAGACCCTCAAATTATAAAGTCCGCATATTTATGAAAAAGATAATAAATTTTTTAAGACAATAAATGACTTAAAAGAGTTTGTTCTTAAGTTTTAACTGGGTTAATGCTATGAAATCTATATAAATTTACCTTAAGAGATAAAAAGTTTTAAACCCTTGCGTGGATGGTGCAGGTGGTATTTATACCCCCTGGACCTTGTTGTTTTCAGACTTTGTATATATCTATGAGTACAGAAAAATCCTTACATTAATATAAATGATTATTCTAGATGGAAAGACATAACAATTTATCATGCCTTTCATAATTTTATTTTAGGAGATTAACTAGGATCAGACATATAGCCTTAGAACTTGGTAATTGTTGAATCTAAATGCTTTGGATTCGATATCATTACATTATATGTTTGTCAAATGCTTTGGGTTTGGTATGTTTGTTAGACCCCTGTTATCCTGAGCTTGGCGCTCTGGGTCCGACATGTTTGCCAGACCCATGCTAATTTGGACTTGACTTATTATCAAGTTCAAGTTTATTGGGTCTGATGTATTTGTGAGACCCACGCTACTTTAGACTTGACTAACTATCAAATCCAAGTTCATTGGATTTGACATGTTTATTAGACTTATACTACCTAGTTTTTAGATTCAACATATTTGTCAACTCCATTTTATTTTTTAAAACTTTTCTATTTATAAAAATTTTAATCAAATATTTGACTCATCGGATAGTAATGGGATTTCTAGGGAGATGAAGAGAACAATTAAAGGAGAAGATGATACGCAAGAGGGTAGAGTATAAAACAAAATGATTTGAAATTATAGTTGTATAAAAGAGAATTCAATTCATCCTACCAATTGATTTAAATTTTAGCATAAAAAATTGATTCCAAACAGCCTGCGTTTTGTCTTTTCTTTCCCTTTTTTTCACGTAATATTTATCGACTTTCCCTCGTCTTTCTGGCATTATGACTTGGTTCGTTGTGCCGCAGAAGGACATTAGACAAAGATGATGAGCCTCCCCGGTTTTGTCCTTCTCATCTGCTTTTCCAATATCAATTTGTTTCAATGTCTTTTTGTCGGCCATTATTGCACTCTCTTTCGTAACGAGAGAGACTGAATTTTATTAAGAAGTCTTCAGTGTATGATCTTCATATAGGCCAGAGGATGAATTGTCAATGCAGACCAGCTTTAGCAGAGGTTAACCGGCAATGAATTGTCAACCAGTCACGGGTATATTGACTCATGTTGACAGCGGGTTGGATTATTTTTAAAAACTTATATTAAAAGTATGGAGAAATTTTTAATAGTTTTATTAAACCTTTTATTAAACTTAATCAAATAGGTTAATTTTAAAACCTTTCTATTCAACTTTTTATGTATCTCAAGTTTTTAATTAAACCGTGTGAGAGTTAGCTTGATTTAAATCGATTGATTTCGTAAGTCTAAATATAGCCTTGATAATCGATAAAAACATGACCTATCTTTTAAAAAAATTTCAAGATGATAATTTTTTAAAAAAATATTGAAATAATGATCGACATCGCCCCTTCGCAACCCGAGTCATGGACTCTATCAGGTTTAATAACTTTTTTTATAAATATTTTTATTTAATTATATGATAAAAACATATACTCATAAAATTGAACATCAACCTATGTTCAACCTAAAAATAGACATTTATTTGAGACAATTATCCCTAGAAAGCAAATAAAAATCAATCATGTAGTTCATTTCTCAACCAATCCAATATTAAATGATAAAATCAAGAATGAATAAATTAAAAACAATTAAAAAAACAAAAAAAAACATATCATATCGGAAGGTAAACTTATCAAACATGTAAATCGGGTAAGCCAAGCTAGTACGTCAAACCTGTGAACTGGATTCTGGACTTCACTGAGATTATATTTTTTTAATTTATTTTTTATTTAACTACATAATAACAAAAATAGATGAATGCAAAATTAAACGCAAACCCAATATTGAGATTTTTTTAGATTACGATAACCTTATAAAAGATGAAACGTTTAAGGATGAAACGTTTAATTATGAAAATGAATTCCCAATTAATCCATGTTAATCTTATAGAAAGGTAAAATAAAAAGAAACAAATTATGAAGCCAAATTATCGATCATCTCAATATTAAAAGATGAAATTGACAAAAACAAATTTGAAAAAAAATCATGACAAAAATTCAAAAACATAAAGAAAAAAGAAAGAAAGCAAAACATTATGGGTTATTATTGTCATTTACAGTGAAATGTGTATAGGTGAACAATTGTTTTCTCATGCCTTTTAATTTTTGTTACTTTATAAAGTTTAGTAATATGATTTTTCTTTAAAACTATTTTTTTTTAATTATATGAGAAAAAATAAACTATAAAAAAGTTAAGTTCAATTAAAAAAAAACCTACCAAACTCGTAAACCGGAGCAAGCAAACTTGTAAACCATACTAACCTCATATAAAGGAAAAATAAAAAGAAACATGTTACGAAACTAAATTCTTAATAATCTCAATTTTAAAAGATGAAACCGACAAAAATAGATTTGAAAAAAAATCATAACAAAAAAAAAACAAAAGGAAAAAGATAGCAAAACACTATGGATTGCTATTGTAATTCAAAGTGCAATGGATGTTGGGTGAACAGTGGTTTCCCCCACATCCTTTAATTTTTGTTACTTCATAAAGTTTAATAATATGGTTTTTATCTAAAACTATTTTTTTAACAATATGAGAAAAAAATAGATTATAAAAAAATCAAGTTCAATTAAAAAAAAACTCACCAAATCTATAAACTAGGGCAACTGGGTTACCTTGACAAACCTGCAAACCATGCTAACATCATAGAAAAACAAAATAAAAAGAAAAAAAATACAAAACTAAATTCTCATCCATCTTAATATTAAAAAATAAAATCAACAAAAATAATTTTGAAAAAATTCATAACAAAAAAAACAAAAAAAAAATGCAAATAAAAAAAACAACCAATATAAAAAACCACTATAGTAATTCATAATTATTTTATGAGGAAATCTAAAATGCTTTTCCCACGTCATTTACCTTTTATATATATATATATATATATAAGGAGAGAGACCTGCTTCTGCTACAGAGACATGAATCAATGATCACTGATATGACTCAAAATTTCTATAGGAGGAGCACCGCAAGTTGTTTCCCTGTTACAAGTCCACTTTGTTACTTAGGCCATGGCTAATGCATCAGAAAACAGCTCATTGGCCATGGGCTTATGGCCGACACTAATGAAAGGGCAGGTGAGCAAAATCCACTTTTGGAAGCAAATCCTGGAATGTAATAAGTTTTCAAATCTTCCCCAAAGTAATCATCACATGCAAATAACTAGGGCAATCAGCACTATCAAGATACCAGTTACCACTGCAGGTCCACCTTTGAGGATGCTAAGTTTTCTTTATACTGGTTTCATTACCGTAGGCGGATCACAGCATTATACCTTTAACTTTCCACTCAATGTTTTCTTAACGCGGTTGAACTTACTTGTCCAGGGCTGATATCATATTCCATTACAATCTTAAATTGTATATAACCAAATCATAGCCATTGGATTTGTAACTTAAAGGTCCAAAACACTAAAGTACTGGAAGAGAGTTTACAAACATAAGCCGCAGGACCATTTCTTTAGCAATTTCTTATACAGCAGTGTGCATATTCAAACACAAAATCTGTGATTTCCACCTTTAAATCCATATGCACATCCTTTTGCCATTCTTAAAAACATGTAGGCCCGCTACCCTGAAGCAAACCTTCTCTTTTCTACTTTACTTATTCCACACCTCGTTATATTTAAAGAAACAACAATTTTCATCTCCAACAAAACTTGTTTTAGAGGTTTTTTTTTCCTAACAAACACTTTGAGATGCTTCCACTCCCTCCTCCACCACCCTCCCTGCTGCCCGCAGAACCATCTCCACAACCAGAAAAGCAAGGCTTTCCAGTCTCTCTCAATCAGATAGTCATATCAAAGCAAGCCAGAAATCAACAAAGTTCTTCAGCAGAGACATCAAATTCTGACAGCAAGAAATTAAGCAAGCCGCCAATATTCCAACATCCTCGACATCCTCGTCCTCGTCGTACCAACCCAGTTATATGGTGTGGTGCAATCCTCTGCCTCATATTCAGCCTTGTTCTCATCTTCTTTGGAATAGCAACTTTGATTATCTACCTTGTCATTAAACCAAGAAATCCAGTGTTTGACATACCAAACGCAAATCTAAGCAGCATATACTTCGATTCACCAGAGTATTTCAATGGGGATCTTACCTTCCTCGCAGACTTCTCCAACCCAAATCAGAAAATTGATGTGAGATTCGAGTATGTGGATATAGAGCTCTATTTTTCGGATAGACTTATAGGAACTCAAGCTCTTCAGCCTTTCACACAAAGAAGTCGGGAAACAAGATTGGAATTAGTTCAAATCATATCAAGCTTGGTCTATTTGCCCCAGAATCTTGCTTTTGAACTTCAAAAGCAGGTGCAGAGTAACAAGGTCCACTACAACATGAGAGTAACTTTTAAAGTGAGATCTAACCTGGGTCTGCTCCATTATTCATACTGGTTACATGGAAGGTGTGAGATAGAGATGACTGGCCCACCCACTGGTGTTATCGTTGCCCGAAGTTGCAAAACAAAGAGATGAAGAAGAAGAGATTTTTAACTTTTCTTTTCCTGGTTTGTTCAGATTGATGTCTAAATAGATTTTTTTATATATAATAAAACATGGTCTGACAAGTTTTGTGCTATGGATCGAACAGAATTCTTCGAGGTTGTAATTGTCTAAGGCCATAAATATGTTATTTTGAAACCTTAAGCTCAGTAAACACAGACAATATTTCATTTTGGTACTTCCGCCACCTAGGTTTTCAATGAGCTAACATATGAAGTGAACTAGCATAAATAATGTCCAGTCAAATTAATACCTTAAATTATGTAAGAGGAAAGGATTAAGCACACAGTGTGGATAAAATTGAGAATTTTGATATTCAGACACATGCTTCGATTAAACAAATGTGCTAGAACCACCTTTAATCAGGTAAGCTAAAGTAGCTTATTATCTAATTTGAAGTTTCTCGGCACCTTGAGTGTACTTCTGTGAATTCAAAGCATTTCACACAAATTTATCGACAGCGCTTATCGTAGAAGGACCTCAAGACCTTCCTACGCTGATCTCCCAGTTAGTAAATTAACAATATCTTAAAGCAAGTATGAACAACTGAAACTCACATTCAATGGAATTAGCAGCAGCAGTGGTGAAAGGATTACAAAATTAACTCATGTAAACAAAATTCATTCAAGATTTAAAAAATATGCAACTGATTTAAACATCTCCAAGATCATTATTAGTACAATTTTACTTTCTGACTAAACACATTGTCTTTAACAACTTAAAGCTAGAAACAATATTTAGAACTCAGCTATACAATCAAATGAAAGAAGAAAAATTAACCTCTATTTTCATCCCCTCTTCAGCTCCCATCAACTTCATCCAGCGTCTTCGCTACAATAGACAATGCATGTAATCCACTCTGCAACTCGTCTTGCAACAAATTATAAATCAGCCTATGCCTCTTCACTAAGCTCTTCCCTTCAAACTCCTTAGAAACAACTTTCACATTGAAATGTGTCTCCCCATTACTCCCTCTCACACCAGCATGCCCAGCATGCTGATATGAAATATCCTCTACTTCCAATTCAACAGGACTTAGCTCCCTCTCCAATTTCTCCCTAACCCTTATTCCCCTACTCCCTAAAGCCTTCGAATTCGATCCCTTTTCACTCCCCTCCGGTCCCAAACCCTCACCACCATCAATTTTCGCATCAAAACTCAAGCCTTTGACCGAATTGTCACCAGAGCTTTCAACACCAACATCACCATTTGAGCCCAAATTTTCAATTTTTCCCTCATTCTCACCACTACCATCACAAAGCTTCGAGCTTTCAACAGCCCCACTTCCCTTTTCAGCTTCCATATACAATTCAAGTGTTTTCTTTTGCATCAACTTCAACATATTCAAAAACCCATTATTCCTAGAAGGTGTCAAGCTCTGCTGCAACCCAAGAGACACAACAAAATCGGGAGAAACCCTCAAAACCTCCTCAACCGGCCGGCCCGAAAGCCCTTGAACAAGCAAAGCAGCAAGACCCTTAGTTAAAACAGAATCAGAATCAGCTTCAAAGACAACATTCTTCTCAAAATCCAAATAAGCCCTAACCCAAACTTGAGAAACACAACCTTCAACTTTATTCTCCCTAGTTTTAAACTCACTGTCAAGTGGTTTCAAATTCTTTCCATAAAAAAGTAACTGCTCATACTTAGCTTTGGGTTCTTGAACCGATTGAAAAAGCTTGATGATCTCTTGAAGCTTTGGAGGGAATTCTTCAATTGGTTGAAAAGACATAGAGCTTGATGGTGATGCAAGTAAAGGTTGAGTCTTTGTTGGGATTTTTTGGAAAGAAATAGGTTTTGAGAAAATAAAGAAGGAAAGATTTGTGGGTTCTAAGGAGAAAATTAAGGTTTTTGTTGAGTGAAGAGATTTTGGGAATTTTGTGGTCAATATGCGAAGAGAAGTGGAGATTGAAGTGGAAGACATCGTTGAAGAACACAGAACTTATGCAGAGGTTTCCAACGAGGAAAGGATATAAATGGATTGTGAGGGAGAACTAAACGAGAAGTTGACATTGTTTTATTTTTTTACTTATCACTATAATTTGATAATCTTGTCTCAAATAATTAAGTAAAATAATGTGCTTATAGTTCACAACATGGTTATTAAATCCAACCCGAGTATTTATCAGAGGTCAAGTAATGAATTAGACATGTTAAAACGATTTCTTTAAAAATAAAAAACAAAACATTGTTGTTTTGACATATAAATTAAAAAAATATAAATAGATTATTTATCAGATTTTATTTTAATCGACACGTCATAAATTAACTTAATTTTTTTAGTAGTTTCTCACAATGTTGCATGCAACTTTCTGCCCCTTTATCTACCAAAAAGAAACTAGCTAGTCATGACAGCAAATCTATGTTTTGCCTCATGAAGATTTGAGCAGTGAACTCCAATTTGAGTTCTACCGAACAACAATAACTTTGCTTGCAAATGGAATTAATGCTTCAATTAATATTTATGTCTAGGGAAAATATTCAGTCTGCCATCATGCAGCTTTTTCGCTGGAGCAAGAAGAAAATATTGTGTAAACTTAGGCAAGAAATTCCTGTAATGTCCTGCCTATGTCCATCGCATCATCTCATATTTTTCCTTCAGAAACCTCTTCTCTTTCTCCCACTTGCGTCTATCGTCATCATACTTGGCCTGCAATCTTTCCTCCATGATTTTCAGTTTCTCCCTGAATTCGTCTTCACATGTATCTTTTGCTTTTCTCAGCTCTTCTTCACGAAGTGCTCGGTATTTCTTGAACTCATCTTCCAATTTGTTCACCAATATTCCATCCCAATATGGAATGTTTTCTTCACTTGTAGCCTTCCTCAATATTTCAAAAGGTGCAGATTTCATGATTGAATCCTCTCCTTCATCCTGATCAAGTGCATTCTTTCCATCAGATTGCTCTACGTTGTTCTAGTGAAAGTAAATTGTTAGTAAAGGGATACATACATGCATACATATAAGAGAGAAATATTAGACAATCATGTTTCCATGGAAAGAGAACTAACCCTTGAATCAGAGTTTTTGAGGCTTCTGTGGGGCTTCAACCTTACCGTGTTAGCTTTTTCAATCATGGCGCACTTATAGCATAAGAAATTAGATAGTACCAAGATAACAAGACCACAGCTTCCAATGTTAGCACTGCACAATAAGAGACAGAAAGCAAATCTTTCAACCCAGAGAGCAACAGTGGTGGCTTCCATTGACACGCCCCTTCACTAGCTAGGGTACACCAAATATGTGTCACTGTATGTTATATATATAGAGAGAGAGGTCGAGCTCCTCTGTAAACGCTTGTTTTGGTGGGCAATGACGAAGTTTTGGGGGGCAGGTTAAAAATTTGCCTATTTCTCAAAAAGGAAGTTGGAGAATTTTTCCTGTCTTGATATCTTTCCTATTCCTATACACAAAAAATATGCATGATTATTCCAACTTTACCTCTTTCAAGGATTTATAGTATCTGCAAGCAACGGCATTTTGTCTCGACCCAGAAATAACGGAGACTGCAAAGATAAAAAGAGACATGTTTTTCATATCTTTTGTTTTGAAGTATAAAAATTCATTTAAAATTGTTCTAAAAATATATTTATTTTATAATTCTATCTTTATTTTTCTAATCAAATATGTTTATATTCATTTTATATTTTTTTTCTTTCTGTATCTATCATTAGAACACCAACATAAGGCAAATTCCTGTATAGTTCAGCAAAGTCCATTTCGTAACCCGCAACGTAGTAATCTGGACACTGCAGAAAGGAATCATGGAGGAAAAACCATTTCCAACTCAACGCAGATAAAAGGGATACAAGATTAAGCTAATGTGGCAGTTGACACCAAAGCTAAAGCAACACAAATGTGCAGTCTAAACAAAAAGTAATTTGATGTCTGGCGCAAATAGCGGAAAGCTCTTGGGTGCCCTAACCTCTAACTCTTGACATCCTGAAAGGGAACATCAGTCAGATAGCTTTTTGTCTGAAGGGCGAGGTCCCCAATGCTTGCATGGTTGTCAGGAAATCACCTCTGGTGGTGCTGCGCAGAGCATGTAAAAACAATGGCAGTTTCTCTCCGGGTCAGAGACTTGGCAAACGCGTGATCTTTCAAGAAGGTAAGTACGAACTGCAGCAGCACCAGAGATCTTCCCATGCTTATCAAGTTGTATCTCAATAAACTTTCCAAATCGACTGATTGACCACCCTTTTTTGTTTTATTGTAAGTTTAACACAAATTTTTAGAAGAAAGTAGAACGTAGATACAGCATCTAAAATTCACCTTGAACTGTTGTTTTTGACAGTTTATGCGTTCCCAAATGCTTCCAACAGTGAATTGGACTGAAGTGGAAATCAACGACTCCACTCAATCACTTTAATCACCGTTATTAAACCCTGTCTGATCTGATTGGTGAATATAAAACCTGACTTGAATTTTGACTTGGATGGATTTCCAAAAAAACATTGTTTTAAATATATTAAAATTAGCCTGTTTAGTCCATGACTCTGACGTGCTGGGATTAATAACTTTGAGTTCAGTAGTGGAATCATCGAAAGGGCAAGATGCTGTCACAGTGAAGAGGGTTCTGTCTGGTTCAAGATACCATTAAAAGTAAAAGCTCTAGTAATGACAGTGTTAAAGGGAAGCATGTCTGTTTGATTGGCTTAGATTTGTTGTAATTGGAAGTTGATGGGACTGTTTTAAAAAAATATTTATTTAATAAATATTCAAGTTTATTCATTTATAAATAACTCTAAGCAATATATTATAAATTAGAGAAAAAAATATTATAAATTAGTTAAGAAAAATATCAATATACCCTT
>Ga0325403_1001409_pt1 | contig 19929 bp, 12 predicted proteins | sample PopdelMetagenome_19_FD_205665 | JGI IMG/M metagenome (GOLD analysis project Ga0325403, IMG submission 205665) | Populus deltoides microbial communities from Bellville, Georgia, United States - Xylem-PdKOR-R4 | ecosystem: Host-associated > Plants > Phyllosphere > Stem > Wood/Secondary xylem... | reverse complement strand
ATTGAAACCAAACATTAAATGAATAATATCTATTTTTCTATATTTTCTTCCATGTCCTAAATAGGCACAAAGTCCCCACTCAATTGTATTAACTTTTGAGAAGGTGTCAAGTCCCTTATTATTATTAAAAGAGGGTAAAAAAGTTAGAACAATTCTTTTTTTGTATTAGCACAGGACTTATATGCACTCTGTATTACGATAATGAATTTACAATGTTTTTTAGTTAATCAAGTTTTTCTTTAATTTCATTTGTTTTTATATTTGTTTAGCTCATGTTCCGGTCTGATAGTTTGCTTAATCTAGATTTGTATGGGATTATCATGTTGTTGAGGAAAAAATCAACACTTGGTTTAGAAAACAAAATTGATTTCTTTGATTTAAAATAATTAAAGCTTCGCGGATAAAATTGAATCTTTCTAGTTCAAGGACTGCTTTTAACGAGAGAGAAAAAAGAAAATTGTGAAAAGTTGTTGGCATGTATAAAACACGTGCTAGGGCATAGGAGAGGCTGTCACACTGGGGTAGCACGTGTGGCAACCTTAGGCATTTGATTCAGTCCTTCTATGGTGTTTTTTGAAGCGTCATGCCACATTCTACCTCCATATGCGGCGTATGTCGATGGATGAGCTATGATAAGGCTATGATGAACCATTCTTTTCTTTCTTTCTTTTGATTTTTTTTTTCTCTCATCTCACCTCGATTTTCACACCTACCACACTTCAAAAGACAAATTGGGCTGCCAAATTGGTTTTGTGTGAAATTTGATCCTTATTATTTTGATTGTTATTTTTACCAACTATTTTTTTTTATCAATTACATCATTCAATATTATGTTTGTTGGCAAATGGGCTTGGTGTTTTTTCTTTAATTTGCCTTTTATGGGACAATCGTGGTCTCATGTCTCAGCTCACGAGTTTGTTTGGATGACTTGAGTTTACTTGGGTCTCTTTTTTTAATTTTTTTTAAATAGATTTTTTTTCCATCCTCCAATATTGGGTTGGTTGGGAGTTAAGCTTCGTTAAAAAAAAATATTTTTCATCTATGAGGTTATCACGATATGATGGCTTGGGTTATGTGTTTGAATGGTTCACCTAGGTTGACACAAATTTTTTTTTTCCAGGTCTTGTTTTTAGATTGAGTTATTTTTCAATTTTAATTTTTAGCATAGGGTTGATTAAGAATTGAGATTCGTAATTTTTTTCAATTTTCTTTTTATAGGATTATTCTAGTTTCATAACTTGAGACGCGGGTTTAGAATAGTAGTCTATATTGTCTCAAGTATTTGTTTGTCTTTTTTTAAATAGAATTATTTTTTTATTTCATCCTTTTATATTGAGTTAGTTAGGCATTAGGCTTTGTAAGTTCTTTCATATTACTTTCTTTGGGATTAGCCTATTATCATGACCTATATCACAGGTTCAAAGGGAAAACCTAGATTGACTTGTGTCTTTTTTTATCCTTTTCTTTGAATTGATTTTTTTTCATTGTCATCCTCAGACTTTGGATTGGTTGAAAATTGGCCTTAGTAAAAAAATTTCAATCTTCTTTCTATAGAGTTTTCCCATTCTCATTACACTTGATGTGGATTCATCCAATTTATCCAAGTTGACTCGAGCCACCTTTTTTAAAATGAATTTTTTTTTAATTTTATCCTCCAACATTGATTGTTTGCAAATTGAGCTTCATGAATTTTTTTTTTAATAATTTGCTTCATATGGGTTTATCATGACCTCATAACTCATGTTGTGAATTTTATTGTTTAACCAATGTTGGTTCGAGTCAATCTGATATGTTGCCTTCTTAATACTTTTTTAAAAAAGAGATGTTGTTTAGTACGTCACTATCTTAATATGTCATGAATTTCATCCTTTGACATGGGACTAACTATGAATTGAGATTTGTGATTTTTGCAATTTTTTTTTTATGGAGTTATCATGATCTCATGAACCAGAACATGGGTTTAGCATATTAGCACATGTTGTCTTAGTATTTTTTTTAGTCATTTTTTAAATTAAAAAAATTCAATCTCGTTCTCCAACATTGAGTTGGTTGATAATTGATCTTCGTATTTTCTTTTAGTTTGCTTTCTTTGAGGTTAGTGTATTCTCATGATCTGTGTCACAGGTTTGGAGAAATAACCCAGATTAACTCAATTCTTTTTATATTTTTTTATTGAATGTTTTCTTTTTATTTTCATCTTTCAACATTTGGTTGGTTGAGAATTGGCTTTCATAAAAAAATTTCAATTTGATTTCTATGAGATTATTTTGTTCTCATTACATGTGACGCGAATTCAGTCTATTTACTCAAGTTGACTCGAGCCTCCTTTTTATCCTTTTAAAAAAAATCTCAATATTGTCCTCCAACTTTGGTTGTTTTTTAATTAAGTTTCATAAAAAAATTTATTTGCTTCATATGAGATTATCCCGGTCTCATAACCCGAGTAGTTAATTTTACTATTTAACCAGGATTGGTCTGGATCAATTGAATATGCTGTCTTCTTAATATTTTGAAAAAAAAAATATTTCATCCAATATATCACTATCTCAATATGTTGTAAATTTTATCCTTCTACGTAAGGTTCATTGAGAATTGAGATTTGTAATTTTTACAATTTTCTTTCTATAAAGTTATCTCGGTCTCATGATCTAAGACATAGATTAGTAGGTTAGTTTGTGTTGTCTCATGTTTTTTAGTCATTTTTTAAATAGAAACTTTTTTTTTATTTCGTCTTCTAACATTAAGTTAGTTGAGAATTGGGTTTTGTAATTTCCTTTAGTTTGATTTCTTTAGGGTTAGCCCATTCTCTTGATGTGTGTTGTGGATTTGGAGGAATAACATGGATTGGCTCGGGTCTTTTTTTTTTTAAATTGAGTTTTTTTTTTCATTTTCATTTCTAATATTGGGTTGGTTGAAAATTGGCCTTCGTAATTTTTTTTATTTCTTTTCTATGATTTTATCTAATTTTCATCACCCATGATGCGGATTTTGTTAATTTATCTAAGTTGGTTTAAGCTTTTTTTTAAATTAATTTTTTTAAAATTTATCCTTAAACATTTTTTGTTTGAAAATTAATTTTCATAATTTATTTTTTAATTTGTTTCATATAAGGTTATTACGGTCTTATAATCTCAATTATATATAGATTTTACTATTTAACTAGAATTAACCTGAATTAATATAGCATGTTGTCTTTTTAATATTTAAAAAATATATATATCATTTAGTATATCACTGAATTTGTATTTAAAAAGTACATCATGTCCTAGGAATGCGCCAAGTGTTAAGAAGTAAGGACTGGAACACTAAGGTCCTAAGAATGGTGCCGATTTCCATGGAGACATGTATCCTTGGAAACTTTCTTTGGTGGAGTTTATTGTAACTTAGTCCTTGTTGTTTAATATAAATAATTAATAGATCCTCATAGTTTTAAAAAAATATATTCAATCCCTAATTTTAAATTTATTTGTACGTTAGTCCTTTTGTAAATTTCATATTCATTTTATTTTTTCTTTCTTGAAAAACGAAATACAGTAGTAAACGGGAAGATTAGAAAGAAAGAAAAAAGGGTATTTTTAGAGGAAAGAAATAGTACTAGTTAAGGAACCATTTAATTATTCTTGATACTACTTGGACTAATTAATTATTTTTATAAACTATGAGAATTAAGTTATAACAACTGTTTTTACTGAAAATAAACTTATCCTTTTTTTTTTTTTTTGTGTGTGTGTGTGTGTCCAGATGGGTATGCTTTTCTATTAAGGATGAGAGTGTTTATCCAAATTATATTGAGAATAGTTAATAAGAGAATCGCTATGAGAAAAAAAGAATAAAATATTTCAAAATTAAGGGAGATTACTGGTTTCTATTAATATTTGCTCAATTACTTGAAGTCATAATTAAGATCAATTAGTTTGTACACGGTTGTACACAGTTTGTATAAAAGGAAGATATATATTCCATTGTAATTCTTTTAATCTTCAAGAACTCCCTCTCTTTCACATGGCTAGTGCAAAGAACAGCATTCGTGGGGTTAATTTTTAAAGAAGAGAATTTGTTGAGTTGAAAAACTTAAAGAATAATGAAATTAACCGGTACAGCCATTCTATTTTGTGCGTGTACAAGTGCCAAATGACATTATTGATCTGAATCTATAATCCATTGAAAACACACGGTGCTTGCCGCATGTTTGCAGCTGCTTCCCTGATTCACAAGCACCAGCTTTCTTGTTTTGATTGTGTATTTTCTCGACATTAATGCAATCACCTCTTTTCTCTCCGGCCCAGACGGAAAAGGAAACCTGAAGCATTTGTTGCTCGGCAAGGAATTTACTACTTAGTTCTGATTGCAATTAGTAACTAATTCAGAATGAAACCAAGACTGATGAGTTTCGTTTTACTTGAAGATGATGTGGAACAACAAACAAAAAAATTAAAGCCGGGAAAAGAAAGAAGTTTTTAGAGAAAAAGTTGAGAAGAAAAAGCAAAAAAAAAAAAGAAAGGGGATTGAAGATATGCAAAAAGCTGTAAATTTTAATTAATTATCAAAAGTCCCTTAACATTTAGAAAAGTGGGATATAAATACTAAAATTCTAACTAGAACAAGCGTTTGAGCTTATAGCCTACCAAATAAAATACCCAACAAATAAAATCAAATTAATAAACCTTAACTAAAAGTTCATATAAATTAAATTTAAAATATAAATTAAAGCCCAATCTCTCAATTGTTTAAGCTATCTTTCATTATTTATGATTATTCACGTGTATAAATAATATTTCGAGTTTTGCGTTTCTATTACAAGATATATGCGAACGTTTCAAAACTTTATGAGTGTAGTTGAAACCACCTGGCGACAACAGGATCAATCCTTTGACTTCCAAGGTGACCAAAAAGTACTCGTTTAACTCTGTTGGATCTATTTTTGTTTGAGCCATTCTTCAACACTAAAAAAAGTTTGGGTTTCATGGAAGTTACAGTAGACCCTGCTTGCGCTTTGGGCTAGCTACAAGAAGCTTTGATATTTTCGATATGTAGAAATGTTCCCTCTTCCCAGACATAATTAAACCTCAGAAACAGTTGGAAAGTAACTGACCAGGCAATAAGCCTGTGAATTTTCTCCCAGGTATATATGAATGTCATGTGTGATAACTCATTCAAAGGCGGTACGTAAAGACAACTGGAAACGACAACCACTTGCATGTCGAATGATGATGATAATCTTGGTAGATTATGGAAGCAGGTGAAGATTAACATGTTATATAATTGGTGAAGAAGGCCCAGGTTGTCTCTTTATACGGATCTCTTCTTTTGGCATCCTCTCCTGTGTCTTTTCTGACGCGTGCGCAACCAATTGCAGTGCCAAGGCATAATCGGCAAATGCCTTTGAAAGATGCACATCCCAAAACTGCAATGCCATATGCCACAGTGACTTGGCAGTGACTTAAGGTTTGACATGGTTCCAATTCTTGTATCTCTAGAGATTCTAAATATTTTTACAGTCAACTTATTTATGCAAATAAAAGGACTCTAGAGGGGTATTTCTTACAAGAAAGTTGATCATGATTGCCACACCTTTCAAACGGGACAAATGGAAACAACGGAAAAATCTATTCTAATTGATATTTGATTATAGCTAATAACATTTCATAGGATAATGTCGTTATCAAAGAATTCTAAATGAACTTTTGAGAATGAAAAATGATTCTAATTCAACTTTTAATAATATTAAGCGATGGACCATGGTCTTTGATTGAGGGTGGTATGGAATCTCTTCTGCTTTTGTCTGCTATCAAAACTTCACCTTCCCTCCGCATATATTATTAGCTCCCTTCCATCCAAACATGGAAGAGGATCAGAGAATTTCAAAAATGTCAAACTTTGTTCAGGAATTCGAAGACGACGAACAGTTCCAAAGTGCCGGTGGCTCACAGCACTCTATCGGCAGTCCTAATCCTACGGAAAACGGTGGCTCAACTCCTACCACCTCGACGACCTCAAAAAAGAAAAGGAATCTTCCGGGAAATCCAGGCAAGAAAAATCTCTTTATTTTGTTATCTAAATGCCATGGATACGTTCAAGACAACAGCATGTCTATACGAAAATGCTTAGCAGGTTCTAAAGAAAACATACACATTAATCAACACAAGAACCTGACTAGAGATAATCTTATTAACAATGTTGAGCTGCACTCTTTTGGTAAATTTTACTGACACTCAGAGTGCAGGTTTGAGTCTTGATTGTAACCCCCCCCCCCCCCCCCCCCCCCCCCCCCCCCCGGCAAAAATATTGAAGCCTGTAAAAATTACGTCTCGAAACTTTTTTAATACAGGTTTCAAGTAAAAGTCATGGCATGCAATTTTTTTCTATTGACATGATTCTCATAAGTCTTAGCAATCCAATCATATTTGCTTATCGTCATGGGTACTTTTTTGGGCACCTGTCCTATATACATTAACACAGTTTTTCAGCCTTTCCATTTCTGTCAAGAGTTCAGTATTTTACAAGCAACCTTATCTAGTTCGGTTCATAGGTTATTTTGTTTCTAACTTGTTTTAATTTAACCTGTTTCTAACTTACTAGTGCCAGGTTATTTTGTTAATTTCTGAAGCAATTGTTGAAAAAAAATCATGTATATCTTTATGTTAATTGCTGGTATGATAATCCCATGTCGATTTAAGCAGTCTTCCCTTCAAATTTATTTGCATATCCAAAAAGGGGAAAAGGATAAAGAGGCAAGTTGAACTTGCTGATCCTTCCATTCATTTAATTGTAACAATACAGAGTCGGTAGCCTCATAAAAAGAAAGGTCTTAATTTCAATGAAATTATCACTAGGTCGAAGTTTCTATTTATCCTGTAAAGATTCGTTCAGAGGACTTCCAAGCAAATACTTGCAGAACTGCATTTTGAGGAATTATTTACTTGAGTCACTAAAGCTATCCAATTGCCAAACTAAATTGCTGTTCTTGTCAATGCAACTTTACAGACCCAGATGCAGAGGTTGTAGCATTATCACCAAGGACTTTAATGGCAACGAATAGGTACATTTGCGAGGTGTGTCATAAAGGATTCCAGAGAGACCAGAATCTCCAGCTTCACAGGAGAGGACACAACTTGCCTTGGAAACTCAAGCAAAGGCAGAACACACAGGCTAAGAAGAGGGTGTATGTTTGTCCTGAGCCAACTTGTGTCCATCACGATCCAAGTCGGGCTCTCGGTGACTTGACTGGCATAAAGAAGCACTTTTGCAGAAAGCATGGAGAGAAGAAATGGAAGTGTGACAAATGCTCGAAACGGTATGCTGTTCAATCAGACTGGAAGGCACACACCAAGATATGTGGAACTCGAGAGTATCGTTGTGATTGCGGTACAATTTTCTCAAGGTGAAATTTAATGATATTATGTGAATTATAAGTTTTTCAGTTGTAGAAAGATCAAATTCTGACTTAAGTTAATGTTCGAGTTTTAGTTCCTACTTGCAACAATAAAAAAAAAATAGTATGTTCAATGATGAGTTGCAGAAAATACAGATGATGGAAGATTATAAGAAAAATGTAGTTACACTTTCATCAATGTTTTGTGCAGGAAGGACAGCTTTGTCACACATAGAGCCTTTTGTGATGCATTGGCAGAGGAGAACTACAAAGTGAACCAGAATCTCGCTGCCACAGGAGGAATGTTACAAGCGCAAGAGCCTTTCAGTTCATCAATGCCAAGCTCGGATGCCTGCACAAACAAAAGCGCAGCAATGAATCTCACGATTTCTGCTGCTGAGAAATCTGACAGTGCATTGAGACCGTTATCTTTGAACTCATCCGGGATGGTGATGTCAAGTAATTTAAATCCAAGAACTTCACTGCCTCTGGCTTGTTTTAGCTCTTTGGACGGATCAAATACTTCTCCTTTGGCAATTGGCTCTAGTTATACGTCAGCAACAGCTCTCTTACAAAAAGCTGCAGTAATGGGTGCGAAAATCAGCGACAACTCAATCGCCCCAATACTCTTTAAAGGATTTAATGGATACTCTACAACCAGCATGAACTCATCTGGGTCAGTCCCAGAGGGTTCTTCAATAGATGGTAGCAACATAGGACCACATGCTGCAAATATGAATGGTATATATTTGGGAGATACAGAGATATTTGACAAGAACTTGGATCCAGGTTATCCAAGAAATTCAGTTTGTCAAACTGGGTTTTTTGAATCTCCTCTCCTTATGGACATAGAAAATGGAAATGCAGCTCATGCACTGGCCGATGAAGCATACATGGGAGGCAGTGAAAAATTGACAGTTGATTTCCTAGGAGTGGAACCACCAACTGGTCATTCAGCTGTGGGGAGGAAGCGAAATTATGAAGGCAACATAATGGGGTTAGGATACTCGAACGCACAGCAAAACTTGCACAACTTGCATTCAGATTGGTAAACCAGTGAAGAATTCCAATCGCACAGGCAGACCGGCTGCTTCCATAAATGTACTTTCTTTCTCAGAGAAGATTAAAAAAAAAAAAAATTGCTTTTAGCATTTGGATAACATAAGCTCCAAGAATTTCAATAGATTTTTCAGTCAAGGGAAAGTACACAAGGCACTTCCAAGTTCCAAGCCCCGCACTCATGTTTATTGCTGAACTTCAAAGTTTTGAATGCCTAACCTATCTTGTGTTAACTAAAATCTCTCAGGACCCACCCTCTCCTGCAGATTATCATGTCCTTTGACTAGCAGGGAAGAGTGTAAACAAATTCAAAGAAGTTCAAAAGCTTAAATATGATTATTATTATTAGGCTCCTGATCTCTATAAGCTGCAAGGTATTGAGATCTTCGAATTGTTTAATTGAGTCATACTTTTATATAACATGGTACCTCCACTTTAGTTAACTGTTGATCAATAATATTGACCAAGCAAATAATTGACATGTATCCATTTTATCATAAAAATTAATTAAAATGGTATTTAATATTTAAATAAAATTGTGCTTTATAAGACAATTTTTGAATTGTCTCGACATCTCTTCATATAATTGTGGCACTTGTTATTAATTAGCGTTTAGTTTGGTATTGGTAGTCTTTTTTTTTATCTCTTATCCTTTATTTTAAAGCTTGACCCTTTAAATTTTAAAAGTAACCATTCAATTTGTTTTTTTCATTCATAATCGATCCATATTTTTTTATTATTATTTGTTTTATTTGAAATGATTTATAAAATTAGAGTTTTTTTACTTCCATCGTCCTTCAATCTTTTTATCTGTCAGATTTAATTCTTATTCTTTTGATTAATATTTATTTTAGTTGAGGTGATTTTTAAAAGTGAGTTTTTTTTATGATTTCACCCTCCTTAAGTTTTTTTTTCATACCATATTTGATCCACATTCTATTAATTGTTATTATTTTTATCTTGATAAATTTTTTAATTGATTTTTTTTTTCAATTTCATACTTCACAATGATATTAAAAGATATTTACTAGAAAAAATTTAACTCGGTTTGCGGCGCAACACAGACCACCTATTTAGTTTAGAACTAAACTTTGTTATTGTTGTTGTTGAATTAATTGTATTATATATAATACAATTTTGGTTATAAAAAATAAAAATGTAAAAGATGAGGTAATATTTAAAAAAAAATAACAAAAAGAAATTCGATTTATCCTATCTGTTAGTCACAATTAAACTAGAAATTATAATACTAAAACATTATTTATGAAAGCGCTTTTCATATATTTAATTTTATTGGAAGTTTTGTGACTACTTTTTGTAATTATATAGTCATGTAAACAGACATTTGTATGAATTTGATAAACCAAAGAAAGTTCGGGAACGATAAGCAGAATTGTAAACGTTCGGGCTTCTTCTCTTTTTTTTCCTTGAAAACACCTGAGCAGATCCGGAAACTTACACTGACATATTCGGAAACATGATCCAAAAGCTCGATAATTTGGAAATTTAAACCAACAGGCCCATGGTTTCTCCGTTTTCAAGTCGGATTATTCCTAACCCTATATTTATTTTGTTCTTCATTACTGTTTCCCTCACAATTTGGCTTGTCTCTCTGCTCCTAAGATGTCACGTAGCTGGTGGGAGGTAGATAACAGTCCTAGATAAAAAAATAAAAAAAATCTAAGTAGAAAAAAGTAATTAAAATTCAAAATTATCTAGAAAATAATCTAAACAACAAAAACACATTTTCAAGCGTCATAAAATTAAACTTGTAGAATCACCTAACAAAATCTAAACTCGATTCAATAGTACAATTTAAAATTATAAAATTATAGTGTTTTTAACGGAATATAATTTTAACTACTTCTTAACAACTTTGCCTTGGCTATCTTATTTATAAACACAATCATGCAGTGTTTATTAGGATTATGTTATTTATTGAAGATATAGTGATGGAGAAGTTCGTCGATAAAATTTACTGTAATTTATTAATGAAAAATATTTTATTAGTATCTTTATTTATATTTGTTAAATTTCTAGTAATTTTCATGTTAGATTTTGGATAACATGGTGTGAATTTTCCGGTTCAGAAAACTCGGAATTAAATGGTGTGCTACTTTTTTACGGTTTATTTATTGATGACAATTTTGATAAATTCATGCAGTAGCAATCATTAAACCCCAATTCCGAGACAAATGAGGCTATTATTCCATATCGCCATGTTGGTTAGGAGACAAGAGTTTTGATTACTTATATGACATGAAGAACATATTTTTCATTACGAGACGTCTTTTAAAGGACAAAACCCACACACAACAAATCTTAATCCTATTCTTCATAATAAAGACGATGCTTGGATCAGGCTGGCAGAGCATATCAGTGCTAACGAAGCACCAAACATGCAACCCGCGAGCAAGGAGTCCACTGAAAGTCTGGATAAGGTAAAGGTTGGAGATCAAGAATCATGTTTGACATGGACAGTTTGCTTAGACGAGATTTCAGTAGGGTCTGTTGCCACACGCTTGCCATGTTCGCATGTCTACCATCAGAATTGCATCGTTCCGTGGCTGGTCAATGGTAACATGTGTCGTCGCTGTCGGTACAAGATGCCTTCTTAAAAATAATTGTATTGTTTGGATTTAGGGCATTCAACCTGACATCTGTACTGTGTGTTTATTATTGTTATTTTTAATTACACAATGCAGTCATTTATTTGAAAACGAGGGTGATTTTAAGATGAATGTTTCTTTTTCTTTTTTTTCATAAAACAGTTGAAATTAAAACTATACAATAGCTCTCCCTTTTTTTCAATTTGAAAGAACAAGAAAAGGTTTTCTGGTAGTGACTGTAGAGATTTCTCAATATCAAATTCGCGAACTAGTTTCTCTCAATGATCCCTATGGCGTATGACTCATGATATCACGTGAACAGAGGTGAGAAACTGGGACCCTCATAGAGACACTGGAGGCTTATACAAATATTGTCGACCAGCAATTCTCAGCAGTTTTCAGATTAGTTCACTGATTAACCAATTATTTTCAGTTTTCCCTGGAAACAAACACATTGCAGTTTAGCAAAGTATTTCCCTGGCACAAAAATGTAAGAAGGAATTGAGAAAAAAATAATAAATTTTAAGTTACACCACCTTCTGAAAACAGGGAGTGGTTCCCCCATTCCAATAAAGTGTCCCTTGTAATCTACCAGTAATGACTGAATTAGAGCTTATGTAAGAGACCAACGGTTCTGTCTAGCATTACGAATCAACTGACAAGTATTAAAACTCAAAAAATTTCCAGAAAAATGAACACGTAATAGCACAACAACAATCCCAAACTATCAAAGCAGATAAATTTACAGCATGTACCATTTCATACCTAAACAAACAAGAGCATTCTCTCCTTCCACACGTGAAGCATATAACATCCTTTCGATGGGCACTTTGAGTTGGATCAGAAAACTTTCCACTCACTATAACATGCTTCTTGAAACAAACTTCAATGATCACGAGAAATTTTCTGCCCATCTGCCAAACCAGGTTCCATTCCAAACTCAGCAGCCAACACCTGTATATCTTGTGTTATCTCCCAGTTGGCTTTATGATCCCAATTTGCGTGTCTTGGCTGGGTTCCACACCTCTCCAATCCACCAATACTATCAATCTGACTTTGTAAATCTTCAAAATCCTCATCAGCAACAGCTTGTCGTTTCCCCACTTCTATATCAAAGCTCCTTTTGGGCACCTCTGGGCTCAAGACATGGCTCAACGGCATTGAAGCAGCATAGCCAGAAGATGAATCAACCAGGACCTTTGCACGGAACTTGTTCTTTGATTTTGGAATTTTTGTGAAGAAAACCTCCAGAACATTACGAACACAACCAAGGTTGTAAGGATTCATCTTTCCATCATACCTATACCTGAAGTTCTCATATGTTGTCTGCACAAAAATAAAATAACTTGCAGGTTGAGTAATGAGGAAAAGCATTCGGAACAACAGAGAAAATGTGGGTGAAGAGAAAATTGCAACCTGATTGGTGCATATCAAGTACAGATGAAATGCAGTGAGGCCTCCAACAAACCAAGCACATATAAATGTGTATAATACCAGGATTCCTGAAACAGGAGACTTCAGAAAGGCCCTCCATATATCACAATGATCTGTATCCATTATCTTCCTGATGTTGACCCAGCAGAATGCAAGAACATAGAGGCATAGAATAGTTGTGGAAGACACAAACATGAAAAAGAATCTGTAATTCCTCTGTCAACAGAACACTCTTACCAGTTAGGCCTTGAAGGTCAGACAGCATTTTACAACAAAAGTAAGATCAGTAGGATCTTAAGAGATCAGATCTATCTATTTTTTGCCTATTGGAAGATCAGGATATCATTAGTTCTCCGTGCCATTTAAAACAAAGTTTTCACAAACAATAACTGAATACATTAAAGAATCATCTTAAGTGCAATCAACATCATTGGTCAGTCAATCCAGATTGCAGAATATTTCAGCTCTTTAGCCCAGGCCTTATATCTCAAGCACCTCCACAAAGTCAACCTGGAAGCTCTGAAAAATGCTTATTTAGCTATATTGTGCAATCCTATGATAAAAAAATCTTCTCCGAAATAAAACAAATTACAGAATAAAAAAAATGACACAAGTCTCAGATTACTTATCAAGTATTGAAATTTGAAACACAAAAGTTCATGCCAGATGATCTAGGTTCAAACTACTAGCATGAATATGATCATTTAACAGGTTGTTGATTTGACATATCACTCCTAACTAAATCACCCCCCAAACCTCCTCTCCAAATAATTCGGTTTCGAAATTCTACTGAAATCTTACACAATGGCCAGCTCCAAGAATATCTACTGTGTATAGAAAAAGAAAGAAAGAAAATCATGCGTTCTTTACTAGCTCAATCTTTTTGCTTTTTTTCTTTTCCAGTCCATTTTGGCAATAAAAACATCCAAAGAAAGCCAAGGGATTCAGTATCTGTCACACACAGTAAGCGCATAACTATAAATGCACTCACCATGAACTACCACAGTGGCATGCCTAATCACAGTATATTCAGTTGTCATCGGGTATATACTACAAAAGCATTTCAAACCATTTTATCTGATATATGTGGTGGAGGATGCGCTAATAGATGAGGGAGTTGGAGACCATCATATTGACCCTAGGCAAGCCAAAAGGTTTAAAATTGATGGAAGCAATACATTCAACCAAAATGTGAATGTACAAAAAAAATTAAGAAAAGATAAGAGCCAAATCCATAATTAAATCAAAATATGCATGATAGAACACTGTTAAACTGGAAGATACCTTGCCAATACATTGCCCCACCCACGGGCAATGATGATCAAAACGCTCAACGCAGTTGTTGCATATAGAGCAGTGAGAGCATCTTGGTGAGCGGTATAGCATGCACGTTTGGCAGTATTTGACCTTGACTACCATCCCATTCACCATAACATCTTTTGTGGGAGGTAAACTTGGACCAGAAACCTGACTTCCTGGCCAATCAGCAGATATACTTGAGCCTTCATCTTCTGGAGGGTGGAGATTACGAGGAATAATACCTGGATCTCTTGCAGAAGTAAGGAAGAGAAGAATAATAACCTGAACAGGTTGACAACCCAATGACAAAAGCCAAATTGCCAAGTAAATTCACTGGAATATGGAAGAACTTGTACATTATAAGGTCATTCAGCAATGATGTTAGCACTGTTTTAGCTCACAAACTGCTCAGAGCAAGAGCAACAAAAGAAGTATGAGATATCATACGATTTCATGTTTGATTGATGACCATTATCCTGCCATGTCAAAACTCAAGGGAAGGAAAAGCAAGACAAGTTTCTCTCAACCTTTGAATCAAAATAACTTGATTCCTTTTTGTGTAATGTCAAAGTTCAGACCTTTACGGGCTGTATATCAGTCTCCAAGAAATGAGAAGCATAAATCAACTAGAAATTGTACAGCCATTTAGCCAAGTTGAGAAGGCTTCAATTTTACAATACGGTTCCAAACTCCTTTTCCACTGTTTTCTCAGAACTCAAGTCTCAAAAGATTTTGGCTGTGGGGCCAGAGTGGCTATAAGCAAATTTAACTATAACTATTTCAGGAAATCAATTTGGATGAAGCTCCACAGCTCCTTTCATTTTATGTTTCACACCAATCTGCTTCATTTTACCAACATCTTTCAGGATAGATTTGGTGATACAGGGACCTGTTATGACATTTACAATGATCTCTTCTTTTTTTATTTATCTATTTATTGGTATATTTAGGTTCATTCTGGTAAAAAAAAAAAACTTTGTCAATGCTGGGAAGTGATGGTAATATATTATGAAACAGCTCTAATTGAAGATCAGTAAAAGAGGAATGACTCACGTATGCTGTCAAGACGGCACATATAACTACAATATAATCACCTAGCTGGTGTTGGAAGTCTTCAATGAGCCTTCGAGAAACAAAAGCGGAAAATAAGACTACTGGAATCATGATTAGAAGGATTGTAAGGAATAGCGACCTGACATCTGGACCAAAAACTAGTCTACCCCCGAGGCAGAATATCTGCAGAAGAATTAAAGGATCGAGTCAGTTGTAGGTTCGCTTAATTCATGATCTATACATTTCACATGCTTTGTAGCCGTAAACGGTAAACATGAAGCAGCACACTTGATAGCTATAACTAGACATGAATTAAATGATACACCACCCTGCTCGATTCAAAAGAAAGAAAATAAAATGAATGATCCATACTGTGAAAGATTCAACTAATGAAACATGTTGAAAAGTTAATCACATGAAATGTTATGTACAAACTACAAATATTACAAATGCAATAATCATTCTAGTAATTCTGTTGTTCTAAGCAACCACAGAACGAAAAATCAACAGATGCTGCAGGAAAATGATTTTTCTGCTAGATTATCACCTATTATATGTTAACAAAAACTTCTTTTTGGAAGCACAGTACGGACAAAGAACAGACATAACACTTGTAATAACTAAAGCAGTGATTTTTACTCGGATAGTTGGATATTGGGTCTTGACCATGAAGTTGCTTATAAACATTAGTGCATTTTACATGCCTAATGACTTCCAACATTGTAGCATTGATGTTTCCATGAATTTATTCGTTCAAAAGGAAGTATAATTAGTAATGCAAAATACTTATTATGAAACATTTAATTACTAAGATGGATTTAAGATTACATAAAGATTTTTTGGTGAAAAGATTACATAAAGATTCATTAGGCTGCAGAAACACTAGCAATTGGAAAGGGGAAAAAAAGATAGAATTTTGAGAGAAAAAAATTACTTGGGGGGCAAATTATTTTCACTGATTTTGTACGTAAAAAAGTTGTAAATTGGTTTGAAAGCTAAGAAACGAAGCGGGGTAAGAGCCAAAAACAAAAAGAAAAGCGGACAACATAAAACATGATAATAACAAACACGTAAAGACAGGGAGAGAAAATACAAGTGAAAGGGAAAGGGGAAACAAGTTGAAAAGAAGGTTTTACATTGTTGCCTTTCCAAGCTTGATAGACTCGAAGATTACGAGCTCTATTATCGTTATGGCCACCCATAATTCGGCGATTAGAATCGGAAAGTTGATGCGTAGGCATTGGAGTTGACGTGTTGTACATTTTTTCTCCTCCACTTCCTCCTCGCATTCTCTCAACGCCCCCCATCAAAAAATATCCCTTTCACTCACCCTCAGATCTCCCCATTTACAATGAACAAGGAGATCTAGGGAATTATTATCATTTTTCAAACCTGTAGCGAAAAAAAAAAAAGAAACATTAAAGACAAAAGGCAAAAGGAGGAAGGCAAGGTAAACGGGCGGGAATGTTGGAAAGGAAATTTCTTGTTTTACCTGGAGGTAAGAAGGGATGGATGGAGGTGAGAGAATCTCCCTACCGGAGGTGAAAGAGTGGGGCGGAGGGAAAAGGCAAGGCAAAAACAGGGAAAGACAGCTGATGAGAGAAGAAGAAGGAGAAGAACCTTGCTTTTGCTTTCGTGGCCATTTTTTTCATTTTAACTAGAAAAAATAATAGACGTAGCTTTTTGAATCGGCGGATTTAATGATAGACTAATATTATTAATCTATTTATTGTTATGATTGTTTTCAAGAATATTTTTTATTTAGAAATATATTAAAATAATTTTTTATGCTTTAAAATATATTAAAAATGTGATAATTATTATTCTAACGGGTCTTTATCTTCTTTTGAAGATGTGAACAATTTGCATGATTCTTAATTTTATTTTTTTTTATTTTTTGTTAGCACAAGAATAAAAAGGAAAAGAAAAACAAATTAAGAGGGATAATGACGTGGGCACGAGAATAGAGCTATAGGAAAAGGAGTCAAAGAGTAATTACAGAACAGCGATGCAATCGCAGCTCCCAAAGTGTTCTTTGGAGAATCTTTGGCTCCAAAAGTGGCACGTTCTTTTTATCTTTAGACTTTCGTTTCCTGTCTTGGCCCCATTCTCCGTCTCCCTCCATCTGTGTTTTCTTTTTCTACGGAGGGCAGCTGTCTCTTCACGCCGAACTGCCATGGCCCTTTTCAAAGTCACTGAAATTAGGTCTTGGATTTTCTACCTGCCCGAGCCAGAAAACATTCATAAAAATTACGTGTCTGTACATTATTTAAAAAAAAAAAAAAAAAAACCTTGATATTTTTTTGACTCGATAGTGACCGGACTCTGTACATTGTTTGTCCAAATGCGAGTGGAACCGGTGATCATTAATATAGGCTCCGTACAATAATTATCTCAAGGTATATAAAACAATTTTAAGAACTTATTATGTTTTCAATACTTGTAAGTAATATTTATTTTTTATTAATATTATTAAAATAAAATAACACTTCAATTTTAAATATATCCTAAAAAGTTCATATTTTTCTATTCTTTAAATATTTATATTTTTATTCTTATAACATTTATCTTAACAAACAATTTTGTTCTTAAAATTTTTTTTATTTTTTATTTATTATAAATTTTTATTAAAAATTACCAGCTTTAACATCGAATAATTTTTTAATTTCATAAAAAATATAGTGTTATATTTTTTTATCATCAATTATTAATTTTATAATATTTAAAAAATAAAATATTATATAAACATTTGATTATGCAAAAACACTTCAAAAAAAATCATTAATAAGTACATTAAATTTTAAAACGTGACTAGATTTTTTTTTCTCATCATGTGGACAACGTTTTTTTCAAGTGGTAGCACCAATATTTATAGTGTGTTTGGTAGTATGATAGTGGTTGTTTTTTAAATAGTTTTTCATGCCGAAATACATGCTAATAATATTTTTTTATTTTTTAAAAATTATTTTTGATATCAGCACATTAAAATGATCCAAAACATATAAACTACACTCAATTTTAATAAAATAAAAAATTAAAATTTAATCAAACACAGATTTAATCACAGAGCCAACAGGCTTTTAATAACAAACAATAATAAAAAGTTTCAGCCGAATGGCCTAGCTCGGGCGAGCTAGACGAGTATGGATGTGTGCTCGCCTCGCCCTCGGCCTGGTCTATGCGAGCTGGGCATCAAATTGCCTCCAACTTTTCCTAGGCTTTCTTTCTTTGCATCTTTTTCTTGTTTTACGCAAATATCTACATAATCCAATAAAAAAATTATCGAGCCAAAACTTCTATTGAACAAAAACATGATCAATTATGTATCGTTTTCCACAGCCAGGTGAAGCTGACACTCTTATATTTATCATTTTATGATGAATTACTTCGAGTGGCCTTAGAATTCAACGATTGAAATCTATGATATGAATCTCTTTAATTGCAACCCTAACTTGCCCAAATTATGTCGGAGGTTCATATTTTGATTAAAAGCTAAAAAGAAATCATTTTATGGACCAATACGTGGACTTCGGACGAATTATATGGATAGATATATGGTTATTGACGAGGCTGCAAAACGAAGCCCAGAAGGGAAGGAGAAAAGGCATGCCAACCGAACTGCAAAAGGAGGAGAAAATACATCCCAGCCTAGCTACAAAATTAAGCCCAATCTAGGAGGAGGGATGCCTTTTCTACTTTTTTGGGTACTGTTTTAGTTTATTTTCCCCCCTTTCAATGTTGGAGTTGATATGCTCCAAAGGTTGCGGGCATGTGATGCTATTGTCTTTCAGGTGCTAATGCAGAATACATCCGCTGAGGAATTCCTGGAAACAATTTCATCTTTTAAAGAGGAATATATCCTTTTCCCCTTTATTCTTCAGCCATATAAATATATCCCTTATAAAGTTCACATTTCCATACCTATCCATTCAATTACCTGGCGGCATCTTTGTGCGCAGTAACAACAGATATATAGATTTCGGTAGAAGGGTGGTGAGGTCGAAGCTTTAAGCATAATGGCTCAGTCAGATTTAACTGTTCAAGTTCTCAACCTGTCCCCCAGTGTGACTCGCGCAGAGTTGAATACCTTCTTCTCTTATTGTGGAACTGTTGAGAAGATTGGGCTTCAGAAGTAATTAAACAGTTTCATTATGATCTGCTCTTTCGATTTTCTGAATGTCTTCTTTTCTTTCTTTCTAGTAGTTATTATGATCTGATGTTTTGGAGTGTTTAGCAGAGACAAAGACCAAATGCAGTCAGCTCTAGTGACTTTCACACAGCCATATGCTTTTCAGACTGCTCTTCTCCTGAGTGTAAGAATGGGTTTGATCTTTATAATATGATATTCATGCTGTTCATTGAAGGTAAAGAAAAGGGCTTTTTTCTTTCTTTCTACTTCACGGTCTCTGTGAGTAAGTACTCGTCAACTTCTCCAAGCTAACTTAGGAAGCCTTGGTAAATAGATAGGTACCTCTCGCTTGATTATATATCCAAGTTACTTCATTTTAAACTCAAAGATAACAATCATCACATAAAATACTTGATTGGTTGAATTTCGCTTTCAAATCCATTAGTTATCCATAGATTCTAACTCAAATGTTGTTTTAAGGAAAAGCCCACAATTCTAACTCTTGATGAAAGATTCATCTTAAAACCTAGAGAGAAAAATTCAATTGCCAAGTATATTTTATTCAATTCATATTATTTCTGTCAAGACTAGCCCATGGGAAGTAATTCTTGATTACAGTCAAGATCTTTCATCTGCTGCTATGTTAAACACCCTCTCAATAAACTCTTTGATGTAATTTTTAAAATTACGAAGTAGAAATCACTGTTTGCAGGATGCTCTCCTTGGTGGGCAACCAATTCGGATATTGTCTGCGCATGATAGAGAGATCCCTATCACCGGTCCAGATATGAGAAAGGTGCTTTATATCTCTCTGTGTTTTATGATAACCTCTGCTTGCTCCAATACTGACATCATTATGAAATTGGAGTGCCGAATTAAGGCTCATTAATCGCTAATAGCCAGGAAAATGTTAGAATAGCTTCCATTTTACCATGCACATATATATGTTCACGTCGCTATATCTTGTGGGCTTG
>Ga0325403_1001403_pt1 | contig 19964 bp, 10 predicted proteins | sample PopdelMetagenome_19_FD_205665 | JGI IMG/M metagenome (GOLD analysis project Ga0325403, IMG submission 205665) | Populus deltoides microbial communities from Bellville, Georgia, United States - Xylem-PdKOR-R4 | ecosystem: Host-associated > Plants > Phyllosphere > Stem > Wood/Secondary xylem... | reverse complement strand
CGTGATTTATGGAGCTCGCTTTTAGACCAACCATGGAGAAATTAAGGACGAATCCCCCGAAAGAATCGATCCTTGCTAGTTCTAGAAAAACTGACCTCCTTTGGAATCTGCAACCAACCATATCTCTTATTCTATCGCCGTTTCTCTGCATGATAACCTCTTAACGGGTCTAATTGCGGTTACATCCACATTCTCAAATAAACACTAATACTTTACATTCTCAACATAAAAAGTTTTTCGTGCTAGTGAGATTACCGTAACATTAGAAGATGTGTTGTTTATTTTTTATTTTTTCTTAGTGTACTATTTTTCCAAATAAATTTACTGACTGTGCTAATTTTAAAGAAATTTTAGAGTTCATAATCTTCATGCTAGTAATCATGTCGGGGACAAGTAATAAATGTTCTGATAACTTATCGTTTTTTTTCTCTCAAAAACCCTACAACTTCTCTTTACTGTCCCTTTCCTTTTCTTCAACAGAAGCTTTGTTTTTTTTGCTCAAGAAATTGCCCTTGAGAATTTTTATTTTGATTATTAAATCCGTTAAATGCAGATGAAAATGAGTTAGTGCCAAAATTTGAACAAATGGAAATTGATCATATATAATGGATTTGTATGGAAGCATCTGAAGGCAGCAAAAGGGCAATTTGTTAAGCCAAAATGTTCAAACCTGAACATCCATTAATTCATCTTTGATCGTTTTAATATAATATCCACCATGGTTATTTGGTAAACCTCTAATTCCATATGCTCATCAAGTTAACGAGTTATTGAATTTTCAAATCTTCTTTTGTGCAGAATGTAACCATCTGCATTTGTTGGGAAGTATTTGCGTGGAGTTTCCAACTGTAAACTTCAAGTTTCTGATGAAAGAGATTGGCCTATACGAATCATTAGTCATGACTCTAAGTCATCGAAGGGGTGGATTGCATTCTGCAAGGAAAATGGTTTAAAGGAAGGAGACGTTGGTGTGTTTGAGCAGATCGAGGGAAAGAACAACGTGCTAAAAGTTACAGTACTATTTCATGCAGATGAAGACGGTGGATCTTCGGATCGACTTCTAGGGCAAAATGAACTGTTCAGACTCTATTGTTAGTAAATGCTTGCTTATATTTATTTCTCAATAATCCAATTTAAAAAATCAACAAAAGGCTACTAAATCAATGCCTTAGGCTTAACACGATCTGATAGGTGTCGAATGAAACAGGTTTTAAGGGGTTTTTCACGTTGTAAACGGGTTTTGGCCTCAATTAAAGGGGAGATACGTTTATGTACCTGTAGATTTTTTGCAGCTGGCACCAATATTTAAGAAACTTTAGCAGATTATGAGCTAGCCACAATATTCAACTAGCTAGGCCTACGTGCAGGCATTCGAGGAATAAAACTGTGCTAAACTACAGGTGGGGATCACAAAATGTAGCGGCCGGTTCATGGTTAGCAGGCATTTTGAAGTTATGCTAACTGAAGGAGAATTGCCAAAATTAACAAACAGAAGCGGAAGCACAATTTCTGCAATAATCTTGGCGGATTGGATGCTCCCATGCTCATCAGAGTTTGTTTTTACCTGTGAGCCCTGCACTGTATATATTACATGCTTACAGTAGTTATATATAGGACTACCATTTTCTTCCCCGCTGGTACCAAATATTTTTCAAGGGGTCAATCACACTGGTCGGCACATCATCATTTTTATGGATGGTAATGGAACCCACACAGAGGACAATTCCTCGAGTATTACCGATCAATAATGCCCCGACCAGTGGTGGTGGGTGCCCGTTTGTCTAATATTCCTGTAGGTGGAAATGTGAGGCTATATACCTAGAGAGAGATGAATTAATAAAGCTTCTTTTTTTATGAGGAAAAAAAATAATCAACTTGTCCCTTCTAATCCTGAGGATTGGAATGTTCCCAAAGTTTCACGTTCGCCCCATATCTGCAATGAGTACTAGAGGCAAGGGGACAATTACAATTAAAAAAAAAAAAAAACTAAATCGAAAGTCAGTGCATCTACACACATTTCATTATTTACTTGTAATTAATTATTATTTTCATTTTTTTCACAAAAAAAAATAAAATTAATAACCATAATATTGAGATATTTCAGTTTTTTCACATGATTCATTGATCTTACCGGATTAATCAAGCTAAATTGTTTTTTTTTATTTTCTTAAGCATAATTGAATAATTCAATTATTTTTAAAAACAAAATTTTTAAAATTAGTATCTAAGAGTTTTTTAGTAGTAAAATAACTCAATTACCTAAGTTTTTTCATTTTTCTCATCATTTTATTAAGGTTTTTTTTGTTATTATCAAGTTGAGTATTAACAAGTTGGCCAAGAATTTTATTTTCTTCCTATTGGGGAGGTGTATGGCACTGACAAAACAATTTTTTATTGGTGAGTCTTTTTCTTTTTTTTTTACTCCCTTTTTTCCCTTTAAATTTATACTGACCATTCATAATTTTTCTTGTTTTTCTGCTCATAAAAAAAAAATCATACAAACCCAAAACGTATCGCAGTCCACGTCTAGTTTAATCTAAAACGCTTTAATTCATGTAATAAAGGAGCTAATGATAGCCTTTTTCATGTAAAGGTGCTCATTTGACCATATCAATAGAATGCAGGACCGCCCGGTCATTTTAATTTTAATTTTAATTTTTTTTTAACTTCATGCCTACTGTAGATAGAGCAAGGAGCGAGACACCGCTGGGGCGAATCAACAATACTCTTACTAGTTACTACAGTAACTTTAGAACTGTAATCTTACAAGATAAATAGTCAGTGCTTATTCCTTAATAACAAATAATCAAATGAATTGGAGATACGAGGTACAGACGCCATTATTACAATATCACACGTGTGTTGGAAGGGCTAATGTATTGCAAGTACGATTAATTATTTCTCAAGATGAAGCTCGAGCTTGCAGGTTGCTTGAAAGAATATTTCCAGATCCTTGGTGTTGCTTCTGGAAATAAGGATGAAGACTACGAACTCCTTCCAAGTACAGAGGTGTCTGCATTTCGATCAAACGAGAAGCCTGCATAGGCAGCTTGTCTTTTAATATGATATCCACTAACTTATATAGCAAATCATCATCAATTGCCACAACCTAAATAGTTATAATATTATTGACCCCAAATGATATGATCGCTGATCATTTTTCGTAAATAAAAGACATAGTATCTGAAAATAGCAGTAAGATGAACGAGTGGCTTGCAGACACCATTCCATTTAATCCTGGCTTCTCTAAACATCATGTATGCATGCGGATAGACGAATTTGATCATGAGCTAATGATAACTGCAATACAGTGAGGCTGTGAATTTCAAACTCATGCCCTGCCTGCTATGATAGTATTACGTTCAATTTTCAGGTAAGATTTCACATCTGTGAGCAAAAAGCTAGCAACCCTGCATGCATTCATCGTACACGAAATGTTGCGCTCAAGATAACCTACCCACTATGTTTCATTTTTGCAAGTCTCATTAAGATTTCAATTTCCATTTTATTTGGATCAATTTGGACCCATTACCCAGCAGCTTGCTCATGCTACTCATCAGCAATATAGGAACGAGGCAACTATTGGTATTTTCTGGCATGTGGAAGGGCTCATTAAGTTTCCCAACTTTTATATTCTAATGATTCATCTCCAAGCATACCTATTATTTCAACTCATAGATTTATATATCTATTAACAGTGTTTCTTTATGCAGAGAGAGGATGGGAGCATGACAAAGTGGAATTTGTGTTGAAAACAAGTGGAACACAACTTACTGCTCTGCGGAAGGCAAACATCTCTTCTTGTCCAGAAAGCATAGAAACTATCCCAGATGGTACACCTCCCGAGCCTACATTGCCTTTAGCTAAAACATTTGTGCGAAGTTTGCCACCTTCTGTCTCTGTTTCAAATTGGAAACTGGAAGCCATAAAAGTAACTTGGTCATTTAATCATGAAGACATCTTAATTAATAATAGTTCTTGTTATGAAGTCAACTGAACATTAATCAATACAGGCTGGCGGCCGAGGTTGATACAAGCATGGTATCATATTTTCACTATTTCTCAAGGAATCATATTTTCACCCTTTCTCAAGGAAATAATCAATGAACGTCAAACAAACCTGTATCTGGTGACCACCAAAGGGCAATTCAATTCCATGAATTGATACTCATTCCATTCATATTTCAAATAACACAAAATTCCATAATGTTGGCATATGTTGCGCATTGCTTTTGATTTGTTTTTTTCTGCATGTCATTACAGTCCCTTTCATTAGCTAGTCCTCTTGTATGATATAGTGTTGCTTTTCAGTCAAGCTACTTTTAATTTCCAATTTAGCAATATGACCTCCAAATATAATGTACTTCCAGTATTGTATAAACCCTATCACCAATTTCAATAATATGGACTTCACATAATGTTATGAGGTGAATCTCACTTCCATATATGGATTTCAGAGGAGTCCTTTTGATACTCAGTAAGAACAAACATATAAAAGCATCAAAATATTCTCTTGAAATTCTACAGCAGAATTCTTTTTAGCCACGGATAGTGGTAAGTGGCAAACATGTTGCACCTGAAACTTATTGTAAATAAAAAAATAATAATCAGGGGACTTCAATGAATTTGTCAACAATTTTTGCACCATCACAACCTCCATGAAAATTTCAAGAAATCACATCAACAGCTTTTTGCGTGACGAGCAAAACATATAGTATTATATTGTCACAGATACTGCAAACATGTGTAATTCATAAGGTACATATAAAATAGGTGCACTAGGTTTAGAACTTTCAAAATATCCATAATCCATAACTAATATAAAAGCACCAACTCTGGATCAAAACATTTGATTCGACTAAAATACCCTTGAAATTTTATTAACTTTATGATTAAAATAGGAATTTTAATACCTTTTTTTCTTCCTTTCTAATAATAAAGCTAATTATTAGTGGTTGTATTAAATTTTCTTTTTCCGTAAAAAGCTAATTATTAGTAGTTCAACCCATCTCTAATTAAGAAGAGACTGAGACAATAATATATATAATTTCTAAAAAATAGTTAATCCCATTTTTCTATTTTCTGCCTATTTTAAACTCTTGAAAAATATTTTCACTGTCTTAGAATTAGTTTTAACATTTTTATATCACTTTTATTGATACACATGCAACGCATATGCTAGAAATACTAGTAAAAAGAAAAGAAAAACTACCTTTCTAAGTCAAAAAGTGTACCCTCTTCAGTTCCTTGAAACAAGTCATCAATAGAAGAAGCTGCAGAACAAAATAGGCAGCAATGATGATTGTACAACTCATCAATGAGAGTGATAAATCTGCGTGCCTGAAAAGAAAAGTTAAGATTTGTTATTAATGATGATAAAAACGGAAGAACAGATGAGATATTGCACCATTGTAATCTTATATGATTGTGCAGTTCAATACGAAAAATCCCATCTCTGCAACACAGCATTAGATTCCAGGATCCCATAATAACAGTACATGTTTTGTATGAAAGCATGCATATTTTATGGTTTTATGTACATGATTCAGCAAATGTGGAAGGAAGCATGAACATTAAACCAAATAGCTACAATTCCAGTAAAGGTAAAACGTTTTCAAGAAACAAAATATGTCTAAATCTCTCTCTCTTAATAATCCAAATTTGAATCAAATATTAACCACGTAAAAATTAAAGCAGTTTGTAGTACTTGACCACGTACAAAGCCTTTGCTAGGTCTTGCCTAATCATAAAACATGTTTGGCATCGTATTGAATTATGAGTCTTATATGCACTGCAAACACAATTTTTACATCTTGTGTTGAAAATTAACAGTGGTACCTTGTCACGGTTTTCCATGCTCATCAATGGAATATCAGAAATGAAGACAGTGTGATAATTTTTTGCTAGTGCAATATAATCTGCTGCACCTACCTGCATGTAATCAGGCAGCAAGGTATGTGACCAACAAAAGGGTGAAAAGTAAAAATAAGAAATAGAGAACCAATCACCAATGATCTCAAACCAGATGAGGCATGTAACATCTTGGCTGTCTTTCCATCATACAAGATTGACATTAGAAAAGGAAATAGAGTTTTAAGAACTAAATTGACATTGATGAGCAGCGAGAAAATAGTTAAATCAGTTGCTAGCTTCACAAGGAAATTTCATAGAAAACCTATTTGTCTTTCAGATGTTTTTAAATCATGGCTATGTTTCCTTTTTGAGAACCTCTGTGTAACATTTGGGCATGCCTAACTCTCTTGCATGAAGGAAATAAATCTCTATATTATCATAATAAGATGGTTTCAAATTTTTGAGGAACTCTTTTGCTTTTCATTTTTCATTCATTATAATTCCTGGTGTTCTTCTTCCAGCTCAGTTGTTGAGGGGTTACATCGATTTGCAAATGTGAATGCCTCACTGAACTCATATCAAGCAACATGAGGGGGAGAGGGGTGCACCGAGTATAAATGGCAATTTCCATACCGTCCGGCCGCATAGATACTCAAACGTGAACTTTGCCACTCCATTACAGCTTTCAGGAACATCCAACTCTCTGGTTTCAAAACAAAATCGCAACATTAAATTAGATAAGAGCAGTGGATAGATGAATACAGCATATTTGGGAAGTACCTCCCAAACATAACTGGGATAGTCTCGGAGGTGATTTGTCCTCCCAACTGATTTGTGACCTGACACCACATTTTCTCAAACTCCATCAGAGCACTGCTCTCCAAAGGCCAGAAGTAGTTAGCCTGCATCATGCATCTATAATTTCAACCACTGGATACATAAAAAAGCTGAAAAACAGACAGACAATTTCTACTGAACTTTTCATTTCAAAGTAGTTTCCAGAAGAGACCATCATTGATATTGTAACCTGAACTAGTATAGGAACAAAAGATACTGAAAAGAGTCATTGAGCTGCTAAGCAAAGACCATTCATTTATTGCAAAGGGGAATGTGGTCCAAAAAAGTGACAAACAGCCATAGATGATGCACAAAAAAGGTGGGAGTTTAAACTCATATGATGAGAAGAAAACCAAAATATATAATAAATCAGAGGGTGATGGAAAACCAGGATTCACCTAGCTAACCACAGGCTTCATTAAGCACTCGGTCTTCTTGAACATGGCAGAACAAGTGAACAAGTAGAGGGGGAAAGAGATATTTGTGGTAATTACTGAAACTTCCTAGTTAGAAAACAGGTATCTGGTATTTTCTATGTTTCTATTTTAGAATTCAAAGAATGTCAAATGGATTATTTGATGAAGCAGAACTAGATGACAGATAAATTAGGACTAAATAATCATCCGAGCAATTAGAATTAGAACTGATTGTCATCTTACCTGGTCATTAGATCTTTGTGCTATGAAACGGCGATAATCAATCTCACTTCCAATCAGAATTATCTCACAGTGCTCCTCCAGCTTTGAAACCAATTTTTGAAAGATATCTCGCTGCATGCCATCCTAAGAAGCAACAGGTGCAGATACAGTTAGACCATGGTGAACAAAATTTCCAAAGCTTTAAAACAGTATTAGATTTTTGTATAAAAGTTTGGAAAAAATCACAGGAAGATTCACGATAAAATGAAGATTCCAGCAGCAATCCAGAACTATGTCAGGTAATCATTATTAAGCTACATAAACCTTTAGAGGTTCTCACCCAGGACAACAAAATTTAGAGGAATGAATATGCAGAAAAGAAAGGAAATAAGAAAAAAAAACCTGATTTAATTCCCTTGGTGCTCGATTACTGGTGGCCACAAGAACTGTTCCAGTAGTCAGCAATCTGCTTAGAATTCCGGATAAGGCCACAATAGCAAATACATCAACAGTCTGTAATATCAAAGCAGAAATTTTCATTCATAAAATGAGTTGCAAATTCAATCAGCCATTTTGTTTGTAACAGCTTCTCGCGGAAGATAAATACCAACTTTCAATACTCCCATATTGGATTTGTTGCTAAAATCTAGATAAGCATTCCAAGTAGAAAATTGAAGAAAGTTAACCACAGACTGCCGGAACATTCTACAAGATGCAACAAGATTCTCAACCTATGCCATACCATAAATTGATTCAATCTAGATATGGCAGCTAAAAAACAAGTTCATAATATGATAGGATAGAAGGATGAAAGCATCAACACTTTATGACTGGCAAGGAAATATAAATTATTATTTTAATACATTTCTCAGATTACTTGTATTTCATCAAAGCAAAGAATGCTAGCCCCTCTTTCATCTGCTTGCTTGTCCATGAGAAACTCATCTGCTACAGCAAGAAGAATGTTTTTCATCTGCACATCTTGCTTATATCTCTCTTCAGCAACTAACCACTCCTTGACTTTCATATCAAAGGGCAGATTTGTAATCCAACTAGATATGTTTGACTGCAAAGATTTTTCCTCTACTTGATTCTTCCAAATCTTATGCATATGTGCATTTATATTCAGCATAGCCTGCAAAAAAAAAAAGCACAGTAAAATAAAACTTTTCTTTCCTCAGAGTAGCATTAATGAACAGCTCGTAAAAATACCAGAAATTAGTCTCCCATTAAACATACAATACATTCAAAAGCTTTAAGGAAAATTACAGGCTTATTATTCATATCTGAACAAAGTGAAAATCTAACACATTAAACTCTCTAAGCTCTCCCTTTCACTCTCTATCTCAATACACAAGTGATCATAAGAAATTTCACAACATCATGAAAGCAAAACAAGAAAATCACCTCATGAAAGTGAAACCTTATTCGATGTTTCGCCATTCCTTCAGTCGCACTATAAAACATGTCCATCAGCATCGTCTTCCCTGTACCAAAGAAATCATCTTCTTAAGTTTATTGCATTCATATGAACAAACAAACAAACAAGCTACAAGCACATACTACTCCAAACTCCCAACACAAAACCAGATGAATAACCTTAGCAGCAACATACCACTTCCAACATTGCCGTAAATGTACAATCCTTTCGGAGCTGGAGGAACAATCGGCCTACGACCAACAAGTGAATCCAATTTCCTCTCTCTATTTAAGTATGAAACCCACCTACCCACTCCAGGTTCTATTTCTGCTCCCTTTTTCCTAATTCAAAACATATTCCATTACAAAAATTCACATAATTTACTAAAACAAATTATCCAAAAATTCTATTCCTAAACATCACAGAATTTACAGAAAAATATTTAAAAAAATCCGAAAATTCAATTCCTCTAAAGATAACAGAAATTAATGAAAAAATTCCAAAAATTCCAAAAATTCTTTTCCTCCAAAAATAACAGAATTTACTGGAAAAAAATCCCTCACCCGAAAATAGCAAATTTTTCCAAAATTCGATTCCTCTGCTTGTTCACCGACGTCCAGATTCCTCCTCCGCCAGTTTCTTGCTTCTCCTTCGCTTCTTTGACCAAAAGCTTCAGCCTCTCCTCCTCCCTCTTCTCCTCCCATTCCGCCAACTTTACGTAATAATCCTCCATATCTTTCTCGTATTGATGTAATCTAGAAAGCAATTTCTCTAATTCAAAAGCTACTCTTTCCTGGTACGGATCATGCTGTACCTTCCCTTGCTCAACCAAATTCTTGTAATTCTCCAATAGACTAGGAGGAGAATTAGAGTGAAAGCGAAGCGCAATCGAGAAAATTTTGTTTGACGTTGTTGATTTTTTAACAAACCCTAGGGATTTTAGTGAAGAAATTCCTCTCCTCATTTTCTTCTAGCGGTTAATTTTAACCAAATTTTGATTTGATTTCTGTGTGAAGGGAGTGGGAAAGAAGTGTAGAGCGGTCATGGAGAAGGGGAAGGAGAAGGAGGTGGTGACGTGGATGTTAAAAAGGCTAGACACGTGGATGAAATATGGTGGTTTTCTTTTTAGTATATTACATCTTAGTCCCTGTTGATTTAAACCATGTTCAATTTTATCTCTATAGTTTAACATTTGTACAATGTCAACCTCGCGTTTCCAAGAAGTTCTAATGTGGTATGTTTTCGTTAAATAACAAATGGAAACCAAGACAAACCACTTTTTTATTTTGATTTTTTATGAGTTTTTATTTAAGGGTTTTTGAGATTAAATTGTTCAGGTATTTTTATGATTATTTACTAATTAAAATCTAATAAAAAATCATGCAATGAAGCATAGTTTTTAGACCCAGCTCGGTTCAAGGCTCAGGTTCCGAGTTTTAACCGGGTCACTGGGTTTTGATCAGGTCGCCCGAGTCAATTTTTTTAAATTGAAACGATGTCGTTTTAGTAAAAATAAAGTTAACAGGTTGCAACCGATTTTTTACCGGGTCTCATCGAGTCAACCGGGTCGCCGAGTCAACCCGTCGGCACACCGGGTTTTTTATTCCCTTATTTTTTCTTCAACCCGGTCCTGTTCTAGTCTCGAGCTAGCCAGGTCCTGGATCGACCTGCCGGGCCGGGTTTCAAAACTATGCAACGAAGAATGAAAAGCAAAAACAAAAAAATTCAAAACATGTATATATGTAATATATTTTTATATTATAAATGCATATTGAATTTATTTTTTAATTATTCTTGATTTTTTAATATATATATATATATATATATATATGTATCATATTTTATAAAAGAGTGTTTAATTAAAAATAGAAAAAGTATTAAATCAATGCGGCTCTTTTCTCTTATACCATTATAGTAATAAAGATGTTTTTGCTTCGGTTATTTATTTATTTTTCTTTAGATGTAATCCTCTTATATTTATCTTAAATATCTATGAGACTATGAATTTCACTTTGTATTCATTCTACATCAATAATATCTAAGAAAAATAATTTATAAAAAAATAATAAATATATGATAAAAAATAAATGATTAAGAGTCATGGGTTAAAGAAATTTTTTTAGCCTTCCTCTCCTCGTTGGGTAATGGGGCTCATTTTATATTATAAGTTTTAAGTTAATTTTCTCTTTAAATATCTTTTTTTGTGGCTTACCCTTTCTAGTTTTAACGTTATATATCTTGATAACAACCCTAGTTATTTTTTTTTTAATATAAATTATCTTTATATTTAAACTAAAATATATAATAATTATTCATTTATATAATTGTTATGATAGTTTTTAAACTTAAACCAGGATAAATTTCGAGTCACAAGTCAGATGAATTGACCCGAATCAACCTCCTTTTTTACTTTATAAAAAAGTAAAAGATACACCATTTAAAAAATAAAAATAAAAAAAACTAATAAGTTTTGATTGAGTTTTTTCTTAGCTATCTAAGTTATAGGTCAGCTTGAATTTTTGATCAAGTCATATCAAATTAATTTTTTTTATTTTTGTTGATTTTGAAATCATGCTTGTTATATTTTATTTTTAATTTGTGTTTTTAATGTTTTGTCTTTTAAAAATAAAATATTTAAAACCTCATATGCTACGTGCATGTCAATTAAATATGAAATAATCATCTCTTGTCTAAGCACATTTTTTTAAGTATTTTGCACTTTAATTTTAATGATTTTCAATTTTTTTTTGTGGATATGATGACATTTTTAATGGTTGAAGGGGAAAAACTTGAAAAGGCAAGAGAAAAAAATAAAAGCAAAAGTCATCATTAGAAAATTTAATCTCTGGGGTCAAAATAAAATATTTGATATTTTACAAGGACTAAAATAAAGTTTGCCCCAACTATTAAAACCTTTGAAGCAAATTAATACTTTCAAATGCAAATCTAAACCGCCAAAACCGAGCTGCAAATCCACACAACCACCAGCACCCCACCCACCATCCACCACGGCGGCCGGAAACACAAGAGCGGCGGAGCAGAGCTGTCTGGCTCTACTTCAAGCCTGCAACACGTTCTCAAAACTAACCCAGATACACACTCACATTCTCAAATCAGGTCTCCAAAACAACCCATTAGTCCTCACCAAATTCACTGCCACGTCCTCTGATCTTGAAGTCATTAACTATGCTACTTCCTTCCTGTTCTCACCGGAATCCGATACTCGTTTGTATGATACATTTTTATACAATACTATCACCAGGGCTTATGCCCAAACTAATAATTTAAAGGCAAAAGCTATTGATGTGTATAAGCTCATGCTTGAAAGAAAAAAATTGCCCAATAAATTTACTTACCCTTTTGTTCTTAAGGCTTGTGCAGGTATCGGGGACTTGAATTTGGGGAAGTCGGTTCATGGATCAGTGATGAAATTTGGGTTTGGTGATGAAGTTAACGTGCAGAATACTTTGGTGCATATGTACTGTTGTTGTAGAGGTGGGGAAGGAGGGATTGAGTTTGCACGGAAGGTGTTTGATGAGATGTATAAGTCGGATTCTGTTTCTTGGAGTGCAATGATTGGTGGGTACGTGCGAGTGGGGAGGTCTAGCGATGCCATTAATTTGTTTAGGGAAATGCAAATCAAGGGGGTTTGTCCTGATGAGATTACTATGGTTTCGGTTTTGAGTGCGTGTACAGGTTTAGGTGCGCTCGAGTTAGGGAAGTGGGTGGAGTCTTATGTTGAGAAGGAGAGGGTACAGAAGAATGTTGAGCTTAGCAATGCGTTGATTGATATGTTTGCAAAGTGTGGTGATGTTGATAAAGCAACAAACTTGTTTAGGAGTATGAGAGAGAGGAACATTGTTTCGTGGACTTCAGTAATTGGTGGTTTAGCGATGCATGGTCGTGGTGTAGAGGCTGTTGCTGTGTTCGAGGAGATGGTAAGAAGTGGAGTGACCCCAGATGATGTTGTGTTTATCGGACTGCTCTCTGCTTGTAGTCATTCCGGGTTAGTTGATAAAGGGAAAAGATATTTTGATTCAATGAGAAAGGATTTTAGCATTGTACCTAAGATTGAACACTATGGATGCATGGTAGATATGCTATGCAGGGCAGGACTGGTAAAAGAAGCACTGAAGTTTGTTCAAGAAATGCCTATTGATCCTAACCCTGTTGTTTGGCGTACTCTGATTAATGCTTGTCGTGCTCATGGTGAGCTCAAGCTTGGAGAGAAAATTACCAGACAGCTAATCAGAAACGAGCCCATGCATGAATCCAATTATGTGTTACTGTCCAACATCTATGCAAAAATGTCCGATTGGGAAAAGAAAACCAGGATTAGAGAGGCGATGGACATGAAAGGGATGAAAAAGATCCCTGGGAGCACTATGATTGAGTTGAACAACGAAATTTATGAATTTGTGGCTGGAGATAAATCACATGCGCAGTCCAAAGAAATATATGAGATGGTGGATGAGATGGGGAAGGAGATGAAGAGGGCTGGATATATGCCAACCACTACAGAGGTGTTGCTTGATATCGATGATGAAGATAAGGAAGATACTTTAAATAGGCATAGTGAAAAGCTGGCTATTGCTTTTGCCCTTCTGAATACGCCACCTGGAACTCTTATTCGGATTGTGAAGAACTTGCGAGTTTGTGATGATTGCCACTCTGCTAGCAAGTTTATCTCCAAGATTTATAACCGAGAAATAGTAGTGAGAGATAGAAACCGGTTTCATCATTTTAAGAATGGTCTGTGCTCATGTAGAGATTTCTGGTGACAATCTGGGCTCGGAGATTCGTGATTATTGATGGTTGGCAAGAATCTCACAACAATTCTGGAACATTTTAACATGCAATCATTCTGTCTCGTGGCCATTTGCTGGATCACACACCTGGTACAAAAAATGACCCAGCAAGATATTTGAACAAATTCTGTGGAACACTTGATAAGATTGTTTGGACCAAAACCTGATCCATTTTGATATTCCATGATAACAGTCAAGGGACCATAACAACCAGGAGTGGGAGGTACTTATGGTTTCCAGCATCAGGATGAAAATGCTGCTGGCATGAGTTCATCATTTTGCAGTCATGTTTCTGCATTCTTCTCATTGTAACTTCCAGATTGGGGTTTGGTTTAGACAGGGAAAAAAGATTGTAGTCGTTAAAAACGTACCTTTGTTGTGAATGCCATTTTTGTATAATTCAGAGAATAATCAAACAGAATTGATCTTTTATTCTGTAGTATGCACAGAAAAAGGCCTTGATTCTCATTTATTTATTAGCTTTTCTTGGAGCCAACTTCAAAGACAGATAGGGTTATTTATATCAGAGTAATACTTCAATTTTCTTGAAATTAGAGTCAGAGGATAAAGAAAAATTGAATCTTCTTGTTTAAATTTAATATTTTTCCATACAGAAAATTGAAAAATACAATTTAAAGTTTTTCCACTTTTTTTTTATAAATTTTCCAATGTTTTCCAAATGAAAAAAAAAACATGAGCAATACAATTTTTTTCTTTTATATACAAGCATTTTTAGCAATGCAGAATATTAAAGTTATTTTTTATATATATTTTGTTAGTGCCATATAATTAATTTTCATTATACATCTAATATAAAGATTTTTTTTAGAGTTCACAGTACATAGTTTCAAGATGATTTTTAATTTGAATGAAATAAAATTAATATTCTACTATTAGATTATTATGAATACAAAATATTACGGTGATTATTATAAATTGTGGTTCTAATTTTTATAAAAAAATAGTTGTAATTTTGATGTATTTTTTTTTCAGTGAAAAAAATCATATCAAGAACACATTTTTTCAATTTTTTATTAGAAAAAAAATGAAAATGAAAATGAAAAAAAAAATGAAGAAGCTTTGTGTGAGTAAAGAGACCTATAATTATATATCGTTTCTTGGTTTGTCATTCTTGGTGATAACGCTCAGGACAAAGATTTACTCCCACTACAAAATTACCAGTACTTTTAAGACAATGATCTCCACTTATCATGAGCATTTGTGTTTGTGGGGTCTCTCAAAGAAAGCAAAGTTTAGAGAAGAAAATATTCGGAATGAACAGAGCTGAGAATCAAGAGAGTCCTTTCACTATCTTACCTAGGATCTGCTAAGTGCTAATCTATACGAGGAGAATTAGCCATCTGTGCAATTGTGATTAGATTGGAAACCCATTATGACACTAAGTTAATGCCCTTTAAGCATTAGGTTTGTAGCAAATCAGCTAGAGAGGAAGTGGGGCATTCTGATCCAGAGTGGTCATCACTGTCATCATTATTTTACATGCTACTATGCTAGGTTTGAAGTTGTTAATGGTTTAACCTTTGCGCAATTCGATCTTCGTATGTATGAGTTGAGACAGATCAGATAAAAGAACCTTGAAAGCCCTGGGCATTTTTCTTTGAGAATCCCATTTCCCATGTGCATCTTGTTGACAGCAAATGCCGTGTCCCTTGTTCTAGTATGGCAATCTCTCTCTCTCTCTCTCTCTAAGCTTAATGTGTTTGGACTACTAGATTGATCCTCTTGTCTCCTTCTCTTGAGTGGGATATGTACAGAAACAGGACAAATTCTCCAAGAACATGAAAGCATCTCTGGTTTTCAGGAATAGCAAAAGGGTGTCCTCTTTTCTCATAGAAGACACTTCAAAAACCAACCACAATGACAATGGATAGGGGCTGGGATGTCAAAAACTAGCAGAAATTCTGAAATTTTGTCAAAAGATACGTTATTCTCAAACTGTTGGCAAAGCATTAGGTGTGATTTAGTCAGAAACTTGAAGGAAGACTCCATATCTTGATTTCCACTAGAAAATGATTTTTGTAACACTAGAATGAAGCAGTCAATAATCAAGAGAAATATCAATAATTAGAACCAGTAAACACGCAAGCCTTGTCGGTGAGCAAGGTCAGGCCAAAGAATGGGCATGCGTCATTGCCGTGGACAGGTGAATTATTTTTTCACCTGCGTTGTCACCTTCACATATTTACTGCTTTTTATGAAAGCAATTTTCCCCAGAAGTTCTTTCAGAAACAAAATCAAGTGAGTAGGCTGTTGTTGTACGTGTTTTTTCCGTAAAAGGCTGAGAAAAGTGATTGAACAATCCTATGCTTTTCCTTGAGTCAATTGACCAAAGGATCATGACATACAGGCTCTTTCTGAAAAAAGGTTAAATTGCTTGGAAAATTCACATTGCTAGGGAGCTCTGGCCACATCGACGAGCACCTATGTCAGCGGCTTCACAATTCATGCACATCGATGGCCTTGACGATTCATCGGCTTGTCCTGTAGAACATTAATGACCTTGCACTTAACAAGACAACGAGGGATTTTTAGTATCAAGGGCTCAAGTTGAGGCCCTAGGGTTGGAAGGTTCAGGGTTATGGATAGGAATGTGCAAATTGTTCATCATCAAATCCATTTCTTTAAGATGCGTAGCAGATGGTTCATAGGGATATAAAAACTCTTTGAAATTCCATAAACTAAGCAACTTAGGGTCAGAGTAAAGATGCAGATCAGATCCTCAATCGATGGGAACAGCACATGTCATGCTTTGTAATGATCTGGGATTTTACCTGGACTAGCTTCTAAGTTCCAGGAGAAGGGAAAAACTCGTTGACAGACAGGACAATTTACAAAGCACACTCCAGCGAATAGCTCTATAAGCAAATACAAGAAAAAGTGGCTTGATATTTGCCTACAAGGACTAGCATCATCTGCATGTGACACTATGGTTAGAGCTGCCATTTTGCATGGATGATTTCAACAAGATATAGCCAGACTAGAGAACCAGTGTTGTCGATTTAAGTATCTAATCATGCAAGAATTACACGGATCGGCTTTGGATCAGTTGGGTGCGTCAATTCTAAATGAAGTAGATGCCACAAGAGAAGTTGCAATGGTAGATCCACATGCAATTGACTTAAACAATGATTTGTCTCTATCAATCAGTTACCAACTCGTTTCCTTTCCAGATCACAGTTTAGAAAGATTGCGTTTTCCTGTTACAGAGAACCCTTCTTTATGTGAACTGGCCAAATGGCACAGATCAAAGCACAATAAATCAAACAGAAAGCAAAATGTGATTCAAACCACAATAGAATACACCTGTGATGTAAAAATTGCATCTCCACAACAGCATTGCATTGAGAAAAATCCACAGAAGTAATGAGAATAAATAAGCGCTAAAACTTCATCAATGAAAGATGTTCGTACATGGACACCAATTATATAAATAAATAAATAAAGTAAAAAAAGGTAAAATACAGGCATTTGAGATTTTTACTCCGATAAAAGACAACTCGGCAAAGCCGATTGCACAGATCTCAAATCCCTAACATTCAACTAACTAAAACCCATAACTAGCATATGACAAAGCATAACACTAGAACCAGCATGCCCACTGAGCAAAAGCAAACAGAAGCACAAAACTCCCCTTGCGTCAATACCAATCCTTGGTGGTCCATATGTCCCTTCCGCTCTTATTTCCATGCTCTCTCCATCCAATCTTTATAGCTAAATAAACTCTTAATAGTAAAAAGTTAGTCTTCTGATTCAGTTCTCTTCGTGTTTCCCTCTCCTTCCCTGCCTTCCAACAACCTTCCAGCCTCCTCATCAGCCTGCTGAGCCTTCTTCTGTGCCTCCTTCGCCTTCAAAGCCTGCAACTTTGCATGATTGTAATACGCGACACCCAAAAATGCAAGCCCATAGCCAAACAAATTAATGGGGGTCACAGTATCCTTAATAACCGACCAAGAAAAGGCGATCAACAACCAATCCTTAACCACACCAGCCACATTCATGGTCAAGGCCGAAGTCTTTCCCACAAGCAAGAACACGGCGAGATTCAAAGCAAAAGCACACAAAGAATTGGTCCCAAAGATGACAAAATCAAAATGGAAACTTGAAGACTCCTTCAACACAGGGTATTCCACAAAAATCCAAGGGATAGACAAGAACGCCAAACAGCAAGGCGCGACATAATAAAGAGAGGTAATTGGATTCAATGTAATCCCTTTAGAAGTAAGCAAGATTTGAATCATTACCAATCTTGTAGCCTCAAAAGCAACAGCACCAAGCTGAAGAAAAACCCCCCAGGTATCAAATCTAGCCTCGCCATAAGCAGCAATCCCAACACCAACAGAGATTGATATCATATTAGCCATAGTATTAGACTTAAAGCTCTCTTTTTTAAGCAAAACCCCAATTGAATAAACAGCAACAGGCATCAGGGCTTTTAACATCTGAATAAAAGAAACAGATAAGTAAATATAAGCAGAGTTAGAAAGCCAAAGACTCAGAGAATATAAAGCACCAATGGGAACAACAGATTTGAGATAAACATCTCTAGACATGGAAACAGGTTCAACAAATTTGAAAACTTTAATGAGAAGGATGGCAAGAGTGGCACAAAAAGACATGTGGATCATGGTTAGAGATATTGGGAATGGCCAATTATACATCTTTTTGTCAAGGATGTATTTGTTGTAAACGATAACAGTGAAGGAAAGGAAGATCCAGATGGCTACATAGGTGTAGGAAAGCAAGATCTTTTTCAGAACACTGTCACTTAGAGATCCACCCTTGCCCATTTTGGCTGATCTGGTGGAACTGCCCTGGGACGGTGGGGGTGGAGAGATTTGGGAGATAGGGGTTTGCCAAAGGCGAGGAAATAAAGAGGATAGATGGTGGTGGAGATGGAGAGGAAGAGTGTTTGGAGTTGTTGATGTAGGGGAGAGGTGGCGATATTTGAGTGGACTTTTCTAGCATCCAGTTGTTTTCCTGTGCAATTTTACTTGCAAGATTTATGGGCTTGGTTTTTTTTTATTATTATTTTTTGCATTTCATTGTTTTTTAGCGCTGGTGTAAGAGTGTACTTGGTGTTTATTTTTAATGTGTTTTTTATGTTGTAATATAATAAAATAATATTTTTTTTATTTTTTAAAAATTATATTTAAGATTAGCGATATTAAAACATCCAAAATATATATAAAAATAATTTTCATTAAAAAAGAAATTAATTTTTTTAGAAATGCATGTCAACATGTGTTTCCAAACGGGTTTTAATACTCTTGTTTTCTTTAATGTTAATAATAGGACCAGAGGAGGTTTTTTTGTGTGTTTAAAATTATATTTTGATGTGTTTTATAAGTGTTTTTAATTTAGGGAGTTTTTGGAGGTATAATAGTGGTAGTTTTTTGAAAGTGTTTTTTTTAATGTATTAAAATAATACTTTAAAAAAATTATTTTTAACAGCAACACATTAAGACAATTAAAAAATATTAAAAAACAATTTGAAGAAAAAAATTCTAATTTTAACAAAAAGGAAGTTGAAACTTAATGTCAAACATCCTCTTGAGTGTTTTATGGTGATTTTAAGAAGTTAATATAAAAAAACTGAAAAAAACAATTAATATATTTTTGAGTAAAAAATACTTTTAAAAAGTACATTATACTTAAAGTGTTTTTTTTTAATGTATTAAAATAATACTTTAAAAAAATTATTTTTAATAGTAGCAGACAATTCAAAAATATTAAAAAAACATTTGAAGAAAAAGATTCTAATTTTAACAAAAAATAAGTTGAAACTCAATGTCAAACATCCTCTTAAGTGTTTTATGATGATTTTAAGAAGTTAATATAAAAATAAAACTGAAAAAAAAATTAATATAGTTTTGAGTAAATAATACTTTTAAAAAATATACTACTCTTAAAGTGTTTTTTTAAATATATTAAAATAATATTTTTTTAAAAAAAAAATTTTTAACAGTAGCACATCAACACGATTCAAAAATATTAAAAAAAGTTTGAAGAAAAAAAATTTTGATTTTAACAAAAAATAAATTGAAACTCAATGTCAAACATCCTCTTGAATCTTTTGTGGTGATTTTAAGAAGTTGATATAAAAAAATATTTTAATATATTTTAAAGTGAAAATACTTTTAAAAAGTACACTACACCATGATACAAAACACACACTTAAATTGTGTTTGAGATTGTAATAAATGTTATTTTTCAATTTGGTTTTTGCTTGAGAATACATAAAATAAAAATTTAGTTTTTAAAATTTATTTTTACATCAACACATCGAAACAATTTTAAAATAACATGAAGCAAACAAAAATAATCAAAATTTTTCGAAAAGTCCAACCACAAAAATAAATATTGTTCTTGTTTATTGTGTTTTTTTTT